>Ga0123336_10005114_pt1 | contig 10506 bp, 10 predicted proteins | sample SSSSmetaG_FD_96466 | JGI IMG/M metagenome (GOLD analysis project Ga0123336, IMG submission 96466) | Glacier valley bacterial and archeal communities from Borup Fiord, Nunavut, Canada, to study Microbial Dark Matter (Phase II) - ​SSSS metaG | ecosystem: Environmental > Aquatic > Freshwater > Ice... | reverse complement strand
ACCTAGGAGCGTGGGTACGAAACACGCGCGGCGGGGTGCTTCGGTAGCGGGCTGATCGTTGGGACACTTGAGTGTGTCTGCAGATCAGCGTGATGAGGGCCTGTTTGAGATGACGCCGGTGGAGCCGGTGGTGGTCGAGCGGGGGCCAGTGGACAAGACGTTCCGGCCGTTCCAGCCCGATCAGATCTTCCTGGTCCCGCCGTCGCTGGATGAGTGGCTCCCGCAGGACCATCTAGCGCGGTTCATCGCTGATGTGGTGGATGAGCACCTGGACTTGTCGGCGTTCTACGCCGACTACTGCGAGGGCCGGGGGGCGCCGCCGTTCGACCCGCGGTTGATGGTGCGGGTGTTGCTGCTCGGTTACACCACGGGGGTCCGGTCCTCCCGCAAGTAGGAGCAGGCGTGCTGGAACCAGGTGGCGTTCCGGTGGCTCGCTGGGGGTGAGGCGCCGGCGTATCGGGCGATCGCGAAGTTCCGCAAGCGGCACCTGTCGGCGTTGGGGCACTTGTTCGTGCAGGCCTTGGAGTTGTGCCAGGCCGCGGGGATGGTCAGCCTGGGGCAGGTCGCGCTGGATGGCACGAAGGTCCGGGCGAACGCCTCACGCCGCAAGGCCATGAGCTATGCCCGGATGAGCGAGAAGCAGAAGGTCCTGGCCGGGGAGGTCTCCGCGCTGCTGCTGGAGGCCGAGCGGATCGATAAGGATGAGGACGCCCGGTTCGGCAAGGACCACAGTGGCCAGGGCCTGCCCGCCGAACTGGCTCGCCGCGAGACCCGGCTGGCGAAGATCGCTGAGGCGAAGGCGGCTCTGGAAGCTGAGGCCGCCGAACGCGCAGCGGCGGAGGCCGCTGAGCGGGCTCGCGCCGCCGGCAAGGACGAGGACACCATCGCTGAGCGGGCCGCGGCCGCGGCCGACCGGGCGGTCCCCAAACCCAAGGCGCAACGCAACTTCACCGATCCGGACTCGCGGATCATGAAGACCGCGGACGGGTCGTTCGCGCAGTGCTTCAACGCCCAAGCCGTCGTCGATGCTGATCATCAGGTGATCATCGCGACCGACGTGAACAACTGCGCCGCCGACAGCCAGACCTTCACCCCGATGATGGAGCAGGCCCGCCGCAACACCGGGCGGGCCCCCAAGCAGGCCCTGGCCGACGCCGGCTACTGCTCCCAGGCGAACCTTCACGATGCAGCGAAGCTCACCGAACTGGACGGCACAGAGTTCCTGATCGCCCCTGGCCGGCTCGGTCACGACGAGATCCTCGAGCCTGCACCCCGCGGCCGGATCCCGAAGACCCTCACCCCCAAGCAGCGAATGGCCCGCAAGCTCCGCACCAAGAAGGGCAAGGCTGACTACGCCCGGCGCAAGGCCATCGTCGAACCGGTCTTCGGCCAGATCGCCACCCTGCAAGGCAAACACGTCCTGCTCCGCGGGCTCGACAACGCCCGGGGTGAGTGGAACCTGATCGCGGCCTGCCACAACCTGCGAAAACTCCACGGCCACCTCGCAACCACCGGACTGGGAAGCCTCCAACCGGCCATCTGAGGTCCGCCAGGGCGGCACTAAAGACCTACGACGGCCCCTGGACCGGGCCACCAACCCCAAGAAGCGCCATCCAACAACCCGAGGTCGCGGACACTCAGCCCTCACTCAGCAGTCCCGCGACGACACGTCCAGGCCGCCATCAGCCAGGTAGCCCTTTCAGACCCACGCTCCTAGCCCACAGGCCAGGCTCGAAGGCGTGCCTCGCGGACTCCTGGGTTCCTGCGTCAGCCCTTCGAGCACACGTCGGAGCCCCCAGCCGCGAGCGCAGCAGCGAGACGACAGGCCCCGGTGACCACTCGGTTGCTGACCCAGAGGTCACGACAGTTGACGAGCCGTTGACAAAAGGCCCACCCGGCACGCAGGGGCCCCCTCGCCTTGGCGACGAAAGGGCCTCTGACCTGCGGTTATACGTTGCAGCGGGGGCAGGATTTGAACCTGCGACCTCTGGGTTATGAGCGCGGCTCGGTGGACATCCCCAGACGGCGGCGAACGCCGACGGACGTCAGGTCAGGCGTGCTGTCGCACCATGGAGTCCGCTGCCGTCCACCCGGGTCCGGCCCCGTCCGGACCCGTTCTGTTGACGGATCGTTGACACGAGCCAGGCACCGGCGAGCAGTGCTTGGCTGGAAGCTGTGGATGAGCCCCCGGCTCTGCACCTATGGCTGTGGGTAGAGCCGCGGCCCTCCTGCGGGTTGATGTGTGCGCGGTGCTCCAGCGGCAGGCTCGGTCCATGACGAACAGCGGTGTGGTGATGGTGCGGGGGCTGCGCAAGGCCTATGGCGGCAGGGTTGTGGTCGAGGATCTCGACCTCGATGTAGCTGCGGGTGAGGTGGTCGGGCTGATCGGCTCGAACGGTGCCGGGAAGACCACGACCGTGGAGTGCCTGCAGGGCTTGCGGCGACCGGACGCGGGCACGGTGCGCGTGCTGGGCCTGGATCCTCAACGTGACGCCGAGCGGCTCCGGCCGATGATTGGCGCCCAGCTGCAGAGCTCAGCGCTGCCTGACAGGTTGAGGGTCGGTGAGGCGGTTCGGCTGTTCGCCCGCCGACCCGGGTCGCAGGGCGACGAGCTGCTCGACCGCTTCGGTTTGGCGCCTCGCCGGGGCTCGGCGTTCGCGGACCTGTCCGGGGGGGAGCGGCAGCGGCTGTTCTTGGTGCTGGCACTGCTCGACGACCCACAGCTGGTGATCTTGGACGAGCTGACCCAGGGCCTTGACCCCGCTGCCCGCCGAGAGGTGTGGACCGCGGTGCGCCAGCTTCAGGAGACGGGCACCACCGTCCTTCTGGTCACTCACGAGCTGGCCGAGGCCGAGGAGCTGTGCGACAGGGTGGTGGTGCTGCGCACGGGCCGTGTGCTCGACACCGGTACCCCGGCCGAGCTGGTGGCCCGCCACGGCGCCCACGCCACGGTGCGGTTCTCGTGGTCGGGCGACGTGGATGGGCTGACCGAGCTGCCCGGGGTGCGGGAGGTGACGCGGTCCGCGGGCGTCGTCACTGTGCATGGGCAACGCCAGGTGATCGCCCAGGTGGGTGCGTGGCTGGTGCCGCGCGGGCCTGTCCCCACCGACCTGCGCGTCGAGGTGCCCGACCTGGAAGCGGCCCTGCTTGCCCTGCTCGACGCCGCACCCGCGATGACCGGAGCATCTCGGGCGACGGGGGCCCGTTCATGACGACGGAACGAGTTCGCGACACCCGCCAGAGCCTCGCTCGCCCGATGACTGAGCCTGACCGCCGGGCCACCTCGGCCACCCGCCGGCTGATCGGCACCGAGCTTCGACTGCTGCTGCGCGATCCGCTGACACTGACGTTCGTCGTTGCGTTCCCGGTGGTGACCATGCTCGTCATCGGCGGGTCGTTCGGCACCACCCCGGAGAAGGCCTTCAGCGGGCAGAACCCCGCGCACTGGTACGTCGCGTCATACGTCACCGTGGTGATCGGGGCGACGGGACTGGTCATGCTGCCGGTCCACCTGGCTTCCTACCGGGAGCGGGGAGTGCTTCGCCGGTTCGCCGTCGCCGGGTTCCCTCGCTGGTCGTTCGCACTGGCCCAGCTCACGGTCGGGCTGATGGCGATAGCGGTGTCGTGCGCGCTGCTGCTCGCCGTGGCCGCGCCGGTGTACGGGCTGCCTGGGGTGCACGACCCGGTGCGGGTAGCGCTCGGGATGGTCGCTGGCTCGGTTGCGTTCGTCAGCCTCGGCGTCCTGCTCGGCACCGTGCTGCCCTCGGCCCGCGCGGCCCAGGCCGTGGGGCTGCTGTTGCTCTTCCCGTCGTTCCTGCTCGGGGTGGGTGGCCCACCGCCGGCGGCGCTCGGCACGGTGCTGCGCACCCTGAGCGGGTACCTGCCACTGGCTGTGGTCACCAGCTCGGTCCGTGAGCCCTGGCTCGGACTGGGGAACGGTACCGGCGCCCTGCTCGCCAGCACCTCGATGGCCGTGGTGGCGCTGCTCCTGGCTGCTCACCGCACCAAGCTGTAGGAGGCTGCGGAGGTGACAGACCGCAGGACGCTCGGGCAAGGGCGTGCCGCGCTCGCCGCACTCGTACTGACCGCGGCTGTGCTCAGTGTGCGGTCGCTGCCGGTGGTGGTGGTCTGCACGGTGGTGGCCCTGGCCGCGACGGTCCGGCTCCCGGCGCGGGGATGGCCGGGGCTGTGGGGCGCGCTCGTGGTGGGCGCGCCGGTCACGGTGCTCTGCAGCGGAACCGCAAGCAGCGTCGGCTGGTTCACGCTTTGCGGGCTGGCGGGCTGGTGCGCCCTGGTGTCCGGGACGGGTCCGGCGCTGGTGTTCACCGGGGCGACCCTGACGACGCTGGTCGTGCAGGCGACTCTGCTGAGCAGCGACCCGGGGTGGGCGGCCTGGATCGCGGGGACGGTGTTCACAGTGGTGGTGTGCCTGATGGCGCGGCGGCAGCAAGCACTGGTCGAGGAGCTGCGGGTGGCGCAGGCTGGGCTCACCGAACGGGTGCGGGCGCAGGAGAGGGTGCGGATCGCCCACGAGCTGCACGACGTCATCGCCCACTCGTTAACGGTGTCGCTGCTGCACGTCGGCAGCGCGCGCCTTGCGGTGAGGGACGCCCCGATGGAGGCCGCAGAGGCCCTGGCCCAGGCCGAGCAGCACGGCCGGGATGCCCTGACAGAGGTACGTCGGGCCGTGGGTCTGCTGCACACCGGGCCGGGCCCGCTCACCCCGCTGCCCGGGACCGGGCAGCTGCCGGAGCTAGTGGACAGCTTCCGCCGGGCCGGGGCCGCCGTGGCCTTCGAGGTGGTCGGTGAGCCCGGCCGGCTGCCGGAGACCACGGGGCTCACGCTCTACCGGATCCTGCAGGAGTCACTCACGAACGCCTCCCGGCACGCGGCCGGGAGCACAAGCACCGTGCGGCTCGAGGTGAGCGACCGCAGCACCGAGCTCACCGTGGACAGCGCGGGTGCGCCGCGCGAACCGCGTGGAGAGGGCATGGGGCTGACGGGCATGCGTGAGAGGGCGCTGGCACTGGGGGGTGAGCTGACGGCGGGGCCGTCCGGGACGGGCTGGCGGGTACGCGCGGTGCTGCCCGGGCCGGCGTGAACGTGCGCCTGCTGCTGGTCGATGACCAGGAGCTCATCCGGGCCGGGCTGCGCGGGATCCTGCATGAGCGCTACGGCTTCGAGATCGTCGGTGAGCTCACCGACGGCGCGGGAGTGCAGGCCGCGGTTGCCGAGCTGCGCCCCGACGTAGTGGTGATGGACGTCCGGATGCCTCACGTCGACGGGGTCACCGCGACCCGCCTGCTGCGCAAAATCCCCGACGCTCCACCCGTTCTGGTCCTCACGACGTTCGAGGACGACGAGGCGCTGGCCGGGGCGCTGCGCGCGGGTGCGGCGGGCTTCCTGCTCAAGGGTGCTCGAGCCGAGGACCTGCAGCGGGCGGTGCGCACGATCGCCGACGGTGGGTCGTGGCTGGACCCAGCGGTGACCGGGCGGGTGCTCACGGCCTACCGACGGTCGCCGCCGGACCTCGCGGCGGACCCGGCCCTAGGCACCCTCACGGAACGCGAGCGGGAGGTACTGGCCCTGATCGGTGCGGGCCGCAGCAATACCGAGATCGCAACCGAGCTGTTCCTCGGGGTGGGAACGGTGAAGACCCACGTCGGACACGTCTTCGCCAAACTGGCCCTGCGCGACCGGGCTGCGGCCGTGGTGTTCGCCTTCGACCACGGACTAGTCCGGCCCCGAGACCGGAGTTGACCTCCGCTGCACCTCAGCGCGAGAAGTGATGCTCGGCGCGCTCCGAGAGCCCTCAAGCAGGTTGGACAGGCGGTGGCAGGCCCGGTCCTACGCCCTCCCGTCCGGCGACGGGATCTGGCCTGGCGACCTCTCGGGCCGGACTGACCCCCGACGGCGGGCGTTGTCCTGCTCCGAACCCTTTCCTGTCGTGACGAGACGCAAGACATCGGACGTACAAGCCCTCTACCGGTCGGCCCACACCGGAGCCGTACGGCAGTGTTGCCCTGTCCGTGTGGGCCGCATCGGGATCGCCTCCTCGTTGCTCGCCGCGCCGCAGCGGGGTAGGTTCCATACATCGGATCTCTGCAGGCTTGATGGGTGGATGTGTTCACATGACGATCCACGCTGCGGTGTCAGTGCCTCAGACTGGAACACTGCCCCTGGCATCTCTGGGCCGGGCCGGTCTGATGGTCCCGCGCTTAGGGCTCGGGGCGGCCCCTCTGGGTGGGCTCTACACCTCTGTCGGTGAACAGCAGGCGCAGGACGCCCTCGAGGCAGCATGGACGGCCGGTGTGCGCTACTTCGACACCGCGCCCCACTACGGTGCCGGCCTGTCGGAGCGACGGACGGGGGCGTTCCTTGCCGGCAAACCCGCCGCCGATTGGGTGCTGTCGACCAAGGTTGGCCGCCAACTGGTCCCGAGCAGCGGGCCGCAGGCGACCATGTTCGCTGGTGAGCCACCGACCTGCCGCTCCTTCGACTTCAGCCGTGACGGCATCCTGCGCTCGCTGGCCGACAGTCTCGAGCGCCTGGGCACCGATCGGGTTGATGTGCTGCTCCTGCACGACCCCGACCAGCACTGGCGGCAGGCCATCGATGAGGGCTGGCCGGTGCTCGCCGAGCTGCGGGACCAGGGCGTGGTCCGCTCGATCGGTGCGGGGATGAACCAGACCGCGATGCTGACCCGTTTCGTCCGGGAGACCGACATGGATGTGGTGCTGCTGGCTGGCCGCTACACCTTGCTCGACCAGAGCGCGCTGGACGACCTGCTGCCTGCCTGTGTCGAGCGGTCGACGTCGGTGGTCGTCGGCGGCGCCTTCAACAGCGGAGTCCTGGCCGACCCTCGGCCGGGGAGCATGTTCGACTACCGACCTGCCCCACCTCAGGTACTTGCCCGCGCACGACGCGCACAGGCTGTGTGCGCCAGGTACGACGTGCCGCTCGCTGCTGCGGCGGTTCAACTGCCAGGGGCCCACCCTGCGGTCGCCACGGTGCTGCTGGGCACGCGTGATGCCCATGAGGCGAAGGAGAACGCCCGGCTCGGCCAGCTGCCCATCGACCCAGGCCTGTGGCAGGACCTGAAAAGTGAGGGGTTGTTGCGTGAGGACACGCCTGTCCCCACCGCCGGGTCGGCAGACGATGCTGGTGTCGCGTGTACGTGATGCGACTCGGCCCGATGGGTGCGGAGCGCCCGTTCGTGGTGGGCGATGACGGTGTCGCCTACGACGCCAGCAGCGTGACCGCGGATGTCGACGGTGCGTTCCTTGCCAGCGGCGGGCTCGGCCAGCTCGAGGCAGCCTTGACCAGCGGTGAGCTGCTGGCCGTCGGGCGGGCCGGCGACCTCGAGTTGAGAGTCGGCGCCCCCGTGGCACGGCCCGGCAAGATCGTGTGCATCGGCCTGAACTACCGCGACCATGCCGAGGAGACCGGGGCCCAGATCCCCGATGAGCCGGTGATCTTCTTGAAGGATCCGGCCACTGTCGTCGGTCCTGACGATGTGGTGCTGGTGCCACGCCGATCCGTCAAGACCGACTGGGAGGTCGAGCTCGGCGTCGTCATCGGCGCAGAGGCCCGCTATCTCGACAGCGCGGCCGACGCGATGCGCTGCGTCGCTGGTTACGTCCTGGCCCACGACGTCTCGGAGCGGGAGTTCCAGCTCGAGCGCGGCGGCCAGTGGGACAAGGGCAAGAGCTGCGAAACTTTCAACCCACTCGGGCCACGGCTGGTCCCAGCCGCGCAGATCGCGGACCCTCAGGCCCTGTCGATGCGCTTGTGGGTGAACGGTGTGCTGCGGCAGCACGGCTCGACCGCATCGATGATCTTCGGCGTGGCGCACCTGGTCCACTACCTCAGCCAGTTCATGGTGCTTCGGCCGGGCGATCTCATCAACACCGGTACACCTGCCGGCGTTGCTCTCGGCCAGCCCGAGCCCAAGCCCTACCTGCGCGCTGGAGACGTCGTGGAGCTCGAGATCGACGGCCTCGGTCGTCAGCGCCAGGTCTTCGGGCAGGCCTGAGTTTTCATGCGCATCGCATTATTCGTCAGCTGCCTCGTCGACAGCATCTTCCCCGACGTCGGCAAGGCCACCGTCACGTTGCTGGAGCGGCTGGGCCATGAAATCGAGTTCCCGTCCGCGCAGACCTGCTGCGGGCAGATGCACATCAACACCGGCTACCAGCGCCATGCGCTCTCCCTGGTCCGGCACCACGTCGAGGTCTTCGAACCGTACGACGTGATCGTCGCGCCGTCGGGTTCGTGCGTGGGGTCGGTACGCCACCAGCACGCGATGGTGGCCCGGCGGTTCGACGACGAACTGCTGGCCCGGCGGGCCGAGGCCGTCGCCGCACGCACCTACGAGCTCTCCGAGCTGCTGGTCGACGTACTGGGACTCGAGGACGTCGGCGCCCGTTTCCCGCACCGGGTGACCTACCACCCGACCTGCCACTCGCTGCGGGTGCTCCGAGTCGGCGACCGGCCACTTCGCCTGCTTCGACACGTGCGTGGGATCGACCTGGTGGAGCTGCCCGAGGCCGACGTGTGCTGCGGCTTCGGCGGAACGTTCGCGGTCAAGAACGCCGACGTCTCGACCGCCATGCTCGCGGACAAGATGCAGAACGTGCTGGCCACCCGGGCCGAGGTCTGCACCGCCGGTGACAGCTCCTGCCTGATGCACATCGGCGGCGGCCTGTCCCGCCTGCGCACCCGTGTACGTGCGGTCCATCTGGCCGAGATCCTCGCCTCCGACGGCAGTCCGGCCCGATGAGGGTCCACCTCGGCATGCCGACCGCACCCCCGGGAGTGGGGCAGCTGCGTGGCACCGAGCCGTTCCCGAAGGCGGCGAGACGGGCCGTGGCCGACCCCCAGCTGCGCCGCAACATCGGCGCCGCCACCCGGACCATCCGGGAGAAACGGGCCGCAGTGGTGGCGGAGGTGGCTGACTGGGAGCAGCTGCGCGACGCCGGACGCGAGCTCAAGGCGCAGGTTATGGCTGGTCTGGATGACTACCTCCTGCAGTTCGAGGCAGCCGCGACTGCCCGGGGCGCCGTGGTGCACTGGGCGCGTGACGCCGCTGAGGCCAACCGCATCGTCACCGGCCTGGTCCTCGCCACCGGCCACCGTGACGTGGTCAAGGTCAAGTCGATGGCCACCCAGGAGATCGGCCTGAATGAGGCACTGGCCGACGCAGGCATCACGGCGTTGGAGACCGACCTGGCCGAGCTGATCGTCCAGCTGGACCACGACAAGCCCTCCCACATCCTGGTACCGGCGATCCACCGCAACCGCTCCGAGATCCGTGAGATCTTCCTGCGCGAGATGGCGGGGGTGCCCAAGGATCTGACCGACGAGCCGAGCGACCTCGCCGAGGCGGCGCGTCGCCATCTGCGGGAGAAGTTCCTGTCGGCCAAGGTAGCGATCAGCGGCGCGAACTTTGCCGTCGCGGAGACCGGCACGCTCGTGGTGGTGGAGTCCGAAGGCAACGGGCGGATGTGCCTGACCCTGCCCGAGACCCTCATCACCGTCGTGGGCATCGAGAAGATCGTGCCGACCTTCCAAGACCTCGAGGTCTTCCTGCAGCTGCTGCCCCGGTCGTCCACCGGCGAGCGGATGAACCCCTACACCTCGATGTGGACAGGGGTCACACCCGGCGACGGGCCGCAGCAGGTGCACGTGGTGCTCCTGGACAACGGCCGGACGGCGGTGCTGGCCGACAGCATCGGGCGCGAGACGCTGCACTGCATCCGTTGCTCAGCCTGCCTGAACGTCTGCCCGGTGTACGAACGCACCGGCGGCCACGCATACGGCTCGGTCTACCCCGGCCCGATCGGCGCCATCCTGTCGCCCCAGCTGACCGGCATCGAGGACAACGCCAGCCTGCCGTACGCCTCAACGCTGTGCGGTGCCTGCTACGACGTCTGCCCGGTGAAGATTGACATCCCGGCCATCCTGGTCCACCTGCGGCAGCAGCATGTCGAGCAGGTGTCTGCTCATCACCGTCTGCCTTCTCCCGAAGCCGTCGCGATGGCTGCCGCGGCATGGGCGATGGCCACGCCCGCACGGTGGGGACGTGCGCAGCAGCTTTCCCGGGTGGCTCGGCTGCTCAGCCGCCGCGGCCAGATCTCCTCGCTGCCCTTTCCCCTGTCGCGGTGGACCGGCTCGCGCGATGCGCCTGCCCCGGCGGCGCAGTCATTTCGTGACTGGTGGGGCGCCCGGGCTTCGGACGGGCCGTGACCGCGCGAGAGGAGGTCCTGCGTCGCGTCCGTACGGCTCTCGCCGCTGTACCGGACGCAGCCGAGCCAACCCGCACGTACGCCACCGTCGGCGCCCTCGAGGCAACACAGCTGCTTGACCTGCTGGAGACCCGCCTGATCGACTACGGCGCCACCGTGCGCCGATGTGACCTCCACGGTGTCGGTGACGCCGTCGTCGCGGCGCTGACGGCAGGCGGCTCGACCAGCGTGGTCGTCGCGACCGGTCTGGAGCCCGGGT
>Ga0123336_10005110_pt1 | contig 10510 bp, 10 predicted proteins | sample SSSSmetaG_FD_96466 | JGI IMG/M metagenome (GOLD analysis project Ga0123336, IMG submission 96466) | Glacier valley bacterial and archeal communities from Borup Fiord, Nunavut, Canada, to study Microbial Dark Matter (Phase II) - ​SSSS metaG | ecosystem: Environmental > Aquatic > Freshwater > Ice... | reverse complement strand
TGGAGCGCAATTATCCGCCTCTTCTGAAGGTCAGGGTGCAGCAGGCAACTTAGAGGTGGCGGCTCGTCAACTGCGTCTCGACAACCAGGGGTCGATTCAGGCACAAACGGCATCGGGGCAGGGAGGCAACATTATCCTGCAAGTGCCCGCCCTGCTGCTGTTGCGACGCGGTAGTTTCATCTCCAGCACGGCAGGAACGGCTCAAGCAGGTGGAGATGGGGGCAACATCACGTTTAACGGCAACTTCATTGTGGCGGTGCCTAAAGAAAACAGTACGATCTCAGCCAATGCCTTTTCTGGTCGCGGCGGCAACATTCGCATCACCACTCAAGGACTCTTCGGCATTGTCCCTCGATCTAGTGCAACCACCGGATTGAGCAGCATTACTGCGAGTTCTGAGTTTGGCATCAGTGGCACGATTACGCTGAATACACCTGATGTTGATCCGAGTCGCGGGACAGCAACGCTACCGACTGGTGTAGTTGATATTAATGCGCTGATTGCGAGTAGTTGTGTGGCGCGTCGCAGTCGTCAAGGTCGTTTTGTGATCACAGGAACTGGGGGATTATCCCCTCAACCCGATGATCTGGCAAATGCTGCTTTTCCCACTTATGAACTCGTTTCTAATCCTCCAAAAGCGGAAAGTGCTCCTCCGTCGCGATCGACTTCGCTTGCAGAATCCGACGGGATCTACCGTCTCCCTACTGGAGAAGTTGTTTTAGGTCGATCTTGCGGTTGAAGTTTCGGTCTTCAACTCAAGCTAGGAGAATGAAAGCGCGATCGCTGCTGTTTTTACAGAAGGCAGCGAGGTAAAATGAGCTTACTGCTCGTTGCTGAGGTAGAATCTTGGACACAACACTCAACATAGACAATGCTTTACTCCAAGAGGCTCTCGCTCTCGACGAACAAACGACTCCGGACACCGTAGTTGAAACAGCGTTGCGCGAGTATATTCAGCGTCGCAAGCGTCTTAAAGTGCTAGATCTCTTCGGCACGATCGACTACGATTCAGATTATGACTATAAACAGCAACGTAGCCGAGCATGAGTGTCATTATCGATACTTCTGTCTGGTCATTGGCTCTACGTCGAAGAACACTCGCTGATTCTTCTCCTGCTGTAACTCAATTGCAAGCTTTAATCACAGACGATCGAGCGATTCTGTTGGGTGCAATTCGTCAAGAAATCCTCTCTGGCATTCGGAGTTCAGAACAGTTTATAAGGTTACGAGACTATCTTCGTGCCTTTTCAGACTTAGAAATCGTAACTGAAGATTACGAACTCGGTGCTGAGTTTTTTAACGTCTGCCGTAGCAATGGCATTCAGGGGTCAAATACTGATTTTTTGATTTGTGCCGTTGCCCATCGCCGCAATTACAGCATCCTGACAACAGACAACGATTTTCAGAACTTTCAATCACACATTCCGGTTTCTCTATCGATAATTGAAAGCTAAACCCTATTGCTGTGACAGAGGCAGATCGCATGTATCGCACCTCCACAGGAGAGATCGTTTTAGGTCGATCGTGTGTCTAAATTAAAACATTCTAGGTTCCAAGGTTGGAAAAGCATTTTCCACCAGAGCAATTGTGGCGAGACTGCTGGGTTGATAACTTAGCAGTATCAGTTCACCAGGTTAGCAACTTCATTCAACCTGTGACTAACAAATCAAAGTTCAGACGAACACCAAGGAGAACTACTCATGCAATCTAACATTGACACTGCAATGACGAAGATGACATCATCACTTTCGCTTGATACGACCGGCATTACCCCTTTAAGTGGCGAGATTACTGATGTGCAATACGGGAGCATTCCAGGCGGAGCGGTAGGGACGATCGTGACCCTTCAATTTATGCTACAAGGATGCCTCGATGAGCTAGTACGCCCTCTGACTTACCATGCAGACGTGCAAAACGATCGAGTCACCTTTTACGTTACAGCGTTCAATGCCCATAAGAAAGCCTCAGAAACTACGGCGTGCTTTGTGGCTCCCCAAACTTCAGAGCAGGTATTTGTTCGGGACAAAAAGTTTGCTCGTGATCAAGTTCAGGTTGTCTTTCTCAGTCAACCATCTCAATGATCCTAGCTGTTGAGAACTGCGATCGCGAAACTTAATCGTCGCCCTAATTGCTCGACTCGTGCGGGCAATTTTTTATGTCTGCTTGTTGAAGCATCTTACCGCTGAGACTCCATTTCAAAAACTTCCAATTCCTGAACTACCTCGTTCCAAATTTGGAAAGTAACTTGCCACGAATAGCGCTGTATTGCAAGAGCGATCGCTCTAATCTAGAAACATAGAAGCAAAGCAAACCAGCGAAACCTTCTAGTCACAAGGGAACAGCACTTAATCGGTCAACCCCAATGTGAATCAGTCAGAAAACACACCTTCTCAAAGGAGAACCTTCCATGCCTCAAGAAAATATCCAGAAATTCCTCTTAGCAGTCGCACAAGACCCAGCAATGAAACAGCAGATCCAGGATGCGCCTGATCGCTCCAACTTGGTCAGTACAGTCGTGAAGCTCAGCAACGAAAAAGGCTACAGCTTCACGGAGCCGGAGGTAGAGAGTTGGCTGACCACCTCAACGAATCAATCTCGTCCGGATGGGTTGTCTGATGCCGATCTGGAGTCGATCGCGGGCGGTAAAAGCGAGGAAGGTAATAAAATTTCCGACGCGGGTGGAGTCGCGGCTGGTGTGGTAAATCCATTACTTGGTGCGGTCGCGTGGGGCGTGTGTCGGCTACCAACAGAAGGAATCACACACTCTAATTCAGTCACTGCTGCTGGTATCAGTTGTAACTAACTGACAAAACTAAGGAGCTAGAAGGGGGCACCATGTTCCGCTTCCCTTCCAGCTTCTGTTTCAATCTCACACCGTCTTTTCATCAAGCCTGATCAGTTGAGAAGCAAATTATGACCGTAATCAATAGAACGATCGCTCAGTCTAATTTGGCAGATATCGTGAAGCAAGCCCGCTCTCCTTCTGAACAGTTGAACGAGGGACTGTTTCAAGATAACTTACCCAAAAACTATCCACCCGCATTGAATGAGGAACAACTCGATCGCTGGTGTCAGGTTGTAGCAAAAGGAGATTGTGCAGAGTTTCAGAAGCGTTTGCAATGGGATGGGCTGGAGATTGACAAGATAGGCACAAATCCATTACCGCTACATGAAACACAATCGTTACCTCACTGGGCGAATACTCTGGAGCAAATGATTCAAACTGCATCAGAGTGGGGAACGGAAAATCAAAAGCCCTCTTCTTTCGTATCGGGGGCGATCGATCCACAAAAACCCATGCCGTTTGAAGATCTATTTTTGCCCGCGTTGCAGGTTGCCCATCAACAGTTATGCGATCGCTTAAAGTCACACCCCAGCCGATTATCTACTTCGGCTTACCACTGGCTTCAGCGTCACCTGCTTTGTCAGATCCTCAATCTGAGTGAACAAACGCTTGATCTCGAATTCACTCAATTTCGCCCCTTTGGATATCGGATTTTGAGTCTTCTAGGAAGTTCGATCGAACTCCCGTCAACCGATACGCAGTATCGAGCATTTATCCAGCAATGCTTACAGGATGGAATGCTGGGTTTCTTTCAGAAGTACCCGGTTTTAGGTAGACTGCTGGCGACTCAAATTGATTTTTGGGTAGAAGCGATCGCAGAATTCTTACAGCGGTTAGCAGCCGATCAGCTCATCCTTCAGCAAGTCTTTCAAACGAACTTGGGAGAAGTAATCGAAATCCAGCCCAACCTCTCTGATGCTCATCATCAAGGGCGCACGGTCATGGCAGTAACTTTTGCATCAGGGCTAAAGCTCGTCTACAAACCCAGATGTCTGAGTTTAGAAGCGACCTATCACCAGCTTCTAGCATGGTTCAATCAGCAGGGTTCGCCGTTACCCTGGCGCGTTCTGAAGATCGTCGATCGCCACACTCACGGCTGGGTAGAATATGTCGAGCAATCGCCTTGTGAAAACGAAGCAGCAGCAAAACGTTTCTATCAACGCTCAGGCATGTTGCTCTGTTTGTTACATGCGTTGCGAACCAATGACTGCCACTATGAAAATTTGATTGCCAGTGGTGAACATCCGGTGTTGATTGACACAGAAACATTAATGCATGCTGAAGCGAAACCGATGCAAACGACGGCAGAAACTGCAATCTTACGCCCTATCTATCAAAAATTTTGGGATTCGGTACTACGCACAGGATTGCTTCCTCGCTGGATTTTTAACGGTCGTATTGCTTACGATGTCAGCGGTCTGGGAAGTGTTGACCTGCAATCCACGCCATCACCCGCACCTTACTGGAAATCGATCAATCGAGACGATATGCACCGGGGCTATCAAGACCAGATGCTGACTCCTACCAAAAATGTGTCAATGTTGGACGGGATGCCGCTCTCCCCCGATCAGTATCTTGATCAGTTGATTGCCGGATTTGAAGCATTCTACCGCTTCCTTATTCAGCAGCGGCAGGCTTTGTTCGTATCCCCAGTATTCGCTGCCTTGCAAGATCAGCCTGTGAGATTTCTATTTCGTACCACAAATGTCTATAGTGTGGTTTTGCAAAAAACATTAGCTCCTGAGTTTCTGCAAGCGGGAATCGATCGCAGTATTGAGCTAGATGTTCTAGCGCGTGGGTTTCTCACTAGCCCAAACAAACCGAGTAATTGGTCGATTTTTCATGCAGAACTGAGCGCATTAGAACAATCGGACATTCCCTACTTTGCAACGAACTCAAATAGTACTGCACTCGATATTGGTTCAGATCGACCTGCGATCGACGATTATTTTACAGCCCCTAGTTTTACGCAAGTGATCGAGCGCTTGCAAAGATGGGATGAATCAGATCTGCCTGAACAAATCAATCTGATTCGTGCATCTTTCAGTGCTAAAGCGGCACGATCGCCCGAAACTTTCTCCCCGCTCTTTCGTACAACCGAGTATTCTGCTAAACCCTTAACCCAAGCGCAGTTACTTTCTGCGGCAAGCGCGATCGCGGATCAAATTGCAAATCACGCAATTCAACAATCCGATAAGAGCGTTTACTGGATCGGGCTAGACTATATTGCTCAAGCTGAACGGTTTCAACTCCAGCCTTTGAGCATGAGTCTCTACAATGGTAGTTGTGGCATTGCTCTGTTTCTAGCGGCTCTAGATGCTACTAGAGGCACACATCAGTTTTGCGATCTGACTTTAGGAGCTTTGCAGCACCTACGAAAAATTATGCAGATGAGCGATGCTAAGTCTAAAAGCAGATTAGCTCAAAAGATAGGTATTGGAGGGATCACGGGCTTAGGTTCTATGATCTACTCGCTAGTTAAAATCAGCTTGTTCTTGAAAGGCAAAGTTGCAGAAGAGCAACGAACTGCCTTGCTTCAAGACGCTCTGAACATGGCTCAGATGTTTACTCCCGAACTGATCGCAGGCGATCGCTACTTTGATATCATGGGCGGTGCAGCAGGAGCTATCTTAGGACTGCTTGCCTTATACCGTGCAACAGCAGACTCCACCGTATTAGAGAAAGCAATCTGCTGTGGTCAGCATTTGTTAACCCATCGCACACAGTTTCAGGAGTCGCCTCCTGCTTGGAAAAACTTTGCCGATCGTCCGTTAACCGGATTTTCTCATGGAGCCGCAGGAATCGCCTATGCCCTGTTACGGTTGAATGCTGTCGCCCCAGATTCAGCATATTTGAGCGCGGCTAGAGAAGGAATTGAGTACGAGCATCAGGCGTTCGTGCCGACTGCGGCAAACTGGGCTGATTTTCGCTCTTCTCAAGAAGTCTCAAATCCGATGGTGAGCTGGTGTAATGGTGCGGCTGGCATTGGTTTAGGACGGTTGGGAGGATTATCTCAATTTGCGTCGGAAAGGATTGATGATGAGATTGCGATCGCGCTACAAACGACACAAAACTACGGTTTGGATGTAGATCATCTCTGCTGCGGCAATTTTGGTCGCATCGAATTGCTGCTAGTTGCTGCCCAAACTCTATCTCAGCCTGAATTACTAGAACTCGCCAAGCAACAAGCAGCCTGGATTGTCGATCGTGCTGAACAACGCGGAAGCTATGTTTTAACACTGAATTCTGCTGAGTCAATGTTTAATCCCAGTTTCTTTACAGGCGTTGCGGGTATTGGGTATGAACTATTACGGTTAGCCTTCCCTGAATCGTTGCCTTCAGTGTTGCTATTGGAATCATTCTAAAACTTGAACATCTAGTCATTCGCGAGAGGTCTATCTCCCACAAGTGACTTAGAGAAAAATTCGTGAGAGGGAATCAATGTACAGACTAGAGCGTTTAGAATACGGATTTGTCGCTTGCCTTTATCAGTCTTTTACCTTTCCTAGATTTCGTTCGCTGCTCCAGGATCTTAAGCCCCAAAGCAATGTTATCGCGATCGCAGCTTCTGAAGCCTACGAGCCGGTTGGCTTAGCACTTGCCCAGATTCAGCCAGGGCAGCAATCTAGTCAGATTCTCTCGATTTATGTCGAACCCCGTTACCGACATGAAGGCATCGGCACGGCGCTACTACAGCGATTAGAAACTGAATTGCAACAGTATCATTGCCCTCGTGCTGAACTCGTCTACACAACAGGTCATCCCACCATACTAAGCTTAGAACGGTTGCTGCAAAAGCGCCATTGGTCAGTCCCCAAACCCCGAATGCTAGTCGGCAAAACAACAACTGATACGATTGCAAACGCGCCGTGGATGAAGCGAACAAGCTTACCTGTCGCTTATCGCCTATTTCCGTGGCAAGAAATCACGTCCTCAGAGCGAATCGCACTTCAGCAACAAACAAATCCTTGGATTCCACCCATGTTAATGCCATTTCAGCACGAACAGAACCTAGAATCCTTAAACAGTTTAGGTCTGCGCTATCAAGGAGAGATCGTTGGCTGGATGATTACCCATCGCCTTGACCCTGACACCATCCGATATACTGCTGGATTTGTTAGACCCGATCTGCAAAAGTTGGGGCGATTTATTTCACTCCTTGCTAACGCAATTCAAATTCAGATCGATGCCAAAATTCCCTATTGTATTTGGACATCCCCACTTGAATTTTCTGGCATGGTTCATTTTGTTAAAAAGCATATGTCACCCTACTTGACTTCACTAGAAGAAAGCAGGGGTTCTCACAGATCACTGATTGTTCCAAATCAGGTTGAAGAAAAATGTTTGGCTGTTCCTAGTCAAGCGACTTAAAAAATCTATCTAGGAGTCAAAGATATGAGCGAAATGCAGTCGCAGCAGGCAGAGCAAATTACAGGAATGGGTGGACTCTCTGATTATCCTGACGATCGCGATAAAACAAATTACATTGAAGTGCTGATTGAGCTGCCGCCATCAGTCGATCTACGGGAGTGGTGTTCTGAGATTGAAGATCAAGGTAAGCTCAATTCCTGTACAGCCCATGCAGCGATCGCGCTTTTAGAGTATTTCGAGAAACGAGCGTTTGGGAAACAGTTAGATGCCTCCAGGTTGTTTTTATACAAGGTGGCAAGAAATTTGATGCCTGATCCGTTCCCTAAAACGGGAAATGTCTCCACTTTTTCGCGGACAGCCATGAAAGCTTTAGCTATTTTTGGTGTACCGCCGGAATACGTGTATCCCTACAATGAAGCAAAGCTGGACGAAGAACCTTCTGCGTTTTGCTATGCCTACGCAAGGCAATATCGCGCGATGGAATACTATCGGCTTGATATTAAAGGCAGAACAAAAGAAGTAATTCTACAGCAGGCTAAGGCAAACCTGGCGGCAAAAAGACCGACCATGTTCGGGATGATATTGTATCCAGGTTGTAGAGAGCAGGCTGCTATTACCGGGAAAATCCCTATTCCCACCGATTTAGAAGTAGAAAAGTTTGGTTGTTTGGCAACTCATTTTGGTCATAATATGACGGTCGTTGGCTACGACGACAGGATTCAAATCAAAAACACAGATGCAACGGGAACAGAAACAACAGGAGCATTCCTGGTTAGAAACTCTTGGGGAACCCGTTGGGGGGAAAGTGGCTATGGTTGGCTGCCTTACGATTACATCCTGAGAAATAAATCAATGGACTGGTGGACGATGCTTAAAGCAGATTGGTTAGACACAGGAAGCTTTGAGCCTAAGAAGTAAGCTAGTTCTCTAATCAAGACACTCTCAGTATCTCTCCATAGACGAGCAAAAAAACGCTTTCTTCAAACCATCATTGATCATTGTTAGGGTTGATCTCTTAGGTATTGAACTATGTGTATTCAGTTAAACTCGTCTTCTCAATCCAGACAATTGCCCCATGATCACATAGCACCTGATATCTATATTGATCCGAATTGCTGCACTCTTTATGATGCTGTGCAACAGTTAGCGACCGATAGTCAAGCAGATACACCGTTCATAGTCTGGCTGCTTGACTATCCCAATAGCCCGGTCGCACTACCCGGAAAAATTGACCTCTATGGGCATGATTGTCTTCACGCGATTCTCAACCGAGGACATTCTCCGCCTGATGAAGCCTTTATCCTGGGATTCACGATGGGAAATGACCTGCAAACCACTTGGCTGCACAAGTTTTTGTATAAGTTTGCTGCATTCACTGTGTACCCAAAAAATACCGCTTTTCGTGGAAGGACTTTCAATTATTTGATGCCGGATTTGTTTACGGTCGATCGAGACAGCTTAGAAATCTGAATCAACTCGACTTTAGCACTTATCAAAACTACACCGTTTTACAAGTTAGACAACAGCTTGCAATCTCCAAAGCAACCGAAATAGAACTCCTTCAATAATTCTCTAGCTTCGCTGTCATTCCGGCGCGGATCAACGAACTTCTATTGCTTAGAAATGGATTGCACTTCTGAACTAGACACTTACTCCTATCTACCTCTCTTTATGAACAAGCAAAATATGACTCTTCTCAAATCCATGCCCCAAATGAAATTGTTCAGATCGGATTCGCCAGAGTATGCTGCGGCATTCCAAACACTGCTGCGATCGACGAATGAGCGAATTTACAGCAAGCAGATGCTAACTCAACTGCTATCCAGCTTTTCACAAGATGCGATTGCAGTCGATTGGGGCGCGGGCACTGGGGAACTGACCCGTGAGCTATTACAGCAATTCTCAACGGTCTATGCCATTGAACCCCACCCCGAACTCCAGAATGTTCTGGCTCAAAATTGTCCAGCAGCGACGGTAATTCCCTCTGGAATCTTGGAAGCCCATCTTCCTGCTTTAGTCGATGTCGGCATCATGAGTCATCTACTCTACTATCTGCCCGATGAAACTTGGGGCGAGACTTGCTTAAAAGCAGCCTCTCTGTTGACGCAGCAGGGAATCTTGATCGTCATTCTTAAACATTTCACAGCGGGCGAGAATCAGATGTTTGAAGCATTTGGTGCTGCTCGATGTGATCTGTCCTGTGTTTTCAACACATTTAAGCGCTATCCGAATTATGAGGTGAACTTTGTGTCAACACTGGGACGTTTCCAGACTAAAACATTTGAAGAAACATTAGAGATCGCTCGATTGATGTTAGGCGATCGCCCGCGCGATTCTTATCATCACCTTCCGACAGAAGCAGAATTTCAAGCCTACGTCCGGCAGCACTTTTGGGATGACACCACTCAACAGGGCGGTTGGGATTGCCCCCAGCAATTCTTGATCATCCGTCGCAACCCTTTCTACATCTGATCATGAAGAAACTCTCTCGATCTAACCGTCAAGTGATCTATGCGATCGCAGGTTGGCTTCCCGCAATCATTTTCCCAACCGCAACGCTATTTCAGCTTATCCCGGTTCTACAAGGCAAAACCGAGGGTGTCAGTATGGTGGCTTGGACAATGTTTGGATTGGCAAATCTGGGTGCATATCTTTTCTCCACCCAAAAACTGACGCTCCAAATTGTTCTGGCATTTCTGTTGAGTTCCCTAATGGATTTTGCGATCGTTCTACTTTGTCTGTTGAAGCCGTAACGAAATCATTCAAGATTGGCTTTGTACAATTTCCGTACAGCTATCATCAGGTGCATCAGATGTTCAATTCGCACCGTAATTGATAGATGGCTTTTCTGTCTACTTCTTCCAACTCAAATTTGTCCGAAGTATTGATTCTTTGTAACCCATGAATAAATCAAAAATTGCGCTCAGTTTGCCAATGTCAGAGCGAATCAGTGATTTTTTCCACTTTGAACAGTTAGGAACATGCTATCGAACTGAACTGCTTGCTAGCATCACAACATTTATGACCACGGCTCCAATTCTGGTCGTTAATGCTCATATTCTAGGAAACGCCATGTTTCTAGATCAGCCAGGAGATTTGTTTCAGCAAATTTTGGTGGCGCTGGTTCTTTGTTCTGCGATCGCAACGATTCTAATTGGACTGTTCGCGAACTATCCCTTTGCGCTAGGGCCAGGAACGGGGACTGCGGCACTGTTTACGTTCTCGATCGTGCTAGGCATGGGCATGAATTGGCGACTCGCGCTAACTGCCGCCTTTGTCGAAGGAATTCTTTTC
>Ga0123336_10005109_pt1 | contig 10510 bp, 7 predicted proteins | sample SSSSmetaG_FD_96466 | JGI IMG/M metagenome (GOLD analysis project Ga0123336, IMG submission 96466) | Glacier valley bacterial and archeal communities from Borup Fiord, Nunavut, Canada, to study Microbial Dark Matter (Phase II) - ​SSSS metaG | ecosystem: Environmental > Aquatic > Freshwater > Ice... | reverse complement strand
TGCCGCCACACACCTGGTTGCAGGCCAATTCGTAATTGAACTTCGGATTGCCGAGGCGCGCGCGCATCTCGTCGGTGGTGGTTGTAGGCGTGAACCAGAAACGGGTTGGCATGCCAGGCACGGCATACATCTGTACCCGAAACTGGGGCATGTACACCGCGTGCAACACATCGCGCGAGCGAATCTTGATGAGAACGGGAACCCCTTTGGGCACGTGTACTTCGTTGGTTGTGAAGTCATCGAGCGATGATTTATCACTCAAGTCAAAACCCCATTCGTTCACGGCATCAATCATGCGGTAATTCACCACCCCCAGCTTCATGTCGCGGCCGGGGTAGCGCACCAGCCAGTTGAACTGCTTGCCCATCACCTCAACCACTACCGAATTCTTCGGCGCGGGGCCCGTGATGCGGGTCCAGGCTTTCCAGCCCGCAAAAATCAACGCGGCCATAACAATGGCTGGAATGATGGTCCAGATGACCTCAATCTTGTTGTTGTGGGAAAAGAAGTAGGCGCGACGGCCTTCCTTGTACTGGTATTTATAGGAGTAGATGAACAGCAGCGACTGCGTAATGGCGAACGCCACGCCAATCACGGCCATCGTCGTCCAGAACATGTTCTCCATCTGGTGGCCATGCACCGAAGCAATGGGCGGGTTCATTTTGCTGAAGTTCTCAACAAACGAATACGCGAACCAACCGCCACCGCCAACTAAAAACACAAGCATCAGAATAGCATTAACGCTATTGCTCATGCCAATATCCTTGGTGAACGTGCCCGAAAAGATAGAGGTGAGGATTTGTAGGCGAAACAGCAGGCCGAAGACGACCAACAGCAACCCCAGCACCAGTAAAATGGTAAGAACGGTCATTTATTTTTTTGAATGAAGTACGAGGCGTTTGATAGCGATACCTAAACAATCCAAACGGGTTTTGTCTTGGCGATTGCTACTAAAATCTTAAGTCGTGTGGTGCACGCTCTCATCGAGGAAGGGATGATGCAGCGGCACGAGCGGCGCAGCGGCCAACCGACGGGTAAAGAGAATCAGGAAGGCGCCAAGGAAAATAGCCGCTACTCCAATCTCAATCAAGAACCCATTTTCTCCCTTCAAAGTGCCCGGCATTAGCATCAAATAGAAGTCGGACCAGTGACCGCAAAGGATGGCGATGGCCACGATTTTCATTATAATCATTTGGCGCTTGGCGTCGCGTGTCATCAGACCCAAGAAGGGAAAAACAAAATTGATGACGATATTGAAGAAGAATATGCCCGTGTAGCGGCCTTCAAACCCACCGAGTCGCTGGTTGTAGTAAACCGCTTCCTCGGGCAGGTTGGCATACCAAATCAGCATGAACTGGGAGAACCAAACGTAAGTCCAGAAAATGCTAAAGCCGAACATCAACTTACCCAGGTCGTGCAGGTGGTTTGAAGTCAGCGCCCGCAGGTAGCCGGCTTGCTTCAGGAAGATGGCCGTGAGGGCAATGGCCGCGATGCCCGATACCCACCACGAAGCGAAAACGTACCAGCCAAACAAAGTGCTGAACCAGTGCGGGTCAACCGACATCGCCCAGTCCCAGGCCGACATGGACGACGTAACGGCGTACAGCACGAGGAACAGGGCCGAGGCCGTGATGCTCTTGTGGAACCAATAGGTACCGCCGTGCAAATCCTCCTTTAGCGACAACTGCCGCAACTTCCAGGTAAACACGCCCCAGATAACGAGGTAGCTCACCATACGGATGACGTAGAACGGCAGGTTCAGGAAGCCGCTCTTGCCCGCGATAATGGCGTCATAGTTGGCGCTGCCTTTGGTCATGATGCCGTCGTGCGACCAGTGGAAGATGTCGTGGCGGCCCAGCAGGAACACCACCAGCATAATCACACCACCCGGAATTACCCAAGCGCTCAAGGCCTCGGCAATGCGCTTCACCATCACCGACCAGCCTGCGTAGGCCACGTACTGAATGGCCATGAACACGGTGCCTACTGTGGACACACCCAGGAAAAACAGGTTGCTGTGCCATAAGCTCACCAGCAAACGCTTGAGCCAGATGGGGCTGCCTTCTTCGTGCAACGAGGCACCGGCGCCATGACCAGCCGAAGCGCCGAGGTGCCCGGCGGCTTCGCCCGCGGCGGCATGGTGTTCCTCGCCCCAGCCCATGATTGCCGCCAGCAACCCGAGAACGAGGATAACTACCCCAGCAATAATGATGGTGAGAAATATTTTACGGGTGCCGTCGGTAACGACGAGCTGTTCAGCCGTGGCGCTTTCTTGTTGCGTCAAAGTAGCCATAGTGCGTTATTGGGGGGAAGCATTACCGTTGCGGGCCTTAAACCCGGCGCCTGGGACTTCGGAACCGGTGCCAGCTTGGGCCTTGCCTACGGGACCCTGATTGGTCCGGTCGGTCATCTCGGTTGAATCGTTAGCGGTGCTGGTAGGGCCTTGCCGCACCAGCTTGCTCAAGGCATCAGGGCCTTCGCCGCGCTGCAAAACGCGCACGTACATCGCAATCTTCCAACGCTCTTCCGGGTTGACGATGGAGCCGTGGGGCATCATGCGGTTACGGCCCCACTGAATGGCGTGGTAGATGTGTCCGTCGTTCATGGTCTTGTATGCTCCGGCGGCGTAGTTCGGAACACCTTTGAACTTGAGGCCCACCGGACCCTGTCCGTTGCCTTGCTCGCCGTGGCAGTGCGAACAAATGCGGGTGTACAACACCTTGCCCTCTTCCAGGTTGGCTTTGGTGTAGGCATACGGATTGTGCAGCGTCCGCTCGGCAATGCCGATGCTGTCCTTCGGAATGTGATTGTAGTAATCGAGCTTACCGCGCGGTACGGTGCCGTTGGCCGGCGTCCGGGAGTTGATGCCGAATGCGTTCACCGAGTTGAAGGTGGTTTGGCGCAGCGGCTCGTAGGGAAGCGATTCGTACATCTCCGGCGCGTATTGCACGCCGGGGTCGTCGGGCCGGGTAGAACAGGCCGAGGCCAGCCCCAGCGACAGCAGCAGCGCTGATGCGCGCAGGCTCAGGTTCAGCAAATGCGTCATTAGTTGTGGGTCATTTCTTTCTGATTGACTTCCGAAGCGCCGTTTTCGCGCAGCAGCTGGGTCAGCCGCGGAAGCTGTGAGCCGGCTTCATCCAACTCAGTGGCCACCACGAATTTGTCGTCGGTGGCACGCACGTCCATCACCGGCACCTTAAAGCGGGGGTAAAGCCCAGTGATGGTGAAAAAGGTAAGCGCCATGCCGTGGCAGGTGAAGAACACGGTTAGCTCAAAGGCTACCGGCACGAAAGCCGGGAGCGAGATGTGAGGTTTGCCACCGATAATCATCGGCCAGTCGAAACCCAGCATATAAATCTGCATCCATAGCGAGAAGCTCAGGCCAATGAGACCGAAGAAGAAAGCGGCGATGGGCAGACGCGAACGCTCGATGCCCAGCGCATCATCAATGCCGTGCACGGGGTAGGGCGAAAACACGTCGTAAATTTTCACGCCCGCGGCGCGAACATTCTCTACGGCGTGGAGCAGCACGTCTTCGTCTTCGAAGATGCCGACGGCAAAGCGCTTAGTCATGCTTGTTGTAGGTTACGGGTGCCGAAGCAGGAACCCCAGGAGTAGCAATTTGGGTGGCAGGTGCCGGGCGGTGGGCCCGGGCTGGGTTGTAGGTCGGGCCGTTGTCGACGGTGTACTTGAGGATAGTTTTTACTTCAGCCATGTTAATCACGGGGAAGAATTTGGCAAAGAGCAAGAACAAAGTAAAGAACAGGCCCAGCGTACCCACATACAACCTGATGTCGATGATGGAGGGCGAGAACATTGCCCAACTTGACGGCAAATAGTCGCGGTGCAGCGAAGTCACGATGATTACGAAGCGCTCGAACCACATGCCGATGTTCACGATGATGGACAGCACGAAAGTGAGCGGGATGCTGTAGCGCACCCGGCGGAACCACACGAGCTGCGGGGTAATCACGTTGCAGGTCATCATGGCCGCGTAGGCCCACCAGTACGGGCCGGTGGCGCGGTTGATGAAGGCATATTGCTCGAACTCGACCTGCGAGTACCAGGCAATGAAGAACTCCGTGATGTACGCCACGCCCACAATGGAGCCGGTCACCATCATGATTTTGTTCATCAGCGCGATGTGCTCGAGCGTGATGTAGTCTTCCAGCTTGAACACCACGCGGGTAATCAGCATGAGCGTGAGCACCATGGCGAAACCCGAGAAGATGGCGCCCGCCACGAAGTAGGGCGGGAAGATGGTGGTGTGCCAGCCCGGCACTACCGAGGTGGCAAAGTCCATGCTCACGATGGTGTGCACCGACAGCACCAGCGGCGTCGAAACCCCGGCCAGAATCAGCGAAACCGTCTCGTAACGCGACCAGGCTTTGGCCGAGCCCTTCCAGCCGAAGCTTAGCATCGAGTAGCTGAACTTGGCAATGGTGCCCTTGGCCCGGTCGCGGATGGAAGCGAAATCAGGAATCAGGCCGATGTACCAGAATACCAGCGACACGGTGAAGTAAGTCGAGATAGCGAACACGTCCCACAGCAGCGGCGAGTTGAAGTTGGCCCACAGCGAGCCGAAGGTGTTCTGCAGCGGGAACACCCAATACGCCAGCCACGGCCGGCCCATGTGCAGCACCGGGAACATGGCGGCGCAGATTACGGCGAAGATGGTCATGGCCTCCGCGGCCCGGTTGATGGACGAGCGCCATTTCTGACGGAACAGCAGCAGCACGGCCGAAATCAGGGTGCCGGCGTGGCCGATACCCACCCACCACACGAAGTTGGTGATGTCCCAGGCCCAGTTCACGGTTTTGTTCAGGCCCCACTCCCCAATGCCGTACCACACGGTGCGATAGACGGAGTAGAAGAAGATACCGAGGAAAAACAGCGCCACGCTCAGTGCCGCCATCCAGCGGATGTTGGGCTTGGCTTCGACCTGATAGCAGATGTCCTGCGTGACGTCGTGCAACGTCTTGCCCCCGGTTACGAGCGGCTCGCGAATCGATGATACGTGCTGCATAATGGTAGGTATTAAGCGTTTTCTTTGGCAAAGAACTCCGACTCCGAGTTGCGAATCTTGGTCAGATACGTCACGTTCGGCTGCACGTTGATGGATTCGAGCGAGTGGAACGCCCGCTCCCCGTCTTCGCGGCGCAGCAGCTGGCTGATGCGGCTTTTGGGGTCGCGCATGTCGCCGAACACGATGGCCTCGGTGGGGCACGACTGGGCGCAGGCCGTCACAATCTCGCCGTCCTGCGGGCGGCGCTTCTGCTTCTTGGCTTCGAGCTTGCCCAACTGAATGCGCTGGATGCAGAACGTGCACTTCTCCATCACGCCGCGGGCCCGCACGGTCACGTCCGGGTTCAGCACCATGCGGCCCAAGTCGGTGAACATATGGCCGTTAACGGTCTCAAACTTCTCGTTCGAGTAATACGAGAACCAGTTGAAGCGGCGGACTTTGTACGGGCAGTTGTTGGCGCAGTAGCGGGTGCCGATGCAACGGTTGTAGGTCATCTGGTTGATGCCTTCCGAGCTGTGCGTGGTGGCCAGCACCGGGCACACCGTTTCGCAGGGCGCGTGGTTGCACTGCTGGCACATCATCGGCTGGAAAATTACCTGCGGGTTTTCCGACGGGTCTTCCATGGCGGCGTAGGTAGCCACCTTGCCTTTGGTTTCAAACGAGTCCTTGTGCGTGTCGGAGCTGTAGTAGCGGTCGATGCGCATCCAGTGCATCTCGCGGCGGTTTATCACCTGCTGCTTGCCCACCACGGCAATGTTGTTCTCGGTCTGGCACCCAATCACGCACGAGCCGCAGCCGATGCACGAGTTGAGGTCCACGGCCATGCCCCAGTGGTGGTTGTTGTACTGGTAGTCCTGCCACATCGAAACCTTATTCGGTTTCTCCAAGCCGTCGGGCGTGGCCACCTTTTCGTATTCGGTTACTTCTTTGGGGTTTTTCTTGTAGTTGACCAGCGAGTTTTCCTGCACCACCGGGCGGCGGTCCATCAGCGTGTGGTGCGTCTGGGTTTGGGCGATGGGCGAGGTGGCGTCGGTCTTGGTCAGCGTCACGGCATTCGTGTACCGGATGCCGTTGGCGCCGGCCATGGCAAGCGGGGCGGCGTTCTCGCCCACCTTATCGCCGGCTTTGCCCGCCAGGGTGCGGCCGTAGCCCAGCGCGATGCTAACGGTGCCGTTGGTCTGGCCCTGCTGAATGAGCACGGGCAGCTCCACGCTGTAGCCGTTGGCCGTCACCTTCACTACGTCGCCCTGCTCCCACTTGTTCTCGATGGCCATCGTGCGCGGCACGGCGAGGTAGTTGCCCCAGGTGGCCTTCGACACCGGGTCGGGCAACTCCTGTAAGAAGGGGTTGTTGGCCTCGCAGCCCGAAGCACTCAGGCCGACCTTCTCATACAAAGCCAGCTCCACGCCATTGGGCCGGACGGCACTGCCGATTTGGGCGGCGGCGGCAGCCGGGCTCAGCGCCGCGGCGAGCATGGCCGGGGCGGCGGCCAACGCGGTGCCGGTGGCCACGCCGTCGTGCACCACTTGGTCCCAGGCCTTGTCGTTCGGGGTGAGGGCGCGCCAGCTGGCGCGCAGGTATTTATAGTAGCTAGTATTATTGCCCGACCAGCGCAATAAGCTCTCCTGGGCCTGCCGCGTGGCAAACAGCGGCGTAATCACCGGCTGCGCCAGGCTAAGGTTGCCGCGGCGGGGCTCGTAGTCGTTCCACGACTCCAGCCAGTGGTGGTCGGGCGCGGCGTACTGGCAGAGGCTGCCGGTTTCGTCCAGCCGGTCGTTCAGCGAGATGGTCAACGGCACCTTGGCGAGGGCAGCCTTCATCTTGGCGCCTAGCGGGTGATTGTACACCGGGTTGGCGTGGTAGAAAATCACAGCGCCCACGCCGCCGTTGCTCATGTCGCTCACCAGCGCGGCCATGCGGGCGTCGTCGCCCTGGCGCACGTAGCTGGGGTTGGTCAGGCTCACGGTGGTGCCCACGTTGCCCAGAGCCTGGTTGATGGCCGCCACCAGCGTTTGCACGGCCGGGTCGTTCGAGCCCGACACCACGAGGCCCGCGCCACGGTTGGCGGTCAACTCGGCGGCGGCGGCCGTCAGTTGGGCGTTCTTGTAGGTAGAAGCGCCGCCACCGGCCACGGCGCCGTACAGGGCCAGGGCCACGGCGCCCAGCTCCGAAGGCTTCACCGGCACCCGCACGTCGGCGTTCGAACCGGTGAGCGTCATGGTGGTTTCAAACTGGAAGTGGCGCGACATGCTGCGCTTGTCGGTGCTCACCTTGCGGTTGGTCACGTACTGCCGGGCGTATTCGACGGGCGAAATCCAGGTGCCGAGGAAGTCGGCGTCAAGGCTCACGATGACGTTGGCCCGGCTGAAATCGTAGCCGGGCACCACGCCGCCGTTGGCCTGCAGCAAGCCGCTGGCCGACTGCGCGTCGTACATCACGTGCGTGGCGTTGGAGTAGCGGGCTATGAACTCAGCAATTGCCTTTTTAGTGGTCGGGCTGATGATGGTGGGCGACACAATGGCAATGCGCCCGGTGGCGGCCGCCAGCTTCGTGCGGATTTCCCGGTCCACCTGCCCCACCTCGGCCTTGCGGCCCTTGATGGCAAAATGCTGCAACCGCCCGCCGTCGTACAGGCTGAGGACAGCCGCCTGAGCGCGGGCCGAGAGGCCGCCGCAGGTCACGGGCGATTCCGGGTTGCCCTCCAGCTTAATCGGCCGGCCGTCGCGGGCCTTCACCAGCACGGCGTTGTAGTCGGAGCCCGTGAAATACGTGGAAGCGTAGAAGTTGGAGATGAGCGGGTCAACTTCCTCCGGCTTGTTCAGGTACGGAATGGCTTTGATGACCGGCGTTTCGCACGAGGCCAGCACGGCCGCGCCCACGCCAAACCCCATCAGCTTGAGGAAGTCGCGGCGGGGAGCCGACGCCGCATCGCTGCTCTCGTGGCTCTCCTTCACCGGCATGAACTCGGCAAACGCCGACTGCATGAACTCCGGGGCGCTTTCCAGTTCCTCAATTCCTTTCCAGTACTTCATTTTTGGGGACTTAGGGACTCGTGGACTTCAAGACTTGGTTTTTGACCAATCAGAAGCCGCGAGGTACTTGAATTTTATTAGCGGAATCTATCGTGTGGCGGAGCAGGCGAACAGACGGTCGGTAGGGAAACCAAGTTCCCAAGACCCTAAGCCCCCACTAACCTATTAATAGTGGCACTTCGAGCACTCGGTGCCACCGTTCGACGATACGGTGAAGGGAGCGCCGGCATTTTTAGTGTCGTGCAGCTTCACAAGGTTGTCGTAGTACTTGTTGTCTTTGGCGTTGATAGGCATCTCGCGGTGGCAGTTGATGCACCAACCCATCGTGAGGGCCGAATACTGGTACACTACCTCCATGTTCTGGATGGGGCCGTGGCAGGTCTGACACTGCAGCCCGCCCACCTGCGTGTGCTGGGCGTGGTTGAAGTAGGCCAGGTCGGGCAGGTTGTGAATGCGCACCCACTGAATGGGCTGCTTGCGCTCAATGGCGCGGTAGATTTTCTTGATTTCGGGCGACTCCGTCTTAATCTGCGAGTGGCAGTTCATGCAGATGTTGGCCGACGGGATGTTGGCCGACTTGCTCTTGTACACCGACGTATGGCAGTAGGCGCAGTTAATCTGGTGCTCGCCAGCGTGCAGCTTGTGCGAGAACGCAATGGGCTGCGTGGGCTGGTAGCCCTGGTTCAGGCCCACGGCCATCACGCTCTGCACCCCTTCATAGAGCAGCACAAGCGCAAACACCGTCCCCACAATGCCGCGCATCAGGGGCGAGCGGTACAGCTTGCTCCAGTCGAAGCGCTGGTCCAGAATCTCCACGTCGCGGCCGTCGAGGTCCTTGCGGCCGCGCAGCACGTCCCGCATCAGGTTGCCGATGATGACCAGCGTCACGACCAGCACAATCAGCACCACCACCAGCACGATGAGCAAAACATCAACGTATTTGCCAGGGCCGGCTTCGGCTCCACTGCTGTCAGTCTTTCCGTCGGCAGCGGCAGCGTTACCAACCGTTACGCCAGCTATCGGTCCCGCCTTGCCTTCTTCAGCAGTAATGTAAGCAAAAATCGAAGTAATCTCCTTGTCCGAAAGGGCAAAGGAGGGCATCTGCTGCTTGTTGTACTTGTTGTAGAGGGCCACCGCATACTCGTCGCCGCCGGCCACCACCTTGCTGGAGTTCTTAATCCACGGAATCAGCCAGGTAATGGGCCGCCGCTTGGTGATGCCGGACAAGGCCGGGCCCACCACCACATCGTTGATGGCGTGGCACTGGGTGCAGTTGCCCTTGAACAGGGCATCGCCGGCCGCGATGGCGGCGGCGTCGCCGCCGGCCGGGGCCGCCGCGGGGGCCGTGGCCAAAGCAGGCGTGGCGCCGTTGGTAGCGCCGGGCACCACGCCTTCTTTTTTCACATCGGCGGTTGCGCCTGCATCCTGCGCCGATGCCTGCTGAACGCTGGCAAGCGTGAGAAACAGGCCCAGCAACAAGTGAGGTAGGGAGCGAAATTGATTGCTATTCATAAGAAAATAGACGGTAAAACGAAACGCTGGGGGCATTTCAGGGCCACAAAGGTAGGTTAGGAATCGTAGGCGGCAAAAGGCAAAAGGCAATTTTCGGGCACAGGGAGGCAGGGTAGTAAAGGGCATTAGCGCTTGGTTACAGTACCTATCTATTGCTGAAGAAAGATGGTTCGATGAGTTGTTACGCGGCTGCAAGTACTGGCTTTAAGTGGGTTGATGGTTGTGGCAGGCTTGCCCCCTCACCCGCCATAATTTAACCCGTTGCTGGGCCTTTTGTTGGCAAATCCGGCAATTAATTACGACCGCTGTCAGGCCCTCCGACAATGCCCTCTAAGTTGGCTGCCGCCGAGGTCAACTGGCCGGAGCCGCAAGCGTTTTAAATCCGCACCCCTTAACTTAAAGCACTTGTGCGCTTGGCAATCTAGCGGGAAGTCAGTACCTTTGCGCCCCAATCAAATTTTTTCATCCCCCAAATTTTCACCCCGTCGTAATGGAAGTAAGAAATTACGAGACGGTCTTCATCGTAACCCCCGTGCTAAACGAGGGCCAAGTGCAAGAGACGGTCGAGAAGTTCACCCAGGTGCTTAAGGAAAATAGCGCCGCCCTAGTTGCCACCGAATCCTGGGGCCTGCGCAAGCTGGCGTACCCGATTCAAAAAAAGACCACCGGCTACTACTACTGCCTGTCCTACACGGGCTCGGGCAACATCGTGGACGTGCTGGAGCTGGCGTTTCGGCGCGACGAGCGCATCATCCGGTTCCTGAGTACGGTGCTGGACAAGCACGCCGTGGACTACAACAACCGCCGCCGCAACGGCGAGATGAACCTGCAGAAGGCGGCCCAGCAGACCGAAGCCGTCGCCCAATAACGCTAGACAGACATGGCAACTCCTTCGAACAACCGCAACAACGACCGGTCGGCTATGAACAAGCCGCAGGAC
>Ga0123336_10005107_pt1 | contig 10515 bp, 8 predicted proteins | sample SSSSmetaG_FD_96466 | JGI IMG/M metagenome (GOLD analysis project Ga0123336, IMG submission 96466) | Glacier valley bacterial and archeal communities from Borup Fiord, Nunavut, Canada, to study Microbial Dark Matter (Phase II) - ​SSSS metaG | ecosystem: Environmental > Aquatic > Freshwater > Ice... | reverse complement strand
TAGCTGAGCTTGGGCTTTACGTCAGGCAACGATACAGTTTTGACAAACCCAACCTTGGGGTCAAATCGGCCTGATGCGGCGTGATACTGGATCGGATCATCTTCTGCCAGCTTGTAGCCTTGGCCTTTTTTCGTGACCACGTGTAAAAACTGCGGGCCGCCTAGCTTCTTGATATTGCTCAACGTTTCTACCAATACATCGACGTTATGCCCGTCAATCGGGCCCACGTAATTGAAACCGAATTCCTCAAACATGGTCGAGGGCGAAATCATGCCTTTGGCGTGCTCTTCGACGCGTTTGGCGATTTCTTTAAACGTTGGCGTGGCGGACAAAATCCGCTCGGCAGTTTTTTTGGTATTCGCATAAAAACGACCTGACATCAGCTTCGCGAAATAATTATTCAGCGCGCCGATAGATTCGGAAATCGACATATCATTGTCGTTCAAAATCACGATAACGTCCTCGCGACCCACGTTATTCATGGCCTCAAACGCCATGCCGCCGGTGATCGCGCCGTCACCAATGATGGCGACTGATTTACGATTAGTACCGGACAAACGCGACGCCACGGCCATGCCAAGTGCGGCTGAAATCGAAGTGGAGGAATGTGCGGTGCCGAAGGTATCGTATGGACTCTCTTCGCGGCGCGGGAAGCCGGCGATACCCCCTTTCTGGCGTAGTTTCGGCATACCGGCTTTGCGACCAGTCAAAATTTTATGACCGTAGGTTTGATGACCCACATCCCACACCAGCCGGTCTTCAGGTGTATTGAATACATAGTGCAGCGCAATCGTGAGCTCGACCGTGCCTAAATTGGACGAGAAATGGCCGCCGGTAGCCGAGACAGAATCAACGATGAATTCGCGCAGCTCAACCGCAAGCGCTGGCAAATCGCGGCGATCCAGTTTGCGGAGGTCGGCTGGATCCGAAATGGGATCAAGAAACGGATATTTTGTCGTTGTGGTCATAAATTTAGTTTTTTCTGCTTCACCATTGTCACAAAAAATACAGCAAACCTTTGCTTGAATTTAGCCTGAATCTAGTAATCGCGTCGTACGATAAATTCGGCAAGTTGGCGAAGACGAGTAGCACGCTTACCGAAACTTTCAACCGCCGCATGCGAATCCGTCAGCAACTCGCCGGCGAAACGCTTGGCCGGTGCCAAACCCATCAAACTCACATACGTTGGTTTGTTTGCGTGTTGATCTTTACCCGCAGTTTTGCCTAACGTCTCAGTATTAGACTCGCAATCGAGAATATCGTCCACTACCTGAAAAGCCAAGCCCACGCACTTGGCATAGCGGTCGAGATGTTTCATTTCATCTGGCTGTAATGCACGTCCGCACAATGCGCCCAACTGTACAGACGCGCGAATCAATGCGCCGGTTTTCAGAATGTGCATATATTCGAGCTCCGGCAGCGTGATTGTTTTGTTCACATTAGCCAAATCGATCGCCTGACCGCCCGCCATGCCATGCGATCCGCAGGCTTTGGTGAAATGCTGGATCATCAAAAGCTGTGTTTCAGCTGAATCAGCCAATTTATGTGTGCTTACTATCTCAAACGCCAATGCCTGCAGGGCGTCTCCGGCCAGCAGCGCAGTCGCTTCGTCAAATTCAATGTGACAAGTCGGACGTCCGCGACGCAAGTTATCATCGTCCATGCAGGGCAAATCGTCGTGAATAAGCGAATAGGCATGGATAAATTCGACCGCGGCAGAAACCGCCTTCACCCGCGCCGGATCCGCCTCTGTGACCAGACCTGCTGCAAACGCCAGCATCGGCCGCACACGCTTACCGCCGCTCATTGAGGAGTAGCGCATGGCCGCATGAAGTCGCTGTGGCTGAATATCCGGCGACGGCAGTAAATCCCCGAGCGTACGCTCCATGTCCATCGCGACTTGCCGCGACCAGTCTTGAAAATCATTCATTTTTTTATCTAGTGAAATCAAGATTCTGCATCTTGATGGAAATCTTTTAGGGCACCACCTGAGCCGTTTGAGCCACCGTCAAGTACCTGAATGCGCTGCTGGGCGTCACTCAATACCTTGTCGCAATATTTGATCAATTCCGCACCACGTTGGTAGGCGCTGAGCGACTCTTCCAATGGCAATTGTCCACTTTCCATTTTATCAACCAGCAGATCGAGCTCGGCCATCGCAGCTTCGAAGTTTTTAGGGGGGGTTCCAAGTAGTGCTTTAGCCATGATTGTTCCCAAAGGTGTTGCAAAGAGCTTACAAAAAACAATCTGAAATCATAACCGAATCACGCATTGTGAGTCCATTGCTGAAGAACGTTGGATACGGTGCCCGAGCTGTGCTGCGGATGCAAAACAACGGAAACCTGAGCTTTTTACTATCTTTAATTTGTTTTGGATCGTGCTTGCTTGCCTTTTTGCCCCCTCTAAGGCAGAATCGCGACTCCATTTCCCGTGTCGACCGAGTTTTTTCGACACATTTTTGCGGGACGGAGCAAGCGGAGTTAAAAGCTAGTTTTCTCGATCGCCCGGGTGTTGTTTTTACTTTGGTTATCTCGCTGTAATTAATGCGAGAAATTGGAGGTAAGGACTATGTCCATATTGTTAGGGCACCGGGAATTAAAACCCGTTGCAACCCAGCTCCCCTTGAGCTGGTATTTTGATCCTGCTATCTACCAGCGTGAGCTCGAAGTTTTCTTCAAGCGAGGGCCCGGCTACGTCGGTCATTCGTTGATGGTGCCGAACGAAAATGACTATCGTGTGCTCGAAATCACCGATGGCGCATGGTCACTGGTGAATAATGCTGATCAAATCGACTTGGTATCAAATGTATGCCGTCATCGCCAAGCAGTGATGCTGCGCGGTGCAGGTACGCTGCCGAGCGGCAATATCGTGTGTCCGCTGCACCGCTGGACATATGACGGCGAAGGCAAATTATTGGGCGCACCCTATTTTGCCGAGCAGCCGTGCCTCGACCTGCCGCGGAAGAAATTGCAAAACTGGAAAGGCATGCTGTTTCAGGGCCAGCGCGATATTGCGGGCGATTTAGGCAAGCTGGGCTGCGCAAAAGATTTAGATTTCGATGGCTACATGCTTAACAGAATTGAAGTTACCGACTATAACTTCAACTGGAAAACGTTTATAGAAGTGTATTTGGAGGATTACCACGTCGGCCCGTTTCATCCCGGGCTCGGCCAGTTTGTAGACTGCGAAAACTTGAATTGGGAATTTGGCAATTGGTATAGCGTGCAGACCGTGGGCATACACAAAGCGTTGCAAAAACCCGGCTCACCCATTTATAAGCAATGGCATGATTCGGTGATGAATTTTCGCGGTGGCGAAGTGCCGCCACAGGGTGCGATTTGGCTTACCTATTACCCCAACGTGATGGTCGAATGGTATCCACATGTGCTGGTGGTATCGACCATCGTGCCGCGCGGGGTGGGCGCATGCAGTAATGTGGTTGAATTTTATTATCCGGATGAGATTCAACATTTCGAGCCGGAATTTATCGCCGCGCACCAGCAAGCGTATAACGAAACCGCGGTTGAGGATGAAGAAATTTGCCAGCGGATGAACGATGGCCGCAAGCTTTTATGGCGCGAGGGTCGCGACGAGCAAGGGCCCTATCAAAGCCCAATGGAAGATGGCCTCGTGCATTTCCATGAATTTATTCAATCGCAGATGCGCGGGTGTTGAAGATCAACTCGACCATTACGCTGACGCCGGCCGTAGTGGTGATGGCAATGAAGGCGGCAATAACGGCAGCAGCCCGAAGATGACGGCATGACCTCGTCATGGATGCTAATTGCGGGCGCACTGTTCGCGACCATGGGCACCTTCGCCAAGCTACTGGGTACAAAATTCAGCGGTGCTGAGCTGTCGCTATATCGGTCACTGGCTGGACTGGTCATTGTCGGCGGGTTCATTTTATGGAAGCGTTCATCGGTGCTCACTCCATTCTGGCGCGGCCATTTTTGGCGCGGAACCACCGGCACTGTTTCACTCATCGGCTACTTTTACGCCATGACCAAACTTCCGCTCGCGACTGCGATTATGCTCAATTACACCTCCCCGATTTTTCTGACCATTCTCTCCCACGTCTTACTAAAAGAAAAACTGAGTCGGCGTTTGGTATTCGCTATTGCGCTTGGGTTTATTGGCGTAGCACTACTGCTGCGACCGACTTTTGAGGGTGAAAATGCATACGCAGGCTTCATTGGTCTCGCATCCGGTTTTTTCGCGGCGTGCGCGTATTTGAATGTGAAAAAACTGGGCGATGCCGGCGAGCCAGAATGGCGAGTGGTGTTTTATTTTGCGGTAGCCGGCACGATCGGCTCAGCGATTTTTCAAACCCTCGCTACAGGGTCGTTTCAAGCTATAAATGCTCCAAACATCCCGTATTTACTGGGCCTTGGAATTGCCGCGACCGCGGCACAGCTGGCGATGACGCGCGCCTACCATCGCGGCAACACGCTCGTGGTCGGTGCATTCGCGTATTCAACGGTGATCTTTGCCTCACTCGCAGGCATTTTTATATTCAACGAACTTTTACCGCCAATTGCGTGGGTCGGCATGGCGATTATTGTGGCCAGTGGATTACTGGCGAAGCGTGCGGATTGCCTTACAAAAGATGGGACCGTAAAAAATAAGAAAATTCAAACCAAGCTAGCGAAAACTTCTACCAACGCAGATTAGCGAGATCATTAACTTTGATTGCAAAACTCAAGATGCTTATTTCTACGACCGAATTAACCGCAAAAATTGGCGATACCCATTGTGTTATTTTCGATTGCCGACACGATCTGTTCGACCTCGGTAAAGGCGAGCGCTTATATCGCGAAGGACATATTCCCGGCGCGATTTTTGCAAATCTGGATACGGATTTATCAGGCGAGAAATCTGGCAGCAATGGCCGTCATCCATTGCCCTCACCTGCGGCGTTCACCGCATTTTTAGCGCGTAATGGCGTATCCAACACGACACAGATTGTGGCCTATGACGATGTCGGCGGGCAGTTTGCATCGCGGCTTTGGTGGCTCTCGCGATGGATCGGTTTGACTCAGGCCTCATTACTTGATGGCGGCATTCCAAAATGGATTGCCGATGGCCATGCGCTGTCACGTGCTGTACCAGTGCCCAAACCCGCAGCGCTTCGCGGGCATGCTAATCCGCTAATGGTGTTGAATGCAGACGAAGTCGAGGCGGGCCTGAAGATTGCTGCAACCACATTGATTGATGCACGAGCGCCAGAGCGTTATCGGGGTGATATTGAGCCCATTGATCCGGTGGCGGGGCATATTGCAGGTGCCAAAAACAGATTTTATAAAGAAAATTTAAACGCTGATCTGACGATGCGATCGCCGGCAGAAATTAATACCGCGTTCGCTTCAATAATGAATGCACGGCACGCAGTTGAGGTCGTTCATCAATGTGGCTCGGGCGTAACGGCGTGTGCAAATATTTTTGCAATGGAGTATGCAGGTCTGAACGGTTCAAAGCTTTATCCGGGTTCATGGAGCGAATGGATTACCAATCCTGCGCGACCCATCATTAAAGGCGTTGCTAAAAACAACGCTAAAGGCAGCACAGCCGGGGATGCAAAATAACGTTTGATTATTGGGGAGTTTGATATGAAAAGAAATGCTTTGTTGGGATTAGCGGCAGCCGGAATTCTTTCTATTGGTAGCGGCCTCGCCTACGGCCAATTTGTTACGCCGGCCTCAAATCTGGTTATCGAAAATATCCCGCCAATAACCGAGGCGCTCACCAAAAAAGTGGAAGCCTATACCCAGTTCAAGCCGTCATCAATGATCGCGTGGCATCCTCAAGACGGCAGCATTCTGGTGCGGATGCGCCTGAACAACAGCAACCAGCTACATCTAGTCAAAGCGCCGGGCGCCAAGCCAGAGCCACTTACCGATTTTGCAGACGCCGTCAGCAACGCCACTTTTCAGCCCACCAACGGCGAATATCTGCTGTTCACGCGGGCAACGGACGGTAATGAAATTTTTCGGATTTACCGGCTGGACTTAGCGTCAAGAATAGTTATACCGGTGTCGCCTGAATCGGAGCGTGCCAGCAGCCCGGCGTGGAACCGCAGCGGCGACCGCATCGTGTTCACCACCGCATCGGTTGATCGCAAAGATAAAGCACAATCGCTTCAGGAATCCGCTGCACGCAAGGCCACCACTAAGCTTTACATCGCCGACCCACTCAAGCCTGACACGGCAAAAGTCATCGCAAGCTTTGATGGCGGTGGCTTTTCATCGTTTCGGTTCTCGCCTGATGGAAAATCTCTGGCCTATCTTGAATATATATCGGCCAGTGAGTCGCATTTGTGGATGATAGATATCGCGACGGGCAGGCAAACACGTATTACGCCAGCGCCCCCAGCAGCAGTCAAAACCAACGGTGCCATTGCCGTCACGGTGGCGTACGGCGAGCCGCGATTTGCGAGCGACGGCAAAGGTATTTATACCGTCTCTGATCGCGATAGCGAATATCGGCGTTTGGTGTACATCGACATTCAAAGCGGGAAAGAACGAGTTCTGACAGCACACCTTAAACATGACGTCGATGACTTCAGCATTTCAAACCGAGCCAACCGAATTGCTTTCACTACCAATGAAGACGGGGCTTCAGTGCTGCGTTTTCTGGAATTAAAAACTGACAAGGAGCTACCACGCCCAGCCTTGCTGCCCGGCGAAATATCGGGATTACGCTGGAAAGGCGGTAGCGAGGATAGTGACGATTTGCCAGTGCCAGATGTCAAGAAAGTCAGCGCAGAACTGGCGTTTAACCTTACCTCTGCACGCTCGCCGGGCGAAGTTTATTCGATGAATATTGTTGCCCCAAAAGTCACCCGCTGGACAAACGGGTCGAGCGCCAATTTAAATCCACTGGAGTTTGTAGAGCCCCGTCTAGTGCAGTGGAAATCGTTTGACGGCGTGAAAATATCCGGCTTTGTCTACCAGCCGGATGCAAGGAATTTTCAGGGCAAACGACCCGTCATTATCAACATCCACGGCGGACCGGAGGGCCAGGCGCGGCCCGGGTTTATTGCCCGAAATAACTATATGGTGAATGAGCTCGGCATCGCAATTATTTATCCCAATGTGCGCGGCTCATCAGGATTTGGCAAAACATTTCTGGCGATGGATAACGGCAACAAGCGTGAAGACTCGGTGAAGGATATTGGCGCATTATTTGAATGGATAAAGGATCAGCCTGACCTCGATCCAAATAAAGTATTGGTCACCGGCGGTAGCTATGGCGGCTACATGGCACTGGCCGTGGCCACCCATTACCCAGATCGCATTGCAGGCACCATTGATGTGGTTGGCATTTCAAATTTCGTCACATTCCTGGCTAATACAGAAAGCTATCGTCGCGATTTGCGCCGCGTGGAATATGGTGATGAGCGCGATCCTGAGATGAAGAAATTTCTGGAGCGGATTTCACCTCTCAACAACGCCGCAAAAATCAATAAACCCTTGTTTGTGGTGCAAGGCAAAAATGATCCGCGCGTACCGTATACGGAAGCACTACAGATTGTCGAAAAAGTGAAGATGCAGAATGTGCCGGTCTGGTTTTTGATGGCAAATGATGAGGGTCATGGCTTTGCGAAAAAAACAAATCAGGATTTTTTGTTCTATGCGCAAATCAAGTTCATGGAAAAAACCTTATTGAATTAGAAACGCTACGGTAATGACAGCGACGTAAAAAACCCGCCACCTGGCGGATTTTTTACGTTACTGACGTTAGCGGACTTAGCCGAATAGCCAAGCCGCTGTAATCTACTTACCGAATTGATCCTTTAAAAACGCGAGCATTTGCGTGTAGAGATCCACTGTATTTTCAAGCTTGCCATATCCATGGCCTTCTTTTTCCTTAATAACGAACGCTTTAGCAGGATTGCCCGCACGCTCCAGCTCTTTTGCCATACGGCTAATTTGCGCGATCGGGACGCGAATATCATCTTCGCCTGCGTAAAGAAAAACGGGACGCTTTATTTTGGCTGCGTTGTTCACTGGCGATATGTCTTTGATTAACTGCGAATCCAGGTTTTTATCACCCAACACTGACTTCCAATAATCTACTCCCGCGGTACTCCCGGCAGTATCACCGTCGCGGGTGGTCAATTGATATTTGTAGTCCGTCACGGCGAGCCCTGCCACGGCGCACTTCCACATGTCGTTGTTATTTACCAAAGCCTGTAGTGCCGCATAGCCACCGTAGCTGGCACCCGAAATACAGACATTTTTCGCATCCACAAAGCCTTGCTCAATGCCCCATTTCAAAGCATCTTCATGGTCATTGGACATTTCGCGCCCCACTGTGCCAAAGCCGGCGTAATAGACCTTGGAGCCCAAGCCCGGCGTCACGCGGAAATTCGGCACAATCACCGCAAAGCCGTTGGCCGCAAACAACTGTCCTTCCGTATAGCCGAACCCGCCACCCCATCTATCGGCTCGGGCAAACGGGCCGCCGTGAATATGGACAATCGTAGGGAGTTTGGTGCCCGGCTTGTAGCCTTTAGGAAGGAAGTAGTAACCGCTAATTTCAAGTCCGTCACGGGTTTTGTAATTCATGATGCCTTGCTCGACCAATTTTCCGTCTAGCCAAGGTTTCGAACTGCCGATTTGCTCCAGCGTTTTTGCTTCTTCGTCATGAATGTACCAGCGCACAGGTGAGGTATCCGAATACGAAGTGACCAGCAACTTTTTAGTACCAGGCGTGCGACGAAAACTATTAATTCGGTTCGGCAGCGCGGCATCCAGATTTCTCTGGGTTGATGCGTATTTTTCGTCTAGCCATACACGCTCTGGTTTGGCTGCCGCGACTGCATAGCCCAGAATTTTGTCGGTCTTCTGGTCAGTAATCACGCCAGGAACTCCGCCGCCATTGGCAGCGGCCCCCATGTCAAAACGTGGATGCGCGACAATGAGTTCGCCCATTTTTTTTGCGATCGGGTCGTACCGGAAAACGCCCATCGTGTCGCGGCCCGCATTTGATGCAACTTGCATATTGATTTCGTCGCTTTCAAAAGCAAGCGGCTCAAAAACGGGGCCTTTGTTAACCTCATATCTAGCCAACTCATACCAATCAGATTTTTCATCTTTGCGGTAATAGACTACCGTGGTCAGCGTATCTTTGATATTGGCACTGACTACGCGCGGCACAAGCTTGCTGTCTAAAATCCAGCTCGAAGTTCGATCCGCCGGACGGCCCTGCGTAATGAGCATGTATTTGCCAGTTTTGATATTGAGACGATATAAGTCTGTCGAATCGGCTGAGGTCATATTGCCAGAAGCGATTACTTCCTCTTCATTACCGGGAATAGTGCGATACAAATCCAGCCCGCGAAACACATACTGATTTTGCGCACGTAATTCCCTAACGGTGGAAGACAAGCGGCGAAATTCTTTGCCATCGCGGTTAATTACAAATAGCCCGCCACCGTCAAACTGACCAGGCCCGGTTGGCGAATTATATTGGCCTAGGGTGTAAATAAGTCGCTCATTACCCACCCATGTTGGGCTAAGCACATCGTAGTTGTCATAACCACTCAGGAGGGAGGCTTTGCGGGTTTCGAGATCAATGACGGCTAAATTCATCCGACCTTTAAACGGCATAGTGGTGACCATATATTTGCCGTTTTCAGAGATGTTTACGCCGGTAAGTTGTGGCGGCTTAAAAATATCTTCAATCGATAATTTCGTTTCGGTTTCTGCGGGTATTTGTGCATAGGCTGAAAATTGGATTAAAAACATTCCAAATATTGTAAAAAGCAGGCTCGCAAATCGCGTAGGCATCGTGTTTTCCCTATTTAAAAACATTGAACGTGGCATGAATCTGAAAAATTGAATGACCAGATAGTCTAAGTGGACAACCGATATTTGGCAATCTCTGCGTCTAATCTTCATTACAACGCATAAATTTCTCCGATAAATGACTCCAAGAATTGACAGCATCGTTTTTTGCTGATCTGGAGGCAGAAAGACTGCCACCATAATTTCTTTAGGATGGCACGGTATATATGTCCCAAAACCGCGTTATCTGAGTTTCTTCAATTGATTGTGCATATTTTAGAACTTTTTTGGCGATTAGCACTCTTAACAGGAGAGTGCTAACATGAATCAATTGTTGTTGTAGCGACGCTTGCTTCTGACGTTTCAGATGTGATTTTGCGGGAAAAACCATTTTCCGCTCCGTGGAGGACAAACATGACCACCGCAACCATGAATTTACCTGTTTTATCTGCTTTATCGACTGGTAGTATTGAAAACTACATTTCAGCCGTTAACCGGATCCCTTTGTTGACTCCTATACGTGAGCACACGCTTGGCGTAGCGCTCAAGGAGCGCGGGGATTTATCGGCTGCGTCAGAGATGGTTTTGTCGCATTTGCGCCTGGTCGTATCAATCGCACGAAATTATGCGGGCTATGGTCTGCAGCAGGCGGATTTGATCCAAGAAGGCAATATTGGTCTGATGAAGGCCGTTAAACGCTTTGATCCTGATCGTGGCGTCCGCC
>Ga0123336_10005105_pt1 | contig 10515 bp, 9 predicted proteins | sample SSSSmetaG_FD_96466 | JGI IMG/M metagenome (GOLD analysis project Ga0123336, IMG submission 96466) | Glacier valley bacterial and archeal communities from Borup Fiord, Nunavut, Canada, to study Microbial Dark Matter (Phase II) - ​SSSS metaG | ecosystem: Environmental > Aquatic > Freshwater > Ice... | reverse complement strand
GTCCATCGCCCGCGGAGCTCAAAGCGAGAGCATGGTGGAAGGCGCACGAGGCGGAATATCCGTGAGGCTTAGCTTGGCGTTCAGGACGGGTTATTCGGCGTTCAGGACTGTGCCGAAGAGGAGGATGCAGAGGGTGGTGAAGATGATGTCGTAGCCAGCGAGTTGTTTGATCCAGGAGCCGATCTGGATGGGGTCTAGCTCGGCGGTGATGACGCCGGTGGTGGCCTGGACCATCATGAGGAGGGCGGGGAGGGCGATGGGGAGGAGGAGGAGGGGAAGGAGGAGTTCGCGGTTGCGGGCGCGGAGGCCGAGGACGGCGAAGAAGGTTCCGTTGACGACGATGGCCCAGGTGCCGAGGGGGAGGATGAGGGCGAGGCGGGAGGCGTCGCCGAGGATGTGGAGGTTGAAGAAGACGATGAAGATGGGGGCGAGGACGGCTTCGACGGCAAGGACGAAGAGGTAGTTGGCAATGGCTTTGCCGAGGAAGAGGGCGGAGGGGGGTGAGGGGGCCATGCGCTGAGCTTCGAGGACGTTGTTGCGCTGCTCGCGGGACCAGGACTGGTTGAGGGCGGTGATGGAGGCGAAGAGGAGAGCGACCCAGAGGATGCCGCCGACGATCTGGCGGGTGGTGGTGGGGAAGCCGGTGGGGTCGAAGGCGAGGCCGAAGACGACGACGACGAGGAGCGAGAAGAAGAGCATGCCGTTGATGGCTTCGCGGGAGCGCCACTCGAGGCGGAAATCTTTGTGGAGATGGGAGAGGACGTGGCTGAAGTATTGGAGGAGGGGCTTCATGAATGGGCACCCGGTTGGGCGGGTGCTTTGGTGAGGTCGGCTAGTGTGGCGTGGGTGGCGCGGAGGTAGTCGGCGGGGGTAAGGAGGAGCTGGAGGCCGCGCTGGCCGGCGGAGATGGAGATGATGTCGTGGATCTCGATGGTTTCGTCGGCGTAGGCGGGGAAGGGCTTGCGGGCGGCGAGGACGGTGACGCCACCGCGGATGTAGCCGGTAAGGGGTTCGACTTCCTTGAGGGGGGCGAGTTCGATCTTTTTTGAGGCTGAGGCCAAGGCTAGTTTTTTGAGGTCGAGCTCGGAGTCGCCGGGGATGATGGCGAAGAGGTGCGTGTTGGCGTTGGTAAGGGTGACGAGGGTTTTGAAAACCTGCTCGGGGGGGAGACCGATTTTTCTGGCGACAGAGATGGTGGTGAGGTCGTTGGGGTTGACTTCGTAGGGGCGGAGCTCGTAGGGGATGGCGAGTGAGTCGAGGAGGCGGGCTGCGTTGGTTTTGGCGGGTGGCTTGGCTGGTGGCATCATGGGAGGGCCTGGCCGTTTTGGAGGGTGAGGGTGCGCTCGGCGAGGGGTTGGGCGAGGGTGGCCTGGTGAGTGGTGAGGATGATGGTGCGCTGGCGGGGGATGCCGTTGAGGGGGGCGAGGGGCCAGGTGCGGAAGTCGGCGAGGAGCTCAACCATGTGGTGGGCGGAGGCGATGTCGAGGTTGGAGAAGGGCTCGTCGAGGAGGAGGAGTTCGGGGTCGGTCTGGAGGACGCGGGCGAGGGAGGTGCGCTGGCGCATGCCCTGGGAGTACTGGGAGAGGGGGCGGGGGAGGTGGGGGTCTAGGCCGACGGAGCGGAGGGCCATTTCGGGAGAGCCGACGCAGGCACAGCCGCCGTCGCGGTGGAGTGCGGCGAAGTAGTTGAGGTTCTCCATGGCGGTGAGCTCGTCGTAGAGCATAGGGGCGTGGCTCATGTAGGCGATGCGGGCGCGGGAGTTGTGGGGGGTGTCGGAGAAGACGGTGACGGTGCCGAGGGTGGGGGTGGCGAGGCCGGCGATAAGGCGGAGCAAGGTGGATTTACCGGCACCGTTTTCGCCGAGGATAACGGTGGAACTGCCGGACGGGAAGGCGACAGAGAGATGGCGGAGAGCTGCGAAGGCACCGAAGATTTTGGATACGGAGTGAAGCTCGGCGGCGATAGTAGCAGTGAGTGCGGGCGGCTCGGTTTTCTGGGTCGTCGGCATGAGTGAGTGGGCTAGCGGGTGATGGTCATGGAGGCGGGTTTGGCGGTTACGGGTGAGGCGGGGGCTGTGCCGGGCGTGGTGCCGGGGGCGGGGGCGTACTTGGAGGCGCACTTGGCCTGGAGCTGGGTGGCGTGGAAGACGCCGTCTTTGCTGTAGGTTCCGACGGCTAGGGCCTGGGCGTCATCCTTGAAGGTGTCGGGTGGTGGCTCGGTGCCCTGGTAGACGACATTGAGGGTGCGGCCCTGCTCGAGGAGGGCGAAGGTGGCGTTGGTGCCGTTGCGATGGATGCTGCCCGGGGCTACGTTTCCGGCTACGCGGAGGTGGCGGGTGTAGGCCTTGGTGCCCATGGCGCTGAGCTCGGAGATGGTGACGTAGTAGCTCTTGTTCTCGTTGACGCCGGTGATGGCGAGCCAGGCTACGGTCGCGAGGATGACGACGGTGGCGGCAATGATTTTGAGTGGACGCTGGGTGGTTGAGGTGGTCATGGCTAGTTGAAGTTTACGCCGAAGCGGGGATTCGTGCTTGGGGGGTGGTTTTGACGTGAGGCAAAATGCTTTGCGATGGAATTGGAATGCAGTATTGTTTGGCACATGATGAAACGAGTGAGTTGGCTGGGGCTGGGTGCCGTAGTTGCACTGTGCTTCGGCACGCGGGGCGTGGCAGGGCAGGAGAAGACTTTTCTTCCCTATACGAACTGCAAGATCAGCGATGGGCCTGAGTTGGTGGATACGGCTCCACTGGCGCCGGGTGTGACAGAGCGTACGGTGGATACCTCCCGAGGTAAACGCCAGGTCGCGATGCTGGCTGGGCGCAGGGTAATGTTTGCGTATCCGGGGAAAGACTTTTTTGCGAATGTGAAGGTAGAGAATTTGCCGGAGAAGAACTACGCGGAGGCGCGTCAGAATCTTATCAACAATTTCGACTACATTCTGGCTTCGGAGAAGGATGGCGGGAGGAACCACGGGTTGAAGCCTTTGCTCAACGGCGTCGATGCGCGAGGGCTGGATCGCAACAAAATGGAAGGCGGAGTTCTGGGGGTCTATCTTCTGTTCGATGACGCCGCTAGGGTGGTTATTACGATTTACTTCCTGAACCAGGATGCCAAGGACCGTAGCTTCCAAAGCATGGAAGAGTACAAAGTGCAGAGAGACAAGTTTTTGAGAGGTTTTACGAGCTGTATGCGCCCGTCTGCTGTTTAGTTGGGAAGATAGCGCAGAAAGTCAGGCCGCTGGCCTGACTTTCTGGTCTGCGATGAATGTGGTTTATGCGTGGACTGGGGTGTCGGCTTCGGCTAGGGTGTTGACGCTGTCGGAGATGGCGGTGAGGGTTTTGTCGGCGGTCTTTTCCTGTTCGAGGATGACTTCGAGGCGGGTGGCGTGGTCGTCGAGACCGAGGATTTCTGCCCAGTTGCGGAGGGTTCCGTAGACGGCGATTTCGTGGTGTTCGACCTGCTGGGCTGAGCCGATGAGGACGACGTCGCGGACGGCGGGGTCGGTGACATCCTCGATGGCGTCTTCGGTTTCGGAGACGAGCGCGCCGATGACCTTGCAGGTAGAGGTGGAGGCTTCGCCGATGAGGTCGTTGAGGAGGCTTTCGACGATGGCTACGTGGCTGCGGGTCTCTTCGAGGTGGTTGGTGAAGGCTTCGGCAAGCTCGGAGTCGGTGGTCTTCTCAATCATTGTGGGGAGAGCCCTGGTGATCTTCTGCTCAAGGTCCAGGGCCTTGCGGAGCTGGTCGATGTATAGGGTGCGGAGGTCTTTGATGTTGGCGGGGAAGAGTTTCATGATGGTGTCTCCTGGTGCGGGGTGATGGAACGTGTGTGTGCAAGGCGCAGCAGCGTGATGACTGCGTTATGAGAAATCTGGATTGTCGTTTATTCGGCGAGCTTGCAGATGCCGGAACCGTTCACGGTCGTGCTCGTTCACTTGATTGGATGCGTGCGGCGATGCGGGGTTGTGCAGATGGGGAGCGGAATTTCCCAGGTGAGGTCGCGTATTGGGGTGTAATTTTATGCATCACGCAGGGAAAGTTAGTTCTAAAAAAAAGATTGTGAAAGTGACTTGACGCGTACACTTTGGCGATGGGGAATGCAGTCGATTGTTCTTCCGGTATCTCCTGATCGGCTGGGCCCCTTCTATCGGTGTGCCGATGTCCAATCTCTATCTATGCAGCTCGCTCACCTTTGTTGCGGTTTGTCCTAGAAGGTCAGGGTTGCCGCTGCGCAACGCTCGCTTGACCCTCCCTTATGCTTGAAAAAGACTTAAATTTATGAAGCTTTCTCTTTTCGCTTTTGCGTTCGCGGCGCTATCCGTCGGGTCCGCATGCGCCGACACGATCAACTACAACACGACTGGGTTTACGCTCTCCTGCAACGGGATTGCGGGTTGCGTTCAGAATACAACGACATCTGTGACAGACGGTGGTCTGACGATCACGTACAACACTAGCTCTGGTTCTGGTGTGAACACGCCGAGTATTATTAACTTCGGCAATATCGTGACGACTGGCACCGGCAGCAGCGTCAACTTTACCGGGCTGCAGTTGACCTTCAACGTGAACTCGACGCCTCCGGGTGCCTCGGGCACTTTGCCCAATGGAGCTTTACTGGCAGTTTGTCGACAAACAATTCGGGAACGATTTTCAATTTCTCGCCATATAACACCACTACTTTGTTTGGCACGTTGCCTGGGGTTGTGATCTCCGGCGCTTCCGGGGACTACACGTACCAGGTGCTGCAGACGACCCTTGGATTGCAGGCACCTACGGTCGGCAACCCGATTGGTCAGACGACGATCCAAGGAGCAGTTACGGTAGTCCCGAAGACGAGTCCGGTTCCTGAGCCTTCGAGTCTGCTGCTGATGGGGTCGGGGCTTGCGGGACTTGCGGGTGTCGTTCGCTCGCGCTTTTTGAAGGCTTAGCAGAGAACTGTTTTACAAATTGTTTCAATGAAGGGCGGCATCATGGGAACGGGATGCCGCTTTTTGATTCCGGGGCGGAATTGCGTTCGGAGTTTGATGGTGTCACCGATACCGAGAGGATCGGGGCAGGGAGGTGCGGTGCCGGGGCAGCGCTGTTCTTGCTGGGCCGGGCTTGCGTCGTATACTTACGCGATAGCAGGTACGGGAACAGGGGTTGAATGATGAGTGCAAACGGGAATGGCGCTGGGCTTAATGCAAACGGCTTGAATGGGAATGACGCGAATGGGAATGACGCGAATGGGAATGACGCGAATGGGAACGGCGTGAATGGGAACGGCGTGAATGGCAATGGTACGAAGGGGGATGGATATCGGGTTCCTACGGGGCGTGCTGAGTGGGTGGTGAAGCGGAAGGCCGAGGCGGAGCGCACGGGCGACTGGAATATGTCGCAGATGCACTTTGCGCGCAAGGGGCTGATTACGGAAGAGATGGCCTTCGTGGCGCAGAAGGAGAAGATTTCGGCGGAGCTGGTGCGGAGCGAGATCGCGAAGGGGACGATGATTATCCCGGCGAACATCAACCATCCGGAGCTGGAGCCGATGGCGATTGGGGTGGAGTCGCTGTGCAAGATCAATGCGAATATCGGGAACTCTGCGCTGGTATCGAATGTGGATGAAGAGCTGCGCAAGCTGCATACGGCGGTCCACTTTGGCGCGGATACGGTGATGGACCTTTCGACGGGTGGGGATATTCCGATGATTCGGGAGAAGATTCTGCGGCACAGCCCGGTGCCGATTGGGACGGTTCCGCTGTACGAGGCGCTGAGCCGGGTGAAGCGGGTGGAGGATTTGAATATAGACCTCTACCTTGAGGTGATTGAGGAGCAGGCTCAGCAGGGTGTGGATTACTTCACGATCCATGCGGGCGTACTGATCCAATATGTGCCGCTGGTGGCGAAGCGGATTACGGGGATTGTGAGCCGCGGGGGCGCGATCCTGGCGCAGTGGATGACCTCGAACCACAAGCAGAACTTTCTGTATGAGAACTTCGACCGGATTACGAAGGTGATGGCGAAGTACGACGTGAGCTACTCGCTGGGCGACGGGCTGCGTCCGGGCTGCCTGGCGGATGCGAGCGACGAGGCGCAGTTTGCGGAGCTGAAGACGCTGGGTGAGCTGACGCGGCAGGCTTGGAAGAGCGATGTGCAGGTGATGATCGAAGGGCCGGGACATATTCCGATGGACCAGATCAAGCTGCAGGTGGACAAGGAAGTGGAGCTTTGCGATGGGGCTCCGTTCTACGTGCTGGGGCCGCTGGTGACTGATATCGCTCCGGGGTATGACCACATTACGTCGGCGATTGGGGCTGCGATGATTGGCTGGCACGGGGCGGCGATGCTCTGCTACGTGACGCCGAAGGAGCACCTGGGACTGCCGAACGAGAAGGACGTGAAGGACGGGATTATCGCGTACAAGATTGCTGCTCATGCGGCGGACGTGGCTCGGCACCGGCCAGGCGCGCGGGACCGGGATGATGCGATTTCGCACGCGCGGTACACGTTCGACTGGGACAAGCAGTTTGCGTTGTCGCTGGACCCGGAGACGGCGCGTAGCATGCACGATGAGACGCTGCCGGACGACTACTATAAGGAAGCGGCGTTCTGCAGTATGTGCGGTCCGAAGTTCTGCAGCATGAACTGGTCGAGCAAAGTGGACGAGTTTAACGCGAAGGAGCACGGACTGAAGAAGCCAGATTTGACGCAGATTGTTACGGAGCAGATGGCTTTGAGGCAGTAAAGGACAGCTAGGAACAGCCAGGAACAGCGTAAAACAGCTAAGGACAGCTAAGGACAGCTAAAAGCAGCTGAGAGCAATTAGGAAAGATCTTTGAGGGCAGAAGGAAGGCCGCATCCTTTGGGGGTGCGGCCTTTTTATGGCGAGATGATTTGGAGGGTTGATGATGCGAGGTTTGGGGTAGGAATGCCGCGCGGGATGCGAGGAGGCTTCCGGTGGGCATCGGGTGGAAGAGCAATGCGAGTGTGGCCGTCGGTCAAGGGTAAGACCGTCGAGGGTGAGTCGAGTGAGACGGCGCTGAAGTTGAAGGCGATGCCTGCCACCCGCGAGATGGTGCGGCGTGGAGTCGGCAGACAACAGGTTTCCCCTGACGACCTTATGGCCGTCGAGCGGTTAGGTGTTATCTTTTTCCCCTTTTTCCGAGCGCATGGCGAGGAGAGCAGGGGCGATGATCATCGCAAGAAAAACGCCGGCAAGAATGAGATCGTGGACCATTTGGGGGGATGCTCCTTTGTTAGGGCGGCTTTAGCCGTCTCTATGGAGCAATCATCTGCTTGGGGTGCGGGGGCCGACATAGCACTTTGGCGGTTGGGGATGACACGAAGGTTGTAGGGAGCAACTTTCACGGCTTAGCAGGCAGGGTCCAGCTTGGGGGTGATTTATTTGCCGTCGAATCCCTGGGCGAGTTCGGCTTTGGCGATGGTATCGCCGTTGGCGGCTGCTTTTTTCATCCACTCGATGGACCTGGCGGGATCGTGGGGGATACCTTGACCGCTTTGTAGAAGAAGCGCGAGCAGACGCTGGTCTTTGGGAAGGCCTGCCTCCGCGGGGTCAAGCGCCCACTTAAGGGCGGCGGAATCATCCTTGGGGACGGTGACTCCTTGATAGTAGGCGGCCGCGAGCATGTGTTTGGCTTCGATCTGCCCCTGAGCGGCGGCGGCGCGGAAGAGCTGGATGGCCTTGGGGATATCGGTGGGTACGCCATGGAGGCCATTGACGTAGGCTTGGCCGAGCAGATATTGAGCGTTGCGATTGGTGGCTGCGGCGGTGGTGAGGTCTTTGAATCCGGAGGCATCGTCGGGATTGCCGCCGTTGCCTTCCCACTCCATGATGGCGTAGTCGGTAAGAGCCTGCATGTTGCCGTGTAAGCCCGAGGCGTGGAGCCAATCCCGCTGCAAACTTGGATTGCCTTTGCTGGCGTAGTAGAGCGCCCAAAGGTAGGTGACGCTGGCGGTATAGGGTTGTCCGTCGAGAGCGGAGAACATCGTACTGAGCACGAATGGGGACTTGCGTTGAGCAAAATTGACCCATGCATAACTCTCGGCGGCGCCGGGTAGTCTTTTTTGAGAAGCGAAAGTTAGTAGCTTGTCGGCATTGACCAGATCGACTGGAACGCCCGCGCCCCAGAGGAGGGCGTTGCCGACGGTCAGGGCGTCCTGAGCATTAGCATGCTTGTTTGCATCCTTGAAATAGATGGGGACTACGCTAGCGACGACTTTGGCCGCGAATGTAGGCTGGACGGGTTTGACATTGACGCCGGCGGCGCGAAATTGCTCGTCGGCGTAGGCGAGCATGGAGGGGAACTCCCCGATCGAGCGTTTTGGTTCGGGATTTAACTTGAGAAAGGCAATGGCGTCGGGGTCGCCGCGCCTTGCGGCACTGTTCATCATGCCGTAGGCCTGGAACGGGTCTGAGCCGATGCCGTCGCCCAGGAAGAGCATTTTCGCGGCCAGATAGGTGGCGTGAGGCAGGCTGGAGCCAGCGGAGGAGTAGTACAAATAGGCCAAGTCCTTATCCTGGGCGATATCGCGGCCGTAGAAGTAGCAGTCCGCAAGTTCGAGCTCAGCGGCTGGAGATTCGAGGACATGCTGCTGCAGACCGATGATGTGACGCTGCGCCGGGGATTCAACATAAGCCTCCGGCTGCTTGGCTGGCCTGCTGAGCACAGGCACATAGTTGGGACTCATATCGGTCTTGTGGGCGGGCTCGGCTGGCTTGGGATAATCATCGGCATTGTTGTGATAACGGTCGATGTTGTTATTGAACGTCCTTATATCGGCATCGTGCTGCCGTTGCACTTCGCCCTGGGCCGCGGCTCGGCCCGTACAGGCGATTGCCAGGAGGATGGCCGATCCGACTCGAACGAGAGCGTGCATTATGAATCCCTCTGTGGATTTGCCTGAGAAGTTGATCACAGAATGTTTCGTACCTAGTACTTCTGTGAATTGAACATCGGTACAGCGAATTACAAGGTAAGAGAACGAGCGTGCGAGCCATTTGTCGGCTGGTGGATAAACGCGATGTGATGTTGTAGCGGCTTGAAGCGATTACTTTGCGGCGGTTTCGAGAATGGTGGCGGCGCGGTTGAGGGCGGCGGTGAGGTTGGCTAGCTGGGCCTGGGTGCGGGCGGCGTCGGGGGCATCGATGCCTTCGTTGACGCCGGGGATGACGACTGCGGCGTAGCCGGTGAACTCGCCGGGGGCGTAGATGGTGTGTTTGTACCAGGTGCGGTGGGGCAGGCCGGCGGGGTCGAGGAGAGCGTTTTCAGAGTTGCGAAGAGCCTGATTGAGCGCGGTGGTGTCGGCGGGTGGAGCGGACTGGCGGATGCGGATGGCGACTCCGGCGGCGGTGAAGCGCTGGGCCGCGGTGGTGGCCGCGGAGAAGTCGGCGGAGAAGGAGGGGGGTAGTTTTGCGGCGCGTTTCTGCGCGGATTCGAGGTAGCTGGTTATCTCGCGGCCATAGAGGGCGTAGTCGTAGGGGAGGACATCGGCGGAGGCCATGTGGAGGATCTGCAGGCCGAAGACGCGGGCCTGCTGCTGCTCGTAGACGAAGGTGGGGTCGGCGTTCTTGATGAACCAGTTGTAGTTGTCGAAGACGGAGTGATAGACGCCGTAGGAGCCAGAGGAGCCGATGTCGGTGGAGGGGACGCCGAGGTGCTGGATGAAGGGGGTGTAGTCGGAGCCGGAGCCGAGGTCGCCGACGTGGACTTCGTCTTCGACATGGGCGTTGACGCGGAAGGTGGAGCCGGAGGAGCTGTCGTCGCCGCGACTGTCGCGGGATTCGCGCTGGGTTCTCTTCCACTGGTCGTAGACGGTTCCGCCGTCGGGGCTGGAGACGCGCTGGGTGACTTCGCGGACGAACTGTTTAAGCGAGGGGACGGCGGAAGCGTTGAAGTCGGGGCCGGAGACGCCGACGTCGGTATTGAAGTAGGCGACGGCGTGGGCGAGGCGGGCTTCGTTCTGCTCGACCCACTCGGTGGAGCCGATGAGGCCTTCTTCTTCCGCATCCCAGGAGCCGATGACGATGCGACGTTTGGGACGCCAGCCCTGCTTGAGCAAGACGCCGAGGCCGTGGACGGATTCGAGCATGGCGGCGGTGCCTGAGCTGGGATCGACGGCTCCGTAGACCCAGGCGTCGCGGTGATTTCCGGCGACGACCCAGTTGTCCTTCTGGGTGGGGTCGGTGCCTTCGATGGTGCCGATGACGTCCCAGATGGTGCGGAGGGCGATGTCCTGTTCGAGGTGCATATGGACGGTGACGGTGGCGAAGGTCTTGGTGGGGGCCGCTGAGGCGGCGGTGGAGGTTCCGGTGGCACCGAGGTGGTAGGTGAAGGGGAGGGCTCCCTGCCAGGGGCGGGGGGACTCAGTGCCGGTGAGGGCCTGGAGGATGGGGGCGGCGTCCTTGTAGGAGAGAGGGTTGACGGGGATGCTGGGCTGGTTGAGCTGGAGCTTATCGGCGGGGATGCGGTTGGAGGCGGGGAGGGCGAGGGGGGAGGCGATGCCGGGGGGTTTGGGGG
>Ga0123336_10005103_pt1 | contig 10519 bp, 10 predicted proteins | sample SSSSmetaG_FD_96466 | JGI IMG/M metagenome (GOLD analysis project Ga0123336, IMG submission 96466) | Glacier valley bacterial and archeal communities from Borup Fiord, Nunavut, Canada, to study Microbial Dark Matter (Phase II) - ​SSSS metaG | ecosystem: Environmental > Aquatic > Freshwater > Ice... | reverse complement strand
TCCAGCGTGGGCGCGTAGCTCAGTGGTAGAGCACTGTGTTGACATCGCAGGGGTCGCTGGTTCGATACCAGCCGTGCCCACCATTTTTTCCCCTACATAAGCCATTGACAATCCAGTGATTAGGCGGGCCATACCGGCTCCCTAGTCATTGGCTTGGCCATCGTTTCGCTCGCTGAACACAACGCCAACACAGCGGGGCACCATGGCTACCATCACGAAGCGGACCAACGGCTGGAGCGCGCAAATCAGGCGCAAGGGCTATCCGTCGCAGACCCGGACGTTGGCCACACGAGCCGATGCTCAGGCTTGGGCGCGCGAACAGGAAGGTCGGATCGACAAGGCTCAGGCCCCGATCAATCATCGGCTGCTTAAGGCTACCAGCTTGGGCGACGTGCTGCGCCGGTATCTGATTGAGGTAACGCCGCTAAAGCGCAGTGCCGTCACAGAGGCACTTCGGCTTAACAAGTTCCTTCGCGAGCAAGCTATCGCAATGCTGCCACTTGCCGACCTAACGCCGAGCATCTTCTCCGGCTACCGGGATGAACGCATGGCGCTGGTCAAAGCCGGGACTATCCATCGCGAGCTTGGCCTGATCCGCCACGCGTTGGAGGTAGCAAAGCGGGACTGGAACATCGTGTTGGCCGACAATCCAGTAGATCGGGTCCGGCTCCCAGCCCTCCGCAATGCGCGTGACCGAAGGCTGAGAGACGGCGAGCTAGACCGGCTGGAAGCGGCGCTGGAGCGGTCTAGGAACCCCCTGTTCGCCCCGGCGGTACGCTTTGCCATTCACACAGGGATGCGTCGCGGCGAGCTTCTGGCGCTGACGTGGGAGAACGTGCGGCTGGCAGACAGGACGGCCCACATCCCCGACACTAAGACAGGCGTGCCGCGCACGATCCCACTGACTGACGCGGCGCTAGCCGTGCTGGCCACGCAGGGCAATGCCCGGTCGAAGGGGCGCGTTTTCCCTCTGTCCATGGAGGCGCTGAAACAGGGCTGGGAGCGCGTCCGCGACCGGGCGGGACTAGGTGACCTGCATTTCCATGACCTTCGCCACGAGGCAATCTCACGCTTCTGTGAAATGGGTTTGACGGTGCCCGAGGTGGCGCTGATTAGCGGTCACAAAGATATGCGGATGCTGTTCAGATATGTGAACCTGCGGCCATCGGAGTTGGCCCGCAAGCTGATCGGTCGAGCGTGGGAAGGAGGCAGCGCCTAAGAGGAACAAGCGGATTGTATAACGGCTCAACCGCCCGGTCAGCCGTCATGGAAACGGCGATGGCAGCTGGGTTGGTAACAAGCTCAATCAAGTCACCTTATACGCCGATCGCTAAGCTCATCTTCGCGTTCCATGCGACCTTAATGTCAGCGGTCTGCACCGCTACGAGTGCAAGCATCTTCGACTGAAAAATGGCTCGGCAACTTGCTCCGATTGTCGCAAGGTTATTAATAAGCCACTCTCTAACTTGTACAAAGTTCATTTCGTGCCCTACTGCTGTATAGCTATGGGCAGCCTGTAATGCTTCGGGGTCTGGAGCTATCGTCGTAATAAACAAGTAGTCATCAAGCTGAACAGGCGCTATCTTCTGCTGGAATGTATTGACCACTCTGTTTTTGTCGACTAGACGCTCAGTGACTTCAACACCCAAGATCACGCGTCCTTCGGTCTTGACTGTAATGTCCCCCACTGCGCCAGATGCCTTGTCTGCGACGTTAATCCCTTGGAACTCCACTTCCCAAGCCAATTGATAGCAGTCTGCCAGAGTTTGAAACATCGCCGTTGCCAACATGGCAGAAAGCTTGCCACCGCTCTTAACGGAGACCAAGCCGTCGATAAGTTTATTTAACTGTAACAGATTTGGCTTGGCAATACTTAATAAGTGAAGGTCGCTTGTTTCTCGTAGTTGAACGAACCTACGCAACAAGTATCTAAGGTATTCCACCGAGTGCTGTTGTGGCGACTTACCCAAATAAGCTACTACATCCACAAGCGCCTGAAACCCGGCAGCGTCACGCTGAATACGTGGCGCACCACCTTCTATGAACTTAGCACCGCCGCGAAGCGAGGAGAGATAAGGACTTGTTGACGCTGGTATTGCATGTTGCCGTAAAAAGGGTGTCACTACGCTGTCAGCTAAGCTACGTCCACTGAACGAGTTATCGTCGGCTTCTGTCGAAGGTAAGCGAATGTCAATTTGAGCGCTGTAGCACCTTGCAAGCGCACAACCGATTAGAGCATCGCGGTAAGCCTGAGTTGACGACGTAAAAAGACGCTCGGTAGACGCAATAATCTCTTGCGGCGGAGCTTCAAGATGATCTCCACTCCTAAAAGAGTGTTCCGCAGCAGCAAGTGCATCCTCCAAAATAGCCTTTGCTTGGTCTATAGGTATAGGAATTGCCATATGCTTGCCGTTGCTTTAATAGTTCATCCAGAGGCACTCATACCGAAGCTTCTTTATCGAGTGCGCTTGTTTTGCAGGGGCATCGAAACGCCGCCAATCTTTGTACAGTCGATCCATAAGATCATTGCGATAGCCCGAGATTGCAACCTTCCCCTTGCAACGGCGTAGAGTAGTCGAAAGATCGATGTGGTCCCCGTCTGCCATTTCGTAGCCATAGGCGGTACTATCACCTCTTGTGTCATGCAAGTACGGGGGGTCACAGTAAAATAATGTACCGGGACTATCGTACAATCGCACAATATCGGTAGCTGGCCTGTTCTCAATCTGAACTCGGAGCAGCCTAGTCGCAATGTCTGCTAGAGCTTCAACTCCCCCTAGCCACCTTGATACGACGCCCGACATTCCGGCTCGGCTCGTGTCTTTACAATTCGCCCACCGTCCAAGCGTTGCGCTCTGAGCAAGGCCCGTCCGAGTTTGACGGGCCAGTACATAAAAGCGGCGGGCACGCTCTAGCTCTGGCACCCCTCGCGCGCTTGCCGTTATGGCGAGGTGAAACTCCTCACGTGAGAATGGCGTAAGTGCAATTGCTCTCTGCAAAGCTTCGCCGTCGTCGCGAAGGACCTTGAAGAAGTTTACGACTTCTCCGTCAATGTCATTATAGGTTTCAACCGGACTTGGGTTACGGTTAAGCAAAACTGCACCCGACCCGGCAAATGGTTCGCAGTAGTGGTGGGCTTCGGGAAGCAAGGGAAGCAGCCAATCTAGATGGTTAAACTTGCCTCCATACCATCCGAATACTATCCTCTTACGGTGTTTACGTGCAACTATGCGTGGGAGGGCATCTGCCTTGGCCTTGTCCACGTAGATCGCTGATAGCTCTCGGCTCATGCCTGTCCCTCGCTGCTGAGGGTAGGGATAGCCGCGACCCAACCGGCGCGCTACCGAAAAGCGGCCCGGCGACCTAGACTTAGAGGGTGATCTCCCCTGTTGCCGCAGCAAGCGCCACCGACCGCGACCTAAAAATTGCCAACTTACGCGAGGGGCCACCTCGAACTTCGACCGCGCGCATTTCCCCCCCATGGCACCCCGTCAGCCCGGAATATGTCGTCGCGCTGCCGGGGATCGCTCGGGATGCCTCCGGGGCTGGCGAGGTTGGTCCGTGGCGAGGTTGTCGCCCAGCCGGGGCGGATCGTGACGGGGAATGTTCGCGGCTCTGAGCGGCCCGCTGTGTAGCCCAGAACTTGTAAGTTGGGGGCTATAGCGCAAAAGATAGGTTGACGACTGGATTGAGCTAGCTTATGAGCCGGGTTAGACGACACCCTAACTTATGAGCCACTAGCCATGACACAGCATCGCATCGCCTACTATCGGGTTTCGACCGGGGACCAATCCATCGAAGCGCAGCGGCTTGCCTTGGGTGGCAGCTTCGATGCCGAGTATGAGGACGTGGGCGTAAGTGGCGCGACCATGGCGGCGGATAGGCCGGGTTTCGCAAAGCTCCTAGAGCAAGTCCGTAAGGGCGATACGATCCACGTCTATGCGGTTGACCGGCTGGGCCGCGACGCTCTGGACGTACAGGGCACCGTGCGCCGATTGATCGACAAGGGTGTGACAGTGGACGTTCAGGGGCTTGGGCCAATTGGTCGGGGCGTAGGCGAGATCATCCTCGCGGTCCTAGCCCAGGTTGCGGACATGGAACGTCGGAAGATCGCGGATCGCTGCAACAGTGGCCGGGTAGCGGCGAGAGCGGCGCTGGCAGCCACGGGCCGGACCCATCGGGATAAGGAAAGCCTTGGCCGTCCCAAGCATGAAGCCGGCGACCAGATTGCAGCTTGGCGCAAGGCCAATGCCGCGAGCATCCGGCAGACCGCTGCTCACTTCAAGGTTTCGGATGCCACGGTGAAACGTTATTGCGCGGGAGTATCTGCGACCTAGGCTAGTTATAATATTCATTTGGCCTAATTCTCGTTTTGCTCCCGCTCAAACGATTGGGCAGACACGGCTCGTTTTAAGTCTAGCGGGCCTGCCTGATCTAATATAACGGCGGTCTTCTCCATTATCCTCAGCGCGGACAACACCCCGTTTACTGCTTCCAATGCTGGATCAAGCACGTAGTTGACCCCGTAGCTATAAGGTCGCGTTTCGTCCTCCCGCAGCCGCGTCAACCATGTCTGAGCCTCTTCAGCACGGGAGTAGAAACTCACAATTTCGAACGCGAGGTTACTCGGTAGGACGCCGACTTTTGAAGCAAGTGCTGGATATAGCCTAAGCTCCGGTAAAGCTATGCCCTTCAGGAAATGCTCGTCAAAGGTATCCTCGCGAAGGCCCATACTCAGGTAACGGCCACCAACGGCATTAGCCATGCGCGCGAGACTTCGTCGGATTATGATTATTTCACTGTAGATCGCCGCAGTGATAGCAATCACCTCCTCACCGCGCAGCTGCTCATCCCTTTTACGATTAAGATGAAAGTTGAATAGCGCGCCCAGAATTAGTGCGCCGAACCCCAGCAGCGAACCGATCGCTCCCTGCCACGCCTTAAGCTCGACGTAGATCGCTGGCCCATCCATTCTTGCGTCCCCCATACGGCCGGAAAACTTATGGCTGCACGGCGCTGAGAAGCCTACCGTAATGTCTTACGTCAGTTTCAGCGCCGTCAGGGATACCTCGTGCAACGCCGTACTCTACGACCATGCCTTTCGCTCGATCCGCGAACGCCACGCCCTTTCACTCGGCCATCATGCTAGAAGCAGACATCCGGCTATTACCGGCGAAGCAGCAGACGGCGCTGATCAGGAGAGCGATTGCTGAAAAGCTGAGGGTAGGACACGCCAAGCTCGAAAGCGAGATCAGGGCTGAGTACGGAGGCGCTGGTAGCGTTAGCGTCAAGTTTGAAGTTAGGGTATACGCGAAGCGCCCCAAGGGGTTCTCGAAGCATCCTACGAAGATTATGCAGTTGATGCTAGATAATCCCCGCATCCTTCGTGAACCAAATCGACTGTACGTTGACCGACTGCAAGTGAACTATCCCACTTACTTGGTACCTGCTAACCTAATGACGAGACCCATTCCTCCCGTAGAGTTAAGGAAGGTTCGGGAGTTGGCAGCAAAGCGAGGCTTTACCATAGGACGCGAGATTAAGACCTTATCAGGTATCAAGTTGGCACTAAGGGCGGGTAACGCCGTTGTTAGTTCCAAAAGATCATACAAGGTCGATGTCGCTTTCGAAGACGACACTTTGACGATAAATGGCACTAGCTTGAGTGTATCTGTTCATGCTTCCGGGTATCGGCGAGTGCGGTTGGACGTTAATGGAACGAGGCCGTGGTTGCGTTGCGATGTACTTGAGCATCTGCTGGGTAAAGGAGGTATTTAACTCTATTTATAGAGTAGTGGCAATTGGTACAAACCGGAATACCGCTGACGTTCGACCCTCCATCAGACCGCGAGCCGTATACATGGGGCGAGATTTGGCCCAGACGACCTCACCATGACCAAATCAACCCCTTCCGCACGTCCCCACCGCGACCCTCGTTTCGCCCTCCAGCCGCGCCAGCCTAGAGGTGACAAGCTGGACCTCGCGCAGCGCCGTATCTGCCGGATGGACGACGCTTACAGGGCCGCTCTGGAGACGCGGGTAAATAACCCGGCTCGCTTCGCCGCCTTCATGGCGAGGACGCCCTCATACGCCGCCCCTGACCGCCAGTGCCCCAAGTGCGCGAGCCATCTTCGCCGAACCCGCGACCGAGCCTGCTACACCTGCCATCTCAGGGCCAGCGGCGACAATTTCGAGCGGATCAAGGCCGGGGTGTTCCCCATCGTTAAGCGCAGCCTTGCCAGCCACCTCGACCTGTTGGAACGCAAGAAGGCCGAACGGGATGGGGAGTTCATACGCCGGGATTTTGACGGGGTTATCGCCCAGCTGTGGCCCACTGGACGATTGGAGGTAAGTCTCCCCGACGGCGAACATCAGCCGGACCTCATATTGCGCTCGCCTCAAGAGATTGAGAACGCGTGCAGCCACTATCCGCAGTTAAGATTGGCTCTCGCTTGGGCAGGTTGGCGTTAAGCTCGCTGACTTCCCCTATTCACGCGGACCAGACTTCGTAAGTCTCAAGCGAAAGCTGGATAAGCTGATTGTCGATAGCGTTAAGGGAGTATGGGCTGTTGCCTAAGTTTAGGTCGATAAAGACCGAACCTAACGCGATGAGGTATGTGAGTTGAGTGTCACGATCACCAACGCTATCTGAGGCAGCATTAGCAAGAGCGTAAGCAGCAACACTCATTTTATGTGGCCGTCCAGCCCTTGTTCCATTGAAGACATCCGGCTTGTAGTCCCATACTTTAGCTACTAGCTCCGATGCTATTTTGGCTGGATCACCAAGAACCTTCCCCGTTGCCTGTTGCCGTTCCAACAGAGACTGGACCACTACAGCAGCCTCACTTTTTTTATAGGTATCCTTAATAAATGAAAACATGGCCTCCCCTCTTAAGCAACTGAGCGCGGAACGCTGCGCCTAGTCACACTGTCAGAGTTTAGATGGGTCGTAAATGCCGTGGCCGTCAAAGCCGCTCGGCAGCACGGTTTGGTCCGTGGCAAGGGTATCGGCAAAGCAGGACGAGGCAGGGCAGCTAGCCAAGCTGGGCCATGCGATCCGCACTCATCGGACGGCTCTAGGGTTATCTCAGGAAGCCTTGGCGGATGCGGCGGGGATCGACCGTTCGCACATGGGCAGGATCGAGCGAGGCCAGCGCAACGTGACCTTGTTAAACTTGATCCGTGTCGCGGATGCCTTGCACCGCAAGTTGTCATTGATCCTTGCTGACGCGGACTTGTAGGGGACAACTCGGACCTCAACCCCGGAAGCAATGCGGGCTTTGACAGGCTCCGCTTTCGCCGCTTCGGATATGGCCAACCGGGGCACAGCCCAGCCGCCCTCATAGCACGGTGGTACGCGTAGACCGGTCAGGCCCAACACAATCCCAACACACTGCGGCTTGAAAACGAAGGCGTTTGGCGCGTAGATAGCTGACGAGCGAAAAGTTAGGCGAAGCAATTACAATGGCTTAGGGCTAGTTGGTGCGGTTTCTCCACGTTAGCCCTTGCCTTGACATCGCAGGGGTCGCTGGTTCGATACCAGCCGTGCCCACCATTTTATCTCAGGCAAGTTGGCGCGGCAGTCATGCCGCGCCGTTTCGCTGTCCTGCCGGTCAGAACGTCTTGCTGAGCGTCACGAAGAACTGGCGTGGGGCTCCGGCGAGAAGCGTCTGATTGTCGCCGAAGTACCCGTAGCCGTTCGAGCCGATCGTCGAGACGTAGCTCAGATCGGTCAGGTTGGTGACCGACCCTTCGATGCCCAGCCCGTTGAGCACGCGGTCGGAACTGGTGAAGCGGTAGCCGACCTTGGCGTCGACGATACCGTGCGGCTCGACGGTGTCGTTGCTGATTTTGCCGAGGTTCCGCCCGTTGGTGTAGCTGAAGTAGCGCTTCGACATATAGTTGAGGTTGCCACGGACGTAGAAGCCGTCTTGCCCGTAGGCGAGCTCGAGGTTGCCGATATGGTGCGGCGTGTCGACGGTCGTCTTGCCGCGGAGCTCGTAGATCATTGCGCCCGTAACGGGATCGACAATATCCCGGCGATAGGTCGAATCGTTGTACGAATAGCTCGCGGTTGCGGTGAACGCTGGCGAGATCCGCCACGTCAGGCCGGTCTCGATGCCGTAGCTGCGTACCGAGCCGGCGTTCGCAAGGACGGTCGGATTGCCGACGATCCCGGCGCCGGCGGCGGTCGCGATGATGCGGTTCGAGAAGTCGACATAGTAGACCGAGACCACCCCGCGCACCGTGTTGCCGAGCCCGAAGCGGTAGCCGCCTTCGCCGGTGCGCGACGTCTCGGGCCTGAGCTGACTGCGGATCTTGTCGAAGCCGGCCTGCGTCGTCGCAAACGGCGATCCGCCGGTCGCGGCCGCGGTGAACGCGCGCTGGTTCTCGGTATAGCTGGCGTAGAGCTCGTTCTGGCCGTCGATCTTGTAGAGCACGCCGACCTGCGGCTGGAAGAAGTCCTCGTTCTTGATGCTGCCGGCGGCGAGAGCGTTCGGGACGATCTGGGTCGCGTTCAACGTGACGCTGTTGCCCTTGAACCCGGCGGTGACCGACAGCTGTTCGGTCAGCGCGAACGTGTCCTGCACCGAAAATTGGAAGGTTTTGGTATTGAAACTGTTATACCACTGCGTTGCGAATGGGTTGGTCTGGTACGTCAGCGCGGTGGTGTTCGGGACCGTCGTTCCGGTGACGGCGTAGAACCGCCGCGCCTGCTTGAAGTCGTTGTTCTCGTACCAGATCGTTGCGGCGAGCTTGTTGCGGCCGAGCTCGTACGCCAGCCCGCCAATGACGCCCTCACGGTTGATGTTGTACTCGGTCGTGCGAAACGAGATCGGATTGCCGACGCCCGGCGAGGGCACGTACGGGGTGAACCACGACCCCTGCCCCTTGTTGTTGTGGTAGTAGCCTTGAATGCTCGCGGTCAGGCCGGGCGCGAGCTCGCCGTCGACGCGGACACCGGTCAGATAGTCGCGGCGCAGGCCGCCAGCGTCGTAATAGCTGTCGTCGACCGTCTGGAACGGGGCCGGAAACGCGGTGCCGGTCTGGTAGGCAGTCGCGAGCGCCTTCGCGAGCGGGTAGTTGTTGGCGATGTTGTCGAGGTTGTAGCCGAGCCGAGCGATCTGATCGAGCGACAGATCCTGGTAGTCCTGCTCCTTGCGATCGGAAAAGTTGGCGAAGGCCGTGACCTTGACGCGGTCGAGGTCGAATACGCCCTTGGCATTGACCTGGTGCGCGCGCTGGACGCCGTAGCCCTTCCACTTGCCGGCATTGAGGTAGGCGTACGACAGGAAGCCCTTGAACTTGCCGATCTCACCGGTGTCGAGGTCGACATAGGCGCGGTACGTCTTGTTCGAGCCGTAGGTGCCGTTGGCGGCGATGCCGAACTCGTCCTGCGGCGCGCGGCTGAAGAACTGGATCGTCCCGCCGAGGTTCGACGTCGACGCCGTCCCGAGCGCGCCCGCGCCCTGGCTGACCTCGACCTTGCCGATGTTGTCGCTGATGATCGCGCGGCTGATGTGGAGACCGTTGGTGTTGCCGTAGCTCATGTCGCCGAGCGGCACGCCGTCGAGGGTGAAGCCGAGCTGGTTCTGGTTGAAGCCGCGCAGCGAGATGCGCACCGCCCACTCGTAAGCGCCGAACGCGTCGGCTGCCTGGAAGTTTACGCCGGGCAGCTTCTCGATGGCCTTCAGGGGGCTCGAGCCGGGGGTCAGCTGGGCGATGTCACGCTGGCCGATCTCGGCGACCGAGCGGACCTGGCCGCGGCCGTAGACGGTGATCTCGTCGGCGGAGCTGCTCTCCGCACTGTCGCTCGACGCATCGATCGCGGGTGCGGCGGCGGGCGCGGCGGTGACGAGCGCAGGCGCGAATGCCGCAGTCAGCAGCAGCACGGCACGAAACGACTTGGTCATTAGGGGTCCCTCTCGATCAGACTTCCGCAGCCCTTTGGGCGGCGCATATGACCGTTCGGTGGTAAATGCGTTGCAGATTGGCTTCGACCCCGCGGCGTGACGATATTGCAACGGTCCACCGCTTCCGTTGACTGGATGGCCGGTCTCGGCTAGCTCGTCAGATGACCGCCACCGGGTGGTCACGGCACCCCGCGTCCACGGATGCACGCCGGCCGGCGAAGTCTCGCCCGCCGGCGCGTTTTTCGTTAAAAGGTCCTGATGTTCGACTCGCTCTCCGACCGGCTCGCCGGTGTGTTCGACAAGCTCCGCGGTCGCGGGGCGCTGACCGAGCTCGACGTGCGCGCGGCGATGCGCGAGGTTCGGATCGCGCTGCTCGAGGCCGATGTCGCGCTGCCGGTGGTCAAGGACTTCATCGACGGGGTCACCGCGCGCGCGGTCGGCGCCGAAGTCACGCGCTCCGTCACGCCGGGGCAGCAGGTCGTCAAGATCGTCCACGACGCGCTGGTCGAGATGCTCGGCGGCGATGCGGCCCCGCTCAACCTCGGCGTGACGCCGCCGGCCGTGATCATGGTCGTCGGCCTGCAGGGGTCGGGCAAGACGACGAC
>Ga0123336_10005102_pt1 | contig 10521 bp, 10 predicted proteins | sample SSSSmetaG_FD_96466 | JGI IMG/M metagenome (GOLD analysis project Ga0123336, IMG submission 96466) | Glacier valley bacterial and archeal communities from Borup Fiord, Nunavut, Canada, to study Microbial Dark Matter (Phase II) - ​SSSS metaG | ecosystem: Environmental > Aquatic > Freshwater > Ice... | reverse complement strand
GCCGCCTCAGGTGGAAACTGGCGATATCCCGCAAGGGTTCTCGGCGGGGCTGGCAATAGTCCCCTGCGTTCGTAATAACGCACCGTTTCAAGATTTACACCGCCCAGTTGCGCCAAGCGGGTACTGCTCAAGTGCTGCATACAATCCCTTCCGGTCTCTCTACAACAACTCTAAACCCGGTACCTGGGTACGGAGTCAAGCGACTTAAGAAAGAAAAGTATGATCGATTTAGTTCCCGTTTCGAATCCATACCCGGGACGCTGCGCTTAACTCCGCGCCGGCTTTCTCGGTTCGCACTTTCACCTGCTGTAAATCAGCCTTCTGATCGCTCTTGCTTTCAAACGTCAGCCGGTACTGGTTCTGCAGCCGCTTACTCAAATCATCCAGATACGGCGCAAATGCCACTGGATTCTGAAAGCCCTGCCAGTAAGCCTCGCCGCCTGTCTCATCACCCAAACGTGACAGATAACTTTGGCCGAAGTTCATCTGATAATACGAATGCCCGGAATGCCCAGCGCTTCCGTAATAGATGGAATGCACAAGAATTCCCGCCTTCTGAGCATCCTGAATTGCACGCATCAGGTAAGGGTTCTGCAAATCGCCGCCATAATAAAGCGAATCGATTCCGCTTGAAACCATCAACACTTCCCGCCGCCCCGCGAATGGTGCCCACTTCTTAATCCGCTCGCTCAGAGCTACGTAAGGGCTGACCGCCACACCCGCTGTCCCGATTGGCAGCCGTAAACTCTTTGCCGCCGCGTCGTGATCCGGTGTAAACGCATGCAACAGAAGCGTCGTCCCATTCCGCATATAATCTACGCCAATTTCCGTACTCGCCGGTTGCGCTCTCATAAACTTGCGCAAATCGTCTAATTGCAGCCCCAAATCCGTGTCAGATCCGTCGTCGATCATCACCAAAAGCTGCAACGCGCCGCGCTCCGGCCGCCAATCCCCTACCGGCACCTGGTTCTTTCCCAAGTACACCTCAACATCGGCCTTACCAATCTCCGGCACTGCTTTCTGCCGGTGTCCTTCCGCCGTCACAACCATCGAAGCCACCTGCGCCCACGCCGACGCCGCTACCAGGAAACCAACAAGAATTCGCATATTAAAGTAGATGATCCCGCGTGCGAATTCGTTCCGGCCGAACCACGCCCCTACTTTGCCGAACCGGAATCGCCCCTCGGCTCACCTTTCCTTCTTCGGCCACCCGCAGCCACCACGCCCTTCTTCTTTGCCGGAACCCCGCGCGGACGCTCCCGCTTTGGCGCGCGCCCCCGCACCGTGAATAACACCGGCGTCCCATCGAAGCCAAACCTCTTGCGTAACTGATTAATCAAATATCGTTCATGCGAAAAATGCAGCGGCCCCTGCCCGTCCGTGAAGAAAATAAAGTGCGGTGGACGTATCGAAGCCTGCGTAACATACAGCACCTTGCGCTCTTCAAAGTGCAGGCTTTCCACAAATCGGTTCAACTCGCCGGTAGTCACGCGCTTGCTCGCCGAATCGTACACGCGCTTGATCACCTTGAACAACCCGCTCACACCCTGGTTCTCTTTGGCTGAAAGAAATTCCACCGGCGCATATTCCAGAAACTTCAAATCATCCCGCAGGTTGCGCTCAAACTCCCGCTTATGCCCTTCGCCGATTAAATCCCACTTATTCACGCAGAGCACCATCGCGCGCCCGCCCTCGTCGCCATAGCCGCCGATCGTCGCATCGCTCCCCACCACGCCCGCTTCCGCATCCATCACCAGCAGCACCACGTGCGCCATCCGAATGCTGCGCCGCGCCATGATCACGCTCAGCTTCTCCGTCATTTCATGCGTCTTGCCTTTGCGCCGAATCCCCGCCGTATCCACAAACAGATATTCCTGCCCGTTGTGCGTCACCTGCTCATCTACGGCATCGCGCGTAGTCCCGGCAATGGGGGAAACAATCGAGCGCTCCTTCGACGTCAGCGCATTCAGCAGCGTCGATTTCCCCACGTTCGGACGCCCGATAATCGCCACCTTAATCACACCCTTCTCAGGCTCGGTATCTTCCTTCGGAAACAGCGCCGTCACGTGCCCCAGCAAATCTTCAACGCCGATATTGTGCTCTGCTGAAACCGGGTAAATATCCGCAATTCCCAGCGAATAGAAATCGTGCGCCAAATCCTGCTTCTTCCCCGTATCCGCCTTATTCACCGCCAGCGTCACTGGACGCCCCAGCTTGCGAAGCATCTGCGCCAGATCCCGGTCGCTCCCCGTAATTTCAGACCGCCCATCCACCAGAAAAATAATCTGGTCCGCCCCTTCCAGCGCAAACTCCGCCTGCTTCAAAATCTGTGACGGAATATACTCTTCGTCCTGCACCACAATGCCGCCCGTATCGATCAGTTCGAACGGTTTGCCATCGAACTGCGCTTGCCCATGGATGCGGTCCCGCGTAATCCCCGGCTCATCGCCCACAATCGACCGCCGCTCTCCCGTAATCCGGTTGAACAACGTCGATTTCCCCACATTGGGCCGCCCTACAATCACTACAGTTGGCATCTTGATAAGGTCTCTCTACTATCGAATCACATTAGCCGCGAGGATCAGCCTCTAATTTCAACACTCATGACCTGCAAAACCTGCAAAATAGCCATGCAACAGGAGCAGCACCGGCATCTGTGCCACGGCAATAGGAAGTGGCGCTGCCCACGTTGCAAACGCGCCAAAATGCAAAAACCGAAAAAAGTGCGCGGCAAGAGCTGAAGCCTGAAATCACCGGCGCCTCCCACGCAACAAAGCCCCCGGTTGCCCTTCTCGTTCTCCGCGGCCACCCTCTCCAACCAATATCCGTTTTGCACCCGGCAAGTAGATGTAATAGTCCAATCGTTTCTGCCAGTAGCGCTGGCTCATGGCTGGTTCCTTTGACCTAGATCAACCCCTTCCAGAAAATTGCCGTATCGCACCAGCTTCTATCCGGAAACATCGCATACCTGGGAATCACGCCCACGCGTGTCCAGCCAAGACGGCTATAAAGCTTCTCAGCGCTGCCGCCCACCACCGTATCTAAAACAAGTAGTGTCTTCCCGGCACTCCTCGCCGCCCTCTCTGCTTCGTCCATCAACATAGCGGCCACCCCGTGCCCCCGCGCTGACCGCTTCACCAGCAACTTCGCAACATCCGCCCGATGCGGTTGGTTGGGCGGCATCGCAGTCACAATCTGCACTGTTCCCAACAGTTCGCCATCCAAAAACGCAGCTAGTAAAATGCGCTTGCCCTTCCGCACCTCATCGAACACCGAAGCGTAAAACTCCTCAGCTTCGCCGCACGAAAATGGCCACAGAAAACTGACCGACGCGTTGCCGTCCACGCAATCCAACAACACTCCCGCGAGTGCTCCTAAATACTGCTGGCATTCGTCCCCGCTAAGCCGCCGCACCTCAGTCATTTAAGAAAGAGTACGACACCAGTAACCTTACACTCTGTAACCTCAGCGCCAACATGGATCCCCGACTGACCAACAGCCGCTTCCCCCGCTCTCGCGCATACCACCCGGAGTGGATAATCGCGGGCACAAGCGGCGGAGCCAACCCGCTCTGGCTCACTGAATGGTTGTGCACCGCAATGGACCTGCGTCCCGGAATGCGAGTGCTGAATCTGGGCTGCGCCTGGGCCATGTCTTCTATATTTCTCAGGCGCGAATTCAATGTTCAAGTCTGGGGCACCGACCTATGGTTCAGCGCTTCAGAAAACCTGCAGCGTATCCGCGATGCCGGCGTGGAATACGGCGTCTTATTCACGCAGACCCCCGATCGATTCCTTCCCTTGTTTCGGAACCGATCAGCACTATCTCAACTACCTGGCCCGCTTCGTCACGCCGAACGGCACCCTCGCAATCGCCAGCGCCAGATTAATACGCGAAATTGAAAGAGAGCCCGGCACTTTGCGCGCCTGGTGGGAGCCGGAAATGTGGTGTTTGCATTCCGCCGCGTGGTGGCGCCGCCATTGGGAACGCACAGGAATTATGGAAATCGACTTGGCGGGTTCCATGCCTGACGGCTGGCAGCACTGGCTTCAATGGCAGAAGGCAATTGCCCCGCACAACCGAACTGAGATCGACGCGCTCGAAGCCGATCATGGCAACTATCTGAGTTACGTCAGCCTCGGACGCCGCCGTCCCGATGCGAAACTCGATGACGTGATTACCGCTGTACCCACGGAGTACACCCCACAATCGCTCCTTCACTGAGCGTTCACAGAACTCAAAATTTTATTTTTCCACGCAGTAACTGACCGCACCCACGCAACTCCGCCCAAACCCGCCCCCGCGTCAGCTATGCTCTCTACCGAAAGGAGCATCTCCATGCAAGCGTCCGAACTCCCCGATTATTCGCCCGATCCCACCCTCACCCCGGATCAGCATCACATTCTGGCATTGCTCGCCGAAGGCAACTCCATCACTCAGGCCGCCGACGCCGTCAGCATCCACCGCAACACGGTCCGCAACTGGCGCAGAAGCGTTCCCGCGTTCGCGCGCGAGATGGAATTTGCCGTTCGCGAACAGGCTTTGGTTTGGCATGAGCAAGCAACCCAACTCGCGCCTCTTGCCGCGGTGGAATTGGAAAAACTGCTCACCAGCCCGGAAACGCCTCCGGCCGTACGTCTCCGCGCGGCTCTGGCCATACTGAAGATCGCGTCGGAGCCAAAAATTCAACCGCTCCGCGCCATCGTCCACACTACGGTCGATCTCGAAACCACGCACGGCCAAATCCTTGCCTTAAAAAAAGTAGTCCAACGTGTGCAACCGCCTCACATCGAAAACGATGCACAATCTTGCACAACGGGCACAATCCGCCGTCCCCCGGAACCAGGCCGGAACTCTACCTGTCCTTGCGGGTCTGGCCAGAAATATAAACGATGCTGCGGTTCGGGTACTCATTTACAAGCAGCCGCTTAGCCTGCGATGAACCTCCGTTAATGTCCCCTGAGCGAAACTAATGGCTTTGCTGTAGAGTTTGAACCGTTAGGAATCGCAATCATGAATCGCAATTTTCATTTAGCAGTGGCTCTCCTTTTTTGCGCGGCTTTGGTCAGCCCCATTGCGGCTAAGAAACCGGTCAAGCCAGTTCCCTCCGTCCAAGTTCCCCAAATTACAGCAGATCAAAAACTTGATCAGCTCCTGAACCGTCTCACGTTCGGCGCGCGGCCGGGCGATATCGATCGAATCCGCCAACTGGGTGCCGAAGGTTTCATCAACCAGCAGCTCCACCCGGAATCCATCCCGGAAAATCCCGCTCTTGAAGTCAAGCTGGCCCCCCTCGAAACTCTTCGGATGCTGCCGTCTGAAATGGTCGTTAAATACCCGCCCGCCCAACAAATTCGCGCAATGGCTAAAGGCAACCAGCCATACCCTACTGACCCCGAAACCCTCCGCGTCGTCCAGCGCTTTATTGATCGTTATAAAGCCAAGCTGGCCCAAGGCAAGCCCGATCCCGACAATATGACGGATGACCGCCCGCCCGCCGACCTCGAAAAAGCCGCACAAACACTCGCTCCAGCGGATCGCCAGACTTTCCAAAACGGTACCCCGGCACAAAAGGTCGCTCTCTTCGAATCCCTTTCCGCCACCCAGCAATACAATCTTCTGGACGCCATGCCCCGCGGCAAGCGTCAGGCGCTTTACACCGTAGCCTCGCCCCAGCTCCGCCGCCGCATCCAGTTGCTCCAGGGCGGCCCCCAGCAGGTGGTCAACTCAGACCTGGCGGAAGGCAAGCTCTTCCGCGCCGTCTATTCCAATCGCCAGCTTGAAGAGGTTCTCACGGATTTCTGGTACAACCACTTCAACGTCTTCCTCGATAAAGGCGCGGACCGCTACATGGTCACCACCTATGAGCGCGATGTCATCCGCCCGCACGTGCTCGGCAACTTCAAAGATCTGCTCCTCGCCACAGCCCAAAGCCCCGCCATGCTCTTCTATCTCGATAATTCCCAATCTGTGGCGCCGGGCACCGATCGCAAACCGAACGGCAAAAAGCCCTCGCGCGGCCTCAACGAAAATTACGGTCGTGAGCTGATGGAGCTTCACACCTTAGGTGTCGATGGCGGCTATACCCAGCAGGATGTCACCGAAGTTGCCCGCTGCTTCACCGGCTGGACCATTAAAGAGCTGCGCGGCGGCGGCGTCTTCCAATTCAATGAGCGTGTTCACGATCAAGGCGAAAAAACAGTTCTCGGCGTTAAGATCCCAGCCAACGGCGGCATCAACGATGGCCTGAAGGTCATCGATATCCTGGTTCACCACCCCGCCACCGCACAGTTCGTTTCGAAAAGTCTGGCCATCCGCTTCGTTTCCGACAATCCGCCGGCATCCCTGATAGACCGCATGGCCGCCACCTTTACCAGGACCGAAGGCGATCTCCGGGCCACCATGAAAACCATGTTCGATTCCCCGGAATTCTACGCCCCGGCCAGCTATCAGACAAAAATAAAATCGCCTTTCGAAATGATGGCCAGCGCGCTCCGCCTCACCGGCGCGGACGTTGATTACGGCTTCAATCTCATCCAACAACTCAACACCCTGGGCGAGCCCCTTTATAGAAAAGTGGAACCCACGGGCTACAGCAACAAAGGTTCTGACTGGCTGAACAGTGCCTCTCTTTTAGCCAGAATGAATTTCGCGGTAGCTCTCTCAGGCAACAAAGTTCCAGGAACAAAGGTAGAAGCCAAGCCCGAAATAGCTCAAATGCTAGGCGGCCCCAACTTCCAGAAGCACTAACACTACCGGCGCACTTTGGCCGGGAAAAGTCTTACAGGAGAACTCAAATGCCCCAATCCCGCCGCATCTTCCTTCGCAATGCCGCCCTGGCAATGGTCGGCATCGGCACCGCGCCAGTCTGGCTGGAACGCGCTCTCTACGCGCAGGGTTCCCCCAGCCGCCGCAAGAAAGTCTTGGTCGCCATCTTCCAGCGCGGAGCCGCCGACGGTCTCAACATCGTAGTCCCGCATTCCGAACAGGCCTACTATGATCTCCGCCCCACAATAGCCATCCCCCGGCCCGGTTCAGGCGATAACGCAGCCATCGATCTCGATGGCCACTTCGGTCTCCACCCCGCGCTCGCTCCCTTTAAGACGCTCTTCGATCAAGGCCAGCTAGCGGTAGTCCACGCCGCCGGCTCCCCAGATCCCACACGCTCCCACTTCGATGCGCAGGATTACATGGAATCCGGCACCCCCGGCCTGAAAGCCACCACCAGCGGCTGGCTGAATCGCTCTCTGCTGCTCGAAGCAGGCAAAGCCTCCCCCGTGCGCGCACTTTCCATGGGTGCCACGCTCCCCCGCACCATGCAGGGCCCCATCCCCGCAATCGCCATGGAAAGCATCGGCAACTTCCAGGTGAAAGATGCCGCGGCAGCCAAGGCCTTCGTATCTCTTTATCAAGGCTCAACCGATCAAATCCTGAACGGTGCCGGGCGAGAAGCTTTTGAAGCCGCCGCGCTCCTCCAATCCATTCAAAAGACCCCCTACCAACCGGCCACGGGCGCCAACTATCCCAAGAGCCGCTTCGGTGACAACATGCGCCAGATCGCGCAGCTCATCAAATCCGGCGTAGGCGTCGAAGTCGCCTTTGCCGACGTTGGAGGCTGGGATCACCACGTCAACGAAGGTCCACTTCTGAATAACCTGCTGAAAGACTTCGGTCAATCGATCGCGGCCTTTCACGCCGATCTAGGCGACCGCATGGAAGACGTAGTCCTGGTCACCATGTCGGAATTCGGCAGAACCGCAAAAGAAAACGGAACAAGGGGCACGGACCACGGCCACGCCAACTGCATGTTCGTTATGGGCGGCAACGTTCAGGGCGGCAAAGTCCACGGCCCCTGGCCCGGTCTTGCCACCGAACAACTCTACGAAAATCGCGACCTCGATATCACCACGGATTTCCGCGCCGTGCTCGGCGACCTGGTCACCGGCCACCTGGGCAACAAGAACCTGCGCGCCGTATTCCCGAATTACAAAGGAAACGTCTTGCCGCTGCTGAAAGCCTAGCCTTCGCTCAATTCAAGCGTCTTCCCCTTCTCTCGAAGAAAATAAGACTGGCCGCGAAGAGTCTGAGAAGAGACGATCGATCCCAGATCCGTCGTGGCAATCGTTGCATTATCGATCAGAATCGAAAAAAGTCCTGCCACAGCGTTGCTTCCAGCGGAGGCATTTCGAGATGCTGATCGATGCTTTCTAGCGCCGACGGACGCCGCAAAATGATAAACGGCATAACGTTCGTCGAGAGCCCGTTCGATAGCTTGGGTGTCCTGGATATCGCCGACCATCAATTCAACATCGGGGTGCAGGTATTCCGGAAGCCTCTGTCCCGGCCCGTGAACCTGTGGGGCTAGATTATCGAACACCCGCACCTTGTAACCGGCACCGCCTGTAATTTACAGGTGTTGATTCATGTCCGTCACAACGTCGTGATCTTCCTTCTACAACAACATACCTTTTGGGTAAGAAGTGGCTATCGGGATGCTGGATTGGGGCGTTCAATGTGAATAGATTTACTTACCTGTCGAATAGTGTGTAGGGTCTTTTTGGTTCGAGTAATCTGCTGTAAAAGCCCTAGCCAGCTTGCCCTCGACACGGCATGTATAAATTTTTCTTATCGTAAGATAATTTGCTATTTGCTCCACAAGCAGTACACTAAAGATGTCTTCATGGTTTCATTCGTCCTTCTTTCCGTTATTAACCGCAGGGTCGCCGTAAGCGACCCTGTCTGAGGCGGATCGATCTTCGGTTCAGCCACTGGCAGGGTGTAGACTCTGCCGGTGGCTTTTTCTATTTATAAAGGTCAAACTTTTATGTCGAAACTGATGAGCGGTGCGCAGATCCTTCTTGAGTGCCTTGCCAGGGAAGAGGTAGATTGCTTCTTCGGCTATCCCGGCGGCGTCACGCTTCCCCTCTATGACGCCCTTTACGATTCTCCTGTGAAGCACATCCTAGTCCGGCATGAGGAGAACGCTGTTTTCGCGGCCGAGGGGTACGCGCGTACCACCGGCAAAGTAGGGGTTTGCTGTGCTACTTCCGGACCCGGCGCCACGAACCTGATCACCGGGCTGGTGGATTCTTTGTTGGATTCAATTCCCATCGTCGCCATCACCGGCCAAGTGTCCAGCCATCTTATCGGGAGCGACGCTTTCCAAGAGGCCGATACGTTTGGCATTACGCGCCCCTGCACCAAGCACAATTACATGGTGCAGCGCCTGGAAGACCTGCCCCGAATCATCCACGAAGCGTTTTATATTGCGTCCACCGGCCGACCCGGTCCCGTGCTGGTGGATATTCCGAAAGATATCTTCCAGGCCAAAGGCGAGTACACGCCCGTGGATACGATTCATCTTCCCGGTTACAAGATTTTCACGGAAGGCCACGCCGGCCAGATCCGGCGCGCTGCCCAGATGATTTGGGAAGCCGAACGCCCCCTGGTCTACGCGGGCGGGGGAATCATCGCGTCCGATGCGAGCGGCGAACTGCGCGAACTGGTCGATTTGGCCGCGCTGCCCTCCGTGTGTACGCTGATGGGTTTAGGCGCTCTTCCCGCAGACCATCCGCAATACATCAGCATGCCTGGCATGCACGGCAGCTATGCCGCTAATATGGCAATCACGGAAAGCGACCTTCTGATTGCGCTCGGGGTTCGCTTCGATGACCGGGTCACCGGGAAGCTCGCCGCTTTCGCCCCCCGCGCGAAAATCATTCACGTGGATATCGATCCCGCCGAGATTGCGAAGAACCGCGTACCGGACGTACCGATTGTGGGAGATGTAAAGCACGTTTTGCAGAAACTAACGAAGGTGGTAGCAGAGCTGAAGCCTGAAATGGAGGCTGGGACAGCCAAGGCGCGCGCCGCTTGGCAGAACAGAGTCCACGATTGGCAACAGCAACATCCATACGATCGCCGCCGTTCCGAAACCGAAATTAAACCGCAGCACCTTATCTCCGAAATTGATCGGCTCTCCGCCGGCGAAGCCATTGTCTGTACCGATGTGGGACAGCATCAGATGTGGGCCGCGCAACTGATTCGCTTTAATGAACCGCGGCTTTGGATCAACTCCGGCGGGCTTGGTGCAATGGGTTTCGGGCTACCTGCGGCCATAGGCGCCCAGTTTGCGCGCCCGGATAAGCTGGTGTTCGCCATTGTCGGCGATGGGGGCTTCCAAATGTCCATCCCGGAACTGGCGACGATGGTGAATTATGGCCTGCCTATCAAGATCATCGTCATGAACAACGGGCACCTTGGCATGGTGCGCCAGTGGCAGGAGCTTTTCTATGACAACCGCCTGAGCCAAGTCAAGCTCGATTGCTTCCCGGATGCCGAGAAACTGGCTTCCGCGTACGGGTTTAGTGGCAGCACTGTTACAAAACCCGGCGATTTGGCCGCGGCTCTCGATATAGCTATCCGCGAACCCGGTCCGTATCTGCTCAACGTGATGGTCACGCAATTTGAAAACGTTTACCCGATGGTTCCTGCCGGAGCTGCTATCAGCGACATGGTACT
>Ga0123336_10005101_pt1 | contig 10521 bp, 10 predicted proteins | sample SSSSmetaG_FD_96466 | JGI IMG/M metagenome (GOLD analysis project Ga0123336, IMG submission 96466) | Glacier valley bacterial and archeal communities from Borup Fiord, Nunavut, Canada, to study Microbial Dark Matter (Phase II) - ​SSSS metaG | ecosystem: Environmental > Aquatic > Freshwater > Ice... | reverse complement strand
GGTAAATTCCTTTACCAATACAGCGGTTAACCCCGGATTACTATAGCGAAGGTTACTGTGTTTAATATGAGTTGGCCTAAATCTTCCAGGATAACATTGATGGTCATCCGATCCGCCTAAGCAGCCCATCTTGGCTCCTTTTTCTAAAGCATCACGCCAAAATCCACCTTCAGCTTCAACCTTACAAGGATTAGGGTTTCCAAAATACTCACTTGTTCCCCATCTAGAATAGACCTCTATTAAAGGGGTCATTAGTTCTAATGGTATTGAATAAAAGTCACAACCTGAGCTTAGAAATGACGTTGAATGAGGTACCGCAATTATATCATCTCTTTTTAGTAAATTGATAAGTTCATCCTTGCTTATGTCCCCATCAAGCTTACCTCTAAACATGCTACCTTCAGTTCCCCTATAATACAGAACCATATTATTATACCAAGGGTATGAATCCCTCTCATAAGCAAGCAACGCCAAAAATTTGCCATCCTCTGTATATTCCTTTACCTTCTTTTGTGTTAGCTCCCATTTCTCACCCCATAATTCTTCTTTGCCTACTCCCCCATGGTCATGGTCACTTATGGCACAAAAGTCTAATTTAGTATTATTCTTTACTGACTGAAAATACTCATCAATAGTAGGTTGTGCATCAGATAAATTAGTATGTCCATGCATCTCACCAAATAAAATTTTATATTCAGACTTATCAGGGTAATATTTGTTAATAGCTTTATTTAAATCACGAGGTGATGCATGCGCTCCGCCGTAAACAATATCGGTAAAGTCCCTCTTTCTCATTGCAACATCATATCTTCTAGCTTCCATATATTAGTCCATCCCTTTTAAACTGCTTATATCTAACTTGTCATACTGTGCTAAGAATGCTAAAAGCTTTGAAACTATTAATTTAACCCCACCAGCCTGATTAGATTCAATGTTTAACGGAATTAATGGATCATGCAATGATAATCTTAATAAAAACCAGCCACTACCATTTTCTTTGTTAAATGATACACGTATGCCTTCAAAGTTCTTAGGTTCAATCACCCAGCCTTGTTGCTTACTTGCATATATCTCAAGGTCCTTTATAATATTATTTCCATATTCCTTGAATTCTTCAGTTATAATGTTCATTCTATATTCTTCTGCCTCTAATGGTTCTTCTAAATCAGCAATAAGTTCATCAATCGTTTGCCCTTTTTGCTTTAGCTCAGCCATTTTGACAAGTATTTTAGCAATTAAGAATGCACCATCATCTAAAAAATAATTTTCCTTTAATGCTCCATGTCCAGAAGTTTCAATAGCAACTGGGCAGAAAATGCCTTCATTATTTAAACGTATAGCTTCATTAATTACGTTTTTATATCCACGCTTAAATCTATGGTGAACACCACCTAATTTATTTTCGATAAATGATTTTAGACCACTAGAAGTAATGGAATCTGTTACAATTGTTGCTCCAGGATGTTTTTCTATTGCTATTGCTGAAATAAGAGCTATAATTCTGTTTCTATTAATTTCTTTACCATGTTTATCAACTGCTCCAGCTCTGTCAACGTCTGTATCAAAGATTATTCCAAAGTCAGCTTTATTATTTATTACAGCTTTCTGAATAGATTCCATCGCATCTTTATCTTCAGGATTCGGCATATGGTTGGGAAAATGCCCGTCTGGCTCAAGATATTGACTACCATCTACACATGCGCCCAATGGCTTAAGCACTTTTTCTGCAAAAAATCCACCCGCACCATTTCCCGCATCCACAATTATTTTTAAACCCTCAAGTGGCTTATCAATTTTTAGAGATGACCTTATATTATCAACTAAGCCTTTGGCGTAAACACTTATAAAATCAAGTGAGACTTCCTGCCCAACCTTTGGAGAATAAGTAAATTTACTTGCCTCAGCTATTTCCAAAACAGCTGTGATATCGCCTTTTTCAAGTCCACCATCTTTTGTAAAGAACTTTAGCCCATTTCTATTATAGGGAAGATGGCTTGCTGTAAGCATTATTGATCCATCATACTCATAACCTGGTGTTACAGTTGTCATGAACATTGCTGGTGTTGAAGATAATCCACAGTTAATAACTTTCGAACCCATTGAGGAAATCCCTTTAATAGCAGCAGCTCTGAGGGCTTCAGTTGATAATCTTGAATCATTGCCAACCGCTACAATTAGTGTCTCTGGCTTTACTGACATTTTACCACTTAACCATACAACAAACGCAGCCCCTATTTTTTCAACAATATCACTTGTCAAATTTACGTGCTGTCCTTCAATACCTTCTAAAGCAATTCCTCTTATATCGCTGCCATTTTGCAGTTTTTTCCATTTTTCTGTTAACATATTAATTCCTCCTGATTTTTGTTTTATTTTATACTAATTCCTATAATTAATCAAAACACTTATCTCAACTTATGTTATCTTTAATCCAATTTAATGAGGTCATTACTTTTTGCGCGTTGAAAGAACCGTCTATCCTAATTCCTGATGCTTCTAAAGTTATAGTATGCTTGTCACCACTTTTATTTATAAAGCTAAAAAGTTTGGCAAAGTCTATGTTTCCTTCCCCAGGATGTAATGATGTACTAAATATTGTTGAGTCAAATGGCTCCCCAATATAGTCCCTTATATGAAAATGTGCTGGATTTTTCAGCTTCCATATCCAAGATTCATGGTATATTTTATCTACATCTCCATGATAGGCAATGTGCTTCAAGTCCAATGTAACTGAGCATTCACCCGTAGAATCACTATCTACAACTCTTTTCAACACTTTTAGTGGTGAACTAACTTTACAAGGTATTGTTTCCACACACAGATGCATCCCATATTTTTCTGCAATATGGCTACATTGCTCTACAGCTTTTAAATTATTTTCTATTTTCTCATCAGAATATGGCAATTCCCATAAATGTAATACCGCCTTCTCTGTACCAAGCTCTTGTCCCACTAGGCAATTTGCTTCCAAAATTCTAATTCCCTCTTGCCATTCATCCATTTCTTCAGGTCCATTAGCAAAAAATGAACCAATTTTTTTCTCACAATGAAGAATCTTGAATATTTTACCACTACTGCCGAAACCTTTTATTATTTCTTTGTAATTATCTCTCCACTGAGGATATAAAATAATCTCAAATAATGATTGATCTAATTGTTTTATATAATCAAAGGCGATGGTATAATTTTCTATTATATCTCGATTTACCAATACTCCAGTTGAACAAATAACTTCACCTGACATTAAAATACCGCCTCTCTAATTTTCTCGATTGCTGAATATGGCACCCTCAAATTACCCCGCCCAATTCCTATATTTATCCATGGTTTATTATTGCCATGATAATCACTGCCCCCAGTAATAATTAGACTATACTTTTGCGCTAAGGATAATAAATAAGAGGTTTCAGAAAGTCCATAATCTGGGTAAAATGCCTCGATTCCCATCAACCCCATTTGCGACAGATTTCTAACATATTTATCTAGTTCATCTCGACCAAGCTTCATTGCATATGGATGCGCCAACACTGGCACCCCGCCTGTATTTCTTATAATTGAAATAACTTCCTGAGGTTGAAATATTTCCTTTGAAATGTAAGCCTTACACTTAGGTCCTAAATACCTGTCAAAAGCGTCCTTTATGCTAGTTGCATATCGTAACGTAACTAAGGCCTTAGCCATATGTGCTCTGCTTATATTATTGCTTGTAGCCTCTTTATAAACGTCCTGCTCACTTATCATTACTCCCTGACTTTGAAGAATCGTAAGCATCTTGCCAGTTCTTAATTCTCTTTCTTTCCGCATTTTTGATAAAAATTCGAACAACTTATTTTCTATCTTATTAGGATAATATCCTAGTATGTGAAGTGTATTGTCTGATATTGCACTAACCTCAATACCCGCAATAGCTTCTATGTCCATTTTTCGACATTTTTCAGCAAAAATTAGAGAGCCTTCGATTATATCGTGATCTGTTAAAGAAGCCCCTATCACACCATTATTAAGCGCTATTTGTGCCAATTCCTCAGGTGAATCTGAACCATCTGAATATGTTGAGTGCATATGCAAATCTACTAGACACATTATTTCTCACCTTTCTCAGTAAATATTTTAGGCGGTGAATATTTTTTATACTCAAACGCTCTAGGTGGAAAATGCTTAGACTTAACCATATACAATAACTCTTCTATAATTCTTAAAGCTAATTTTTTTTCTTCTTCCGTAATTAATTCCTGCTGAAAGGCTGCTTCTAATTCGTCTAAATCAAGAATTTCTGGTTCGCATAATGGCTTTATTCTCAAGTCCACTAGTAAATCCTTAATAATGTACTTATTCTCTTTTTTAAAATATTCTACAGATATTATATCGCAATACCAATATAGGAATATACCTTGTTTATCGTAAAATGCACTTATTTTATAATTGCTATAAAAACATGTGTATGACAATCCCCATCCAATATCACTTCTAGGTTTTATAGGCATCCATCGTGTTATCAGTACGTTTTCATCATAATATAATACCTCGTCCGAGGATATATCTATTTCTTCCATTGGAATTAGACGTTTTCGGATAATCGTCACTAAAAACCCCTCCGTCCATTTTAATTTAATTATATATCAAATTCCCCTCAATTCCAATTAATCTTTCAATTATTGCCGAATAACTTAAGGAAATATTTTTGAGTGCTATAATAATTTATAACTAATTTACTTACAAAAGATAAGGGGTCTTAAATTTATGAATAAAGATAATTGTTGTTCTTCTTGCGCAAAAATATGCGCTTCTATAATCGATGGAAATCTTCTATGTACACTTAATGGGGTGGTTAACCCTAATTATTCTTGTAAAAAGTTTTCATTTAACTGTTTAAATAATTGGCAAAATGTTGATACTTCAGTAAATAGAAAAAAATGTATTGAATGTTCTTATTTTAATTTTTCATTTGCAACACCTTCTACGGGCGATGGTGTTATAAACCATACATTAGGAACATGTGGAATGTTTCTTGTTCGAGAATTTGATGGAGCAGTAAAAAATTCTTGTTCTAGAATTAATTTAAAATGCTCTTAATTATATGGTATTAAATGTTATTTCTGGAGTTTTTTTATAATTATGATTATATTTCTCGGCTTCTAAAAAAAAGTTATCCACACTATCCACAGGTTTATCCACAGGCTAGAAGGCTTGTTGTTTGGGCTTGTACATGTTATCCACAAAAAAGTGGCAAAAGTTATCAACATGATCATCAATATGTATATTCCCATAAATGTATTATATATACATTTATTTAATTGCGTTGTTTTTTCCAATACCTAATTCAATTTTTAATCTATATTGACATTATAAAATATTTAATTTTTATTTACCTTTCATTAATAGCTAGTCTTGGATTTGCATTTAGATTTAGTTCACTTATTGTACCCTTCAAATATTGATAATATGCAGCACATCCAATCATTGCAGCATTATCAGTACACAAAATTGGATCTGGGCAAAAAAATTCTACATGGGCTTTATCTGCAGCTTCCTTCATACACTTTTTTAAATATGAATTAGAGGCTACGCCTCCAGCTAGTGCAATTTTTTTATAATCAGAAGCTTCTACAGCTTTAATTGTATTCTCCACTAGAATGTCTACGACTGCTTTTTGAAACGAAGCACATACATCAGGTACGTTTATTACTTCACCTTTAGCTACTGAATTATTCAAATAATTCAGTACAGAAGTCTTTAAACCACTAAAACTAAAATCTAAACTGCCCTTAAATCTTACACGTGGAAAGTTAAAGGCTTCATTATTACCGCTCTTTGATGCTTTATCAATAGCTGGTCCACCTGGATACCCTAAGCCTAATGCACGTGAGATTTTGTCAAAAGCTTCTCCAGCTGCATCATCTCTTGTACGACCTATAACCTCATATTGACCGTAATCCTTTACTTGTACGATGTTACTATGTCCACCGGATGCAACTAAGCATATAAATGGTGGTTGTAGGTCCGGGTATTGAAGAAAATTAGCTGATATGTGGCCCTCAATATGATGAACGCCTACTAGTGGTTTTTGCAATGTATAAGCCATCGCCTTTGCTACAGATAAGCCTACAATAAGTGCTCCAACTAAACCAGGACCATAAGTTACTCCTATAACATCGATTTCATTCTTTGTTATACCAGCCTCAATTATGGCTTCATTTATTACAGGTAACACAAACTCGACATGCTTTCTAGAAGCTATTTCAGGCACTACCCCTCCATATAACTTGTGTATGTCAATTTGTGTCGATATCACATTTGATAAAATCTTTCTTCCATTAAGTACTATTGAAGCAGCTGTTTCATCGCAACTTGTTTCAATCCCAAGAGTATATATATCTTTCATAACTGTCCACCAATCTATATTAGTATTTTAAATAAAAAAACAGGACCTGATACATAATATGCAGGTCCCAATATTAAGGATTAATTGCGTTCTAATATATTATATACCCAAGAAACATAAATTTCAACCATATATTACCAATTATAACTTTATAATACAATTACATTTTTGTTGACATAAAGTAAGTGAAAAATCTTTGAAAAAATAACTGGTCTGTCAAAATTAATGTACCGATAATTAAAACATAAACAGAAAACACCTTCATACTTCTTTTTTTGAGAAAGTTAATCATAAACGTAATAGATATGTACCCAGCCACAGCCGCTGCAATCATTCCAGCTATCAGCGGTAACCATTGCACAGGTTCAGTTGATACTGCAATATCTTTTATACCTAAACCAGCAGAACCAAGGATTACAGGTATTGACATCAGAAAAGCAAATCTAACAGCTGCGTCCTTCTTAAGTCCAGTCAACATCCCCGTAGATAAAGTGCTACCTGATCTTGAAATCCCTGGTAAAATAGCGATTGCTTGTGAAATGCCTATGAGTCCAGCATTTTTATATGTAATATCATCTAAATTTTTTCCTTTATTCGAAAATGCATAAGTATCCGCCATCCAAATTACAATTGCGGTTATTATAAATGATATTCCTAAGTACCCACCTGTTTCACATACTTCTTCAATCTTGCTTTGAAAAAGCACTCCAACAATAACCGCAGGTATTGTTGCGACAACTAACATTAACATTAACTTTTGAAAAGGTTTCCTAATTAATGATAAGATGTCCTTCCATAACACAACAAACACAGCAATGAGAGTTGCAACATGGAGAGCTATATCAAAATATAGTCCAAAAACATTTGTATCTACCTCAAATAATTTTTTAAATATTAATAAGTGTCCAGAGCTACTAACAGGCAAAAACTCAGTTAGTCCCTGAAGTAAGCCAAGTAAAATAGCTTGTAATACTTCCATAATTACACCTCCAAGTATTTATATTTGTAATAAAAGAGCCCGTTAAAGGACTCTTTTATTATTTATAAAGATATAGTTTCTTTTTTAGGTCTGCTTTTTTTTGCAGCTGGCTTTTTGACTAGTGACTTTCGGTTCTCATTATATATTAGTAACGGCTGTTTCTTTTCAATTACGGTATCCCTTGTTATTATACACTTCTCTATTGTGCTACTAGATGGAATATCATACATAACATCAGTCATTACATCTTCAATTATTGCCCTAAGTCCTCTTGCACCAGTTTTTCTAGCAATAGCTAAATCAGTAATTGCTTCTAGCCCACTACCATCAAATTCTAGTATAACATCATCAAATTCAAACAACTTTTGATACTGCTTCACTAATGCATTTTTAGGTTCTGTTAAGATTCTTTTTAATGCGTCCCTAGATAAAGATTGCAACGTAACCACTACTGGAAGACGTCCAATAAATTCTGGTATCAAGCCAAATTTGAGTAGATCCTGAGGCTGAACATCTTTCAAAATTTCGCCTTCAGTAGTTTCATTACTGCTATGAATAGGAGCACTAAATCCTATCATATTTTTGCCTGATCTACTTTCAATTATCTTACTTAACCCATCGAATGCACCCGAACATATAAATAATATGTTTGTAGTATCAATCTGTAGAAATTCTTGATGGGGATGCTTTCTGCCTCCTTGCGGTGGTACAGACGCAACTGTGCCCTCTAATATCTTCAGCAACGCTTGTTGCACGCCTTCTCCACTTACATCTCTCGTTATAGAAGGGTTTTCAGATCTTCTAGAAATCTTGTCAATTTCATCTATAAATACTATTCCTCTTGATGCGAGTTCAATATTGTAATCAGCCGCTTGTATTAGCTTCAACAATATATTTTCAACATCTTCGCCAACATATCCAGCCTCTGTCAAAGAAGTTGCATCTGCGATAGCAAAAGGTACGTTCAATATTTTAGCAAGAGTTTGAGCAAGATATGTCTTTCCTACACCAGTTGGTCCTATCAACAGAAGATTACTTTTCTGCAAATCAACTCCACTAGTATCTATATCTCCAGTAATACGTTTATAATGATTGTATACAGCTACAGATAAAGCTTTTTTTGCTGAATCTTGACCAATTACATACTCATCAAGAGCTTCTTTTATTTCCTTTGGCTTTAAAATAGCTAATTTTGCTGGCGCTTTAGCGACTTCTTCAACAAATTCATCACTTACTATATCTGAACAAAGCTCAATACATTCATCACATATATAAACACCAGGACCTGCAACAAGCCGTCTAACTTGCTGTTCCTTCTTACCGCAGAAAGAGCATCTTATCTGCTTATCATCATATTTGGCCATCCTTCACCTCTCAACTTCTTGAAGCCATAACTTTATCAATCAAACCATAAGCCACCGCTTCTTGGGCAGACATATAATTATCTCTTTCAGTATCTTGAACTATTTTTTCAAGCGACTGACCAGTTCTTTCACTCAAGATATTATTTAACTTGTCTTTAATCTTTAGAATGTGTTCGGCTTGAATTTTGATATCTGTTGCTTGACCCTTTGCTCCACCAAGAGGTTGATGTATCATAACTTCACTATTAGGTAAGGCAAATCTCTTTCCTTTAGCACCAGCAGCAAGTAGAAAAGCACCCATGCTAGCAGCCATACCTACGCATATTGTTGATACATCACATTTTATATATTGCATTGTGTCATAGATAGCAAACCCTGAAGAAATTGACCCCCCTGGACTATTAATATACAATTGTATATCTTTATCTGGATTGTCGGCTTCTAGGTATAATAACTGTGCTACAATTAAACTTGCAGTTACATCATTTACTTCATCGCTAAGTACTATTATTCTATCATTTAGTAATCTGGAAAAAATATCGTAAGATCTCTCGCCTCTACTTGTTTGTTCTACAACATATGGGACTAAACTCATATATATTCTCCTTTCATTTTGTACAGTAAGCATACCCTTATTATATCAAAATTAAACTTTATTGGCATTATTATATAAAAACTCAATCGTATTTTCAAAAATAATCTTATTAACAAAATTATCTTTATCTTCGCCTGTAAGCATGTTATTAAAAGCATCTATCTCCATATTGTACTGCTTTGCGACAACTTCTATTTCCTTGGAAATTTGTTCATCGTCTGCTTTTATTTCTTCAACCTTGCTAATTTTTTCGATAACTAAACGTTCTCTAACATTTTTCTCAGCTGAAGGCTTTATTTCTTCCATCATTTTTTCAAGTGTATTTCCTGTATATTGGCAGTACTGCTCTAATGAAATTCCTTGACGTTTGAAGTTGTTACTAATACTATCAATCTGTACTTGCACTTGTTTTGTAATCATTACTTCTGGTAAGTCAATTGATGCATTTAGAGTAGCTTTCTCGATAACGCTATCTTTCATTTTATTAATAGCTTCAGTTTTCGCTTTCTCCTCAAGTTTACTACGGATATCAGCCTTATATTCATCTAATGTATTAAATTCGCTTACATCATTTGCAAACTCATCATCAATCACTGCAATTTCTTTCAATTTAATTTCATTTACTTTAACTTTAAAAAGAACTGCTTTACCGGCTAGATCAGCACTATGGTAATCGCTAGGGAACGTAACATTAACTTCAACTTCAGAACCAAGGTCTGCTCCTATAAGTTGCTCTTCAAATCCTGGAATAAAAGAACCTGAACCAATTATTAAAGTATAATCATTAGCTGTTCCTCCATCAAAAGCTATTCCATCAATTGAGCCTTCAAAGTCTATAATTACCGTATCACCATTTGCAACAGCTCTGTCTTCAATAGAAACAAGTCTAGCATTCTTATCTGCAACTTTATTAATTTCATTCAATATATCGTCCTGAGTTACAACATCACTTGCAATTTGAATGGTTAAGCCCTTATATTCTCCTAGCTCAACTTCTGGCATAACTGTGACAATAGCGGAAAATATAAAAGTCTTATCCTCTCCAATTTGCACTACATCAAATTCAGGTCTATCTACAGGATGTAAATCATTTTCTTCAACTGCCTTATCATATGCATCAGGGATGATAAAATTAACAGCATCATCATACAGAACAGATTGTCCATATACTTTTTCGACCATATTTCTTGGTACTTTACCT
>Ga0123336_10005093_pt1 | contig 10526 bp, 4 predicted proteins | sample SSSSmetaG_FD_96466 | JGI IMG/M metagenome (GOLD analysis project Ga0123336, IMG submission 96466) | Glacier valley bacterial and archeal communities from Borup Fiord, Nunavut, Canada, to study Microbial Dark Matter (Phase II) - ​SSSS metaG | ecosystem: Environmental > Aquatic > Freshwater > Ice... | reverse complement strand
TGTTAAATTTAAGTTACCTGTAAGTAAAATAACTATTAGTATAGCAGAGCTTAGTATTAATTCATAACTTATTAATTGGGCTGTACTTCTAAGTGATCCCAAAAAAGCGTATTTAGAATTAGCGGATCATCCTGCTAATAAAATACCATATGTCGATAAAGACGAAACGGCTAACATATACAATATACCCAAACCTAAATCTGCTATAGTTAAACCAGGTCCATAGGGTATCACTGCATAACCCAAAAGTGCAAAATTTAGAGTTATTATAGGACCTAAAAAAAATAATATAAGATTGGCTTGTGTTGGAGCAACGTATTCTTTTAATAATAGTTTAAGTGCATCCGCAAATGCCTGTAGTAAACCATAATACCCTACTATATTAGGACCTAATCTACGTTGCATACTTGCCATTGTTTTTCTTTCAGCTACTGTAACAAAAGCTACTGTTAGTAAAGAAGGTACTACTACCAGCAATACCTCCACAATAGATATTAATGTTTCTATGTTTAACATCTTAATATATTTTTATTTCATTTTAACATTTATCATTAGAGAGCTACAAGTTTTTTAGTTATGAGTTGTTAATAATATAAATAAGTACTAAGATTTAGTACTTCAGTATTAATATAGAGGAGTGAGGAAGAATCGAACTTCGTCTTTTTGATTTGCAATCAAAAGGTAGAAACCATCTACTCTTACTCCTATTTATATATAATATATAAAGAAAAAAAAAGCTATATATTTTATATCTGTGATTATAGATAAATTAAGTTACATAGCTTTTTTTCTAAATTTTCTTTACAGGTAAAGCAAAACATTTGCTATATAAACAATATATATAAGGGCGAATTATAAAAGATAAAATGTAAAGTACAGGCGCAGAAAAACACACTTTAATAAACGGAACTAAAAACATAAAGATGTATATAAAGTTATATACAGATGCAATGTACTCTAAAGAGGACATATAAGCAATAATGTCTTCGCACAATTGTGAATAACCAACATTATCAGAGCTAGATGTAGGTATGCTAGACCCGCCACTCGTACCATGGCCACTCTAACCGCCAGTACCCCCTGGACCGTCCCCTGGGCCTTTTGAAAATTTGCTATCTAATGATCCTTCGTCGTCCCCAGAATCTCTGGATATTTTTGTACCCCTTGGCTCTTCGCCATCGTTATTCTTATATTGATCCGGTTCCTCCTCCTCCTCAGCCTCTGAGGAGGAGGATTCAGAACTTATTTCTCGATCCTCGAGGTCTGAATCATTTGCAGTCTGCGAACCTACTTGATTAAATATTGGGTTTTCTGCCGTCGTCTCCACAGGTTCCCCTGTATCCTCGGCTTGTCCTTCCCTAATCCTATTAGTATGTGCTGGACCAAATCTATCAATAAATGCTCGTAACACGCTTCGAGCGTGTTCTTCTCTTTCTTCCATAATTCTATCCGCGGTTTCATAATCTGGATAATCCGATGCATTTCTAGGGTTGGATGAATCCGTACGAAAACTTATTTTCTGGGAAAAAGTATAAGTTATTATTTTTGTTGCTTGTATTATTAAAAAAAAACAATTAAAAAAAAGCTTAGTAATTATATGTATTAAAATTATTTTATGTTGTCGAAACACCAAAAATTTATGACTTACCTCTTAGTCGGCAACATAGAGTATTCTTACAAATAAATAATTGATAACTAAACTTAGTTTGTAACTATCTAAGTATAGTTCGGGCTATTATGATTCGAACATAACAGATCTTCAACCCAAATGAAGCGCCTAACCAACCTGGCTCTAACCCGTTGAGGCAGAGAATATCCGATTCGAACGGATGTGATCTTTACGATCAAATAAGTTTCAAGCTTACCGCTTTGAACCACTCAGCCAATTCTCTTTGTGTTAGCACGAGTGCTAACTTGCAAAAATAGTGTAGTTAAATTCTTAAATATAAAATAAAAAATAGTATTAACTAACCTAAATAAAAAATTACAAAATAAAGATGATATATTTTTTACTTCTTTTATTGAACATAAAAAATCTAAATATTTAAAATACAGATACAATTTAAAAGCAGGCTCACGTATCAAAGTAATTATTAATCTAAAATACATAAATATTTCTGGATTAATAGCAAGTATAGTAGAGGTAACTCCAAACAAGCAAATTAGTACATCGGAATTTTCTAAGATAAAATGTACAGTTCCAGAGCCTGAGGGACCGCCGTAATCTCCAGTACCTGAAGAACCTCCACCTGAAGAAGGACCTCCAGGTCCTCCTCCTGAACTCTGCTTAGAAAGAAGGATGGCTTTTTTAAGATCTGAGTTATCGCTATCTGAATCTGATATACTTTTAGGGCTAGGGGACTCCTTAGAAAGAAGGATGGCTTTTTTAATATCCGAGTTATCGCTGTCTGAATCTGGTATACTTTTAGAGTTAGGGGAATCTGGTAAGGGAATATCCTCGGGTCCTCCAAAAGCGTTAGGATTATCACGGAGTCAATTAAGTATAATCTCTTTCATTTCTTTATTAGTCCTGGTACTCATATAATATCCACTTAGGTATTCCTCAGTTAATTTAGTAGGTAATTTAAGATTTTTTTCTACCTTTAAGTTGAGTTCCTCTCTATCATAGTCACTACGTAAAGACATTGTTCTATCCTTTTCTGAACGTGGTTTTGTCCTATGTACAGATGAATAAGGAGAACGATTACCTATACCCGAGTTAGACACAGTAACAAACGACCCATCTTCCATACTGAGTTCACTACGTATATCCTCATTATTTCTAAGCTTTTCAAAAACTCTTTCCTTTTTTTCTCTATCATCCCGTGCCTGTCGTACCTGTGTGATACGTTCAGATGAAGCCGGGCTGCTTACACGGCTTGATACATTTCCCCCGTGTCAATTAGACGGTCCAGCATTTTCCTTCTTGTCATCTGATTCACTTATAGGTATATCTTTTCTTGAATTAAAGAGAGCCGTTTGTATCATTTGATCAAAAAGGCTATTATTAGAATCACCGCGGCTACTAACTGAATCATCACTAATAGCCCGTTTATTTTCACCCTCATATTCATCTACTTGAGTTTGTACTTGTTTACTTTTACCCGCTCTACGAGATGCTTGAGAGCTAGTATCATATATTTTATCATCTTCTTTTTTATCTTTATCTATTTCGTTTTTATATGTATTACAAAAAGTTCTTTTTTGTAGTTTAATTAAAATATTCCGTTTGTACTGTTGTGTGTTTAGATTTGTCATTGTTTTTATTATATAAATTTGGTTTAACTTCGGCAGTATATACACATATAAGCTTAGTGCATTAGTAAATACTAAATAGAAAAGGCAAATATTATAAAGGCTGGCACCTTTTATAATAATAATTCTGGTCCAATGACCCAAGAGTCAATAATTCTGGTCCAATGACCTAAGGGTCATTGGACTGGTTCTTCCAAGATTTGAACTCAGATAACATCCTTATCAAGAACGCACTTTACCAATTAAGTTAAAGAACCCGTTAGAATTCAAGAGCACTCAGATTCGAACTGAGGACAATAAGTTTGAAGCTTATTGTTTTACCGTTTAAACTATACTCTTTAAAATAAATTCGTAAAAACGAGTATTTATTCGGAAAAGAGATGATTTGAACATCTAGGTGTAATATACACAATATTTAGCAAATATCTCGCTTTACCTATAGCAACTTTTCCTTGTACGAGCTAGGCCGGCTTCGATCCGGCATCTTTTTCCTCGACAAGGAAACACTTTACCAATTAAGATTACTAACTCTATGGCTAGTCGAAATCGAATCGACACACTTCGTTTGGAAGACGAACAGTCTACCATTAACTTATAGCCATTTAAAGTTATACTTTTGTATAAATTGTTTAAAAAAGATTTTTTTCGACATAAGTTAATATTTGGATCCATTCTTATCCAAGAGTCGAACTTGGGTCAAAATATTAGAAGTATTTTGCTCTACCATTGAGCTAATAAGAAGTACCAGGGGAGAAATTCGAATTCTCATTTTTAATGCATGAAATTAATGTTCTAACCAGTTGAACCACCCTAGTTTTTACCCCTTTTTATAAAAAAGTATAACTTTATAAATTAAATTTAATCAGGATCATAATCACTCTCCTACTCGTCAGAGTCATCTACTACAGCTTGGGCTAAAGTACCTGCTAAAGGATCTTGTTGCATATTGTTTACTGCTTCTATTATAGCATTATTTGCTATATTTTTTACTTGATCAGATGAGAAACCTTTTTCGTTTAATTCGTCCTCGATATCTTGACAAAGTACATCTGCTTCTTTTAACTTTTATTGAGTAGTCATAGAGCTTCTACTCTTTATTGTACCTTATAGTCGATCAGTGAGATATTCAATTTACATTTTCTCTCTTTTATACTGCTTTTCTGCTATATGTAACATAAATTTTGTGTTTTTTATATTATCTCTAAGCCATTTGGATAAATATAAATTAGAGATTAGAGTCCTAATATAAACTAAAAACATAAAAACCTTTTTTGTAGTCGAACCAAAGTAAATATATATTTACTTAACCATTTAGACAATATTGCTTGTAATAAATCGCATATAATTATTAAATAATACGCTAATGTAGGAAGAAGAGGACTCGAACCTCCGATAGCACTATGCTATTAAGTTTACAGCTTAACCCGAAAACCAACAAACGGACCCTTCCTTAAGACCTGTAAGATTTGAACGTACATTATAGCGATTAAAAGCCGCATGTTTTACCTATTAAACTAAGGTCTCCTGTTTAAGAATAATCATAAACAATAAATTAGATACTATTTTTAATTTTTCTGTTTAATTGTAATTACAATAGACCCTACCATAGCTAATAATAATATTATTGAAGTTAAAATTAATCACATAGAATAACTTGTGTACATTATGTTACCTATACTCATTATATCCGAAACATCCACTATGTTACCTTCTCAATTATCAGATGATACTAAAAATACAGAGTCTGTGAAAGGGTTTATGTTATTTTTTATTTGCATATTTACTTCGTTTATATCCGAACTAGTTTTAGGTAAAATGTTACTAAAAGGTATAAAAAAGGCCAAAATGGCTAATATAGCTAAAGGTATGTTATTACTCGTGTCACTAATAAGTTCAGAAACTCTTATATTAATTAACATAAGTATGAATAAAAACAAGATAGAAACAGCACCTACATAGACTAATAAGTAAGATAAACCTATGAATTTTATACCTATAATTATTAAATAACAAGATATACTTGAAAACAAAGAAATAAGGAACAAAACAGACACAATGGGATTTTTGGATATTATAATAAATATACCCGAAAATATAGATACAACGGATATTATATCTATAATATTTAAAGAATACCCATTGTATAAGTCAGGTATTACATGAATATAAGACATTAAAAGAATTCTTTTTTATTTTATATCTAAACTATAAGATAGATTAGAGAGAAAAAGCCAAATTTTTGGATAATAAATACTACACCTTTTTTGGAATCGAACCAAAGTAAATATATATTTACTTAACCAAAAAGACGTTGTTGTTATTATTTCTTTTAAGAAATAATAACAACAAATATAAATTATATATTTTTTTTTAAGGATAATGCTTCCCGTGCAATTTCCATTACACGAACCGTATTTCGACTTAACACCAATTAAAATCACGCATACGAAACTTACACATTAATGAAATTATAACAGATTATATAAAATTCTTAAAAACATGCAAGCAAACTTATTGCGCACATTCCTTTCAGCGCCTGACGAGTAGTTAGTACCCATCTGAGATTGTATTCACCGTGACGTGCTGATTCACGATTACTAGTAATTCCTTATTCATGCAGTCGAGTTACAGACTACAATTCACGAATAGTTATGTCCAGTTTTGGGGATTAGCTCCATTTTGCAATATCGCATCCTTTTGTACAGGAATATGTGGCACGTCTATAGCCCACGCCATTAAGGCCATGATGACTTGTCTTAGTCCCTATTATCTTCTCCAATATAGCGGTGAACTGTTTTATATAAACAAATAAAACAAGGGTTTTCGTTAATTGAAGGAACTAACCAGAATCTCACGACATTAACTGAAGACAGCCGTGCAGCGCTTGTAATAAATAAATATTATACAAGGCGTGGTAAGGTTATTCGCGGATTATCGAATTAAATAACATACTTCACTACTGGTTTCAGAAACGGTCTAATGATTTCAATTTCGGCGTTGCCGCTTTACTCATGAGGTGGAGTGCTTACACTTTCATTTATAGATTATCCCCCACACCGCCTTCCGTCGCTTTCTCCTCTCACTTTAAAAAGCCAGAAAGTTTAAAGATACTGACTTCATCTAGCTTGTACTCCATATGGTTACGTAGGTGTGGGGTTTGTATTGCTAATCTATGACACTCATAATTGTCTCCAAGGACTACTAGGGTATCAAATCCTTATTGCTACCCAAGGCTTCGTCCCTCAACGTCAGTTTTTAGATAAAAAGTAGCCTTCGCCGTTGTCCGTCCTACTAGTATAATAATATTTTGACTCTTCTCCAGTAATTCGACTTTCTCCTATTAAACTCTAGAAAATTAGTCCCCGCTAAGGCTTGATATTCCGTCTAGGTACCCTTTAAACCTAATAAAGATGAATAACACTAGTCTTCTACGTATTACCGCGGCTGCTGGCACGTAATTTGGCCAAGACTTATAGATAAAAAATTGTCATTATCATTCTTTTACCTAGAACTTTATATGACTTATTCATTATACATTCTTCCAAGTTGCTGGTTCAGCCGTTAGGCTATTGACCAATATACCCCACTGCTGTACTATCTGCCGTGGGCTTTTTTCAGACCCAATGTGGTCGATCGACCTCTCAGTCGCGACTGCCGGAACACGAGCTAGTTATTCACTAATACTCATCCAGTATATTATAGCATCTCAAAGCGAATTATTATTTTTCTTTTTTCCTTTCTCCTAGTACAATAATTGAAAAAAATTATAAGGGATTTTTACCTTACTTCGAGGTAGCTAAAATATCATTTACTCACCTGTACACCACTTCTAATTAAACTTGCATAAAATTAGACGTACGATTAGCATGTGTCAAGCACTTGGACAGCGTTCACTCAGAGCCATCATCAAACTCAAAATTTTTTTAAATGAAATTTTATTGTATTTTTTGGATTAGTATAAGCAAGTTGTTGTTTGCATAATACATCTACTAATTAAAGCTGAAAATATATATTTTTTTCCATATTGATTTTATTTTCTGTAAAAAAAAGAAATTTTTTTCTTGATTTTGTTAAACATATTTTCTATTAGCTCTTGACTTTCCTATGTTGTTATTAACAACATTATATTATTCTAATCACGGGGGGGGGGCATAACGTCTCCATTTTATTCTTTTATATATAATATTTATATAAGCACCTATACGTTTTATAAACTAAAAATAAGAACTTATTTAAAAATAAGTTCTTATTTTTAAATAAGCGTGTTAAAAATAAAGATAAGTATAGGATTCGAACCTATATACTTGTGGCCGAAACACATAATTCTATCCATTGAACTAACTTATCGTTTAGTCTTTTAAAACTAAATGGCAAATATTGTGAACTGTGAGTATAAGTGATAGTAGTATAAACGTCTAGAAGACGCACATTAAAATGAACTGGCTCAACTGTAGTTATAATACTCTATTATGATAATACATATAATAATAGAGTATTAAGATATCGCAAGTTTGTTTTAATGTAATTCTATACTATCTTTTATGTAAGAAGAGGACAACACCACGAAAACTTGTGCTTGTATAAAGGCTATACCTATTTCAAGTCCTGAAAAGGCTATTATAAATAATAAAGGAACAAGCCCTAAAAAAAAAAATATAAAACCTTTACTTATAATATTGTAAGTAAACCCAGATAAAATATTTAATAGCATGTGACCACTTAATATATTAGCTGCCAGTCTTAATCCCAATGAAACATTTCTAGCTAAATATGAGATGAACTCTATCATTACCAACAAAGGTAATAAACCCAAAGGACACCCAGACGGTACTAAAAGAGAAAAGAATTTCAAGGCATGGGTTTGAAAACCTAATATTGTTGCACCTATAACTATAGTAAAACTTATCGAAAAGGCTAATATAAAATGAGAGGTAGGTGCAAAGCTATACGGAACCATTCCGACCAAATTATTTATTAATATATATATGAATAATGCAGAAATAAGAGGAAAAAACATTTGACCTCTATTAGCATTTATCTGATTTACTACTATACTATATACTGTAGAGTAAATGGATTCTTGTGATATGGATCAGTTATTTGGTGTGGCTTTGTCGTAATTTGTTGACAACAAATAGTACATAAACACTAAAAAAGTGGTGATTATAAGATATAAGCCAATGTTAGTTAAAGATATTTGTAGATTACCCAATATATCTCCTTTAACGCTGAAAAGATTTCTAATGGTAAATTGATCTAAAGGGCTTTGGTTTCAAATGAATGGTGTATTGTTATACAAAGGTATGAAGAAAAAAAAATTAGTATAAGGAAAATATTCTTTGTAAAAATATAAATAGTAGTATGATATATATTTTTACAACTTTGAAGTAGTAGCTTCAAATTTTTATTGCGGTGCATAAAATGTTTATTATGCCTTAGGATTGTCAAAACTAACATTATGTCCGCCCGGACTTCTATTTAAAAAGGCAGAGGCACGAACTAGATCTTCTAATCTTTTCTTTTCATTAGTTAACATTATAATAGCATGACTACTATCTTTCTTCATACGGCCTCAATTAGGGTAATTGGAAGAATCATGTATTCACATACGGTATCTATCTGGATCAACTACAGACATAGCGTGCTGTAAAAACCGTCTTTCTTCATCCTCTAATTGGCTTAATGGTTGATGAAATTGGTATCCAGATAATTTTTTTAATAAATTGGTAATAGGTGCAAGGTTTTGAACAGGATCGGCAAAATTGTATTTAGCGGCTCCTGCAGGAATAGAGTAAATATGTTTTCCTCTATAATTTCCATAGTAAGAATATTCTCGTGGTCTTTGACCCTCTATTTGTATTTCTTCTTTGGGTCGTCAGTTTCCATGTCTATCTAATAGTGTAGATACTGTTCTACTTCTGCCCCCATAAGAATCCTGTCAAGGGCCATATATTATTTCTGGGTTGTTGTTAGTATTTCCGTGGAGGGATTCATTCCCAGGTTCCTGATTACTACTACCTTGGCCAGGAACGGTACCTACATCACTTTCCATGTAAAAAATAAGAGGAGATAAGCCAACAGCTGCAAATATATAGGCAGTAATATTTACAATATACTCTGTACCAAATAATACTATAATACCCGCTTTAACTATAAACACTAATATAATGGCGAAGAAAACATCTAGAAGAAATTGGTTAGTGAAAATATTTTTTAATAATCCTGCTTTACTGTAATTTGACTGAGTTTCGAACAAATATTTGGATAGTTTTCTTATAAATACAGAATGAAAGCCCATGTAGATATAGTAAAGAATAGAAATAGGATTTAAGTAGTCTGAAAACACATTTACACCCGAAAATAAATAAATTAAAAATTTAAATATGAAAGCAGGCATAGAGATAAAAAAGACGCAAAAAAGATATATTTTCAATATAAAATTCCTCTTACTTTGTAACGGTAAAGTTACAAAAGCATGTGGTTTGGGTGGGCTGTTTAAACTTCATTCTAAAGAATTATAATTTCTATTAAACAATGTCTGGAACAAATCACTGAAAAATTGGGGAGTCAATCAAGGATATCTTGATGTAGCATTTCCTTCTGTTAATTGAACATATAATATGTATAAAAATAGTCCAGTAGCTATTACACTTATTATTGAACCGAAACTACTTATAAGATTTCACCCTGCAAAAGCATCGGGGTAATCACTTATACGTCTAGGCATACCTTGTAAACCTAAAAAATGTTGAGGGAAAAAAGTTACATTAACTCCTATAAATAATATCATGAAATGTACTTTACCTAACATCAGGTTGTAACTTAAACCTGTTATTTTTGGTATTCAGAAATATCAGGCACTAAATAAGGCAAACACTGCCCCCATAGATAACACATAATGGAAATGTGCTACAACATAATATGTATCGTGGAATGCTATATCAAGTGAAGCATTAGCTAAAATAACTCCACTCAACCCTCCTATAGTAAACATGATTACAAATCCCAACGCAAATAGCATTGAAGGTGTTAAGTGCAATGAACCTCCGTATGTAGTGGCTAATCAACTAAATATTTTTATCCCTGTAGGTACAGCTATAATTAGTGTAGCGGCTGTGAAATACGCTCTTGTATCTACGTCTAAACCCACACTGTACATGTGATGTGATCACACAACAAAACCTAATACACCTATTGACATCATAGCATACACCATACCTAAGTAACCAAAAACGTTTTTATTAGAACTTGCAGATATTGTTGTACTAATA
>Ga0123336_10005091_pt1 | contig 10528 bp, 9 predicted proteins | sample SSSSmetaG_FD_96466 | JGI IMG/M metagenome (GOLD analysis project Ga0123336, IMG submission 96466) | Glacier valley bacterial and archeal communities from Borup Fiord, Nunavut, Canada, to study Microbial Dark Matter (Phase II) - ​SSSS metaG | ecosystem: Environmental > Aquatic > Freshwater > Ice... | reverse complement strand
CACCTGGCTATCAGATATATTCTGGCTCAACTATTTCATTTGAATATCCAATATCTGCCACTCAGACTACAAATAATGATTTCACCACTCTGACTCATTCGATAAATTATTCTCACAATAATCCTTGTGATTTTAAAGGAGATAATTCTACGCTTCCCAAATTAACCGATCTAAATATTTCTATTGCATTTTTAAATAAAAATTTAAAAGATTCTGTAGATCAAAATGAGGGAAATGCTTATCTCACAACAAATTTTTATGATGCCGGAGGATTAAAATTATCTGCTGGATATATAGATACTTATATTCTAGGCAATTATAAAGGTTATCGAATAACTTCAAGTGTTGAAGGCTGTGGCAAATACACCTACTATGTACCAATTTCTGCGAATTGGACTCTTGTAGCAAATCGCGCAATCATCACCGAGTTTAATCCCATTATTTCGAGCTACAAAACAAATCTGGCTCAACCGGGGATAATTCCACCCGATCAGGAGGATGCTTATTTTACTCACATCATTAATTCAGTGGTGGTAAAATAGGTTTACAAATGGAAGATCCATCATGAGTCTACGTCCTTACTTTTACAGTTATGCGTGCATAGTAAACGTTTTTAGTGTCCTGCCAATCAGGATTGGGAACGAAGGGTATGACAGGAGATGATATGTTTCTTAATCTAAATGGATAAGCTTTTGTTAAGCTAGACATTACACGCGTCAACCGATTAAGTCCGGCTGGAATATCAGTATTAAGTTCTTTTCGTTCAAATATATGAAATTGTCTTTTTCTTTCTAGCCTAAGTTTTGGATTACTATACTCGGCAATATGTAGTGTGTTTCCATAATTATCAACCAAAGATGTAAATTTAAGTCCTCTTTCTTCCTCTATTGTCAATGTCGTTAAGGGTCTATCCTTATATTCCAATCCCAAAAATCCATCGACATCAGCTGAATTTATTTGTTGTTCCGAATTTAAAATTTTATCCGTAATTATTCCCCCGTGATTCAAACTTCCTAATAAATATTTCCTCAATCCTTGTCCAAAAACTGCCGTTTTACGTTGGACATACATATCATCTGAAATAAAAAGTCCGTATTTCACCATAAATTGCGGACCTATTTTTCTATTTGCTTGATTCATAATTTGTGAACCAAACAACTCCCACAATTTTGTTGACTCATCTGTTACTGGTTTGACCCCATTTCTTTCAGGTATATAGATTCCTGAAGATACAACAAAAGCATGGCTTCCCAAACGTACCAAACTTCAAATTATCAAATGAGCTTTAGGGGATCCCACTGATCGCCATCTGTCTTCAGATAGACCAGATAAATGGAATCCACTTAAACTGCCTTCAAGAGTGGCAAAGTGTTTTTTCATAAATAAAATTTAATATTCCCGATTATACCACTTTCCTCTTCGCTCTTCCTCCAAATCCTGTATAATCATCTTCTATAAATAAATTTGATGAATCCCAGTAATAAAAAAGTAGAATATCTCCAGATTGCAAAGAATGTACATATTTTCTGTATGCAAACGGACCAGTACAAAACATCTTTTGAAATAAATTTAACATCCGGTGGATCATATTTTGAAAAAGAAAATGAATCCGGCGTTTCTCATTTGTTAGAACATTGTACGGTAGCCAGAACTAAAGAACTAGATTTTGACCAATTACAACATTTCCTTTTTGAGAAAAACATAGACCGCAACGCATCAACTAGTAATCTTACTTTGAATTTCATCATGAGCGGACATCGGGATGAGACAGATAAGATGCTGGAAATGATCTACGAATTTGCTTTTGCTCCGACATTTGAACAATCAATATTAGATCAAGAAAAACAAATTGTATTACGTGAAATAGATCAACGATCAGGAGATCCAGATTATCGTCTACGAAAATTCGTGATGGAAAATGTATTTGAACCAGGCTCATTATATTTATCTGATCCGCTCGGAAAACGTGAAGATGTGATAAATGCAACTCTCGAAAATCTGCAAACGGTTTATAAAAGAATTTTGTCTCAGAGCCAGGTTGTAATTGGCGCTGTAGGAAAAGATATTTCAATAGAAAAGCTCAAAGCAGAGCTAGAAAAATATTTACCAAATATTGAATCTGAAAATGCTTTACCAATAGCGTATCTTCCAGAAAATAAACTTAAAGAATTTAAATTCAAAGCTCTAGTAAACGATCTTGCACATGAGCATGCTATCCTTGACATTATCATTCCATTTCAGATGAAATATGATGATGAACATGTGAGATTATTCTTAAATGATTTGATTTTTGAATACCCAGTGGGGGTATTGTATGACAAACTGCGAAACAAGCTTGGCTTAGTTTATGGACTTTATTATGATTTTTATATCTCAGGAAACATGCTCGACATACAGCTAATCTGCGATGTACAAAATGTAAATAAAATTGTTGAAGTAATCAAAGATACACTAAATAATCCGGAGGAAGTAATATCCGTCGATAAAATAAATATCATTCGTGATCTGACCATGAAAAAGCAACAATTGATGGAAGATAACAAAGGTCGATTATTTTCATTCACACTAGATGAATTTATGGACTGGGGAGAAAACGTGTCGTTGGAAGAATTTTCTAATAAAATTAAAACTGTAACCGTCGATCAGATCAAAGAAATTTATGAAACTCTGGTAAAAGGCATGGAAAAGATGCGAGTGCTTGTGGTCAGTAATAATAAGGAAATTGAGGAATTGGGATAATATTTAGTTTCCTTTCTTCGCATTGCGGCTGATATTCAGCAATATACCTGTCGCCGTCATACATGCTACAAGTGAAGACCCTCCATAACTAAGAAAAGGCATTGGCACGCCCGTTAACGGTGTGAGACCAACATTTGATGAAACATGAAGAAAAGCCTGCATGCCAATCCAAGAAACAATTCCTATCGCCACAATCTGACCATATCGATCAGTAACATTTGATGCGATTTTTAATCCGCGATATAGATAAAAAAGAAAGAGCATAAGAACAAATACAACACCAAGAAAACCAAATTCCTCAGCTATAATAGCAATGACGGAATCATTCGCGGCAGTGGTTTCGACTAGATCATATTTCTGCAACGACTCGCCTAATCCCACACCTTTTAATCCACCGGAACCTAACGCAAGCAATATTTGCTCCATTTGATACCCTTTTCCCGACGGATCTACCACCTGACCTTTAGAAACTAAATTTAACCAAACATCTACGCGATCACTGCGATAGCCTTGTGACAAAATCATTACCGCTCCACCAAGTATTACAAATATAAACATTCCAGTAAATGCGATATATTCGTTTTTTGTGGAAGATTTGAACAAATAAATTAGCAACGCAACGGTAACGATGATAATGCTGGTACCAAGATCTTTTCCGAGAAGCACGAACGCCACCACGAGAAATAAAAGAATAGCAAAAGGTAAAAAGTCTTCGAGAATAAATTGTTTAGTTGTAACCCACGTTTTTTTCTGAGATAAATTTCCAGAAATATATAGAACGAAAGTTAATTTTGCAATTTCCGAGGGTTGTAGTGTCAAACCGCCCAGTGAGAGCCACGATTTAGCTCCATTTATTTCATGTGTGAAAAGCGTCGCCACTAATAAAATTAACGTAGCAATATAAAGTAATAAAACAAATTTTCTGATTATTTTGTAATCCAGAAAATAAGCACCAGCAAAACAAATAGTACCTATGATTACCCAAAGTATTTGCAAAGTAAGGAAGTGAAAGACATTATTAAAATCTCGTTTAGCGAAGACCAATGAAGTATCCATCACAGTGAAAAGACCTGAAACTACAAACACTATAAAAAGTATTAGAAGTGGCGAATCTGGCTTTTTGAGTTTATCAAATGCAAAATGTGAAAAAAAACTTACTTTCGGTTTATCTATTTTTTGAGGCTTATTCTTGCGTAATGTTTTCTTAACTTTCTTAGTTTTAGCCTTATTATTAACGCTTGTTTTACCGCGCAGTTTGAACTTCTCGACCTTAGTTTTTACTTTTTTTGGCGCTTGAGAGATAGCTTTAAATTTTTTTCTTATAATATTGCGTTTCATTTGGTATAATTTGGTATAATAGGAAGCAAAATCAATAAAATTATGGATAACAACTCAGCAAAGGATACAACTTTTTCTCCACCATCACCAGATGTCGCGGAGCTAAATCAGCGAAGGAATTTAATTAAAAATTTGTATCGAGAGATATTAGGAAAAGATGCCGATATCAATGGATTATCTTATTACACAGTGCACAAGGAGATAAGTGAGGCCGAAATCCGTCAGCAAATGACTCAGAGTACTGACCATAGAGATATGATGATAAAAGCTCAAAAATATCCAGAAGTTGAAAAAAAGTGTATCGAGATGGAAGATCAAATCATCCGACTCCAAAATTTGAATACTGAAAAAGATGCTTTGATAAATAATCTTCGTGCAGTAGTCAGCGGTGCACAAAATCCTGTCCCACAGCAACAATATTACCAAAATCCGAATCAACAGACATATCAGCAAATGCAGAATAATGATCAAAGTTACCGACCAGAGCACTCTCAAGATTTTGTTAATGGAGGTCAAAGTTATCCTCCATATCCCGTCCCAAATAATGACGACGGCTCCATGATAAATATACAAAAACTTGGTTATCCAAAAAGTCGTGGTTGTATGGGTTTGATCCGCAGCTTCTTCGGGTTGTAATTTTTTACCACAAATACTCAAAGTCACAAAGTTGTCGTCCTTGCGAGGTAGGAAGCAATCCTTTACTGAACTAACATCGGAAAATATTATTTGTAAAATTCTACATGTTCAATACCGCGAAGAATTGCTTCGCTTCTGATCGCACTGACAACAATTTTCGTATCTTTATGGTTAGTATTTCCCAAATTTGCTATAATTTAACGTACATTTTCAAGTGTTTGATCGTCATAAAGAAATTTTTGACGGTAGGAAAGTCCGGACTCCGGAGTTCATTTAGCTTCGGCTAATTGGATGAAAACGACTCTGATTACTGTGTGGCAGGCAACCAAACACAAGTGTCAGGTGGGAGTGATCTCACGATATTAGGGCAACAGAGAATATATAGCCTTTTGAGCTTCGGCTCGGAAGGAGATAGTGAAAAAGTGCGGTAAGAGCGTACTACTTCGGGTAGCAATATTCGTCGGATGCAACCTCAGTCAGGAGCAACTCCATAGGAGGCTTAGAGAAATAAACACATAAACAGAATCCGGCTTATGGAAATGTACAATTTTGTTTCTGTCACTTCGAATGCTTTACACTTTACCCATTACACTTTGCGCTGTTCCTTCATTTTGTTCGTCCAAAATCCCTTTCAGTAACATCAGATAATTTATCAAATCAACAATCGTATCCTGCGTTTTTTCATTCATCGGATTTTTTCCATTACCGACTAACTGAGTTAATCGTGAAATTTTCGTACCTACTAAAACTAGCGCTGCTTGTGCTGGAGAAATACTTGCTACGCGTGCAGATACTTTGAAATTTGAAAAAGGATCCATCAGCTCAGAATAATCATGATTTTTTGAAGATAAAATTTTCAAACATTCATCAAAAGTTTTCCGTGCATCATCCAGAAATATTTCCATATTATTTTTTTCTGCCATTTTTAAACGTTAAAAATTATTTAGTTAGTATAGAACAAGTATGGAGTGAATGTAAGAATTGGCACAGAGGCATAGAGTTGAAACGATCTCCTTTTTGGAAAGAAGACGTAAGAGGATTTTCCCTGTTTCTTTCCTGTCATTCGAATCGCGCATAGCGGGCTTAGCCAATGAGAAATCCCGTAGGAGAATCAAACTAGTATGAGATAAAAGATTTAATCTCACGCAATATACATAATTTCTTTATACAAAACTTTATCTTAAAAATCTAAGTTTGACTTACAAGAACTAACAAATTATACTTTGTCCGATAAAAATCATTATGAATACTATACAATTAGAGAAATTATTAATTAATATTGCTAAAGAGAAAATAACAACCATAGACCCGTCGCACGATTATTTTCACTCACTCAGAGTATTAGCAAACGCAGAACAAATTGCAGAAAATGAAAAAGCTGACTTAGAAATAGTAATTCCCGCAGCTCTCTTTCACGATATTATAACTTATCCCAAAAATGATCCTCGTTCAAAAACTGCTCAACATGAAAGTGCTTTACTTGCGGCAGAAATATTAATGAATATATCTGAATTTCCCCAAAATAAAATTGAAAAAGTAATGAACGCCATTGAGCTTTGTTCTTTTTCAAAAGGTATTACACCAAATGATTTGGAAGCACAAATCTTACAGGATGCCGATGGTTTGGAAGCCACTGGAGCAATATCCATTATGAGAACTTTTTGTTCAACTGGACAGATGAATAGACCTTTTTATAATGCTGACGATCCTTTTTGCGAATCTAGAGAGCCTGCTGATATGGAATATGCGATAGATTTATTTTTTACTAGATTAATAAAAGTGAGCGAAAGAATGCACACTAATTATGCTATGAAAATTGCGGAAAATAGAACAAAATTTCTTAGAAATTTTTTAGAAGAGTTAAGATTAGAATTGGAAGGAAAATAAGATTCCATTGATAATTCCTCACTCATAGTATAGAATCTTAACAAGGCAATAATGCTGCGACACAGTGGAGCCGGAGGAAGAAATGAATTTTAAATTCAAAATAGAACCTCACGTGAATGCTACGAAAAAGCAAAAAAAGTTCTACTAACTAATTTTGGTAGATGGAAATAGGACGGCAACGAGATAAAATTCTCCCTATAGATATTAGATAATTCTGATATTTTTAGGGAGATTTTTGCTTTTTTATTTGTTAAATTAAAAAACATGGAACGGACACTGACATCACAAATCGCCGAAAAAATCGGTGAAAAAGTTTTACTCAAAGGTTGGATTTATCAATTACGTGAATTAGGCACGGTAAATTTCCTAGTTCTCCGAGATAGATCTGGACTATGTCAGATTATTCTAGACTCACCAGAAGAAATCGAAAAATTACGTGGGATGCAATCTGAGACAGTTATCGAAGTAGAAGGAATGGTCGTCGAAGAAAAAAGAGCTGCACAAGGAGCTGAAATTCATGATGCAAAAGTAAAGATTTTAGTTCCAGTAACGGAAACATTGCCAGTCGTTATAAATAAAAAAGAGCTCGATGTAAATCTTGATACTCTACTCGATTTCCGACCAATCACCATGCGAAATGTGAAACAGCAAGCTATTTTTCGGATTCACGGCGCATGTCAGGAAGCATATCGTCAATTTATGCAAAATTTCGGCGCTACGGAATTTTTTCCTCCATACTTACTCGAAGGAAGTTCCGAAGGCAGTACAGAATTATTTACAGTCGAATATTTTGATCGAACGGCAAAATTAACACAGAGTGCACAGCTTTATAAACAAATCGGAGTCGGAGTTTATGAGCGAGTCTACGGTATCGCAAAATGTTTTCGTGCAGAGAAATATGGTACAAGTCGACATACAACAGAAGCAACACAATATGAATTTGTAATGGGATTTATTGACTCTATGACTGATGTTATGGACACGCTTCATGATTGTATTAAATATATTGTTGATTATGTTAAAGAAAATTGCTCTAAAGATTTAGCTTTATTGGGTAAAGAAATATTAGACGTGCCTTCCAAATTTCCAACCATGACTATGAGTGAAGTACATGAAGTTGTATTTAAAGAATCTGATGGTAAAGTTGACGAGCGAAATCAGCCTGATCTTTCTCCAGAAGAAGAAAGAATTCTAGGCCAATGGGCAAAACGTGAGCACAAATCTGGTTACGTATTTGTTACTCATTATCCGAGAAAGAAGCGAGCGTTTTACTCTATGCCAGATCCAGAAAATCCAGATTTGACGTTAAGTTTTGATTGTATTGCCGCATCAGGCGAGGAAGATGGATTCGAAATATGCTCTGGCGCAATACGTATCAACGAGTATGAATTGTTGAAACAAAGCGCAATAGACAAAGGAATTGATCCTACTACGATCCAAGATTATTTGAATATTTTCAAATACGGTATGCCATACCATGGCGGATTTGGAATGGGTGTGGAGAGATTCACTCAGTCTTTGCTTGGCTTTCACAATATACGTGAAGTGACAATGTACCCAAGAGATGTGAACAGATTGCGACCGTAAATTAAAAAGATGTATTAAGAGACGCTGAAATAGGTGTCTCTTTTAGGTTTAGGAAAATTATCTCTTCACCTGATATTCTTCAATTCGTGTAAGGATCTCTTGAATATTTTGTTGCTGAGCCAACTCTCGGGTTGGCTTTAATAGTTCCACTAACCAGTCGGCTAGATTATTTTTCACATCTTGCCCGGATACTTTATCTTGCGCAAAATCATTTTGTAGATCGGAAAAAGATTTATATTCTACATTTCCCCCCCATTTTTCATCACGTTTGATAGTCCAGCTCACTTCATCTGGAAGCAAATCATAGACAAACGAATTTACCCATTCTAATACCGGATTAAATTCAATCTCTTGTGGTGGACAAAAGGCTTTTTTAATACAAGCTCTAATTGTTTCTTCATCATCAGATACGAAAATTGCCGATCCAGGCTTGGATTTACTCATTTTTAAATTTTCGGATATAGCTGGATCTTTTTTCATTTCATCAGTCAGTGGCCATACTGGTGGTGTAGCCAATCCTGCGCTCAAATGGTGATTAATGGCAGTTGGCTTCATAACGTTTCCTGCATCGTCGAGAAGCGGATTTATCGTTATTTGGTCAGCACATTCGATAGCTATTACGTGTGCCTTTCTCTGATCCATACCGGCATGAACAATGTGCGCTTTCAGCGCAAAGATATCCGCGACCTGCATCATCGGATAAAGTAATTTTGCAAAATCTAAATTTTCGCCTTCTTTACGTCCCATTATTGTCACGCTTCGTTGCATACGAGCCAGTGTAGTTTTTTTCGCTATATTTACAGCAGTTTCCCAATATTGGGTCGATTCTTTGTATAGATCTGTTCCGAGAACAAATTTAATTTTACTTTTATCAGCGCCGACAATATCTGCACATGCTTCAAACATTGGCTGATAATATTCCACGGCAACCTGATGAATAAAATCTCGATCGCCACCGAGCTTATCGTTGATCCAAGTATGCCAATCTGCGAGAAGTATTTGACAATTTACACCATATTCTTGAAGTTTTTTTATGACTTTCATCGTACTGATTCCAGTACCAAGATGAATTTTTCCCGATATCTCAAAACCAATATAATGGTTTGGATTTTTTACTTTTTGAAAAAGTGATTTCAAGCTTTCTTCCGTAATAATTTCTTCAATTCCTGATTTGGTTTTTAACTGTAAAATTTTATCGTCCATAGATTGTGAATGTTTCAATAATTATAGACTAAATAAGGAGGAAAAGAAAAAGTTATAGCTTTTTAGAAAGTTTTAGGGTGTAATTTCTGATATGTCTCACACGAGGCATAAAGGAATTGAGCCATTACCTCAAAAGGAATTTCTTCGCGTCTGGTATATTGAATACTTAATTCATCAAATATTGCATAGCTTAATGCCTTGAAACTTTTGTATTCAAATACACTTCCAGTTCGGGTTCCGATAAATCCACAACCAATCATTTCACACTTTATTCTGGCTATTTTAGGATTTGGAACTTTTCGACCTTCTTATGCAGTTATTCGATGACCTTGACGTGATTCTTCCACAATAATTCTTTATAAAATAATATTCTGTGGGCAGAAAATTTATTTTCGGTTCTACTGTTCTCCAAAGGGGTGGATTCGAACCACCGAAATACCGGTTTTACAGACCGGGGCCTTGAACCACTTGGCGACCTTTGGGGACTCGACAATTGTATATGTACAAAGGGAAATATTCAACTCGGATGTGGCTTTGCCGTTATCGGTTGCAGGGTTAAATAGTTGGATAGTTGCATGGTTATATAGCTCAAATAAACATATCAATAATTAAGTGATTAATATCTCTAACCATGCAACCATCTAACCAGCAACTATATAACTGAGTACACACATTTACTACTATAAAAATCCGTACTATACTGTAGATATTTTACAAAAAATGCCAAATAACCAACCAATCATTATTATCCAAAATTCGAATCCTTCGAATGGAGTGAAAATGAACGATCTCACTGTAAGTCAGATTTTTTACGTAATCGGTGGAATTTTGATTATATTTGGCGGTCTAGGATTAGTTTTATTTAACTGGCAAGATTTGAGCGCTGTTGAAAGAATTTTATCGATATTTGTTGGAATATTCTTACTATATTTTGTGGGATATATATTTAAAATATTTTCCAAATTGGAAAATCTAGATACTTTAATGTTTTTCTTTGGCACTCTTCTTTTCCCTATATTTTTAGCCTCATTACTAACAGGAGGTTTCACAGTTTATCAAGACATCGAGCAAACAAATCAGGTTTATTTGATTAGTACTTTATTTGGTACATTATGGTCATTTTGTTTATATTTTGCGT
>Ga0123336_10005088_pt1 | contig 10531 bp, 7 predicted proteins | sample SSSSmetaG_FD_96466 | JGI IMG/M metagenome (GOLD analysis project Ga0123336, IMG submission 96466) | Glacier valley bacterial and archeal communities from Borup Fiord, Nunavut, Canada, to study Microbial Dark Matter (Phase II) - ​SSSS metaG | ecosystem: Environmental > Aquatic > Freshwater > Ice... | reverse complement strand
GGCGGCCTGCACATCCGCTGGCCCGACGCGCCGCTCGAGCAGGAAGCACGGCTGATGGACTACAAGTGGTACGCGGCGCTGGCCTACGTGCGCGCGAATCGCCCAACCACAACGTGATCGAGGGCCCGAACGACCGCTTCGGCATCATCGCCAGCGGCAAGGCCTACAACGACACCCGCCAGGCGCTGCACGACCTCGGCCTCGACGACGACGTGTGCCGCCGGATCGGCCTGCGCCTGCACAAGGTCAACGTCGTCTGGCCGCTCGAGGCGACGATCACGCGCGACTTCGCCGAAGGGCTGCAGGAGATCCTCGTCGTCGAGGAGAAGCGCCAGGTCATCGAATACCAGTTGAAGGAGGAGCTCTACGGCTGGCGGGCAGACGTGCGGCCCAACGTGCTCGGCAAGTTCGACGAATCGGAAGACGACCAGTCCGGCGGCGAGTGGAGCCAGGCCAACCCGGCCCAGCACTGGCTACTGCGCGCCCAGGCCGACCTCACGCCGGCGATCATCGCCCGCGCCATCGCCAAGCGGCTCACCAAGCTCGGCGTCGACGCCGACATCGCCGCCGCGATGGCGATGCGCGTCGCCCTGATCGACGCCAAGGAGAAAAGCCTGGTCGCCGCGACGGTCGCACCCACAGCGGCGACCGCCACCGGCGAGCGGGCGCCGTGGTTCTGCAGCGGCTGCCCGCACAACACCTCGACCAAGGTGCCCGAGGGCTCGCGCGCCGTGGCCGGCATCGGCTGCCACTACATGGCGGTGTGGATGGACCGCTCGACGGTGACGTTCAGCCAGATGGGCGGCGAAGGCGTGAGCTGGATCGGCCAGGCGCCGTTCACCACCGAGCAGCACATCTTCGCCAACCTCGGCGACGGCACCTACTACCACTCGGGCATGCTCGCCGTGCGGCAGTCGATCGCGGCGAAGGTGAACATCACCTACAAGATCCTCTTCAACGATGCCGTAGCGATGACCGGCGGCCAGCCGGTCGACGGCACGATGAAGGTGCCCGAGATGACGCGCGAGCTCGATGCCGAAGGCGCCACGAAGATCGTGGTCGTGACCGACGAGCCCGAGAAGTACGACGTGGCCGACGTGCGCTCGCGCCTGTCGCCGAACGTCACTGTCCATCACCGCGACGACCTCGACACGGTCCAGAAGCAGCTGCGCGAGATCGCCGGCTGCACGGTCATCATCTACGACCAGACCTGCGCCACCGAGAAGCGCCGGCGCAGGAAGCGCGGCACGCTGGAGGACCCGACGAAGCGCGTCATCATCAACGAGCTGGTCTGCGAGGGCTGCGGCGACTGCTCGGTGCAATCGAACTGCCTCTCGGTCGAGCCGGTCGAGACCGAGTTCGGCCGCAAGCGCCGCATCAACCAGAACACCTGCAACAAGGACTACTCCTGCCTCAAGGGCTTCTGCCCGAGCTTCGTCACCGTCGAGGGCGGCCAGCTGAAGAGCGCGAAGAAGGGTGGCGGCAAGGAGCGCCCGAAGCTGAACACCGTGGCCACGCCGCCCGAGCCGGCGCTACCTCTGTGCGAGAAGGCCTGGGGCATCGTCGTCGCCGGCGTCGGCGGCACCGGGGTCATCACCATCGGCCAGCTGCTCGGCATGGCGGCGCACCTCGAAGGCAAGGGCATCGTCACGCAGGACGCGGCCGGCCTCGCGCAAAAGGGCGGCGCGACCTGGAGCCACATCCAGATCGCGAACCGGCAGGAGTCCATCCTCCCCACCAAGGTCGGCACCGCGGAGGCCGACCTCGTCATCGGCTGCGACCCGATCGTCGCCGCCAACAAGGCGTCGCTCGCGGTCATGCGCGAGGGCCGCACCTACGTCGCGCTGAACACGCATGCGACGCCGACGGCCGCCTTCGTCACCGATCCCGACTGGCAGTTCCCGGGCGCCAACTGCGAGGCGGCGGTGGCCGCCGCGGCCGGCCCCGACCACGTCGGCAAGCTCGACGCCGACGCCCTCGCCGTGCAGCTGCTCGGCGACTCGATCTACACCAACCCGCTGCTGCTCGGCTACGCCTGGCAGCAGGGCCGGGTGCCGCTCTCGCTCGCCGCGCTGATGCGCGCCATCGAGCTCAACGGCGTGCAGGTCGACAACAACAAGCTCGCCTTCGAATGGGGCCGCCGCGCCGCCGCCGACCCGCAGGCGGTGCGGGCTCTCGTCAAGACCGGCCAGGTGATCGAGCTCGTCAAGCGGTCGGTGAACATCGACGACCTGATCGCCAAGCGCGTCGATTTCCTGACCGCGTACCAGAACGCTGCGTACGCGGCGTCGTACAAGTCGCTCGTCGACAAGGTGCGGACCCGCGAGGCCGAGGCCGTGTTCTCGCGCACCGCCACCCGGCCGGACGCGGCGCGGCCGAGCACCAAGCTCACCGAGGCCGTCGCCCGCTACCTGTTCAAGCTCATGGCCTACAAGGACGAGTACGAGGTCGCGCGCCTGCACACCGACACCAAGTTCCTCGCCAAGGTCGCCGCCCAGTTCGAGGGCGAGATGGGCAAGGACTACCAGCTCGCCTATCACCTGGCGCCGCCGGCGATCGCGAAGAAGAACGACAAGGGCGAGTTGCAGAAGCAGCGCTTCGGGCCGTGGATGCGGAAGGCGTTCGGCGTGCTCGCGAAGATGAAGGGCCTGCGCGGCACGCCGTTCGATCCGTTCGGCCGCACCGAGGAGCGCCGCGGCGAACGGGCGTTGATCGCGGAATATCGCGACGCCGTCGACGAGGTGCTGCGGACGCTGGGGCCGGCAAACCTAGCGCTCGCCGTCGAGATCGCGCGGGTGCCGGAGATGATCCGCGGCTACGGCCATGTCAAGGCCCGCCACCTCGCGACGGCACGGCCGAAGTGGGATGCGCTGATGGCCGCATGGCGAGCCGGTCCGTTGCGCCTCGGCGCCTCGGTGCCGGTGGCGGCGACGACAGCGCTGGCGGCCGGCGATCAGACCGATCCGAACGGGCCGACGACGCAGCCAATGGAGTTCCGCCTGCCCGGCTGAGAGCCGGCGGGCGCGGGCGGCTCGAGGGCGCCCGGCCGGCACTTCCGTCGGCTCGCGATGCAAGCTGTCCCAGGGCGGCAGCGCTTCGTCGCAATCCGGTCTGGCGGTGGCGGCCGGCCTCGTACATTGCGCCCAAACCACGAGCCGCGCCGCCATGCCCACCACGCCGACACCCCCGCCCGCCGCCGCCGCCGAAGCGGCCGACAACCGCCTCTGGCCACGTTTCGCCGCCGAAGCGGTGCGCCTCTTCCACGACTACGGCAACTGGCTCGTCAGCATCAGCTGGAAGCGCTTCCTGCTGCTGGCGCTGCTGCTGTTGATCCTCGCCGGCATCCTGTCGAGCCTGAGCTCGCACTCCGGCAGCAGCGAGGAAGTCACCATCTCGCCGGGGGCGCCGGCTACGCCCTCCACGCCCGCCGCGGGCAAGCGGCAGCCGACGGTGAAGATCCAGCAGAAGTCCGACGCCGACGACGAGGTCACGATCTCGATCAACAAGGACGGCGTTCGCATCTCGCCGCGCCGCGCTGCCGCCACTGCGGCGAGCGCGGCATCGGCTGCAGCCTCGGCCGCTGGCGTCGCCGCGTCGTCGGCTTCGGCCGCCGGCATCACCGCGACCGCCAACGGCGACGGCGTCCAGATCCGGGTGCCGGCGGGCGCCGACAGCGAGGCGGTGCGCGAGGCCGTCGACGTGGCGCGGGCAGCGGTCGTCGAAGCGATCCGCGATTCGCAGCGCGCCACTGAGGAAGCCGCAGCCGAGACGGAGCAGTCGAACCGCGACACGGTGCGCACGATCCGGCGCATCCGCTCGCCCGACACGACGCCGCCGTTCATGGGCATGGCCTGGTTCTGGATCCTGGCCTCGGCGATTCTCAAGATCACCTACAAGGGCCGCATCCAGGCCGAGGTGAAGGCCGCCGTGGCGACCGAGAACGCCGAGTCCGAGCAGCTCAAGCGCCAGGTCGTGGAGGCGCGCATGGCCGCCATGCAGGCGCAGGTCGAGCCGCACTTCCTGTTCAACACGCTGGCCTCGATCGACCACCTCATCGAGACCGATCCACCGCGCGCCAGCCAGATGCAGAAGAACCTGATCACGCTGCTGCGGGCCTCGATGCCGTCGATGCGCGAATCGAATCCGCTGGCCCACAACCTCGGCCGCGAGATGGCGGTGATCCGGCCCTACCTTGAGATCCTGAAGGTGCGCATGGAAGACCGCCTGCAGGCCGACATCCGCGTGCCCGAGGGCCTGCTCTCCGCCGACTTCCCGCCGATGATGATCCAGAGCCTGGTCGAGAACGCCATCAAGCACGGCCTCGAGCCGAAAGCCGAAGGCGGCCGGCTGACAGTGAGCGCCGAGATCGTCCACGGCAAGCTCGCGGTCACGGTGGCCGACACCGGCATGGGCTTCGGCAAGGCCGAGACGGCCGGCACCGGCATCGGCCTGGCCAACATCAGGGAGCGCCTGCAACTGCTCTACGGCGACCGCGCCTCGGTGGTGGTGACCGACAATCAACCGAGCGGCACCACCGTGACCCTGACGGTTCCGTACCTGGCCCAGCCGATGGCTGCGGGCCGCGAAGGAGGGAAGGCATGACAGTCCTGCGCCGCACTCTGGCCTTGCTCGGGCTAGGCATCGTTCTGGTGGCTATCGCGGCCGCCATCCTGATCTGGCAGCTGCCCTCGCTGCAGGGCACGATCAGCATCGGCGACAGCGGCGTGACGCTGCACGGCTTCGACGATCCCGACGGCGACAACGCCGGCCTGGCGATGGCGCTGATCGGCGTCGCCGTCGTCGGTGGCGTGCTCGCAGCCCTCATCGCGGCGGTCATCGCCGTCGTGGTCGGACTCGGCGCTGCCGTGCTCGGCATCGCCGTCGCATTGGTCGCCGTGGCCGGCAGCCTGGCGCTCGTCGCCTCGCCGCTGCTGGTCGTCGGCTGGCTGGTGTGGCGGGTGCTGCGCCAGCCGCCGGTACGGTCCGGCAGCACGACGGCGATCGCGTCGTCATGACGACGGCCGTCATCGCCGACGACGAGCGGCTGCTGCGCGAGCAGCTGCGGGCGCGGCTCGGCGAAGTCTGGCCCGAGCTCGAGATCGTCGCCGAGGCGAAGAACCGCGCCGAGGCGGTAGCGCTGACCGAGCAGCACCGGCCCGACCTCGTCTTCCTCGACATCCGCATGCCGGGCATGACCGGCATCGAGGCAGCGCGCGCGATCGGCCAGCTCGCGGTCGACGACGACGATGCTGATGACGCCGCGGCGCCGGCAGCCGGCAGCACGAAGCCGTGGCGAGGCTGCGAGATCGTCTTCATCACCGCTTACGACCAGTACGCGATCGAGGCCTTCGAGCAGGGCGTCGTCGACTACGTGCTGAAGCCGGCCGAGCGCGAGCGGCTGCAGGTCACCGTCGATCGCGTCAAGCGTCGCCTCGCCGGGCGCAGCAGCGACGACGGTCCCGACGCCGCCGGCATGCAGCAGCTGCTGCAAAAGCTCGCCACCAAGATGAACCCCGGCGCGGCGCCGAAGCTGAAGTGGATCCAGGCCACCGTGGGCACCAGCATCCAGATGATCCCGGTCGAAGACGTGCTCTTCTTCATCTCCGACGAGAAGTACACGCGCGTGCAGACGGCGTCGCTCGAGGCCCTGATCAGGAAGCCGATCAAGGAGATCGTCGAGGAGATCGACGCCGAGCTGTTCTGGCAGATCCACCGCTCGACGCTCGTCAACGCCAGGATGATCGCCGGCGTGAGCCGCGACCTGCGCGGCCGCCAGCTCGTGGCCGTGCGCGGCCACAACGAGAAGCTCGAGGTGAGCCGCAGCTACGCGGGGCTGTTCAAGGGGATGTGAGCCCCGAGCGTGGGGGCGCCATCAGGTCAAGGGCCGGATCAGCACGTCCGGGTGGACGGCCCAGCCGAACAGGCCCGCCAGGCCCATCACGAAGCCGAACGCGCTCGGCACCAGGGCCAGGAAGAAGAGCCACCATTGATGCGTCAGCGCCGTGACTGCAAGCAGCGCGATGGCGATCGCGATGGCGGCCTCGGCCAGGTCGAACTGGTCGTCGCGGTAGTTGAGGTTGTCGTAGGTCTTCTGGGCCTGCTCGGCCTGGGTCTTGAGGTCTTCCTTCCTCGTGTTCTGGCCCTTGGCGATCGCCTGGTACTTGGCGATCGAGGCGTCGTACTCGGCGCGCTCGCCTTCCAAGCGGCCGCTGCGGGCCAGCGTCAGCTGCTCGACGGTGGCGAGCGCGATCTCCTCGCGGATGTTGCGGGCCTGGTAGAAGTTCCAGAGATCGATCTTGTCGGCCTGCGCCGCCTGCATGCCCTGGACGATGTTGTCGTCCTTCACGTTGCAGATGCCGAGGAAGGTGGCCAGCACCGCCACCATCACCGCCACCAGCGCATTGAGGCGGGCGTTGCGCTTGTTCTGGGCGCTGTCTTCCTGCAGCTCCTCGACGGTCTCGAGCGGATCGATGTCGATGCCCATGCGGTTTCCCCTGCTAGGTTGCGGCGGCTGCCGATGCGGCGCTGCGGCCGGCGCGCTCCGCGGCGGCCGCGCGCAGGGCCAGGAGCTTGGCACGCGGATCGACGACGGTACGCGCCTCGCTCAGCTTCATCTCGGCAATGAACCGGCTCGGCACCGCCGCGACGACGTCGCGGCCGCGCTTTCGCCTCGCCAGGGTACTCACGGCGAGCGTTTGCCGCGCCCGGGTGATCCCGACGTACATCAACCGCCGCTCTTCCTCGACGCGGGCGGCGCTGGCCGATTCGTCGTCGTTGGCGAAGGGCAGCAGGCCTTCGTTGACGCCGGCAAGCACGACGTGCGGCCACTCGAGCCCCTTGGCGGCATGCAGCGTCGACAGGGTGACGACGTTCTGGTCGTCACCGCGCTCGGCCAGGCTCACGATCACGGAGATCGTCTGGGCGACGTCGAGCACGCTCTGCGCCGGCACCGCGTCGCCGGCAGCCTCCGAGCCGGTGCCGCCGCAGCGGCGCGCGATCCAGTCGACGAAGTCGAGCACGTTGGTCCAGCGCGCCGCGGCCAGCGGCGGCGAGTCCTCGCCGTCGTGGAGATGCTGCTCGTAGCCGATGTCGGTGAGCCAGCCGAGCAGCAGCGCCTTGGCGTCGACGCTGCCGGTCGTCTGGCGGGCGCGGTCTTCCAGGTCGGCGACGGCGCGGCCGAATTCGTGCAGCGACGCCATCGCGCGGCTCGACAGGGCCGCGGCCAGCGACTCGGCGAACAGCGCTTCGTACAGGCTCGTCTTCCATCGCCCGGCGAAGGTTCCGAGCGAGGCCAGCGTCTGGTGGCCGATGCCGCGCTTCGGGCTCGTGGCTGCACGCAGGAAGGCAGGGTCGTCGTCGCCGTTGACGATGAGCCGGAGCCAGGCGCAGAGATCGCGGATCTCGGCGCGGTCGAAGAAGCTCTGGCCGCCCGACACCTTGTACGGCAGGCCGGCCTTGCGCAGCGCCTGCTCGAAGACGCGCGCCTGGTGGTTGGCGCGATAGAGAACGGCGAAGTCGCGCAGCTCGGCGCCGGTGCCGGCGCGCAGCGACTCGATGCGAGACACCGCCCGCTCCGCCTCGTGGACTTCGGTGTCGCACTCGACGACGGCGACCGCGTCGCCCTCGCCGAGCTCGCTCCACAGCTTCTTCTCGAACAGCTTCGGGTTGTGGCCGATCACGGCATTGGCGGCGCGCAGGATGCTGCCGGTCGAGCGGTAGTTCTGCTCGAGTGCGATCACCTTCAGGCGCGGGTAGTCGGCCGGCAGGCGCTTCAGGTTCTCCACCGTCGCGCCGCGCCAGCCGTAGATGCTCTGGTCGTCGTCGCCCACGGCCGTGAAGAGGCCCGCGTCGCCGGCCAGCAATTTCAGCAATTCGTACTGGAGGCCGTTGGTGTCCTGGTACTCGTCGACGAGCACGTAGCGCAGCGTGTCACGCCAGGCACCCTTGACTTCGTCGTCGCGGCCGAGCAGCTTCACGGGCAGCGAGATCAGGTCGTCGAAGTCGACCGCCTGGTAGGCGGCTAGCCGCTCCTCGTAGCGGCGCATGACACGGGCGGCGACGAGGGCGTCTTCGCGGTTCCGGCCGTCGTCGCCGCCGGCGAGCGCGTCGGCTTCGGCGGCATCGGCAGCGAAGCCGCGGCCCTTCCAGGCGCTGATGGCCCACTGCCAGCGTCGCGCCATCGCGTTGTCGGTGCTGCCGCCGGCGTCTTTCATCAGCGCCAGCACGTCGTCGCTGTCGAGGATCGAGAAGCGCGGCTTCAGGCCGAGCCGCTCGCCGTGCGTTCTCAGGATGCGAACGCCGAGCGAATGGAAGGTGCTGATCGCGAGCTTGCCCGCGGCCCGGCCGCCGACCAGCGTCCGCGCGCGCTCGCGCATCTCCTGGGCGGCCTTGTTGGTGAAGGTGATCGCCGCGACCTGCGACGGCGCGTAGCCGGCCTCGAGCAGGCGGGCGATCTTGTGGACGATCACGCGCGTCTTGCCCGAGCCCGCGCCTGCGAGCACCAGGCACGGCCCGCCGAGATGGTGAACGGCTTCGAGCTGGGCCGGATTGAGGGAAGCCGGCGGCTCGCCGGCGGCAGCGCCTTTCAGAACGGCGCCGAGCAGAGGCAGTGCACGACCGGCTCGAACGGCTTGCCGCGCTCGGCGAGCGACGCCAGCCAACCGAGTTCGCGGCGCGCCGGCGCCAGTGCCACGGCCGGCACGCCGATGCTGCCGAGCCGCTCGTCGATGGCGGCGGCGAAGCCATGGCCGACCTCGGCGCTGAACATCGTCACGAGGCGGGCGAAGGTGCCCTGGTCGCGCTCGATGTAGACGATGCGCGGGTCGTCGCCGAGCTGGCCGCGGACCGCCGCCGACTTCAGCGCGTCGCCATAGGAGCCGAGGCGGTCGACGAGGCCGCGCTCGAGCGCCTGCCGGCCCGACCAGACGCGGCCCTGGGCGACGGCATCGATCTTCTCCGGCGTCGTCTTGCGTGCCACGGCGACGCGGCCGATGAAGTTCCTGTATTCGAAGTCGACCGAGCGCTGGATCATCTCGGCCAGCCGTGGGTCGAGCGGCACCCGCGGGTCGTAGGCGCTGCGCAGCCAGGTCGTGGCGATCGGCGTGGAGTGGATGCCGAGCTTGTCGAGCGTGCCGGCAGCGTTCGGTAGCAGCGCGATCACGCCGATCGAGCCGGTGATCGTCGCCGGGTCGGCGATGATCTCGTCGGACGCAGTCGAGATCCAGTAGCCGCCCGAGGCCGCGAGGTCGCCCATCGACACCACCACCGGCTTGCCGGCCGCCTTCGTGAGCTCGAGCTCGCGCCGCACCAGCTCGGAGCCGAAGACGCTGCCGCCCGGTGAATTGACGCGCAGCACGATCGCCTTCACGGCCTTGTCGTCGCGCGCCTTTCGGATCAGGTTGGCGGTCGACATGCCGCCGATCTGGCCGACCGGGGCGCTGCCGTCGGTGATCTCGCCCTCGGCGACGACGACGCCGATCGCGTCGCCGGTCAGGCGCGGCCGGAGGCGCGACAGGTACTCGTCGAAGGAGGCCTGGCGGAAGGTCTTGTTCTCGATGTCCTCGGCACCGCGAGACATCATCAGCGTGCGCAGCTCGTCGCGCGTCTTCAGGCCGTCGACCGCCTTGTCGGCGAGGGCCAGTTTCGCGCGGTCGCCACCCACGGCGGCGAGCCGCTGCGGTGCCTCGTCGATCGACTTCATCACCGAGCCCGGCGGCAGCTTGCGCAGCTTCTCGATGTCGTCGGTGTAGGTCTTCCAGAGCGAGCCGAGCAGCGCCGTCTCGGCCACGAGCGCTTCCGGCGACGGCTCGTTGGCCACATAGGACTCGCCGAAGTCCTTGAAGGCGCCGGCGCGGATCACCTTGACGCTGACGCCGAGCTTGTCGAGCGCGTCCTTGTAGTAGTTCTGCACGCCGCCGAGACCGGTCACGTTGACCGCGCCCATCGGGTGCAGGTAGACCTCGTCGGCATGGGCGGCGACGAAATACTGGCGCTGGTCGTAGCTCGAGCCCCAGGCCACGACCTTCTTGCCCTTGGCGCGGAAGCGATCGAGGGCGGCCCCGATCTCGCGCAGGGTGCTGAGGCCCGTGCCTTCCATGTCGTCGAGGATCACGACGGCGCTCGTGATCTTGTCGTCCTTGGCAGCGCTGTCGATGACGACGAGCACGTCGCGCAGCTGCACCTTCTGCGGCACCTCGCCGCGCAGCTGGTCGATGGCGGCGCCGCGCAGGTTACCGGCGCGTTGCTCGGAGATCGAGCCGTTGAGGTTGAGCACCAGCGCCGTCTTGTCGGCCAGCGGCTGCGGCCCGTTCTTCGCGAGCGCCAGGATGACGACGAGGACGATCAGCAGGAAGATGAGGTTGAGAACGACGCGACGGCTGACGTCGACGAAGCGCCACGCGCCTCGGAAGAACCGGCGCATCGGCCGGGGTTTTGCGCTGACATGGATCGAGGCTCCGGGCGGAATTTCGGCTAGCTTAAGCGACGCCGACTTGCGACCGCGGCTGCTTGCAATACTCCTCGACCGATGCAG
>Ga0123336_10005082_pt1 | contig 10532 bp, 8 predicted proteins | sample SSSSmetaG_FD_96466 | JGI IMG/M metagenome (GOLD analysis project Ga0123336, IMG submission 96466) | Glacier valley bacterial and archeal communities from Borup Fiord, Nunavut, Canada, to study Microbial Dark Matter (Phase II) - ​SSSS metaG | ecosystem: Environmental > Aquatic > Freshwater > Ice... | reverse complement strand
TCGCAAATGGCGAGCAGGGCAGCCAGCACGGCCACCAGCAGGGCGGCACGGTTGCTGCCGGCATGGGCAGCGTGTTCGGCATGCTCGCCGTGTTCCATGGCTTTGACCGCGGTCATGGCGTGCTTCCCCCGTTCGTTTACTGAGAAGTAATGAATCAAGGGGAGGGAAGGCAAGCAGTCCTTTTTTAGAAAAAAAGGACCAAAAAACCTTTACTCCTTCGCATTTGCAACATGCGACAGCCCATCACGCTGTAACCGCCAGGGCGCAAAAGTTTTTTGGTCCTTTTTTGCAAAAAAGGACTGCTTGTCTTCCCAAGCCGATACGTTTGCGCGATAGTCTACGCCCACCCAACCGGTGCGCGATGACAACAGCAAGCCCGAAAACCGGCCTGGACCGCTTATGAGCCCCCTGGATGGCGCGGCCATGCTCGCCGACATCTCCGATGGGGCACCGGCCGGTGAGAACCTGGAAAACGACGACGCGTTCGGCGAGCTGGAACGCGCGGCGCGCGGCAAGCCGGAACGCCAGAGCGGCAACACGCTGGAGCCGGCGGAAGACCCGGATTGGCGCGATGTGGAAGCGCAGGCGAGCGCGCTGACCGCGCGCACGCTGGACCTGCGCGTGCTGTGCCATCTGGCGATCGCCCGGCTGCAGCGCGGCGGCCTCGCACCCTTCGCCGAAACGCTCGGCGCCATTCGCGATGTGATAGAGCGGCGCTGGGACCATGTGCATCCCACGCTCGATCCGGAAGACGACAACGACCCCACTTTGCGCGCCAATGCGCTGCTGGCGCTGATCCATCCCGTGCGCGTTCTGCGGCCCCTGCGCGATTGTCCGCTGGTTATCTCCAAGCGGGCGGGCCGTCTGTCCTGGCGCGACATCTCCATTTCCACCGGCGCCATCGAGCCGCCACCAGGGCAGGAAAAACTGTCCGACAGTGTGGTCCGCGCAGCCTTCGCGGACGGCGATGCGGCGCGCCTGGCCGCCACGACGGGGGCGCTGGCGGCGGCGATCGCGAACGCGGCCGGCGTGCAAAGCGCATTTGCCCAGCATGCGGGCGCCGGCGCCGCGCCGGACATGTCCGAATTGATCAAGCTGCTGCGGGAAATGGCGCGTTATGTGGAACGCTTCGCGCCGAGTGCGGCGGAGGGGGGCGAGGCTGCGCCCGACACCGAGGCGCCAGGCCAGATGAGCGAGGCGCCGCAGGCGCGGGGGGCGGGCGGCATGAACATCGCTGCGATGACATCGGTCACCAACCGGGCGGACGCGATGCGTCTTCTCGATCTTGTGGCGGAATACTATCGGAGTTACGAACCTTCCAGTCCGTTGCCTTTTCTGCTTGATCGCGCGCGCCGTCTGGCCGAGAAGAACTTTATCGACATCCTGCGCGACATGGCGCCGGAGGGATTGGGCCAGGCACAGACTGTGGTCGGCATGGTGGAGCAGGAAGCGCAATACTAGAGCGTAACTTCGCCGGCGCTCGGCTGAAACAACTTCTACGCGAGGAACGACGTGGCAAAATCGAGCAGTCAGAAATTCATCGCCCGCAACCGCGCCCCTCGGGTGCAGATCGAATATGACGTGGAGACCTATGGTTCCGAGAAGAAGGTGCAGCTGCCCTTCGTCGTCGGCGTGATGTCCGATCTGTCCGGCAAGCCAACCGATCCGCTGGCGCCGATCGCTGACCGCAAGATGCTGGAAGTCGATGTCGATAATTTCGACGACCGGATGAAGGCGATCAAGCCGCGTGTGGCTTTCACCGTGCCCAACACGCTGACCGGCGAGGGCAATCTGGCCGTTGACATCACCTTCGAGAGCATGGACGATTTCTCGCCGGCCGCCGTGGCCCGCAAGGTGGACTCGCTGGCCAAGCTGCTCGAGGCGCGCACGCATCTGTCGAACCTGATGACGTATATGGATGGCAAGACGGGGGCGGAGGAGCTGATCGGCAAGGTGCTGGCCGATCCCGCTTTGTTGCAGACACTGGCCTCGGCGCCCAAGCCCGCCGACGCCGGCACGGGGGAATAGGGCGATGTCCGAGGCTCAAACGATTGCTCCGGCCTCCACGGTCGAGGCCGAATACGGCAACGATTTCGCGTCGCTGCTGCAGCGCGAATTCAAGCCGCGCAGCGACCATGCGCGCGAGGCGGTGCACGCCGCGGTGCAAACCCTGGCACAGCAGGCGCTGAGCAACACCGCGCTGGTCAGCAACGATGCGCTGACCACCATCAAGGGCGTGATCGAGGCGATCGACCGCAAGCTGACCGAGCAGGTGAATTTGATCCTGCACGAGGCCGCGTTCCAGGAACTGGAATCCGCCTGGCGCGGCCTGCATTACCTGGTCAACAACACCGAGACGGACGAGACGCTGAAGATCAAGGTCTTCAACGTGTCCAAGAAGGAACTCGGCAAGTCGCTGAAGAAGTTCCGCGGCACGGCCTGGGACCAGAGCCCCATCTTCAAGAAGGTGTATGAGGAGGAATACGGCCAGTTCGGCGGCGAGCCCTTCGGTCTTCTGGTGGGTGATTATTATTTCGACCACAGCCCGATGGATGTGCAGCTGTTGGCGGACATGGCGCAGATCGCCGCCGGCGCGCATGCGCCGTTCCTGGCGGCCGCTGCCCCCACCGTGATGCAGATGGATAGCTGGGACGAGCTGGCCAACCCACGTGACCTGACCAAGATCTTCCAGACACCGGAATATGCCGCCTGGCGGTCGCTGCGCGAAAGCGACGATGCGCGTTATCTCGGCCTGGCCATGCCGCGTTTCCTGGCCCGCCTGCCCTATGGCGCCAAGACCGAGCCGGTGGATGAATTCGCGTTCGAGGAAGATACCGAGGGGGGCGACAGCACGCATTACACCTGGGCCAATTCGGCCTATGCGATGGCGACGAACATCACGCGCGCCTTCAAGATGTATGGCTGGACCACGCAGATACGCGGCATCGAGAGCGGTGGTGCTGTCGAAGGGCTGCCGGCGCATACCTTCCCCAGCGACGATGGCGGGGTGGCTATGAAGTGCCCCACCGAGATTTCCATCAGCGACCGGCGTGAGGCGGAACTGGCCAAGAGCGGCTTCATGCCGTTGATCTACAAGAAGAACAGTGATTTCGCGGCCTTCATCGGCGCCCAATCGCTGCAAAAGCCGCAGGAATATGAAGACACTGCGGCCACCGCGAACGCCAACCTGGCCGCGCGCCTACCTTATCTGTTCGCCACCTGCCGCTTCGCGCATTATCTGAAATGCATGGTGCGCGATAAAATCGGCAGCTCCATGACCATGGGCCAGATTCAGAACTGGCTTGAGTCGTGGCTGATGAGCTATGTCGATGGCCAGCCCGAAACGTCCAGCGATGAGTGGAAGGCGACCCATCCGCTTGCCGAAGGCAAGGTGGAGATGGAGGAGAACGAGGAAAATCCTGGCTACTACCGTGCCAAGTTCTACCTCAAGCCGCATTACCAGCTCGAGGGTTTGACGGTCTCTCTCCGTCTCGTCTCGCGCATGCCGAAGTAAGCAAGCAGTCCTTTTTTGAAAAAAGGGACCAAAAAACTTTTGTCCGTTTGCTTCGCGACAGCACTGATAAAAGTTTTTTGCTTCTTTTTTCTCAAAAAAGAAGGCCTTGCTTTTTAAGCCAAGCCGCAACCCGTTAGTTAAGGAGAAACCCAGATGGCCATTGACTCCTATATGTTCTTCGTTCCCTACGCCAACACCGGCGGCGGGCCACTGAAGGCGGAATCCCAGGTGACCGCGGACTCGTTCGATCCGAACGACAAGCTCGGCGCCGACTTGAAGACCTATGCCGGCGCACAGCAGCTTTTCGAAATCGATGATTTCAGCTTCGACGTGGAGCAGACGCTGAACATCGGCAGCCAGAGCTCGGGCGCCGGCGCCGGCAAGATCACCTTCAATCCGTTTTCCATTACCCGGAAGATCGATTGCTCCACCACGCGCTTCTTCAACATGGCGTGCTCGGGCCAGGCGTTCCAGCAGGTTGGGCTGGCGATGCGCAGAAGCTCCGGCGGTGCGAAATATGCCGGCTCCTGCTTCGTCCGTTTCGACTTCAAGCTGGTGGCCGTGAAGACGATTTCCTGGGCGCATAGCGACGAGTCGCCGACGGAAACGATCACCTTCGAATATGGTGCGCTTCTGGTGCGTTACGCGCAGCAGGATGCGTCCGGCAAGCCGCTGGCGACTCTGGTGGGCGGTTGGAACCGCGTGCAGAACATCCAGGACAACGACCCGAACAAGGTGATCAGCACCACCGCTTCGGGCGCCTGAACAGCCTGACGCAATCGGCCAGATGACAGGCGCGGCCTTGGACGCTCGCACATCACTTCGCGCGGGCGACCTTGCCGCGTCTCTGGCTGCCGTGAAGCAGGAGGTGCGCAAATCCCCGGGCGATGCCCGGCTGCGCATCTTCCTGTTCCAGCTTTTCTGCGTGTCGGGTGAATGGGACCGCGCGTTGACGCAACTCGGCGTGGTGGACGGGCTGGACAAATTGGCGACCCCCATGGTGCAGGCCTATCAGGCTGCCATTCGCTGCGAGGTGTTGCGCGAGCGTGTGTTCGCCGGCCAGAGCACGCCGCTGATCTTCGGCCGACCTTCCGACTGGATACCGCTTCTGGTAGAAGCCAATCGCCGTTTGGCCGCCGGCGCGCCGGAGGATGCGGCAAGTCTGCGCGACGCCGCCTTCGAGCAGGCGCCCGGCTGCACTGGCACCATTGACGGCGCGCCCTTTGCATGGATGGCCGATGCCGATCCACGCCTCGGCCCCGTGCTGGAGGCGATCGTGGACGGCAAGTATTACTGGGTGCCGTTCGAAAACCTGTCCTCGATCGATCTGGAGGAACCCGCCGATCTGCGCGACCAGGTGTGGATGCCGGCGCATTTCACCTGGGCGAATGGCGGCGAGGCGGTGGGCTTCATCCCAACACGCTATCCTGGTTCGGCCGCCGCCGATGCGGCTTTGGCGTTGTCGCGCCGGACGGAATGGGTGGACCGCAATGCGGGCTGGTTCACCGGGCTGGGCCAGCGGATGTTTGCGACGGATGCGGGAGAGTATCCGGTGCAGGATATTCGCCGCATCGAAATCCATGCCGCAGCGGAGCCGGCCGCGCCGGAGTCCTGATCAGGTGGTGGAACTCGCCAATCGCGAGCGTTTGCAGCCCTCGCTTCTGGACCGGCTGACGGACCACGCGCCTGAGAGCCGGCGCGAGGGTGCGGACCAGCAATCGCTGTCCATGCAGGCGCTGCGGCAGGCCGTGCTGCGTGATCTGGCCTGGCTGCTCAACACCACCAATCTGGACACCACCCAACCGCTGGGCGCTGGATCGTTGCCGGCCGGCAGCACAATCAATTTCGGCATTCCGGGGTTCACCGGGATGATTGCGGCTTCGGGCCGGATGCCGGCGCTGGAGACGAGCATTGCGAATGCCATTCGCGCGTTCGAGCCGCGGATCAAGCCAGATAGTTTGAAGGTCCGCGTGCGCGAGCAGAGCGAAGAGACGCCGACGCCATCGCTGATCTTCGAGATCGAAGGGGAGTTGTGGGCGCAGCCGGTGCCGCAGCAATTGTTTCTGGAAACGGCGATCGAGTTGGAAACGCGGCTGGCGGTGGTGACGGATAGGAAAGGCAAGTGAAGGCCTTCTTTTTTGAAAAAAAGAAGCAAAAAACGTTTGCTCCCTGTCGGGTGCTAGCCGGACTAGCACGCGACAGCCGGATAAAAGTGTTTTGCTTCTTTTCTTCAGAAAAGAAGGCCTTCCTTCCCTAAATGGACCCCCGCCTCCTCCGCCTCTACGAATCCGAGCTCGCCTTCGTCCGAGACATGGGCAGCGAATTCGCCGCCGACTTCCCAAAAATCGCCAGCCGCCTGAACCTGGGCAGCCTGGAAGTCGCCGACCCCTACGTAGAACGCCTGCTGCAAGGCTTCGCGTTCCTGACGGCGGGTGCAGCTGAAGATGGAAGCGGAATTCCCCACCTTCACGCAATCGCTGCTGCAGATGGTGTATCCGCATTACATGGCGCCAACCCCCTCTATGGCGGTGGTGCGGATGACGCCGGATGCGTCGTTGCGCACCATGCCGCAGGGTCATGTGGTGCCGCCGGGCGCGGAATTGCGCAGCCTGTTGGGCACGGAGGACCAGACGAATTGCCAGTTCCGCACGGCGCATGCGGTGCATCTGCTGCCGTTGGAATTGGCTGAGGCCGAGTATCTGGCGTCGCCGGCCGCCGTCTCCGCGCTGGGGCTGCCGGAGCAGCGTGGCGTCAGCATCAAGGCGGCGATCCGGCTGCGACTGCGCGCGACGGGCGATGCGGGTTTCAGCAAGATGATGCTGGAGAAGCTGGCCTTCTTCATGGGCGGCGCGGAGGGGGCGCGCGCGAAGCTGTATGAGCAGTTGGTGGCCAATGTGGCTTCCATCTACGTGCGGCCCAGCGAACGCCCGGTGCCGTGGCAGGAGCGGCTGCCGCCGTCGGCTATCCGGCCGCTGGGTTTCGAGCCGGACGAGGCGATGCTGCCGCGGGCGCCGCAATCCTTCGATGGCTACCGGCTGGTGCAGGAATATTACGCCATGCCGGAGCGGTTCCTGTTCGTGGAACTGGGCGGGCTGGACCGTGCGAGCATCAAGACTCCTGGGCGCGAGCTGGACATCGTGCTGCTGCTGGACCGCAGCGAGCCGGCGCTGGCGGCGGGGTTCGGGCCGGATCACATGGCGCTGTTCTGCACGCCGGCGGTCAATCTGTTCCCCCGCCGCAGCGACCGGATCAATCTGTCCGAGCGTGACGTGGAGCATCTGATCGTGCCGGACCGGATGCGGCCGCTGGATTTCGAGGTGTTCGCCGTCCGCTCGGTGGAAGGCTATGCGCCGGATGGCGGGCCGCCTGTGCCGTTCCTGCCGTTCTACGCGGCCAACGACCTCAGCCGGAATCCGGAACATCGCAGCTACTACATATTGCGCCGGGAGCCGCGGATATTGTCGTCGCGCAGTCGGCAGCGTGGGCCGCGATCGAGCTATCTGGGACACGAGACGTTCATTTCGCTGGTGGATCCTGAGAACGCGCCGTTCGACCGCAATCTGCGGCAATTGGGGCTGGATCTTTATTGCACCAACCGGGACCTGGCCTTGTCCATGCCGGTGGGCAAGCAGCATACGGATTTCACCTTGGCCACGAATGCGCCGGTGGCCTCCATTCGCTGCCTGATCGGGCCCACGGCGCCACGGCCGTGCCGGGGCGAAGGGGAATATGCGTGGCGGTTCATTTCGCATCTTGGGCTGAACTACCTCAGCCTGGTGGATAGCGATGCGAGCCAGGGTGCCGCGGCGCTGCGGGAGATGCTGCGGCTGTATGTGCCGAGCACGGCCTCCCTGGCGGCGCGGCAGTTGGAGGGTTTGCTGTCGGTGGCGTGTCATCCGGTGGTGCGGCGTATTCCGGGCGCGGGGCCCGTGGCGGCGGGGCGCGGGCTGCAATTGACGCTGACCTTGGATGAGACGGCGTTTGGCGGTGCTGGCGGCATTCTGCTCGGGGCCGTGCTGGACAGGTTCTTTGCCAAATACGTGTCCATCAACGCGTTCACCGAGACGGTGATGCGCAGCCAGGAGCGGGGGGAGGTGATGCGATGGCCGATGAGGCTAGGCCAGCGGCCGCTCTTGTAGAAACACCAGCGGCCGCTCTTGTAGAAACACCAGCGGCCGATCCCGTCCTGGCGCGGTTGCGTGACCAGCCGCATGCCTATGGGTTCTACCAGGCGATGCGGCTGCTGGAGGCGGCGCATGCGGACAAGCCGCGGCTCGGCCGCAGCGTGCGGCCGTCTCAGGACTCCGTGAGGCTGGCGCAGGAACCATCCGTGGTCTTCGCGCCGGCTTCCCTATCCGGCGTGGAGATGCCGGCGGACCGGCCGGCGCGGTTGCTGGTGCGGTTCTTCGGGCTGTTCGGCGCGGATGGGCCGCTGCCGCTGCATTTGACGGAATATGCGCGCGACCGCACGCGCAACTGGCGCGATGCGACATTCCAGCGCTTTGCGGACATCTTCCATCACCGCGCGCTGTCGCTGTTCTGGCGCGCCTGGGCTGACAGCCGGCCCACCATCAGCTTCGACCGCCCGAAGGAAGATCGTTACGCCACCTATGTCGGCGCGCTGATCGGGCTGGGGCAGGACACGCATTTGAACCGCGATGCGATGCCGGATCTGACGAAACTGCATTTCGCTGGCCTGCTCTCGAACCAGACGCGCCATGCGGAAGGGCTGGGGCATATCCTGGCTGCGTTCTTCGACATGCCTGTTCAGGTGGAGTCCTTCGTCGGCGCCTGGCTGCATCTTGAACCGGAAGATTGGTCGCGTCTTGGCGGCCGGCCGGAAGCGGGCACGCTGGGCGGCTCGGCCATATTGGGTGCGCGCATCTGGAGCCGGCAGCACAAATTCCGCATTGTCTTCGGCCCGCTCAATTTGCGCGAATACATGCGTCTGCTGCCTGGCGGCCGAAGCTTCCACCGGCTGATCCCCATTGTGCGGAATTACGCCGGCGATACGCTGGTGTGGGACGTGAATTTGCGGCTTTTGCCGGAGGAGGTGCCAAAAACGTTGCTTGGCAAGCAAGGCCGGCTCGGCTGGACCACATGGCTGATGCCGCGCAGGACAGAAATGGTTGCTGGTGACTTGTTTCTGGACGCGAGTGCAGACAGCATGGCGCGCCGTATCGATACGGCCAATACTGCGCAACCGGGCGGAAGCGCGCGTACGGAGATCATGACGTGACAGAAATCAACCGCACCGTGCTGTTCGGCAAGCTGAACCCTGTTGCCTACCGGGCCATAGAGGCGGCCACCGTCTTCTGTAAATTGCGCGGCAATCCGTATGTCGAATGGGTACATTGGTTGCACCAGATGCTGCAGGCGCAGGATTCCGACATCCACCGCATCGTCCGCCACGCAGAGATCGATGCCGGCAAGCTGGCCACCGATATCACAGCCGCACTGGACAAGCTGCCGCGCGGGGCGACCTCGATCTCCGATTTTTCGCCGAACATCGAGGAATCGATCGAGCGGGCGTGGGTGTTTGCGACCCTGGTGTTTGGCGAAACGCAGGTGCGGACCGGCCATCTGGTGCTCGGCGCGCTGAAGACCACAACCCTGCGCAACGCGCTGTATGCGATCAGCCGGCAGTTCGAACGCGTGAAGGCCGATGCGCTGGCCGACGATTTCGCCAAGCTGCTGGCGGGTTCGCCCGAAGCGAGCCTGGCGCCAACCGATGGCGCGGCCAATCCCGGCGAGACCAGCGGTGCGATCGCGCCCGCTGCGATGGGCAAGCAGGAGGCGCTTGGAAAATTCTCCGTCGATCTGACGGAGCGCGCGCGCCGCGGCGAGATCGATCCGATCGTCGGGCGCGACCAGGAGATCCGCCAGGTGGTGGATGTGCTGATGCGGCGCCGGCAGAACAATCCCATTCTCACGGGCGAGGCGGGCGTGGGCAAAACGGCGGTGGTCGAAGGTTTCGCGCTGCGGATCGTGGCGGGCGACGTGCCGCCGGCGCTGGCCGATGTCAGTTTGCGCACGCTGGATATCGGGCTTCTGCAAGCGGGCGCCAGCATGAAGGGCGAATTCGAGAACCGGCTGCGCCAGGTGATCGAGGAGGTGCAGTCCAGTCCCAAGCCGATCATCCTGTTCATCGACGAGGCGCATACGCTGATCGGCGCCGGCGGCGCGGCGGGCACGGGGGATGCGGCGAATTTGCTGAAACCGGCGCTGGCGCGAGGCACGTTGCGCACCATCGCGGCGACCACCTTTGCCGAATACAAGAAATATTTCGAGAAGGACCCGGCGCTCACCAGGCGTTTCCAGGTGGTGCAGGTGGATGAGCCCAGCGAGGAAAAAGCCATCCTTATGATGCGCGGTATTGCCGGCGCGCTGGAGAAGCACCACCGGGTGCAGATATTGGACGATGCGATCGAGGCTGCCGTCCGCCTGTCGCATCGCTATATTCCGGCGCGGCAATTGCCGGACAAATCGGTGAGTTTGCTCGATACAGCTTCGGCGCGCGTGGCGGTCAGCCAGCACGCGGTGCCGGCCGCGGTGGATGACAGCCGGCGCCGGATTCAGGCGTTGGAGACGGAGCTTCAGATCATCGCGCGCGAGCACGCGATCGGCATCGACACGGATGCGCGGCGGGCGGAGGCGGAGACGAAGCTGACGGCCGAGCGCGAGCGGGTGGTGGGGCTGGAAGCGCGCTGGCAGGAAGAAAAGACCCTGGTGGATGAATTGCTGACATTGCGGGCGGCGTTGCGCGATGCGGGCGCGCAGCCGGATGCGCCGGCAGATGGGCGTGACGCGCGGCTGGCCGAAGTGCGTGCATTGCAGGCGAAACTTTCGGACTACCAGGGCGAGAGCCCGCTGATATTGCCGAGCGTGGATGCGCAGGCGATTGCCGCCATCGTAGGCGACTGGACCGGCATTCCCGTGGGCCGGATGATGAAGAACGAAGTCCAGGCCGTGCTGAATCTGGCCTCCACCTTGGGGCGCCGCGTGGTGGGCCAGGATC
>Ga0123336_10005081_pt1 | contig 10534 bp, 8 predicted proteins | sample SSSSmetaG_FD_96466 | JGI IMG/M metagenome (GOLD analysis project Ga0123336, IMG submission 96466) | Glacier valley bacterial and archeal communities from Borup Fiord, Nunavut, Canada, to study Microbial Dark Matter (Phase II) - ​SSSS metaG | ecosystem: Environmental > Aquatic > Freshwater > Ice... | reverse complement strand
GCCACCGCGCCGGCGCCCGCGGTGACGTTCCGCAAGCGTGGAGCGAACCGATGGCGCTTCGTGCGCGCGTACACGACGACGTTCCAGGTGATCTGGAGCTACATGTCGCTGTTCTGGATGGCGAAGCTGCTGGGGCGCGCCTATCGCGACCAGCGCATCAAGGCCGTCCACAAGGAGAACGCGAAGCGGGTCTACGCCACGATCCTCGAGCTGCAGGGCCTCTTCATCAAGGTCGGCCAGCTGCTCTCGATCATGGCGAACTTCCTTCCCGAGGAGTTCCGCCGGGAGCTCGAGGGTCTCCAGGATCAGGTGCCGCCGCGCGCGTTCGCGGAGATCGCCCCGCGCATCGAGAGCGAGCTCTCCGGCAAGGTCGACGACCTCTTCGACGACTTCCACCGCGAGCCGATCGCCAGCGCGTCGCTCGGTCAGGTGCACGCTGCCGCGACGAAGGGAGGCCGCCGCGTCGCGGTGAAGGTCCAGCACCAGGACATCGACGAGATCGTCCGGCTCGACCTGAAGACCATCCGCCGCATCATCGGTATCGTGCAGTGGTTCGTCCCGGTGCAGGGGCTCGACGCCTACTACCACCAGATCAAGGACCTCCTGCGGCAGGAGCTCGACTTCGCGGCCGAGGCCGACAACATCGAGAAGATCGCGCGCAACTTCGAGAAGGACCCGCGCGTCCTCTTCCCGGTGCCGGTGCGCGAGCTCTCCACGAGCCGGGTGCTCACCACGACCTTCGTCGCGGGAAAGAAGCTCACCGACCTCGCCGGGCTCGAGGCGATGGGCATCGACAAAAAGGAGCTGGCGAGCCGCCTCGTGCGCGTCTACTGCCAGATGATCTTCGTCGACGGCATCTACCACGCCGATCCGCACCCCGGGAACATCCTGGTCAACGCCGAGGGCGACCTCGTGCTGCTCGACTTCGGCGCCGTCGCCGAGCTCTCGCAGCCGATGCGCGAGGGGATCCCCGAGTTCCTCGAGGGCGTCATCCGGCGCGATACCGATCGCCTCATCGCGGCCCTGCGCAAGATGGGCTTCCTCTCGCGCACGAGCGACGAGGCGGTGAGCGAGAAGATCATCGAGTACTTCCACCGCAAGTTCCAGGAGCAGGTGAAGCTCGAGTCCTTCAACCTGAAGGACATCAAGATCGACCCCCAGGTCGGCTTCGAGGGCCTCCTCGACCTGCGCAAGATGAACGTCGGGCTCAAGGAGCTCTCGGACGTGTTCCACATCCCGCGCGACTGGGTGCTGCTCGAGCGCACGATCCTGCTGGTCTACGGCTGCTGCTCGATGCTCGACCCCGAGCTGAATCCGATGGGGATCATCAAGCCCTACCTCCAGGACTTCGTGCTCGGCAATCGCGACTGGCAGAAGGTCGCGATGGAGACGGTGCGCGACATGGCGCTCCGCGCCGTCACGCTCCCCGAGGACCTCCGCAAGTACCTGCAGCGCGCCACGCGCGGCGAGATGGAGGTGAAGGTCAAGGGCGTGCAGGAAGGCGCACGCACCCTCTACGTGGTGGGCCGGCAGCTCATCTACACGGCGATCGGCATCGCGAGCGGCTACGCGGCCCTCTCTCTCCATTCGCGCGGCGAGGACGGAACGGCGACCCGGGTGCTGGTGGCCGTCGCCTGCGGCTGCGGATTCTTGCTGCTCGTCTCGTCGATCTTCGGGCGCCCGAAGCGGCTACGCTGACCGCGGACCGTCGTGAGCGACCGGAGCCTCTCGATCTCGCATCGGATCGTGAGCTCGGCCGGCGGCGCGCTCACCTGCGAGGCCCGGCCCGTTGGCGTCACGGTGTTTCGCGTCTCGCTCCCAGCGTTCGGCTGAAGCAATCGCCTCCGGCGCCGTTCATTCGAACCGGACACCGATGAACGCCGACGCACATGCGGACCGCGGCGCCGGCCGCCTCGTCATCGTGGACGGCGCCGGGGCCTCGCCTCATCGCTGGCAGGAGGCGCTCGCCGAGTTCCGCCCGGAGATCGTCGCGACCGTCGATGAGGCCGCAGACGTCGGCGAGCACGACGTGGTCATCGTGGACCTGCCCGCGCTCGGTGACCGCGCGCTCGCGGCGATCCTCGAGGCCTTCGCCGGCCGACCGTCGCGCCGCGTGCTCACCGCCGATCACGGCGAGCTGGCCGGCATCCTCCGGACCGGGGTGAACGGTCTCTTTCACCACATCGTGCCGCGGGCAGGATCGGCCGCGAACGTGCGGGCGCTCGTGGCGGGCCTCCGCGCGCCCGCTCCGGCGGTCCGCGCCGTGGTCGAGCCGCGGCGCCCGTCCTGGGCGTCGACCCTCGAGCTCCTCCGCTGGACCGTGTCCCAGATGGTGGGCGTCCCCGGCGTGGTGATCCGCTCCTACCAGCCGCAAGCGAACAAGCTCGAGGTCCAGTTCGTGGCGCACCGTGATCGCGACTTCGAGAGCTTCCACTGCGAGCTGCCGCGACGCTGGCGCTGGCCGGTGCGCGCGCGGGCTGGCGAGGCCTTCACGCAGGTGGGCGGCGAGCGGCTCTCGGCGCAGAGCTTCGGCGAGATCGAGCGGGACCAGGAGATCTACGTGCTGCCGCTGGACCACGCGGTCGGCTGCGCGTACCTCGCGCTCCTGCCGTGGACCAAGGACGGTCGCATCACCATCGCGCTGGGCGTCTGGCTCGACGACGCCGCGTCCGACGAGGCCAAGCAGACGACCGCGTCTGCGGTGAGCGAGCTCCATGCGCAGGCCGTGCGCGAGGTCGCGCAGTTCACGCTGCCCGCGCTCGACGACGCGGTGGGCGGGGTTCGCTACCTGCTCGACTACAACTGGGTGGTGACGCAGGGCTACGCAGGGCCCGACCGGCGCAAGGAAGATACCTCGCTCGTCAATCGCTACATGCTCGTCGGTCGGCGCAAGACGGTCGCGAAGAGCCTCGGCGAGCGCGTGGGTGGGTTCGTCGACGGCGCTCCCTCCTGGGTCGCCAGCTACTTCCTCGTCTACGTCGTGCTCGCGACGATCGACACGTTCTGCACCTCGCGCTTCGTGAGCGCAGGAAGCGTCGTCGAGCTGAACCCGCTCCTCGCGCCGCTGATCACGCATCGTCCGTGGCTGTTCCTGCTGACGAAGAACGTGCTCGCCGTCGGCGCGTTCGCGATCATCGTGCGCTTTCACCTGTTTCGCCGCGCCAAGCACGTCCTGCGCGCCAGCATCGGCGCGTACGCGGTGCTCGACGTCTACTGGGCGATCCTCCTCGTCCGTCTCATCGCGCACTGACGATCAGCCCTCGAGAATCACGCGGGCGGGACGTATGGACGGTGGATGGCACAGCTCGGCCAGCGCCCCGAGTCGCGTCGGCCGGCACGAAGCCGTCGCGCGCCGGCGGCAGGTGTGGAAGGGACGGCTGTCCGCGGCCGCGACCTCGTTCGACGGGCCGGTCGGCACGCGCACTGACAACGGCGAGTTCGACTCCAAGCTGCGCGCCCCGGGCGGCGCAAGGTCCGCGGCCACCTGCGGCGAGTGAAGCCAGGGCTAGAGCGTGGCGGCGAAGGCGGTGAGCGCCTCGTCGACGCCCTTCAGCGCCTCGTCGAGCTCGGGCTTCGTCGTGGTGAGCGGCGGCGCGACCATCGTGCAGTTGAACTTGCCGAACGTGATGATGCCGCGCTTGCGTAGCTCGCCGTAGAAGCTCTTCATCACGCCCGGTCCGTCCCCGTGCCACGGGACGAGTGGCTCCTTCGACTTCTTGTCCTTCACCAGCTCGAGGGTGAAGAACGCGCCGACGCCGCGCGCATCGCCGACGATGGCGTGCTTCTCGGCCATCGCCTTCAGCGCGGGCTTCATCCAGCCCTCGATCTCGTTCGCGCGCGCGAAGAGCTTCTCTTCCTTGTAGGCCTGCACGGCGGCGAGGCCGGCCGCCACGCACATCGGGTGGCCGGAGTACGTGTGGCCCGAGGGGAGCGCCTTCGCGTCCCACGTGCCCGCGAGCTTCTCGCGGACCATCACGCCGCCCAGCGGGATGTACGCCGACGTCACGCCCTTCGCGAACGTGATGAGGTCGGGCACGATCCCGAACTTCTCGGACGCGAACGCCGCGCCGGTGCGTCCGAAGCCGGTCATCACCTCGTCGCAGATGAGGAGGATGCCGTGCTTTTCGGTGAGCGCTCGCAGCGCGGGCAGATAGCCCTCGGGATACACGATGACGCCGTTCGACCCGACCACCGGCTCGATCAGGATCGCCGCGACGCGCTTCGGATCCTCGTGCATGAGCGTGCGCTCGAGGTGCTCGATGGCGCGCGCCGTCTCCTCCTCGGGCGTGGTCGCCCAGAACGGCGAGCGATAGGGGAACGGCGCCCAGAAGCGCATGATGTTCGGCGCGCCCGGCTCGCCGCCGAAGCGGCGGTCCTCGCCGCTGAGCACGATCGACGTGCCGGTCGAGCCGTGGAACGAGCGGTAGGCGGTGAGGATCTTCGGGCGACCGGTGATGGAGCGCGCCATGCGCACGGCGTCGTCGTTGGACTCGGCGCCCGTGGTGGTGAAGAACGTTCGGCAGCCTTCGCCCTTCCACGGCGAGATCTCGGAGAGCTCGTGGGCGAGCTCGGCGCGCTTGTCGTTGAAGAAGCCCGGCGCGGCGTAGCCGAGCGTCGCCGCCTGCTCCTGGATGGCCTTCACCACCTTCGGGTGCCCGTGACCGAGGTTCACGGCGATGAGGCCGCTGCCGAGGTCGAAGAACTTGTTGCCGTCGACGTCGTAGAGGTAGCGACCTTCGCCGCGGACGATGACGGGCGCGACCAGCCCTCCCTGCGCGACCCACGGGGTCAGGACGTGCTTCGCGTGCTTCTTCTGGATCTCGGCGGCCTGGCTCATGGGGCCTAGGCTAGGATCAATCCGAGGCCGCCGGTCGAGCGAAGCGAGGGCCGACGGCCGAACGACTTGATCCGACCGAGCGAAGCAAGGGAGAGACGTGAATTTCATGGCGAAGCACCTGCTCGCGATCGATCAAGGCACGACGGGCACGACCGCGCTCGTGGTCACCCTCGAGGGTCAGACCCTCGGCAAGAAGAGCGTGGAATTCCCGCAACACTTCCCGAAGCCCGGGTGGGTCGAGCACGAGCCGGAGGAGATCTGGACGAGCGTCGGGGCGGCGGTGGGCGGGGCGATCGCCGAGGCCGGGATCGACGCGCGCGACATCGCGGCCATCGGCATCACGAACCAGCGCGAGACCACGCTGCTCTGGGATCGCAAGACGGGGCGCCCCATCGCGAACGCCATCGTCTGGCAGGACCGGCGCACCTCGGCCGTCTGCGAGAAGCTCAAGGCGACCGGTGCCGAGCCTGCGGTGCGCGCGAAGACCGGGCTCGTCATCGACGCCTACTTCTCCGGCACCAAGATCGCGTGGCTCCTCGATCACGTCGACGCGGCTCGTGCCCGCGCCGAGAAGGGCGAGCTCGCGTTCGGCACCATCGACACGTTCGTGGTTCACCGCCTCACCAGCGGGGCCGTCCACGCCACCGACGTCACGAACGCCTCCCGGACGCTCCTCATGGATCTGGAGACGCTCGCCTGGGACGATACGATGCTCGAGATGTTCCGCGTCCCGCGCGCCGTGCTGCCGAAGATCGTCCCCAGCGCGGGCCTCATCGGCACCACGAAGGGCGCGGGGTTTCTGCCGGACGGCATTCCCATCACCGGCATCGCGGGGGATCAGCAGGCCGCGCTCTTCGGGCAAGCCTGCTTCGCGGAGGGTGACGTGAAGTGCACCTACGGGACGGGCGCATTCGCGCTCATGAACGTCGGCAGCACGCCCACGAAGAGCAAGCACGGGCTCGTGACCACGGTGGCGTGGCAGATCGACGGGAAGGTGACCTACGCGCTCGAGGGCAGCGCGTTCATCGCCGGCGCCGCCGTGCAGTGGCTGCGCGACGGGCTCGGCCTGATCCGCACCGCCGCCGAGATCGAGACGCTCGCGCGGAAGTGCACGTCATCCGAGGGCGTGGCGTTCGTGCCCGCGCTCGCGGGGCTCGGCGCACCCTACTGGGACCAGGACGCGCGAGGCCTCATCACGGGCATCACGCGCGGCACGACCGCGGCGCATCTGGCGCGGGCCACGCTCGAGGGGATCGCGTTCGAGGTCTGGGATCTCGTGCACGCGATGACCGCCGATGCCGGGCGCCCGCTCAACGTGATGAAGATCGACGGCGGCGCGTCGAAGAACGATCTCCTCGCGCAGTTCCAGGCGGACGTCGCTTCCGTGGAGGTGGTGAGGCCTACCGAGATCGAGTCGACCGGCCGCGGGGCGGCGATGCTCGCTGGCGTCGGCGCGGGGCTCTCCGATCTCGGCACGGCGGCGCGGATGGTGAAGCTCGACAGGGCCTTCCGACCCGAGATTTCCGCCTCCGATCGCGCCGCGCATCTCCAGCGCTGGGAAGAGGCGGTGCGCCGCACTCGCTCCGCCGATAGGGCCGGGGGGTAGGACCGGAGGCAGGACCGGGGGTAGGACCGTGGGGTGGGACAAGCGCGTCACGCGACGCGGCACACGGCTGCGCTTCCGTAGCGCGCTCCGTCGTGCGAACCTGAGTGTCCGGGGTGCAGCCCAGCCCCCGTACCGCTCTTAGACCCACGCTTCGTCTGCGGATTCAGTCTTTCTTCTTCTCAGCAGCCCCTCGGCGACTCCCGTCCAGCCCACGGGCCCCGCGGCGCACCGTCCGTCGTCTTCACTCAGCCCCCGCCCAGCCCACGCGCGCTTGCCTTCGAAGGGAGAAACAAAATGACTGAGGTCCGCCATCCGACGGCGCCCATCCGCGATGTTCCCGTGGACTGGGAGGCTCTGGAGGATGCCTTCGAGAACAATGCACCCGAGGTGCATAGCTACCTTCATCTGACGACCGGTGAAGTCCTCCGCGTCGTGGACGGCGTCGCCGATCCACAGATGCACTCACGGATCAGCTCCGATCCGAATTACCTCCGGATCGACCCCGTGTCGTCCCGCGAGCAGTACCGCTGGATGGAGCGATTCATCCCGATGGTCGACGAGGGAGAGCTCAAGACGAAGCTCTTGCAGGCGATCGACGGGAAGGGTGCGTTCCGCCGCTTCAAGGACGTGCTCATGTCGTTCGCGGCCGATCGCGAGCGCTGGTTCACGTTCCGCAGCGAGCGCCTCCGCACGTTCATGGAAGCGTGGTTGAGCGCCCACGCCATCGCGGCGGTGCCCCGTCCGACCTGGGGCGACGGCCCCGCCTCGGTCGAGGAGCCCCCGCCCGACAGCCTCATGCCGATGAGCCAGCCCGCGCTGGTCGACGGCGCCGAGGCGCACGACGCGCCGAAGTCGCAGAGCGGCCGCCGCCAGCGCAACGCCGAGTCGCTTCGCACCGCGCTGAAGGAGCTCGGTGACGCGCTCGGTCCGCGCGAGCTCGATCTGCTCGTCGCTTTCGCCGAGTTCCTGAAGGCCCGGCGGGCCGCGCGGGGCTTCGCGCACCACCACGAGCACATGCTCCAGGAGCGCGAGGCGGCGGTCTCTTCGCAGCGCGGCTCGCGCATCAGCGAGACGAACGTGAAGCCGGAGGCCTCCAGCTCCACGGACGTCAGCAAGGGAAACGGGACCTGATCGCCCGGACGAGGGGCCTGGCCCCCCTGATCGCCGCCGTGCTCATGCTCTTCGCGAGCAGCGCGGCGGCCCAGGAGCCGGCGACGCCCGACCGCGTCGCCGTGCGCTTCATCGCGCCCGAGACGGGCGGCGTTGCGCGGCCCCGGTTCCTCACCGAGCGGCAGCTCGGGTTCTTCGCGCGTGTCGAGGCGCTCATCGAGCAGGTGCCGCTCGAGGGGGACGCGTATCCGGAGCGCTACGTGCGCGCGGCGACCGACCGGCTCGTGGCGCGCGCCATGCTCGCCGGGCTGCTCATCCAGGCAGGCAGCGAGCCGCCCGATCTGCCGCGGCTGACGCAGGAGGCGCGCGCCGAGCTCGCCGACCGCATCGGCGGCAACGCGGTCCTCGAGGATGCACTCCAGCGCGAGGGAATCGAGGAGGTCGAGCTCTCCGCCTTCCTCCGCGACAAGGTCCGCGCGCTCCACTACGTCGACAAGACCATCCAGCCGGTCCTCGCCGTGACCGAGGACTCGCTCCGCGAAGCGTATCGTTCCACCACACATCCGTTCCGGACGATGAAGTACGACGACGCGAAGGCGCGCCTCCGCCGCTGGCTCGTCTCCGAACGAATGCGGTCCGCGGAGCTCGAGTTCTTGCAAAGCGCGCGAGCGCGCATCAAGATCGCGACCATCCTCGTGACGACCTCCGATGAGCGCGCCCGATACTAGAAAAGTCGTGATCGCCGCGCTCGCCGGGAACCTGGCGATCGCGACGTGCAAGTTCGGCGCGGCGTTCATGTCCGGCTCGACCGCGACGCTCGCGGAGGCCGTGCACTCGCTCGCCGACACGGGCAACCAAGGATTGCTCCTCGTGGGCATGCGCCTCGCGGCGCGCCCCGCCGACGATCGCTTTCCCTTCGGCCGCTCCGGCGAGAAATACTTCTGGCCGTTCGTCGTCGCGCTGATGCTGTTCTCGGTGGGCGGCGCGTTCGCCGTCTACGACGGCGTCCAGCACGTGCTCACGCCGAGCCACGGCGAGCACGGCTCGCGGTACTGGAGCTACGGCGTGCTCGGCATCTCGCTCTGCTTCGAGGCCATGAGCTTCCGCGTGGCGTGGGGCGAGTTCAAGGTGCTCGCGAAGGGCAAACCGTGGCTCCAGGCGGTGCGCGAGGCGCGCGATCCGACCATCCCGCTCGTCCTCGCCGAGGACACGACGGCGCTCATCGGCCTCGCCATCGCGTTCGGCGCGGTGCTCACGAGCCATCTCACCGGCCAGGCGTTCTGGGATCCGGTGGGCAGCATCCTCATCGGCATCCTGCTCGCGGTGGTGGCGGTGGCGCTCGCGCGCATCACGCACACGCTGCTGGTCGGCGCGAGCGCGGACCCCGAGGAGCAGGGGCAAGCGCTGCACCTCACCGAGCAGGTGCAGGGCGTGGAGAGGGTGACGCAGATCCTCACCTTCCACGTCGGTCCGGACGTGGTCATCCTGGCCATGAAGGTGGCCTTCGCGAAGACGATGAAGGCGGACGACATCGAGGAGTGCGTGAACGAGGTGGAGCGCCGCATCCGCGCCGAGCTCCCGCTCATGCGGAAGATCTTCATCGAGGTCGACGCCCAGGGGGATGGTCGCGGCATCGAGAACGCGCGCAAGGCGTGGGCGATGCGCATGAAGAAGGTGGCCGCCGACTTCGGGCCCGCCGAAGCCTCGCCATGAGCTCCCCGTGAGCCTGGGCCCGGGGGCGTGGGCAGGCGTGCTGGTCACGGCCGCCGTGCTCGCGACGTTCGTGCCGGTACGCACCGCCGAGCCGCCGAAGCGGGCGACGAAGCCGAAGGCGCGCGTCGGGCTCGTATTCGACGTGGGCGGCCGCGGTGACAAGAGCTTCAACGACGCGGCGTTCCTCGGGGTCTCACGCGCCGAGAAGGAGCTCGACGTCGAAGCGAGCTACCTCGAGCCGGCGAGCACCGAGGACCGCGAGGCCGCGCTGCGGCTGTTCGCGGCGCGCGGCTTCGATCTCGTGATCGGCGTGGGGTTCATCTTCTCGAGCGACATCGATCTCGTGGCGCGTGCCTACCCGAAGACCCGCTTCGCCGGCGTCGACTACGCGCCGGGCCCGAACGGCATCCCGTCGAACGTCGCCGCGCTCGCCTTCCGCGAGGAGGAGGGATCGTTCCTGGTCGGCGCGGTGGCGGGCCTGATGTCGAGGACCCGTCACGTCGGCTTCGTGGGCGGCATGACCGGCCCGCTGATCCGCAAGTTCGAGGTGGGCTACGTGCAGGGCGTGAAGGCCGCATGCCCGTCGTGCGAGGTGCACGCGGCCTACGCCGGCCCGACGCCCGATGCGTTCCGCGATCCCGCGAAGGGCAAGGCGCTCGCCAACGCGCAGATCGCCGCGGGCAGCGACGTCATCTACCACGCGTCGGGATCGACCGGCCACGGCGTGTTCGAGGCGGCGGCCGACGCGCATGCGCTGGCCATCGGCGTCGACGCCGATCAGTACGACGAGATGCCGAGCACGGTGGTCACGAGCATGATCAAGCGCGGCGATGTAGCGGTGTACGACATCGTGAAGGCCATCGTCGATGGCTCGTTCCAGGGCGGCATGAACGTCTTCGGCCTGAAGGAGGCCGGCGTCGACTACGTGCACGAGGGCCCGCACGCCGTGAAGATCCCGGACGACGTCAAGGCGAAGGTCGAGGCGCTACGCGCCGACGTGGTCGAGAAGCGAATCGTGGTGGGCAGCCACTAGTACCTCCCTCTCACTCTCGCTCTCGCCAGGGCGTGCGTGGCAAAGACGAGAGAGGGGCCGCCAAGCCGCGCAAGCCGCCAGTGCGCGGGGCGTCCACCCTTGCGTGGCGCTCCGGGCCACGTCTACCGTACTGATCATGGCGTTCGTGCATGGTGGTCGGTTGGTCGCGCAAGCTCTCAAGCGTCACGGAACGACGCACCTCTTCACGCTCTGCGGAGGGCACATCCAGGCGATC
>Ga0123336_10005080_pt1 | contig 10534 bp, 11 predicted proteins | sample SSSSmetaG_FD_96466 | JGI IMG/M metagenome (GOLD analysis project Ga0123336, IMG submission 96466) | Glacier valley bacterial and archeal communities from Borup Fiord, Nunavut, Canada, to study Microbial Dark Matter (Phase II) - ​SSSS metaG | ecosystem: Environmental > Aquatic > Freshwater > Ice... | reverse complement strand
GTTATGGTAAACTTCGACCACGACCCCAACCTCGACATCGACCGTTGTTATTCCCTCTGATTCACTGTTATGGTAAACTGCTGGCGATCATGTAAGTCAGGGTCAAGGGGTTTTTATTCCCTCTGATTCACTGTTATGGTAAACTTCCTTTGCAACGATATTGTTCGCAACGATAGTTTTTATTCCCTCTGATTCACTGTTATGGTAAACTTCTTTTCGGATTGTGTTGTTCGTCTGCCAAGTTTTTATTCCCTCTGATTCACTGTTATGGTAAACTATCATATGCTGCTTTTGCACCATTCATTATGTTTTTATTCCCTCTGATTCACTGTTATGGTAAACTTGGCAGCAGTGATCCTAAGATGATAGTAAAGTTTTTATTCCCTCTGATTCACTGTTATGGTAAACTCAATGCACGGTGTTTTACTCATTGCATATTGTTTTTATTCCCTCTGATTCACTGTTATGGTAAACTTAAAAACTTATTCAGCTCATTGCACCCCTGGTTTTTATTCCCTCTGATTCACTGTTATGGTAAACTTCATTTAGTTAATCTTTCTCAATGCGAAAGTTTTTATTCCCTCTGATTCACTGTTATGGTAAACTCCATAACAGTTTTGTTATCTGTAGAGCTAGTTTCTAACAATTTTACATTAAAAAATTGACATCTGCTGTGCCCCTAATCTTGTTTCGCTATTGGTTTGTAAGCCAATATGAATTTTCATAGAGCAGTATTGTTTATCAGTTAATACTAACGTTCGAATTGAGCCTTTCCGTGGTAATTTGTTTTCTAGACGCGCAGAATATTTGTTTACAGAGTCAAGCCCATTACAGACTCTCGAATACACTGAATATTGGATCATGTCATACCCATCATTTAACAGAAATCTTCTAAACTGTGTATATTTCTTCCTTGCTTTTTTTGATGTGACTGGAAGATCAAAAAATACCATGATTCTCATAAAATTATTATTCATAACTATGTTCAACTAAATTTATTAGTTCAGGAACTTTTAATAATTGAATACTTTTTTCTGTAATTACAGAAACTAATGATTTTACTGATTCTTCTATTGCTCGAGATATCGTAAAATTTTTGCGGTCAATTTTGATATTACAATTCATAATATTTACGATTTGATGTTTTAAATCTGAGCTTAATTCTGTATCTTCTTTAATATTATTTTTTACCCATAGATCAATTACCGGACGAAACGGCTCTATTAAATCATCTGCTAGATTAAAATTGTTATATTCATTGTGATGATTTATTCCTAGGCAGGGTATGAATCCATATCCCGCAATAGCACGCGCGACAACACCTCTCATAATTGTATAACCATAGTTTAGGGCTGCATTAATATTATTTATTTGATCACGGTTAAATGATTTACCAAATAAAAGCGGAAAATACATGTGCGCAGCATAGCCTTCGACATTTGTTGTATCACCTGATTCCACCCTATTTGCTAAATCTAGAAGACCTTCATAATTTGATATATCACAAAGTTTCAGACATTTTGCTTGGTTTACAATTTTTTGTTTAATTATCTGTTGCCAGATTCTTTTTTTCAAGGGTTGAGATATATCGATCTGTTGATTTAATCGTTTATATTGTCTCCCGTGTGCAAGAAACGGCATGGTGATGCCACATGGTATATGTTTATCATCGCAAAAATATACTGTAGCGTTAGATAGAATCAGTTTGCGCATCAATTGAGATGTGAGAGTAATAGAATTATCTTCTATAATGAGCGATAAAATATCTTCTACTGGTACAGAAGTCTGATTATTCTCTTGGGCAATAACTAAATTGTTATTTTTGAGTTTCAGATGGGCTTTCTGATTTACTATTATGTATCTGAAAGCCATGACGCTTTTCGTTTTTTACTTCATAAATATTACCAAGGACGTCGACGTTAAATTTCTTTATGTATTCAGCAGTTTTAGTACCTGGTCTTTCCGACATTTTACCCCGTAGATTTTTCGAGTCATCATGCGTCTTAATTTCAATAGAAGCTCTTCCAATATCGGTCCCGACATAGTAACCTTGTATTAATTCTTTATCTTTTAGTTTTATTTTTACATAATCGTTAGAATAAAAGCTAAATAAGAATTGATATGTTTCATCTAATGATATCCATTTATCATACGGTTCATTTGCAACAATTGCTCTATTGGGAAGGTCTTTTTTCACTGTGTCTGCGACATATATTGGTATCAGATAATATCTTTTATCTTTGATGAATACGTCTACTCTCACCATCGATTCTTGCATTGCCGCACCATGTCCCTCATGTATTGGGACTATAGAATTTGATTTTTCCATAACTTTTACTGTTCTTATCAGATTTCCTTGACCGTTTTTTGAAGGTTTACGAATTTCTTCTTTAAATGCTTTTTTAGTATCCCAGTCATATTTCTCTAATCTTTCTCTTAAAACTCTGATTAATTCTTTGTCATCTCCATATATTCCATTACTCTCTCCAGCATTCTCAAAATTCTTTTTTTGTAAAGAAAAAATAGATATCTTGTGAATTAACAAATGATTTTTTTCATATAATTTTGTGGAATATATCGTTTCGGCATGAGCTTTTCCTGATATACCCCTCCTGGGCATTCTTGAAACAAATAACGGCTTAATATGTTCTTCAGCACCTTTATAATGTTCTTCTAATTTAGCCTTTTTAATTTCTTCCATAGGATCATCAGAAAAAATTCTAGCTTGTATATCTGCACGAAATGCGTCACCATTTCCCCACGGTGCAGGATACTTTTTAAACACCTTTAAACCTTTATTCTCATTTGTTTCTTTGACCGTTTCAAAATCTGAAACGCGTTTCAACATTCCATAGCTAGCAATAGCGACCATAACGGCATCTAGAGCATGATGTCTCGAGTTTTCATCACGATCTTTATTTAAGCCATAATGCTTACGCAAATATGATGTGAATTTTCCAGTGAAAGTATAGACTCTTCGAGTTGCGTTTATTGGAATATCTCCAAATTTTAAATTATCTTCAACGAAGTTTTTAAGATACGAGGCTATATATTTGGTATCATTCAAATCTCGTTCTATGAAATCTTTCAGGTCTTTATTTTTAAAATTTGTATTTAATAAATATTCCCTTTTCTTTTGCCTCAAGCCGGTATGATTTTGAATATAGGTTTTATAATCTTGCCATTTTTCGGATTGTTCGTCTCCACCCAAATATTCAAATGGTGTCTGGTTTCTTTTGTTTTGATTTTCACTACTAAACACTACGACTTTGTTCAACATCGAATCATCTAAAGATCTACTAAATGGAAGAATGTGATCTATTTCTACCATATTATCTTGTGATATTAAGTCTTCGATTTTAATTTTTCTCATTTTATATGCACATTTTCCGTTTTGTTCTTTCCAGAGTTTTAATTTTTCTATATCCTTACCTCTTGGATCTGGAAGCCCGTATTCTAGTAATTCTTTAACCAATTTTTCATTCCGAGTCCTATTTTCTTCATTCATTGCAGATAATTTATTACGCTCATCTCTAGATCTCATTAATTCACGTGCTAGTTCAATATGCACAAATGAGGGTTGCCCATAAGTTGCAACAATTGCATTGATGACTTTTCTTGACTGAGTTAAAGCTCGATATACGATAGGATTTCTGATTTCCTCGTGGTCTATCAACGGTAATGTGTTCTGTTCGTTTTTTAAATGTAATTTGAAATCATAGCCAACGGCTTCACATGCTTCAGAATACTTGAGTCCTTTCATCAAATACGGTAGCATTTTGTTAATAGCCTTTAAGGATAAATGTCCGAAGCCATCGAATGTTGGAATATTTAATATGATTTCAATTTCGTTATCTGAAAATTTTTCATTTGATAATTCTTTTTTGAGCTCATCATCTGTTTTGCATACACTTAATACAAAAGATACACGATCTAAATAATCTGAATCAATCTTTGCCTTGTCCCATAATTCTGGATCCAGTTTTTCAAAAACTTTACGAATACTATTATATCCTTTAAAAACTTTTAATTTTGTTGTAGCTTCTTTTTCTAAATTATTTACTCCGTACTTGCTAGTCAGATCTCCAGACTTAAAAATAATATGCGTATCCAGCTTTAATAGTTTACGAATACTTTTATATGAAACTTCACTTTGAGTTAGCACAAAATTGTAAATAGAATTGCGCTCTAATTCGTTAAAAGCGTATGACGCGGAGTATTCTTTAGAATTTATTAAAGATATATTATTTAATCTTTGCCAGAAAACAAAACTTTCGTTTGTAAAAGAATTTCTGGGTGCACGTTTTTGATCTGTTTCAAATGGACAAGATCCTACCATTTTTAAAATACTTTCTTTATCAGCAAATGGCTTTTGTTTACCAAAAATATCTAAACATTTTTTGATGAAATCGTTTGTAACTATTTCATTTCCAAATTTTTGCTGTGTATTTAATATTAATTCCAGCTCTTTTTGTAATGTGTCTCTAGATACAGATCCTACATATTCGCCACCTTTATTCCTAATATGATTAGAGAACTTTTCATCTTTAGATACCATTTCAGCATATGTTCTGTAACCCTTTTCCTTCATTAAGGCGATGTTATTCTTTATTTGAGAATTCATTTTTCCGGAATCTTTATCAGTATCCTCAATTTTTTTGCGATTAGATTTAAATCCTCTTCTTTTAACAATATGAAATATTATCTTAGCGAGTTCTTTATTTTCTAATGGTTTGTCTAGTCCTTTTACCCTTAGTACCCATGGAATTAGTGACGCATCGGCCAATTCAGATTTATTCTTTAACAATTCAGATTCTATAAGTAGTTCTCTAATCTGATGCAATCGTATCTTTCTTCGGTGGAGTCTATGTCTGAGCCCACGAGCTTCGCGACGTGGCTTATTTAGGGAATCACCTGTTTTTGGTGTCTCAGCACTGGGGAAGAGTCTTACACCAAGAGGTAAAATGCGTTTGGGGTAATAATGACCATTTTTAAAGTCAATTTCGACTACAGCCCAACCAATAGATGCTATCCCGACATCTAGACCTAGAGTATAGTGCAACTTATTCATTGTAGGATTGAATTTTACGCATTATATATCCAATAATATAGAAATTAAATTTTATATATTTTGTGTATATAAAAACAAGATACCCCGCATTGCTGCGGGGATACTTTGCGGTGTCTGAAGACACCTTATTTTTATAACCTCTGATTCAAAGATGTTATATGAGATTCTAACATTAAATTTATATAAATCAAGATTGCATTTATTTATCCTCCACTTTCTCCAAAAATATCTTCTCCTCAAATCCTCCACGTTCTTCATATTTTTTCTTTCTAATTTCCTCTAATTCCTCATGAGACATATCTTTTGTTTTTGCTAGCGCATAAACAACTTCCATAATATCCGCCAACTCGTCACAATTATCATCCTGTAAAAATTCATTTACTTCTTCTTGAAGTTTCTTTCGCAATTCGGTTTCATATTCAGAATTATTTAAAATCCTAGTTACTGATTTTTCGTCCTTATTTTCAATAATTGTAGGTATCTTATCTCGCACTAATTTATTTAATATTCTCATATTTTATTCAGTAATATATTCATTCATCTTCCCCTCAAATTTCTCAAAGTTTTTATACAACTCAGCATTGATACCAAAAATCTTAGCCTGCTCTATGTTTTCTTCGTTATCATCCCAGAATAATATTTCATCTTTTTGTACATTACCTAAATCAGCATACACTTTCTCATAAAATTCTTGAGATGGTTTTCTGTGACCGAGATGTGCTGATGCATAAATTTTATCAAACACATTCTGAAAATCCATTTCTTTGAGCATATACTCTCCGCGATATTTTTCTTGATTTGTGACCAGATAACATTTGATTCCTTTAGCACGTAGTTTGGAGATATATTTGACCAAATTCATATCAATATTATGTTCGGATTTGAACCAATATGTTAAAAATTCGTCAACGGTGCCTTCCCAATTCCATTCTTTCAAATATGGCAAAATTATCTCTTTCAGATCCGCGTTACCTATAATGCAATCGCGAAATGGACCTTTGAAAAATGGCGCTATAATATCTTTTGATACGCCAAAATCCCGCTCTAGATGCTCACTAAACATTTCACCATTTATCATCACGCCATCAGCATCAAATAGTACAACTTTTATATTCATGTAGAATAAACTTAACAAATTATTTGGAATTATAACATTAGATTAGGTTACATTTGATACTCTTAGTTGTTATATTATTAGAACTAATATTTTAGAGAAGTTATGAGCAATGTTCAAAATTTTGAGAATTTGTATAACGATAATTATACAAAAATAAGTTCGTATTGCTATTTCTTGCTTAAAAATAGTTCTGAGGCTGAAGATGTGGTGTCAGAGACTTTTTTTCGGGCTTATCAGAATGTGACGACTGGAAAAAATATTGAGAAAGCATGGCTCTACACTGTAGCTCGAAATTTAATTTACAATAAATTTAAAAGTGTTGAGTATAAAAATAAAATTCGGAATAACGAATTTTATGAAATGCAACCCGATAATATAGATATAGAAAAGGAATCTATAACAAAAGAATCATATCAACAATTTCTAAAACTATTGTCGGAGTTGCCGAAGGATCAAAAAGAAGCCGTAAGTTTAAGATATATTCAAGAATTTGAATATGTCGAAATAGCATTGATTATGACTCGATCTACAGATGCTGTGAAAAATCTAGTGTCAAAGGGTCTCAAAAGGTTAAAAATAGAAAATGATAAAGAGAAAAAAATACAGATACTGCCTCTATTTTTTACTTCGTCAAGCTTGTTAAATAGTCAAAGTTCAATCTTAAATCAAATACAAAATAATTTATTTATTAATCATACTGCTGTGAATGCTTTATCTACAATTGTTACGTTGACGACTGGTAAAATTATAGCTTTACTTACTACGACTGCTGTTGTCGCGGCTGCAGCTGCTGGAGGTACTGTGTATTTGGCAACAAACACTACTTCCAATAGTTCAAATCAATCTAATGTACAAACGACATCTACCCTGGTGCCAATTACCTCAACTGTTGCAAATTCTATAACAACAACGGCGGTCACGACTACTACTGCAACATTAACTACAGCATACGATCCGACTTTTGATATTTCATTCAAACTGCCTGTTGGTTGGAAATCTATAGTTGTAAATATGGGTCAAGGTACTTGTAGCTCTATGTCTTCAGAATTAAAAGATCCTTCATCTTGTCCAAATAATGGTTATGCTAAAGCCCTTATGATTTATAACGATCCAAATTATGTACCTCAATTCAACAATTTAAATATTTTGATAAACTTTCCTAAAGTATTTTTTCAAATTAATCCATTAGAATATACAGAACCATATTATGCTTTTTGTGCTGAAAAGGGATCCGATTGTGGAACACAGAAAAATATTTATTTTAAAGTCATAGGTAAAAATATCAAGGTCCTTTATGAAGATAAAAATTATACTGGAATTACATTTTCTTCACTTCCTACAGGACAAAAATCAGTTTACAAAATTTTTGGAATTAGAAATATAGCGGCTGTAGATGCGGAGAATTTAAATACAATAAAGCAGATTTGCGAATCAATTACTTATTGATCTTACTTCCATAACCTTATTATATTGATACAATCCCTCAATGCTATCCTGATGGATCCACCAAGTTAAGTTTTGTGGGACTTGTATCAATTCTGGTCTATCTATTACGATCCACTTTTATTCAGGCATAGTTAAATTAATTTATTAAATTGCATATCAACAATTTTTTTATCGTCACCAGAATATTTATTAAACACAAACTGACAATATAATTTTTCACTTTTTAGTATTCTAGGAAGCCAATATTTATTATCAGAAAACATATTGATTTTTGGAATGTCAGATTGCTTGAACCACTCTGGTTTTGTAGATTCTGTTTCTTGCGGTATGCCTTTCCAATCATTTACTATGTAAGCAATCGTTCTCATATTTCTTTCTGGATCATCTTGATAAAAAAACTCTATAACAGCTGCAAAAAAATAAGATACAATTTCTACACATATTTCTTCATCTGTTTCACGAAGTAACGCTTTATCATATGTTTCACCTATTTCTAATTTTCCTCCAATTCCCGCATATAGATTTTCACCTAAACCTGCAGATACTTTTTTTCTTAGTCCAAGCAATACTTCATCATTTCTCACGAAATAACATACAACCGTCTCAATAAAATTGCCTTCGTGAAGTTCGATACCTTTGTAGTTCATATTTACAAACATTAAATATGCCGAAGTATAGATTTGAAAGTTAATTTTGTATATGCACATCTTGCACACTTTTGGCACATAGATTAAAATCTCTTATGAAAGTATATTTTACTTCTTCTACAGCTGAATTATTCAAATATCGCAAATATTATTACGCGATTCGAGATTTTCTTGTCGACGAAAATCATGTCTTGACTTGTGATTGGTTAAAGAAAACAGAAGATGTCATTGATAGTGGTAATGTGGAGCTAAACAATATTAAAGATATTTATAAAAGCTGCATGACGGCAATTGATGAAGCCGATGTTGTGATTATCGAAGACACAGTCTCAAATTTTAGTACTGGTCATCAGATAACCATTGCGTTACAAAAACAAAAGCCAGTTCTTGTTTTATGGAAAGGAGAAAAACATCGGCATTTTAAGAAAGTGTTTATTCACGGTATTGAGTCAGATATTCTGGAAGTATCACAATATACTTTGAAAAATTACAAGGAAATAATTAGTGTATTTATAAATAAATATTCTAACTCTCAGCAACGAAATCGATTTCACCTTGTACTAAATAATTTAGAACGAAATTATCTTGACTGGGTACAATTTAATCAAGGCAAAAGTCGAACTAAAATTATCCGGTCTGGGCTTAATAAAATTATTGACGAAGATGTGGAATATAGAAAATATCTGGGGAACACGTCTCCGAATTAACAGTTATCATGCAAACTACATTTTATTTTGTCTTCAGCAATAATATCTTTCCCATAATATTGAACGCGTTTAGTATATTTTTCGTCAGACATAGTTTATTGTTAATGTAAAATATTATACTGACCTCTCTGAGAATTTGAAACCTCAATAAAATCCACGCTGTAAATGAATTCTCTTGACACGAGGTTATAAAACCATATACCATTTGGCCTATTAAATAAAAATAAAATGGCTACATCCGATATTCCTGCGGCTAATAATTCTCCAATAATACCTACTCCGCCGATTCAGTCAGCTCCCACGCATGGAATGGTATCTACAAAGCCGAATTTTCTCCAAAACAAAAGAACTTTAATCTTATTAGCAGTAGGCGCTGGGATTATCGTTATCGCCGTAATTGCTATTGCGATATTTGTAAATTTGAATTCTCCCAAAATAGAAAAAGCGCAGATCGATTACGTCAAATCTGTGGGTAATACATACAACAGCATTGCTAATAATACCAAGTCGACAATAGCTGCTATCGACGTAAACACACTTACTATGAATGATTTACCAGGAATAGCTGATACTTTTGATAGTATGACTAAATATAATTCAAATCAAGAAAGTGCAATGCCAGTCTATGGTTCTGATACTAAAAATCTTGATACAAAATTTTCGACATTTAATAATAGTCTTAATGGTTATTTAAAGAATGCAAATTCGATTATTCAATACAGTGTTGCAATAAAATCATTCTCCGATTATATCGACCAAGTTAACAAAATCTCTGCCGTTGATTTTGGTTCATCTAGCAAGACATTTGATGTGTCAAATAGATTAGACAAAACGTATGATCCAGTTCACACAAAATTATTAAGCCTATATTCTTCAAGCAATAAATTAGATGCTTTCTTTAACAATGGTGTTGCTCTGACATCAGATGTGCATGATGAATTGGATACAATGTATAGAGATATTAGAAATGCATATTACGACAAAAATGATGCACAGGTTCAAAGTATTATTGATGCACATCGAGTCAAGATCTCTGCAATATTAAAAAAATATAATGATACTGCTGGTTCGTCATTAAGTACAATTGCTACTGATTTACAATCTGTTGTCACAAGCGACAACGATAGTTTTCGAACAGAATATGAAGCTGTCGTAAAGAATGACAACGTTAAAGATGCTCCTACACTAGTTTCAAAGGATTCTTTTTCAAAATAAAGTCTTATTCTTCCAAAATTTCATGATATAAAAGTCATGACATTTTTTATTTTGCACTAATTTTGTTCTGTAATATAATGATTTATTAAATCTCAAACTTATGAATATACACGGAACGGAAATACAATCTGATATCGAAAAAACAAAGTCTATTTATGCTGAAATCGAAAAGATGGCTCCTGCCGACTATTCGTGTCAGTGTAATCATTGTCAGACTTTTCACAAACATCTAGATGGATTATTTCCGCAAGAATTTCTAGATATATTGAATCAGCTTGGAATAAATTATAAATATCCGTCTGAAGTCGCGTATCTAGACGAAAAGGACGGC
>Ga0123336_10005079_pt1 | contig 10535 bp, 7 predicted proteins | sample SSSSmetaG_FD_96466 | JGI IMG/M metagenome (GOLD analysis project Ga0123336, IMG submission 96466) | Glacier valley bacterial and archeal communities from Borup Fiord, Nunavut, Canada, to study Microbial Dark Matter (Phase II) - ​SSSS metaG | ecosystem: Environmental > Aquatic > Freshwater > Ice... | reverse complement strand
AATATCTTTCCACACCAGTGGCGGCTCAAGCAGCGGCGGGGAGCGCTGGTGGCGTGGTGGCGCTGGATCGACAGTTCCACGGGGCGGGCTTTAGACTTTCCGCTGTACAGGCAATTTGGTCGTGGACGGTGGGGGCAGAATTTGATGATGCGCTAGAGCTGCGCCGCGGCTATGAGAATTTTATAAACGACGGTAACGATATTAGCCGCCGCATTATAGGAGTCAAGGGCCGACTCCGTCGCGATGAGCTTAACAACCAGCGCGCACTCGATACTTACGGCTACCTTGACTGGGCGCTGGCATCAGACTGGAAAGCACACGCAGCACTGCGTTCAAATCGTATTAGCTTCGCATCCACGGATCGCTACATTACGCCTGGCAACGGTGATGATTCCGGTGAGCGCCGCTATCAACGCATGACACCAGCGTTAGCGCTCGTCCATAATCTAAGCGCCGTAAGCAATGTATACGTTAGCGCATCATCCGGGTTTGAAACACCCACCGCCGCCGAGCTGGCCTATCGTGCGGATCGATCAAGCGGGCTCAACCTGGGATTGATGGCAAGCACCAATCGCCAAGCCGAACTAGGTTTCAAACAGCGCCAGAAAAATGCCGCTATTAATATTGCCCTCTTTGTCGTCAATACGGTCGATGAAATCGTGCCTGCCGCATCCACTGCGGGCCGCACGACATTTCAAAATGGCGGTCGCACCTCGCGTCACGGGCTTGAATCAAGCGTGGACTGGCAGCCGTTTGATTCACCCCACCCTGCTACTGCGCTGGCTATGCGGTTCAGCTATACGTTTCTTGATGCCCGCTTTCGCGATGGCTATCAGGTGCTGGATAGTAGTGGACGGCGGGTTGTTTCCGGTGCCGTCATTCCAGGCATCCCGCGCCATCAGTTTTTTGTTGAGGCCGCATGGCGCCGTGGACTGCCCGGCTGGTCGTCGGTGATCGAATGGCAGGCACGCTCGCGTGTATTCGCAGACGATGCCAATACTGCCGTTGCCACCGCGTCAGGATATGGTGTGGTCAATGCGCGTCTGGTCTATCGTTTTAATTGGGGAGCGATGGAGCTCCAACCTTTTGTGCGGCTTGAGAATCTGTTCGATAAAAAATATGTATCGAGTGTGATTGTGAATGAAGCCAACCAGCGCTATTTTGAATCAGCACCACCACGGCGGTGGATGGTGGGGGTGAGCGGGGCTGTAAGATTTTGATAGCACGCCGCAACGGTTGATGGCGCTTAGTTTTGAACATAGTCCGCGATGCGTGCAAACAGAGCCAGGGAAACGCGAGAGTGCCTTTGCAAGCGCGTCGGCATTTTGGACCTAGGGCGCGCGGGGTGATGGTGGTGGTGGTGTTAATGGTGGTGTTGATAAAAGTGGCTCCGCTGCCTTGGCGGGATACCAGATTTGCACCATCAGCTCGCGGCGACTACTCGCATCCGTACTAAAGATTTCCGCTCTATTGGGATCGACCAAGTGGTAGGTCAAGGTACCTATCGCATGAGGCCCACCGGGAGCCGGAAAGCGGAACACGGGCAGCACAATCAGAAATGCGATAAATATCGCCAGGCCCAGTACGCCCGAGCCGACAGCCAGGACGAAACCAAGCCGAAGGAGTCGATTACGTTTGCCAGGCATCAAGGTGGCGGGCGATGACTTCGGCCAGAGGTGTCGCGGGGCGGCCAAGCAGTGCCCCCAACTCCGGTGACACCGCTGCGGCGTCACCGCGCCGTAAACCGGCGTGCAGCGCCGTGGTGATAATCGCTTCCATGAGGCCTGAGCGCCGGTGAAAAACGCGGTGGCAGAAAAAACCCGGAATTGAAGCGCGCGTGTAGACAATATGTCGGTTCAGTGCTTCGGAAAGGAGCATAGCAACATCATCGAACGTTAAAGCCGCTGATCCGGTGAGGGTCGCTGCTTTTCCATCAAGACTGCCATCCATGAGTGCCCGTGCGCCAACGGCTCCAACATCTTCCGTATCGACGAAGGCAACCTTGCCCGCACCCGCACACACATACAGCCGATCATCGCGCTTGATGTCGTCTCGATACGCTGACAGCAGGTTCTGCGCAAAAAATCCCGGGCGCAGGATGCCGACCTTCAATTCAGCCCGCCGCGCAAGCATTGCAAGACGCGCCTCGATCTTGGCATGAGGAAGATAGGCGCGCGTCTCGGCACCCGCGACTGAGAGAAAAACGATACGCTCGACGCCAGTCTTCACAGCCACATCAAGTAGCGGAAACACCTGTCGTTCAACGTCGCCGATGGCGGGCGGACGCATCAGGAAAAGGCGCTTGAGACCATACATCGCAGGCTCGAAAGTGCGCGCATCATGAAATTCAAGTCGGCGAAAAATAGGGTTCATAGGCGCGTCACTGTGCCCCGCCTTTGCCTTGGAGTTCCACTCGGCGTCGTGAACCGGCGCACGCGGGACGAGCGAGATCGCATCTTCACCTGCATTGCGCAGCGCACGCATGACGGCACTGCCAACAAAACCGGTGGCACCGACCACACCCGTCTGGCTCATCACCTCGTTGGCTTCCCTTTCGCTATTTGACATGTTGATCAACGAAGTCCGCGACGAGTTTAAGCTGCCAGCGGTAAGCCGCCGCAAGGGCTGGCACTCGTCAAATTGGGGGATGGGTTCATGTGCGATCCTTGGAATAGTTAACACTCAGAGCAAGCGTAGAGGATAATGAAATATCACTCTAAGCCGCAGCCCACGCACGTCGCGTAGTCGAAGAGACCGTGATACGGTCAGACAACCGCCAGTTGTAACGCAGCCTCTTAAGGCTCTTAACGCCATTCGTGCATTCAAACCGCAGGGCCTGCCTATTGCCCGCCCGAGCAAGGGGCAAGGCCTGACCAGCACCGGCGCGGCGTTTCGGGCAATTATTGCCTGTGAGGCTTGCCAGTGCTCGTGGTTAGCGTTTCAACGCCGCTAACCCTTTTATTGCGTGCCTTATCGACTGCCGTGATTTTTCACCGTCGCCACCGGTTTTTTTGCTTTTTTAGAAAAGACTCAATCACCCAAGCGGACGCGGCGGTAGGCGATCATTCAATACGCGATCATTGCCCACGCCAGGATCGTTGGGCGACGTCACATCGTTGTTGATTTCGTCGTCATTGTCACCATCGCTGTCGGGGCCGCGGTCAGAAACAATCACATCTGCGCCGGGTGGCGTGTCGTTCTCATCTTCGGGCAAATCTTCACCGCGACGGCGTGGCTCCTCGGGGCTCCCTGAACGGCGGGTTTGAGGAAGATTATCCGGCGTGGGGCTATCGTAGTTTTTGTCAGATTTCTGCATGATTAATTTCTCCATAAATAGGGTGACCTTTTAATCGCAGCCATTAGCCACTAGCCGCTGCTGTTTGCCTGCCGGTCACGGTTGGCATTTTTCTGATCATTGCAAATTGAAACGCGGAATGCCGTAGGAATATCAGCCGAATGAATGTGCGTATTTTTGTGCTTCGCAGATTAAGTCAGATTGCCAATCTGTCCTAAGCTTTCTCCTAAACATAAACACGCATCTTTCTGACAATATCTCTGTGCTATTCTGACTTCACGAGCAATTTAATCCCCGCAACATCGCGAGACCTTATGCGAGACACTATGGCCGTTTTCATCGTCGATGATTCCACGAGTCAGCTTGAAGCGGCACTTTCAATTGTCACCCCGTCCTTGATCCTTCCCAGACTGCGGACAGAGACTCGGCATGAGCATGATGCTGTCGAGCAGGTACTTGATTTGATGAGCGCCACGCTCACGCGTGAAGGCTACCGCCATCGGCTGGAACAGTTTTATGGCTTTTACGCGCCGTTGGAAGCAGCGCTGAAAGACAGTGGCGAGCGTCTCGCCCATAAGGCAGGCAAGGCAGGAGAGCCAGACACATTATTAGGCACTCGCGCGGCGCTCGCTTCCCGGTTGAATAAGACCGTGCTTCTGGAACATGATCTTCACCATCTCGGCGTTGCGACAGACAATATCCCCCTTTGCCGCCATTTGCCGCCGCTTGAAACACACGCTGAAATATTAGGCTGTCTGTATGTAATGGAAGGTGCCACACTCGGCGGTCGGATAATCACACAACATGTCCGCGCCACCCTTGGCATCACACCGGCAACGGGCGGCAGTTTTTTTGACGGTTATGGCGACGACACCGGAAAGATGTGGCAAGGCATGCGGCAGCTTCTGCTCGACAGCGCATCTGACACCGAAACAGAAAACACCATCGTCTCTACCGCTGTAGCCACCTTCGCTTGCCTGCGTCGTTGGTGTCAATCAAGCCAACAAGGCATCCCAACAGAGACGACTCGCCATGCATGAAAAAATTATCAAAAACCCGCTCGACGCAACCACCGCTGAAGCGCCTGAAACCATTGGCTCCCAACCATGGGGGATCGAACCCTACAGCACCAAGCGCGATGGTGCCAGCATCACCGACTGCGACGCAGAGCCGGTACGCACGCCCGGGTGTATACAGGCACACGGCGCGCTGCTGGTGCTACGCATGTCAGACCTGTCAATCCTGCAGGCAAGTGAAAACACCCAGGCCATTCTGGGTCAGGCGGCCTCAGAGCTGCTTGGTCAGAGCGTGGCGGTTGTTGTCACGCAGGGGGTGAGGCTAAATTGCGCAGCATCCTGGCTACCGATCCGACTGAGCGAAACCCGACTTACGTTTTCACGATGCCCGACGGCGAGAACGTCGCTGCGCTGGATGTGACGCTGCACACCATTGATGGCTTGGTGCTGGTGGAGTTTGAACCCTTGGAACTCAGCCGCACGAACAGCGACGCTGCCCCCATGTCGTTTGCGACGCGCGTTCAACCCGATTACTACGCGATCATCAAGAAAACGGTTACCCGGCTGCAGTTGGCCATTACCCTGCAGCAGTTCTGCCAGGTGCTCGCCGACGAAGTCAGCCTCTTGTCCGGCATGGAACGGGTGATAATCTATAAATTTCATGCCGACCAACACGGTGAAGTCGTTGCCGAAAGTCTGCTCGGCGACCAGCCGCCCTGGCTGGGCCTGCATTATCCGGCCGAAGATATTCCGAAACCGGCGCGCGATATGTTTGCCAAGACCTGGATCCGCCCGGTACCCGACACTAACGTCGCGCTGGCCGAAATGACACCGCTGCTCAATGCCGATACCGGCAAGCCTCTGGACATGACTCACTGCGCGTTGCGCGGTGTATCCCTGTTGTATACCGAATACTTGAAAAACATGGGCGTTTTGGCCGGCCTTACGATGGCACTGCGTCGTGGCAACGAGCTGTGGGGCCTTATCACCTGTCACCATTACAGCGGGCCTCGGGCGGTGCCCTATCAGTTGCGTGCGGCCTGCGAGTTTTTAGCACAAGTCGGCTCGCTGCAACTGCAGGCTGTTGAAGACCGTGAAAACGCGGCCTACCGCATCAAACTGGAAGAAGTTAACCAGCAACTGCTAACCATGGCCGCGCAGGAAGGCGGGCTTGCGTCGATCACCGACGGACAGCCGTCGCTGTTGGGTGCCATGCATGCCAGCGGCGCGGCGCTGTTCCATCGCGACAGATGGTGGCGGCTTGGTCAGACGCCCGACGAGATACAGTTGGAGGGGCTTGCTGCGTGGCTGATGGCGCATCTCCACACCAATTCGCTGACAGACTCGGTTTACGCCACCGAGTCGCTCGTCGCTGACTATCCGCCAGCCGCAGCCTTTTCTCATGTGGCCAGCGGTTTGCTGGTCGCGCCATTGTCGTACAGCGGGCAAAACTTGATAATGTGGTTCCGGCCTGAAGTGATTCAGACCGTGAATTGGGGCGGGGATCCGCACGACAAACCGATGGTATCGAGTCCGTTTGGCATTCGCCGGATGCCCCGGCGCAGTTTTGAGCGGTTCACCGAGTCGGTTCGGCACCATGCTTTTCCGTGGTTGCAGGTCGAGATTGACGCGGCGGCGCGGCTGCGTTCGTTGATCATGGAGCTGGTCATCGTGCGTGCCGAGCGGATGGCCGGCCTGAACGCCGACCTGGCACGCAGCAACGAAGAGCTTGACGCGTTTGCCTACGTCGCCAGCCATGATTTGAAGGAGCCACTGCGCGGCATCCATAAATATGCCCACCAGCTGATGGAAGCCGCATCCGGAGACGAGGAAGAAAAACGCAGGCTCAACGGCCTGATGCGCCTGACCTTGCGCATGGACACCCTGCTCGATTCGCTGCTGCATTTTTCGCGCGTGGGCCGCGAAGACTTGACGCTTGAAAAAATTGATCTGAACGACGTCCTGGCCGACGCGATCGAGATGGTCAGCTCCCGCACCAGCGATAGCCGCAAGCAGATCGCGGCACCGCGCCCGTTGCCGCAGATCGTGGGTGACCGCGTCCGGGTTCGTGAAGTGCTGGTCAATCTATTGTCGAATGGGCTGAAGTACAACGACAAGGAGAACAAGCGGGTCGAAGTGGGTTTTATCGAGGCCCATGAATCGTCGCTGCGCAGCAATTTTCCTGAATCCAGTAATGGGCACACCGTGTATTACGTTCGTGACAACGGCATTGGCATTGCGCCCCGCCATTTCGAGCAGGTGTTCAAGATATTCAAGCGCCTGCATGGCCGCGAAGAGTATGGCGGCGGTGCCGGTGCTGGCCTGACCATCGTAAAGAAGCTGGTCGAGCGGCATCGTGGGCAGGTCTGGCCAGCCGTAGGTGCTGAAGACAGTACAGGAAGCACCGGCAGCACGTTTTTCTTTACCCTCAACGCCATGGATGAAAACTAGCATGCCCGCGCCAATCTCCTCGTCCCTTGCTGAGTCAATTCTTGTCGTTGAAGATTCCGACGAGGATTTCGACACCCTGGTTGAGGCAGCACGTGGCCTTGGCGAGACACGAACCATTCACCGTGCGCTCTCGGGCGGAGATTGTCTGGCGCTTTTGCGCGGCGAAGGAGGCACCCATCAAGCACCTCTATCCTTACTGCCGTCCCTGATCTTCATGGACCTCAACTCTCACGGTGTTGATGGCCGTGAAGCTTTGGTGGTCATCAAATCCGAACCGCGGCTCAAAGAGATTCCTCTGGTGATATTGACCACCTCGGCCAATCCCAAAGACCTGACTTTCTGCTATCAAGCGGGTGCCAACGCCTATCACGTCAAACCCGTGCGTCATGACCATTACCTGCTGTTGCTTCGTTCGATATTGCATTACTGGCTCGAAAGCGCCACGCTTCAACACCTGATGGCGGAAGCCAATTGATGCCGCACGCTGAAAAATTACCGCTGAAGCCATGGTGCATCTTCATCATTGACGAAAGCCCTGACGACCGCGACGACATCCGCCGGATGCTGCTCAAAGGTTCCGAGCGGCGCTTGACGTTTGTTGAGGCCGGTTCCGGCGCGAGGGGTGTCAAGGCCGTGCTCAATGCCGTAGCGCCGCCCAACTGCATCGTCCTTCACTACAACTTGCCGGATATGAACGCGCCAGAGGTGCTGTCCGCCCTGGTCGGGGCCGACGGCATGCCGATGTGTCCGGTAGTGGTGGTTACCGGTGGTGCCAACCGGGAGGAAGGCCGCCTGGCGCTGCGTGCTGGCGCGCAGGACTATATCGCCAAAGACTGGACCAACTCAAGCACCCTCAGCCGCACCGTCGAAAACGCCAGCGAAAGCTGGACAATGGCGCGTGAACTTCGCCACAGCAAGGGTGCGCTGCGCCTGGTAACAGATCGCGAAACATTTCGCAGCGTGTTCGGCGACGCAACGCGCGGCCTGACAGATGAGCATGCGCTCAGACGAATGGCTTCACATTTGCTGGGTGTTCACCTGCAAGTCAACCGGGTCATGTACGGCGAAGTGGTAGGCGAAGAAACTGTCGTGATCGGACAAAGCTACGTCAGCGGCGTACACCAGATAGATGGTACCTACCGGCTGGAAGACTATGGCCCGAAGCTCCTAAGCGCCCTACTGTCGGGCGAAAACGTGGTTGTATCTGACCTCATCGCTGATGGCGGCTACTCGGAGAGCGAAAAAGCAGCCTACGCCCAAATGAAAATTGTGGCCAATCTAAGTATTCCCATTTTGAAAAACGGCCGACTGGTTGCATTGCTCGGTGTTCATCAAGATGCGCCGCGCGCCTGGACCCCGGAAGACATCGCCTTGGCGCGAGAAATAGCCGAGCGTACCTGGGCTGCGGTGGAGCAGGTGCGCAGCGAGGCAAAACTGTTGGCCAGCCGGATACAACTGTCCCAGATAGTCGCGACCATGCCGTCATTTTCGGCCGTTCTACGAGGGCCTCTGCATGTCATTGAGCTGGCCAACCAGGCGTTGTTTGACCTCGTACACCAAGGTCCCGAAATTTTAGGGAAAACCTTCGTTGAGGCGTTTCCAGAGCTTGCCACGCAGGCGTTTCCTCAACTGCTCGACACGGTATACCGCACTGGCGAAAAATTTGAGGCAACAGGCATGCGGGCCATTGTAAGGAGCGGCCTTGGTGGTGAACTGGCCGAAATTTTTGTCGACTTTGTTTACCTTCCCATGCGTGAAGCCGATGGCCAGGTCTCAGGGATTTTTATCCATGGCGTAGACCGTTCGGCAGAGGTAAGGGCTAGCCAGGAATTGGCTCAGCGTGCGCGTGAGCTGCGCAGCGTGACTGAAAACACGCCCGATGGGCTCACGCGTTTTGACCATCAGTTCCGTTATGTATTTGTCAATTCGGTGATGGAGAAATTATCGGGGCACTCCGTTGCCGAGATTTTGGGCAAAACCCATCGCCAACTGGGTGTGCCGGACAAACTGTGCGCCCAATGGGAAAAAGCGATTCGCTATGTGTTCGACCATGCCGCAGACAGCTCGGTGGACTTCTCATTGGACACACCGCATGCAGGTTTGCGTCACTTTTCCTGTCGGCTGGTTCCCGAGTTCAATGAAGACGGGCAAGTGGCGTCTGCGCTGGGCGTGACCCACGACATTACCAATCGCCGCGCTTATGAGGAGCGGCTTTTGGAACAAGACGTACGCAAGGATGAGTTTCTGGCCACGTTAGCCCATGAGCTGCGTAATCCGCTGGCACCCATACGCACCGGTTTGCAGCTACTAAAACTGTCGCCAAAGGAAGAGGTGGTGGCCCGAACGCTACCGGTGATGGAGCGGCAACTGGGACAGCTGGTGCGGCTGATTGACGATCTGCTGGATGTCTCGCGCATCAACAGCGGCAAGATCGTGCTCAAGCGCGAGCTTGTCGCATTTCAGGAGATCGCCGCGACCGCGCTGGAAGCTTCGCGACCATTCATTGATGTCGCAGGTCACTCGCTGACCATTGACTGGCCTGACGTACCCGTGTGGCTGGACGCCGACCCGACTCGGCTGGCGCAGATCCTCAGTAATTTACTGACCAATTCGGCCAAGTACATGCATTTGGGCGGCCAGATTAACTTCAGTGCTCGTTTGCAGGATGAAAATATTTTGATCTCGGTGCGCGATACCGGCATGGGCATCCCGGCAGAAATGCTCGATAGCGTATTTGACATGTTCACGCAGGTCAACCGCACGCTCGACCGCGCGCAGGGCGGCTTGGGCATCGGCTTGTCGCTAGTCAAAATGCTGGTCGAAATGCACGGGGGCGCTGTTCATGCGGCCAGCGACGGTATTGATATGGGCAGCGAATTTACGGTCAGCCTGCCGACGGCTTCGGCTTTGGCTTTAGCTTTTGCGCCGCAAGCAGCTGCGCCTGCTGTGCCTGCCGCTCTTGCGGGGTGCCGCATTCTGGTGGTGGACGACAACGTGGACGCCGCCGAGACTATGATCATGCTGCTGGAAATATTCGGTCACGATGCACGCTCGGCGTTCAGCGGAGAAGCGGCACTTGATCTGGCGTTTTCCTTTCTTCCCGATATCGTATTTCTTGATATTGGCTTGCCGGGAATGAATGGTTATGAAGTGGCAAAACGACTGCTTGCTAATCCGTTGACGGCGTCAGCTAAATTGATTGCCCTCACCGGCTGGGGTACTGAAAACGATATTCGAAAATCAAAAGCCGCGGGCTTCAATGCCCACTTGACCAAACCGGTGAACCCGGATGCCGTTGAGGCGATTCTGTTAACGCTTCTGTCAGCCCAGCCGCTGGATAAGCACCACCCTGACAGGTAGCGTTTGCGCACCACCACTGGCGCGGCCTATCGGGCAATTGTTGCCCGCGAGGCACGCCAGTGCTTGAGTTAGCGTTCCAGTGCGGCAAATCGCTGGCGCTTAATCACCACAGCTCCAATTATCGGCGGGCACTTTTCATGCTACATACATTGGGCCTCTAAGCTTTCCAGCATCTGTGCGTTAGCAGACATAAATCGAATTGATTTCGCCGGAGCTGTGTCGAAAAGATATTCCATAAGTGTAAAAGAAAATTATCAAAAACGATGAACTAACTTTAGTAAACGATCAAGGCGATGTTGCAGATGGACGTACTACGTTGCAAATCGCTGACACTATTTATGCAGTTCAGATTTTGATAAGCGCTGCGACGGTTAATAGCGGTTGATCATTGTTATAAAATGTTATGCGTCTTT
>Ga0123336_10005077_pt1 | contig 10537 bp, 10 predicted proteins | sample SSSSmetaG_FD_96466 | JGI IMG/M metagenome (GOLD analysis project Ga0123336, IMG submission 96466) | Glacier valley bacterial and archeal communities from Borup Fiord, Nunavut, Canada, to study Microbial Dark Matter (Phase II) - ​SSSS metaG | ecosystem: Environmental > Aquatic > Freshwater > Ice... | reverse complement strand
GCCTGCCGCGCTGAGGTCGGCGCGGCCTCCGGGCCGCGCCCGCCGCTACCAGCCGAACAGCGTCACGCCGGCGCCGCACGAGCTGTGGCGGAAGTTGTAGTCGATCACCGTTTCGCCGTAGCCGGCGAAGACCTGCGCGTACCAGCGCAGGCCTTTCGGATCCTTGCGCCGCACCGGCGCCGTGAAGTCGAGCTGGAGCGAGCCGTGGCTGTCGAAGTTGGTCTTCGCGAGCGCGCTCAGCGTGTAGAAGCCCGGGCTCCAGAGCGCGAGCAGCTCGGTCCGGCCGCGGTACTTCGTGAAGTCGGGGTTGTCGTCCTGGCCGTCGCTCTCGCGGATGCGCCAGTTGTAGCGCGCCGTCAGGGCCAGGTCGCCTTTCTCGAGGCCGCCAAGCGCGTAGAGCCGGTTCCAGCTGCGCGAGAACGGCAGCGCCTGACCGTTCGACTGGTGCGCCAGGCCGAGTCCGGCCATCTTCGTCTTGAAGCCGAACGCAAGGTCGAGCGGCGTCGGCACGATGTAGATCAGCTCGGGCTCATGGTCGGTGGCGCGAAACGGCCGCGAGATGCTGCCGCTGTAGATCTGCCAGAGCGACTGCTGCGTGTACGCGAACCAGAGGTCGGCGTTCGGCAGCAGCAAGCCTTCGGCGAGCTTGGTGCGCACCGAGATCTGCAGCTTCGATTCGATCTTGTCGTAGTCGGGCAGCGTGCCGGCGTGGCCGGCCGCGGGCGAGTTCGGCGTGCGGTTCAGGCGGCTCGTCACCTGCACTGGCAAGAAGTAGTTGGGCCGGTAGCCGGTGAAGTTGAAGGTGCCGCGCTTGCGCTCGGGGGTGAGCTCCCAGAACTCGTCCAAATACGACCCTTCGGCGCTCTCGATCGGCTTCGGCCGGGCCGCGTCGGCCGCGGACACCGGCGCACCGGCCGATGCGCCGGGCGCCTCGGCCGCGCCCCGTACCTGCGGCGCGACGACGTTGTCGTAGCAGGCCAGCCGCTCGGCGTCGTTGCGCGTCTGCGCGCAGGCTTCGATCGCGGCGGGCAGGCGGGGGGCGCTCGTGACGTGGCCGGAAGGCTCGGCGGCGACGCCGTCGAGCGACGTGATCGTCGCGGCCAGAGCCCAGGCACCCCGAAACATCCATCGCGTCTGCATGCTGTTCGATTCCTTCGTGTCGAGTGTGCCCGCAAGAGCAAGCGCGGCGCCTCCGGTCGGCCCGGCGTGCAGCCTGTCGGCCTGCCCTGCCGGTCTGTCACTCGGGCGTTGGCGGGCGCCGACCGCCCCCGTACAGTCGCCGCAAACGGTCCCCGCCAGCATCCTCATGTCCGCTTCCAACACCCCCGCCGCCGCCCTCCCGCCAAGCGCTTGGCACCGCTTCTCGAGCGGCGCCGTACGCATGTTCCACGGTTACGGCAACTGGCTCGTGTCGATCTCGTGGAAGCTCTTCCTGCTGCTGTCGCTGCTGCTCATGATCTGCGCCGGCGTGCTCTCGCACCTGCCGCCGTTCAACATCCCGATCGGCCAGGAGTGGTCGACCTCGCACACCAGCGTGCCGGTGCCGCCCGTCCCGCCGGTCCGCTCGGGCCGAAGCGATCGCGACCCGGCCGTGCGGATCGAGAAGAAGGATTCGCAGGGTCGCGACATGACGATCTCGATCGACGAGGACGGCGTGCGCATCACGCCATCGCGGCGCACTTCGACCGCCGCCGAGGCGGGTGCGTCGGCCGCCTCGAGCGCTGCGTCGGCAGGCTCCGGAGGTGCTGACAGCGTCGGCGTCGAGATCAAGCTGCCCGCGAACGCCGACAGCGACGATGTGCGGGAAGCGGTGCGGGAAGCCAAGGCCGCCGTCGTCGACGCGATCCGACAGTCGCGCGAAGCGGCGACGGAGGCCGCGGCCGAAGCGGCCATCGAGTCGGCCGTCGAATCGGCGGTGTCGGGCGACAAGGCCGTGCGCCGCGTGCGTGCAGCGCGCATCGGCGATTCGTTCACCGACATCGCGTTCCTCTTCATCGTCGCCTCGGCGATCCTGAAGTTCACCTACAAGGGCACGATCCAGGCCGAGGTCAAGGCTGCGGTCGCGACCGAGACGGCCGAGTCCGAGCAGCTCAAGCGCCAGGTCGTCGAGGCGCGGATGGCGGCGATGCAGGCGCAGGTCGAGCCGCACTTCCTCTTCAACACGCTGGCCTCGATCGATCACCTGATCGAGACCGATCCGCCGCGCGCCAGCACGATGCAGAAGAACCTGATCGCGCTGCTGCGCGCCTCGATGCCGTCAATGCGCGAGCAGAATCCGAACGCGCAGACGCTCGGCCGCGAGATGGCGGTGATCCGGCCTTACCTCGAGATCCTCAAGGTGCGCATGGAAGACCGCCTGCAGGCAAGCGTCCGCGTGCCCGAGGGCCTGGCCTCGGCCGAGTTCCCGCCGATGATGATCCAGTCGCTGGTCGAGAACGCGATCAAGCACGGCCTGGAGCCGAAGGCCGAGGGCGGCGCGCTCGAGGTCTCGGCCGAGATCGTCCACGGGCGGCTGGCCGTCACCGTCGCCGACACGGGCCTGGGCTTCGGCAAGGCCGACACCGCCGGCACCGGCATCGGCCTGGCCAACATCCGCGAGCGGCTGAAGCTGCTCTACGGCGACAAGGCCTCGATGGTCGTCGCCGACAATCAGCCCACCGGCACGATCGTGACGCTGACCGTGCCCTACCAGGCGCAACCGCGCGAAGAAGCGACCGCATGAGCCCATCCTGGAAAGGCGCCCTCGCCGTCCTGGTGCTGATCCTGACCCTCGTCGTCGCCGCGCTGCTGGCGACGGCCTGGACCGTGCTGCCACTCGACTCCACGGCGATCACGATCGACGGCGATACTTTCTCGCTCGCCGACTTCACGGGTGCGGATGCCGTGCTCTTCTTCATGGTGGCGGTCGCAGCCTTGGTCTTCGCGCTCGTGGTGGCGCTGGCGGCCGGCGCCGTCGGGCTCGGGCTCGGCGCCCTCGGCCTCGCCCTGGGTCTGGCCGTCACGCTCGGCGTGCTCACTCTCGTGGCGTCGCCCTTCCTGCTGTTCGTCTGGCTGCTCTGGCGCGGGTTGCGCACACGGCGGATGCCGGTGCCCGCCCACTCATGACGACCGCCCTCATCGCCGACGACGAGCGGCTGCTGCGCGAGCAGCTGCGCGCGCGCCTGGCCGAGGTCTGGCCCGAGCTCGAGATCGTCGCCGAGGCCAAGAACGGCGCCGAGGCGGTCACGATGACCGAGACGCACCACCCCGACATCGTCTTCCTCGACATCCGCATGCCGGGCATGACCGGCATCGAGGCGGCGCGCGCGATCGCCCAGCTGCCGACGGCCGACGACGACGCAGGCGACGATGCGGCGCCCGAGGGCGCGAAATCCTGGCACGGCTGCGAGATCGTCTTCATCACCGCCTACGACCAGTACGCGATCGAGGCCTTCGAGCAGGGCGTCGTCGACTATGTCCTGAAGCCCGCCGAGCGGGCGCGCCTGCAGCTCACCGTCGACCGCATCCGAAAACGCCTCGCCGACCGCGCCGCCGACGAATCGCCCGACGCGACCGGCATGCAGCAGCTGCTGCAGCGCCTCGCGACCAAGATGAACCCGGGCGCGGCGCCGAAGCTGAAGTGGATCCAGGCGACCGTCGGCGCGGCGATCCAGATGGTCCCGGTCGACGACGTGCTCTTCTTCATCTCCGACGAGAAGTACACGCGCGTGCAGACGGCGACGATCGAAGCCTTGATCCGAAAGCCGATCAAGGAGCTCGTCGACGAGCTCGACGCCGACGCGTTCTGGCAGATCCATCGCTCGACGCTCGTCAACACGCGGATGATCGCCGGCGTCACGCGCGACCTGCGCGGGCGCCAGCTGGTCGCCCTGCGCGGCCACCCCGAGAAGCTCGAGGTGAGCCGCAGCTACGCGGGGCTCTTCAAGGGCATGTAGCGATCGCGCAGGTCCAGCTTCGCAGCACGACGACCGAATCTCCGGTCGTCGAAACTCGCCACCGCGGCACACGCCCGATAGCCGGCGTGATGCAAGGCGTCGGCGAAGTCGAGGCCGGACCGGTGTGCCTCGCGTGCCGTTTCGACCGAGGCCCGATCCTCGATCGTGACCTGCGGCAAGGCCAGAAGATGGCTGACGACGGCGAAGAATTGCGCCGGCCGGGTGCCGTACAGGCCGCGCATCACCCCTTCGAGCTCGAGGAGCACGGTCTTGCAGACCTGCAGCGGACGATCGCCCTCGATCAACCGCCGCGCCGCGTCGGCCTGCCGGGACGTGGCGATGCTCGCCGGCTCCATCCCGGCCAGGAAATAGCGCGCCAGGACATTGGTGTCCAGACCGATCACTTCTTCGGCTTCGTTCGCGCCGGCGAAGGCTTCTTGCCGATCGGGGCCAGAAGGCTGGCGACGTCGACGTCTGCCGGCACCGCCGGGCCGGAGACCTTGATCATTCCGAAGCCGCTCTTCGGGCGCAATCGCTTCACGACCGCTGGCCGCAGCACGGCGCGATCACCCTCGACCGCGAAGGCGATCCGCGAGCCTTGCCGCAAGCCCAGACGTTGCCGGACCTCCTTCGAAACCGTGACCTGACCCTTGCTCGTCATGGCGGTCGTCTGCATGTCGACTCCAAGTATTACCTGGTAATGATTGGATTCGGCACGCCAAGGGCGGGGCGAGACGGGCTCATGGCGCGTCGGCAATGACGGCGGCCGATCGCGCAGCCCGCTCAGCCGCCGCCGCGCGAAGCGCCATCAACCGACCCCGCGGATCCTCGACCTTCTTCGCCTCGTGCAGCTTCATCTCGGCGATGAAGCGGCTCGGCAGCGCGGCCTGGATCTGCCGGCCGCGCTTTCTCCGGCGCAGCACGCTCACCGCGAGCGTGGCGCGTGCGCGCGTGATGCCGACGTACATCAGCCGACGCTCTTCCTCGAGCCGTGCCGCCGCGCCCTCCTCGTCGTCGTTCGCGAACGGCAGCAGGCCTTCGTTGACGCTCGCCAGCACGACGTGCGGCCATTCGAGCCCCTTGGCGGCGTGCAGCGTCGAGAGCGTGACGACGTCCTGATCGTCGCCCCGCTCGGCGAGGCTGATGATCACCGAGATCGTCTGCGCGACTGCGAGCACGCTCGTCGCCGGCTCCTCGTCGCCGGTCGCTGCCGAGCCCTTGCCGCCGCAGCGGCGCGCCATCCAGTCGATGAATTCGAGCACGTTGTTCCAGCGCGCGGCCGCGAGCGGCGGCGAATCCTCGCCGTCGTGAAGATGCTGCTCGTAGCCGATGTCCTTCAGCCAGCCGAGCAGCAGCGCCTTCGCGTCCTGCTCTCCGGTGGTCGCGCCGGCGCGCTCCTGCAGGTCGTTGACGCAGCGGCCGAACTCGTGGAGGCCGGCGACAGCGCGACTCGACAGCGCGCCGACCAGCGACTCGGCGAAGAGAGCCTCGAACAGACTCGCCTTCCAGCGCGACGCGAACGTGCCGAGCGCCGCCAGCGTCTGGTGGCCGATGCCGCGCTTCGGGCTCGTCACCGCGCGCAGGAATGCCGGGTCGTCGTCGGGATTGACGATCAGCCGCAGCCACGCGCAAAGGTCGCGGATCTCGGCGCGGTCGAAGAAGCTCTGCCCGCCCGAGACCTTGTACGGGACCCCTGCCTTGCGCAGTGCCTGCTCGAAGACGCGCGCCTGGTGGTTGGCGCGATAGAGCACGGCGAAGTCCTTGAAGGCAGCGCCGCTCGCGCGCAGCGATTCGATGCGCGCGACCGCCCGCTCGGCCTCGTGCACCTCGTCGTCGCACTCGACGACCGCGACCGGATCGCCAGCGCCGAAATCGCTCCAGAGCTTCTTCTCGAAGAGCTTCGGGTTGTGTGAGATCACCGCGTTCGCGGCCGCGAGGATGCTGCCCGTCGAGCGGTAGTTCTGCTCGAGCGCGATGACCTTCAGCTTCGGATAGTCGACCGGAAGGCGGCGCAGGTTGAGGGTGGTCGCGCCGCGCCAGCCGTAGATGCTCTGGTCGTCGTCGCCGACCGCGGTGAACGCGCCGCGCTCGCCGGCAAGCAGCTTCAGCATCTCGTACTGGACGCCGTTGGTGTCCTGGTATTCGTCGACGAGGACGTAGCGCAGGCGATCGCGCCACGCCTCGCGCACCTCGGCATCGCGCTCGAGCAGCTTCATCGGCAGGACGACGAGATCGTCGAAGTCGCTCGCCTGATAGGCGGCGAGGCGCTCCTCGTAGCGCTTCATCACCCGCGCGGCGACGAGCGCGTCCTCGCGCGACCGGCCCTTGTCGAGTCCATCGCCGTCGCCCGAGAGCGCGTCGGCCTCGGCGCCGTCCGACGTCAGGCCGCGGTTCTTCCACGCCGAGATCGCCCACTGCCATCGCCGCGCGAGCGCGTTGTCGGTCGTGCCGCCGGCGTCCTTCAGGATGCCGAGGACGTCGTCGCTGTCGAGGATGCTGAAGTTGGGCTTGAGGCCGACGCGCTCGCCGTGCTCGCGCAGCATGCGCACGCCGAGCGAGTGGAAGGTGCTGATCGCGAGCTTGCCCGCTGCCTTGCCGCCGACCAGCGCCCGCGCCCGCTCGCGCATCTCGGCGGCCGCCTTGTTGGTGAAGGTGATCGCCGCGATCTGCGCCGGCGCATGGCCGGTCTCGAGCAGGCGGGCGATCTTGTGGACGATGACCCGCGTCTTGCCGGAGCCGGCGCCGGCGAGGACGAGGCAGGGGCCGGCGAGGTGATGGACCGCCTCGAGCTGGGCCGGGTTCAAGGTCACCGGCGGCGACCGGTCGGCGCTCAGTCCGTCTTGCCGCACATGCAGTGCACGATCGCCGCGAACGGCCTGCGGTGCTCCGCGATCTCCGCGACCCAGCCGAGCTCGCGGCCCGCGTCCTTCACCAGCGACGGCGCGACGCCGAAGGCGGCGCCGACGCGCGCGTCGAGCTGCGCGCCGACCAGCGCCGAGACCTCGTTGTTGAGCATGGCGACGATCTGCGCGAACTTGCCCGGCTCGCGCTCGATGTAGATCAGGCGCGGCTTGTCGCCGAGCTTGGCGCGCGTCGCCGCCGACTTCACCGCGTCGCCGAACAGGCCGACGGTGTCGACCAGGCCGCGCTCCTTGGCCTGCGTCCCGGTCCAGACCCGGCCTTGGGCGATCGCGTCGATCTTCGCCGCGGTCGTCTTGCGCGCGACCGCGACCTTGGTGGTGAAGTCGACGTAGATGTGGTCAACCGACTTCTGCACGAGATCGGCGAGGCGCGGATCGAGCGGCAGGCGCGGATCGTCGGCGTTGCGCAGCCACGTCGTGCCGACGCCCGCCGGATGCACGCCGACCTTCGCGAGCGTCTGATCAGCCGTCGGCAGCAGCGCGAAGACGCCGATCGAGCCGGTGACGGTCGCCGCGTCGGCGACGATCTCGTCGGAGGCGGTCGAGATCCAGTAGCCGCCCGACGCGGCGACGTTGCCCATCGAGACCACCACCGGCTTGCCGGCCGCGCGCGTGAGCTCGAGCTCGCGCCGCACGAGCTCGGAGCCGAAGACGCTGCCGCCGGGCGAATCGACGCGCAGCACCAGCGCCTTGACCTCCTTGTTGTCGCGCGCACGGCGGATCAGGTCGGCCGTCGACAGGCCGCCGACGGTGCCGGCCGGCGCCTGGCCGTCGACGATCTCGCCTACGGCGACGACGACGCCGATCGCGTCGCCCGTGAGCGTCGGCTTGACGCGGCCAAGGTAGTCGTCGAACGAGATCTGGCGGAAAGTCTGCTCGTCGTCGTCCTTGGCACCGCGCTCGATCATCAGCTGGCGCAGCTCGTCGCGGGTCTTCAGGCCGTCGATCAGCTTGGCGTCGAGCGCGAGCCTGGCCGCGTCGCCTCCCGCCGCGGCCATCCGCGCCGGCGCTTCGTCGATGCCCTTGGCGATCGCGCCCGGTGCGAGCTTCCTCTCCTTCTCGACCGCGTCGGTGTAGGTCTTCCAGAGGTCGCCGAAGAGGAAGCGATCGGCCTCGAGTGCCGGCGCCGACGGCTCGTTGGCGATGAACGGCTCGACCGCGCTCTTGAAGGTGCCGACGCGCACCACGTTGACGGTGACGCCGAGCTTGTCGAGCGCGTCCTTGTAGTAGTTGCGCAGGCTCCCGAAGCCCGAGAGATAGGTCATGCCGAGCGGGTGCATGTAGACCTCGTTCGCGTGCACGGCGACGTAGTACTGGCGCTGGTCGTACGACGAGCCCCAGGCGACGACCTTCTTGCCGCTCGCCTTGAAGCGGTCGATCGCGGCTGCGACCTCGCGCAGCGTCGAGAAGCCCGTCGGCCGCATCTCGTCGAGGACGACGACGAGGCCTGTGATCTTCGGGTCGGCGGCAGCAGCGTCGAGCACGGCGACGATGTCGCGCAGCTGGATCTTCTGCACCGCCTCGCCGCGCACCTGGTCGAGCGCGGTCGAGCGCAGGTTGCCGCTCTTCTGCTCGCCGATCGTGCCGTCGAGGCGCAGGACGAGCGCGGTCTTGTCGGCGATCGCGGGGGTGCCGCTCCTGATCAGGCCGAAGACGATGAAGACGACGACGCCCAGGAAGATCAGGTTCAGGACGACACGCCGGCTGGTGTCGAGCACGCGCCACAGGCCGCGGAAGAACCGGCGCACCCGACCGGGATTGGACGCTGACATGAACCCTCTCTCCTCGAAGTTGCGCCTAGCTTAAGCGACCGGCGGCAGCGACCGGCTGGTGCGGACTTCCACCGTCGATCCGCGCCATCGCGCCTTGCCATACTCGCTCGATGCAGGCCGTCTTCGCCGTCACCGTGCCGTTCTTCGCGCTGGTGCTGCTCGGCTGGCTCGCGGCACGCTGGGGCATGCTGCCCGAGAGCGCGATCCCCGGGCTGAACATCTACGTCCTCTTCTTCGCGCTGCCGTGCATGCTGTTCCGCTTCGGCTCGAGCCAGCCGCTGGAGCGGCTGGCGGATCCTGCCCTGCTCGGGATCTACCTCGTGTCGGCGCTCGTGGTGGTCGGCGCGAGCGTGGTGCTGACCTGGCGCGGTCGCGGCAACGGCGACGGCGTCGACCTGCGCGATGCCGCGTTCGGCGCTCTCGTCGCGGCTTTCCCCAACGCCGGCTTCATGGGCGTTCCTCTCCTCGTCGCACTCTTCGGCGACGCTGCGGCCGGGCCGGTGATCGGCGCCATCGTCGTCGACCTGGTCGTCACCAGCACGCTCTGCCTCGCGCTCGCGCAAGCCGACACCGGCCGCAGCGCGGGCGCGAACGAACGCTCCGCCGCCCGTGGCGCGCTCGTCGCGCTGCGCGGCGCGCTCACCAATCCGCTGCCGTGGGCGATCGTGATCGGCGCCTGCTTCGCGCTCGCGCAGCGCGAGCTGCCCGGGCCGATCGCGCAGGTCGTGCGCATGCTCGGCGATTCGGCGGCACCGGTGGCGCTGTTCACGATCGGCTCCGTGCTCTGGCGCGCCGGCCAGCACGCGCACACCCGAACGCCGGTCGGGCGCTACCTGCCGCTCGCGCTGATCAAGCTCGTCGCGCATCCGGCCCTGGTCTTCGCGATCGGCTTGGCCGCCCGCGCGCTCGGCGCGCCGGTGTCGTCGTCCGGGCTGACGGTGCTGACCTTGACGGCTGCCCTGCCGAGCGCGAGCAACGCGTCGCTGCTGGCAGAGCGCTACGGCGCCGACAACGGCCGCATCGCCCGGATCATCCTGGCCTCGACGGTGCTCGCGTTCGCGACGTTCTCGACCTGCGCGTGGCTGTTCGGCGTCGGCAGTGGCCCATAGCCAAGCACACGTCGGAATGGTATTCTGTATACAGAAGCCAGTCCGTTCCCGACCATGCCGGCCCACCTCGTCAAACTCCAATCCGCCCCCGACCTCGTCGATCAGGTCTACCGCGCCCTGCTCGACGCCATCAGCGACGGCTCGATCGTGCCCGGTGCGCGGCTGACGCAGGAGACCATCGCCGCCGACCTCGCCGTCTCGCGCCAGCCGGTGCTGCAGGCGCTGCGCCTCTTGAAGAAAGACGGCCTCGTCCTCGATGCGCCCGGGCGCGGCGTGCTTGTCGCGCCGCTCGAGCCGAGCTGGATCGCGCAGGTCTACGAAGTGCGCGGCGCGCTCGATGCGCTCGCGGCGCGTCTCGCCGCGGCGCGGCATGCGGTGCTCGACCCGAAGCTCGTCGAGCGGGGCCGGCGTGCGGCGCGCGGTCGCGACATCCAGGCCATGATCGAAGCCGACATCGCCTTCCACCAGGCGGTCTACGCCGCCTCGGGCAATCCGCTCATCGCCAGGAGTGCAGAGACGCACTGGGTGCACCTGCGCCGCGTCATGGGCGCGGTGCTGCAGCATTCGCCGCAGCGCGAGGCGCTCTGGGACGAGCACGAGGCGATCGCCCGTGCCATCGCCAAGGGCGACGCCGAGCGCGCTGCTCACCTCATCGATCACCACGGCCGCCGGGCCAGCGCCAATCTCCAGACGCGGCTTGCCGACGTTCTCACCCGCCCCTCGAAAGGACACGCATGAAACTCACCGCAGCACAACGCGAGCAGTTCGACCACGACGGCTATCTCTTCTTCCCCAGCCTC
>Ga0123336_10005074_pt1 | contig 10541 bp, 14 predicted proteins | sample SSSSmetaG_FD_96466 | JGI IMG/M metagenome (GOLD analysis project Ga0123336, IMG submission 96466) | Glacier valley bacterial and archeal communities from Borup Fiord, Nunavut, Canada, to study Microbial Dark Matter (Phase II) - ​SSSS metaG | ecosystem: Environmental > Aquatic > Freshwater > Ice... | reverse complement strand
CGCGGGGCTGAGACCGCAAGAAGAGGCGGATAAGCTAAACACCGTTAAGGTGGGTGAGTTGGGCTTGTCCTACGGGCTGTCAGGAGATACGTTCGTATTCGTCAATAGCAGTGCCAGAACGCAAACTATTGGGGCGCTTGGCGGCACGGATACACTTGGTACTGAAAGCACATTCAAGGCGGTACAAACCGCGTTTCCACCTCTGCCACGCGAAATCCTGTACCTGGATTTAACGCGCCTGCAAGCCGTATTGAACGCGCTCCCGAATAACACTCCGGTCAAACCCATTCTGCCGCTGTTCGACCAGTTTACTAGCGCAGCAATTGTACAGACTGTGCCGCAAGGGACGGGCATTCTAACAAGGTATATCCTTATGCAGAAATAGCCATAGCCATGTTCAGCGTGGGTTTCTCCGTGCTACTTACGTGTCGCGCTTACGTGTGGACGTCAAGAATGGCGTCCGCTCCGATCATCTGCGTAGACCCCTAAGTCTATTGCGTCCCCACTATCACAAAGCAGGAACCCATTATCATCAACTTGGAACCGGCTATCAGGAACTAGGCACACGTCCAACAGTTTTTGTGTTTAATCGGTCGAATCGACCGCATGAAAGCCGGATGAGTGGTTGGACTTTTATGAACCACACTTGACCTGTTTACTCATAAAACCCTGCACGCTAGTAGATCGCTTGCGAGGGAGGTGGCACGCTATGACGCGCAGTTCGGGACGTGGAGCATGGCACAAGTCTCGAAAGTTCTGCTACTCACTGCGCCGAATAGCGATGCGGACGTGGTGAATGCGCTTTTGCAAAGACAAAAAAACGCTGCTCGTGGTGCCTTACCGCGCCCAATTGTACACATCCCCTCCCACAAGATAAAGTGTGGTGATAGAAACATATTCATACAAGCGGGTACAAATAGTCAGCATACGTCGGCAAAACGTGCTACACGTCAGCCTTAATCAACTCTGTTGCTACTCTTTTAATCGTGCGCCGTTGAGAAGGAGTAGCTGCCACGAGGATCGCCATGATCTCAGCCAAGTCGGGAGCAAAAAGCATTTCATCTCCACTAGCTAAGTTAGCGGCTTCTAGAAGTTTCATTTTATCAATGTCGAGTGCTTCTGCAAGTGCATCAAGAAGAGATTGTTTACCTTTGATGCTCATCATTGGAGGTGTGACACGTCCAGTCTCCCAATTAGCAATCGCTTGTTCTGAATAAACGAAACCTCTCTCCCCAAGTGCTTTCGCGAGACCCACCTGCGTCAAGTGTGCAGCATGACGAGCCGCACGTATTGCCTCTCCCAATCGTGTCTCTTGTTTTGTCTTGCTCATAATATCCTCCTAGGTGAAACTCAGATATATCAATTTTATCACACCAGTAGTGACGCCTTGACAGCCTCGTAAAAAGCAAGTAAAATTGCCGTTATCGGTTGTGCTTAGCAATGCCCAATATTGTTAAGTTCCTGTTGCATTATGATCGTCAACGCTTCGTAGTCCCGATGTCTTGCAATTGTGGTAAATGCCGGTGAAGTAGCCGAATTTCAGTAAGGAGACGAGAAGTCATGACGCTCTCAGTTGTTTTCAAAGGAATTGAAGGTATTGTACTGTCCGCAGATAGCCGACTAACAGTTCAGGCTCAGACAGGCTCAATCAGCTTTTATGACAACGCGACAAAAATTTTTGCCCTTCCTGGACAAAGACATTGTGGGGTCATAACAGCGGGGAGTTCAACAATCCCAATACAGAGTCAGAGCCGCTCGCTGACAAGTCATTTGCTTGAATTCTCCGAAGTAATAAATCCTTTAGGAAAATTATCTGTCGAGGATTTAAGCAATGAATTGAATAGATTTGTAACGCGCGTTTGGCACATTTCAGGTCAACCGCAGCAAACACTTAATCTCGCAGTGGTTGGCTTTGATGCGAGTTGTTCAAGTGGGCGAGTTTTTAGTCTTATTTTTCCAGCAGCCTCACAGCCTACCGAATTGAACAAAGGTGAGTTTGGGCTAACTACATTTGGCGAAGACGGCTTCGTATGGACATTAATCAGGGGTATCAACGTAAGACTACTCAATGACATAAAGAATATTGTTGCGCGCTCTGGAAGCGGTGAGTTGGAAACTGCCGTTAATAGTGCTACTCAAGGATTCAGTTACTTTCCACCTATATCTTCTCTTCCGCTGCGTGATGCGGTTGATTTGACTAGATTTTTGATAGAAACCACATCTCTACTTCAAAAATTTCTTGTCTTGACACAGACAGTAGGCGGACCGGTGAAAAGTGCTACAATTACAGCCCAGGAAGGTTTCAATTGGGTAAGCTGAGTTGTGATCGGAGACGATGTTGGACTCTTTTTCTGACAGCCAAAACCGTGAAACGATTTCATGGACATACGATGAGACCAACATTGTACCTAAATCGTGTTCAATACCTGCACGAAAAACTTGGGTTTATACATTGACTGTAGACCTGAAAAACGGCGGAGTTTGTCTATCAATGCGAGAGAAAACAGACGAAATAACACCTTTAATTGAGAGTGGGGCAAAAGCAGAAAAGAGGGAGCCAAACTGGTAAAGTCGGAGTAGCGACACAACAACCAACTAATAAGGCTCAAGGGGATGATAGCGAAAGCGATGAGCGTGGTCGAGACGTGGAACGCGGGAGTAGAAGCGTTACGGGGTGCAACGCTAGGCAAAAAGGTGAGCTAGCCAAAATTTTCAGTCGGATTGTGAGCCTCGCATCAAACAATGCTTGATACAATTAGAGCCGTTGAAGGCAGGCAAATAGTTACAGTATAATCGTGCATCAATCATATCAAAAATCACGAGCCTTTTAGAGCCTGTCATGCACTTACCAAGCCATAAGAGGTTTGAGCATAAGACAAGCGAAGGCGAGAAAATGTAGACCTTTGAAGGTTAAAGGAAGGCGCTCGTTGTCGTGTGCAAGACGGCGAAAGCGAGCAAGCAATGGAGCGCTCCACAACCCAACGCCTGGGAAGCAGGATGAAGCCGCGTTTGGCGTCAGGCAGTTTGACGACCTCGAGACGGATACCCTGAGAAGCAGCATCTTCTGCAGTTTGTTCACCCGTATACCCTTGGACGGAACGTTAACGAAGTCCTCAACAAAGGCAACTTCAACCTGACCACCCGTTACCCACTGAACTTGCTCGGCCAATTCAGCGACCTGTGCGCGAACGGAACGTCGCCGCAGGCCTCTTGTTCATTGGCGGCAGTCACATGTGCTGCCAAGAGATGGCCCAACGTGTCCACCGCCAGATGCAGTTTGCGTCCTCGCCGTTTCTTTGCACCATCGTAGCCTGCCTCCGTCCCGCTCTCCGGTGTGCTTTGCACCGTCCGACTTTCGATGATAACTGCACTCAGCTGTGCTGTTCGCCCGGCAGCCAAGCGCAGAATAACGCGCGGGTCATCCGCTATCGCCTCGAACACGCCTGCTTTCAGCCAGCGTGCTGCTTGCTGATGGACGGTGTGCCACGATGGCAGGTCATTCGGCATCATCCGCCACTGCGCTCCAGTGCGGATAATCCAACGCAATCCGTTGAATACCTCCCGCAGGCTATGTTCTCGCTCTGGCGCATTTTCTCGCATCAGCGTTAGATACGGTGCCACAAACGCCCATTCTTCGTCACTTACGTCGCTTGGATATGCTCTTCTATCGTTCATCCTCCTATTTTATCAAAGTGAATGACAGGCTCTAGAGGATGTATCTTGATGCGAAGAAATTATGGGATCGGCGACCAATTCTCCCGCGCAAGAATAGCATTTTTATATTTCCGCTCCAATTTGGGGCAGAGATGTATTGCATTCAGGATGCTGCATTTAGCCGTTTCGCTGACTATGCCACGCCCGGATACCAGTTCTGCATCGGTATAAGGGTAGAGATCTTGGCAATCTACCCAAGAATCATAATTGAGGAACGGATGTTCGGCAGCCGAGATGGTTGTCTCGCAGACGATCAAATTAGGTCGTGCCTGTATCCAACTAGAGATGCGAGTGTTAATAAACACTCCCAAAGCATTACCATCAATGTGTACAATGACGACAAATTTATCTTTGGGGGGTGAGGTATGCCTGCAATTGGTGACGTGGTAGACTTGCCATAGTTGCGCTGATGAAGGCATAGTAAACCCTACTCGTGGTACATGCGTATATGCTCAAGTAACTCGTCACCATCCTCAAGAAGCTTGATAATACTCTCAACAGACATCATTTCAGATTGTGCGTCACCTCGTTTATCCCAAGCTTCTTTCCACGCATCATCATGACTGTCTTGCGTTCGTTTCCAGAATGGCACGTTACCGTATATATCAATAATTGTATCCATCGCCTCAATGTCGGAATCGCTGAGTTCATTGAGGTTAGGTTCCCGTAATGGAATAATCTTCTTATCATCGATCACTTGAAACTCTATGATTCGAGAGAGTTGTGGATTTTTCAGCAAATCATATGTAGCTGATGGAACAGGGCCATATTCCATTGCGAAGTACGTGTCACCAGAAATAAACCGCCCATAGCGTTCCATGCTCGTCTTGTCTGCGAAATACAATAATTTGCTGATGCTGTGCTTTGTAGGGTCTGAGATATGGCTGGATATATAGAGAATTGCTTCGATCGCCTTTACTCGATTAAAGCTGAATAGAATTTGTGTCATAGTTTTTGCTCCGGTTCTCATGTTATAAATTCATATCAGAACGTTTGTTTTGCAATTTCAGATTATACACTATTTAATAACTGTGTCAAGTCAGTATAGCAAAAGCAAGCAGGTGCGGCAAACGACGATAGAACATTATGCCCATCGCGTCCATGTGTGGTGAGATCGGCTCCACTTTGATGCACGAGGTTTTCACGCACGGTTTGAACAGCTCACGCTGCGTATCGTGAACGCTTGAAGCACGCCCTGCGTCATCTTTCTTGTTCACCCATTTGCCGTCTTCGCGCTTGAATACAGTGCGGTCGTTCTTGCCGTTGGTCATATTTATCCTCTCAATTGCCATGTAAACCGTTGAAGTGCTACGTGCAGCTTGAACTTGATTGATCAAGGTCGAGACATCACGCAATCTCGTTGGCGTACCTGAATGTCGGGGAAGGCACAAATCAAATACTGTGCCATGGCCTCAATCGTCCGCATCGTCGGCTGGCGGAGGCAGCATGTGTTGCTCGGCGTCTCGCGCCAGACGCTTCGGCACTTTCTTTGGAATAGGGATGCCTGTTGTTGTTCCCAATTTCTGCGCCTGGGTATATTTGCGAAATTCCTGGTCTACTGCCTCTTGCATAGCTTCACGCGAAACGCTCCCTGACGTGGTTAATACCTGCTTGTCGTTGAGACGAATGAAGTCATCCAGCTTTCGCGTCCAGTCGGCCATGTACATCGGACGTTTTTCAACACTTTGAAGTTCGGCAAAGGACAAGAATTGTTCCACCAGGAGTTCGAGGCGCTTGATCTCCAGTTCTTCCAAGTAGTTCTTCGCGACCTCAGCCTCTTCGCGTGTGATCTGCGGTCCTTTCTTATGAACCAGCCCCATGTTCGGCTTCTTGCTGCTGACTCTGGTGGTGATCAACTCAGCAGCCGTAAAACCCGTGATGGCATAGTGAAACTTGTTCTGCACAGTCGCAAAAAATGTGTTGGCCGCTTTTGAGTCGGTTGCATAGTCAATGCTGGTAGCGAAGACCGCACGGACTTTCATATAAAAGTTTTGCTCGGACGTTCGTATTCGACGGACACGTTCAAGCAACTCGTCAAAGTAGTTGCCCTGCTGCCCTGACAACCGTGCGTCGTCGATAGCAAAACCTTTTACAACATACTCGCGCAGGGTTTTGGTCGCCCAAATTCTGAATTGAACACCTCGATGCGAGTTGACGCGGTAGCCGACAGAAAGGATTACATCCAAACTGTACAATTGGACTGGCTTATCGGAGTCAGCAATGTGCATTTTTTGCACATTGCTTTCCTCGATTAGTTCTCCTGACTTAAAAACAAGTCCTATATGCTTTGTAATCACGCTGCGTTCAGTTTGAAACAGCTCCGACATTTGTGCCTGAGTCAGCCACACCGTCTCGTCTTTGAGTTGAACTTGGATAGCGGGTTGACCCGTTTCCGATTGGTACAAAATGATGCTGCTGCCCTGTTCTCTGAAATTGCCGCTCATTGTTGCTGGTTCTTTCACTTGTCACCGAAAGTTATGGTTTCGCAGTACACGCATACCTTGTCGCCAATATAAGCATCCGATTCCCAAAGGATGCGTTCAATACGAACAGCACGGAGTTGAACATCCATGTGTAGGTTAGACGCAAATCCGGCTGGATTGAGTAAGTCCCCAACAGCGAGAGCCATGAATGGAGTTTTGCCCTCGAAAGTCACGAGACAGTCGCGACCATCATAAACTTCCACGAAATAGGTCACAGGTTTGGGAGACATCACGAACTTTCCTTTTTCAACATGAAGTTAAACCAGCTCGGACAGCCACCATCGCATCGCATTGAATGCGTTGCCAAGGAACTCAACCACACCAACAATGAGATTCATTTCCAGCGCAAATAGAGCGTAGAGAAAGGCAAGCGATGCAAGTGTCGTTTGAACATCACGCGTGCCAAAGATATGCGTTGTTGCAGGAACGCTCCACAGTTGATCCACACTAAGGCTGGCGAACAGCAATGCAAGTAGTCCAATCGTGTTCCGGGTGTTCGCTATCACCCTTAGTTGGTTCAACGAGTTCACTTTCGGTTTCTCCTCTTCTATGTCTGTCTCATATCGAGTCGTGAGACTCTCCATTCGCGAAGCCTGCGCACTCGACTTGCTAGTTGTCCGCTCAGTGAGTGAACGCTGGATCATCCTTCAATGCGCTCCAAATGGCTTTGGGCGCTGGTAGCCCAGTCTCGATTCCCAAATAGACGAACATAGTCTCTCCGGGTTGGAACACGTAGGCTACAAGGGACGTCTCCGGATCATACATCTGCGCAGTTTGAACGACCTCATCCGTCAATAGCCCTTCTCGCGAGAAAAATTGAGTGAAATCATCCGTTATCGCATAGTCGGCAGTGACATGTCCGAAAACATCCAAGTCTTTGATGCCGTTGATGAAGACGAAGCAGCCTCTGCCCCGTTCAAGCCAGTTCTGATAGGCAAGGAACGCGAGCGTTTTCCAGTTGTTGCGGATAACTCGTTCAACTTCATGTTCGTTCGCGCTTTGGCTTGGCATCGTGCTGTCCTTCTGTGTTGCTTCATGCCGAATTTCGCATCCGGTCCGGTGGCACCATCTCTGAGCTAGTCGCTGCCAGTATCTGTGTGATACGGCCATCAACTTCGAGACAGTGCCACCGTGATCTACATGCCTTGACTGCCATTCTCAACAGTCCTGAGACGTCGGTTCTCACTATCTGTGAGAACCGACACACTATCAGAAATAACTCATCAGTCCAGCTAACTTTGACCATAATCCAGAGTGATATGGTCAAAGTCCAGCTATGTTCGACAAGTTACAGCGTAAGGGGCTGGGGACAGTCAACGCATGATCCAGAAGATGGCATATGTACTTTTCTCGCACGTACCATAATTCCTGGATTGTTTCGGCTACTGAGTTGCCCATCGCGGTGCAGCCTGGCAGTTCTGGATTTTGTGCGACGAACACAGTAATTCCCGTTGGCAGCATCTCCTGAAACAACTGAGTTGCGTAGGAGCGATGGGCGAGTTGTTTAGCCTGTTCTAAATTGCTCATTTGTATCGTATGTACCCTGTGAGTAATGATTCTATAGATGCCCGACTGTAATTCTGGAACATTTGCAATGCACTACCAAATATCAATACCCTTGCCAAAATTTCACAGTGCCGTTTATGAGCCTGAGCAGTGCGCCTTCTGATGAAGCACAAACTAATTCAAGTGCCTGTGCGCAGGCTGATCAATTAGTTTTCAAGGTGAGCGATGCTGCACTTTGAGTTGAGCAAAGCCCTTTGCGTTTACACCCATCAAGATTGACGAGGGTATTGAATATGAGTTACATAATTTTTATACTTTTGTTCTATTGTATATGATGTTCTCCAAACATCAAGTGTTTATCCCAAAACACATTGAACTTACCACTGGAAGCCTGCTTTTGTGGGAGAGTAGGTCAAGGAAGTACAAGCTCTGTACGATTTCGGATGAAGATGGATGTACAAAGTTGAAAGGGAAGATGATTTGGACGGCAACAAGCTCCGGTGTCTCCCTGCCCGCTTGTCGTTTACAATGTTTTCCGCGCGTGCGCGTGCGCGTTCCATACCAAGGCGTATCGCGGCGGCGCTGCTCGATGTCGCGATTGTCGTTCTCGCGTTCGATGTTGGTCTTTTCATCACTCAGGATCGACCGCTCCAAGTCGGTCACATCTTTTGCGTTTCATGCGCCGCATATCGCGCGTGATGTCACCGACCTTCTCAAACGTAAAATATTCTGTCAGGTTGCCGAGCGTCACCGCTGCGCTGCATACCTGTAATTGAAATAAGATTCGACATTGCCGCGATGCAGCCAAGTATCCAGCACTCTGATCATCGCGGCAGCGCGGTCGAAGCGGCCACCACCAACGACACTGGCGGCAACATCAACCGCGCCATCGGCGTCAACATACCAACGCCTGTTAACGCAGGAACTATTGGGCAGCTCTACGGCGTGCGTGTCGAAGACCTGAGCGTGGACGCACGGAGAAGCGGCGCGAGGTCGGCGGCGATCACCGATAACCTTTCAACGATAGGGTGCGTCGTCACACCGACTTTATGCAGCTTGCCGTCCGTGTGTTCAATTTCCGAAAAATAGAGTATGCAGGCCAGCACCCGCCGCCATTGGTGGCGGTATAGCATCAGGTCGGTGAGTGCAGTTTGGAAGTCGATACCATTGTCATAATCGTGTGTGAGCCTGTGTCGTTTTAGTCTCGCCTAGTAAGGCGACAGTGAGTATTCATACGGCCAATTCTCGCTGCTGTTGAGAAGTCGATCCAGTTCATTGATACGACCTAAATGTCCCAAAGCTGCTGTTTGGGGTCACATTATGGGAATGTATTGTAGCATGGTGGAGACGCGGTTCGTCTACATTTTGTGTGCAAGAGGAGACTGTCAAGAATGATGGTTCTCTATCAAATTTGGTGCAAAGAAGCATTGGACCAAGCAGACAGAAGAACGCGCAGAGATAGTAGGTTAAACTTGGCGCGACTGTACATGGCACGTTTAATGGTTTTCAAGCGATTGATGTGGCCTCAAACGGCAACTGCGGGACATTTACCCCAATATGACGGCGCATCAGCTACGCCACTGCGTACTTTGGCTGATCTGCTCGTCCTCGTGCGGCGGGTGGAAACATCCTATCCTGGGGACAACTGGAAGGGAATTACTACACGGATTCGAAAATCCTACTATGATGGCACCCTGTGGAATTCGATGATAGGGGATCGAAGCGGTTATCCCGGCCTGACTTGGCCGCCATTGAGCGTTGAAGATTTTAAAGCATTTAGCGAGGGCAAAAAACATCCAGAACTGATCATCAATGGTCAAAGCGTAGACATCGGGCATGTCCTGACCGCGCTGGATGCGGCGAACTTCCCAACCACTGGCTCTCTGATGTGGACGGCGGGCGTCGAGGGCCGGCAGGTGCCACTTGGTTAGGCGACATCGGCAGCGCACTGGCTATGTGGAGTCTGAAGGCCGGGCGTGATCAGAACAAGCGCGAAAAATACTACACGGATTATGCATCCGATGACGATATGCTCGGTGATGTGGATGGAACTGCGTCTATCCTGCCTCCGGCGGGCGGTGATACGGCAATGGGTGGCAACAAGCTTTCGGATCGGCTGAATTGGTATTATAGCGGCTTCGGCAATCGTGGCGGGGGCGTGACCATGCGCTACACTAATTTTTGCAAAGCGAGCGTGTTCGGCTGGTCAGGTCTCAGAGGCACAATTGGGTTCTATCCCTGTGCAGTTGCGCAAGGCAGAGCAGGTCGTCCCCCGCTATCTGTACACGCCCAAGTCGCGTAAGCTCACAATGGCTGAACGCAATGAGCAAATCCATCAGCACTATACAGCAGGCGAGCCGTACTAATTATTAGCAAAGGCATGTTGGATTAGTTCACAGCACGTCAGACGGATTATTCAAAACGGCATCGCTGAGAAAAGCCTGACTACGCACCCATTTTAAAACAACCAAAGACACCTTATTTGCTCACACGACTAAAGCCAAGTGCTATTTGCGTCTAGCTCTTCACTATGTTGCTAAGTCTATGCAGCTTTACAAAAGGTGTCTTGATACTCAGAATTTGGTTCCATATTCGGATCAAATGATTGAACAAATGTTCCGTATTATTTGAAAATATGTTCTACAATGCCATTATTCGAGTGACAACAAAGTCACTTCCGAATAAATCATCATTGAGAGAAGGAAAAACTATCGTGTCTGTTCCAGTGAGTATGAGCTATATGACGAGGATCAACAACGTTCAGGGCATTACCGTAGGCACGGATTGTAGTAATCCGTTCAGCATGGGAGGACAAACCCAAAACTGGGTTTTTCGACT
>Ga0123336_10005073_pt1 | contig 10542 bp, 13 predicted proteins | sample SSSSmetaG_FD_96466 | JGI IMG/M metagenome (GOLD analysis project Ga0123336, IMG submission 96466) | Glacier valley bacterial and archeal communities from Borup Fiord, Nunavut, Canada, to study Microbial Dark Matter (Phase II) - ​SSSS metaG | ecosystem: Environmental > Aquatic > Freshwater > Ice... | reverse complement strand
GGCTCAGCGCATCGGCGAGAAGGTCGAGCGTGTGGGCTTCGATTGGCCGGACGCGCGTGGCTCGCGCGAGAAGATCACCGAGGAGATCGGCGAGCTCGACCAGGCCATCGCCAGCGGCGATGCTCGGGCCATCGAGGACGAGCTGGGCGACGTCCTCTTCGCGCTCGTGAACCTCTCGCGGCACGTCAAGGTCGACGCCGAGGGGGCCCTCCGGCGCACCATCGACAAGTTCACGAAGCGCTTCGCGCACGTCGAGTCGCGCGTGAAGGCCGTTCACGGCGGCTGGGGCGCAGGCGGCGAGGAGAACCTGCCCCTCGAGGTGCTCGACACCTACTGGGAAGAGGCGAAGGCGACCGAGAAGGCCGAGAAGGCGCGCTAGGATCGACCCGTGGCCTTCTCGTCCCGCCCCGACCCCAGCACGCTTCCGCTCGCGCGTTTCCCCGAAGAATGGGCGACGGAGACGGTGCGGCTCGGCGGCCGATCGTTCCACGGCAAGCAGGTCTTCAAGTGGCTTCACCTGCGCGGGATCACCGACGCGAGCGTGATGACGGATCTGCCCGTCTCGCTGCGCGAGCGGCTCACCGCGGAGGGCCTCACCGGCGTGCTCTCGATCGTGAGCGAGCGGCGCGCCGCCGATGACACGCGCAAGCTGCTCGTCGGGATGCAGGACGGCACGAACGTCGAGACGGTGCTCATCCCGCGGGTGACGGGCGGGAAGTCGTCGCTGCCTTCGCCGTTCGGCCCCCCCGGCGAGGAGATCTTCGAGGATGCCGACGCCGCCGCGGCGGTGGACGACGAGGAAGAGGAGGAAGAAGAGGCGGCGCCCACGAGCGGCAACACGGGCGTGAAGCGAGAGCCGTTCGTCCCCGTCACCCAGTGCATCAGCACGCAGGTGGGCTGCGCGATGGGCTGCGTGTTCTGCGCCAGCGGCGTCGCGGGGCTGAAGCGCCACATGCGCGCCGACGAGATCATCGCGCAGGTGCTCATCGGGCGGTCACGGCTCGACGCCAACGAACGCATCCGCAACGTCGTGCTCATGGGGATGGGCGAGCCGCTCCACAACTACGACCAGACGGTCCGCGCGCTGCGCCTGCTCACGCATCCCGACGGCATCGCGCTCTCCTCGCGCAAGGTGACGGTCTCCACCAGCGGGCTCGTGCCCGAGATCGCGCGCCTCGGCGCCGACTTCGGCGGGCAGGTTGGCCTCGCCGTCTCGCTCCACGCCTCGGACGACGAGACGCGCTCGCGCCTCATGCCGATCAACAAGAAGTACCCGCTGGCGGTCCTCATGCAGGCGCTGCGTGACTACCCGTTGCCGCGCCGCCGCCGCATCACGATCGAGTACACGCTCGTTGCCGGTAAGAACGACACCATCGCCGAAGCCCAGAAGCTCACGCGGCTCTTGCGCGGCCTGCCGGTGAAGGTGAACCTGATCCCGATGAATCCCATCGAGGCGTCGACGCTCGGGCCGACCACCATGAGCGGCGTGCTTGCGTTCCAGCGCGTCCTCTGCGACGCCGGCTACTCGTGCTTCATCCGCCGGCGCCGCGGCGACGACGTGGGCGCGGCCTGCGGGCAACTCGCCCTGCTCGGCGCGAAGCCGAAGGTCAGAGTGAACCGGACCTGATGCGGGGCACGCTGCTCGCGTTCGTGCTCGCCGCCTTTGCCAGCGTGGTCGCGGCGCCCTCCCTCGCGCACGCCGACGACGAGGACCCGCCGGCCGAGAAGCCGAAGCCCGAGCCCGAGCCGCTGGGGACGAAGCCCGGGTACGTGCAGCTGTTCTTCACGTCGTTCTTCGGCGGCGGGCTGCGGTTCAACAACCCGTATCGCCTCGCCACGCCCCTCGGTGACGACGCCGAGAGCCTCTCCACCACCGCGCCGTACGTCGACATCGGGATCGCGGCGACGCTCGGGCACCCGCTCGGGATCCAGCACGGCGCGGCGCTCCGCACCTCGGTGGCCGCGAAGGGTGTGGGGCAGGTGGTGATGACGCCGTCGTACCTGGCGTGGCGGCGGTGGCGCGCGCTTGCGGTGTACGGGCGCGCAGGGACTCCGGTGGTGCTGACGCCCGACGTGACGTGGGGCCTCGAGGCGGGCGTGGGCGCGACGTACTTCTTTCTGGGAGGCATCGGCGTCGCCGCCGAGATCGTGGGTGACATCTTCTATGGCGGAGGCACCACCGAGAAGGCGACGACGACGTATCCGGTGCTGAGCGGCCAGCTCGGCTTCGTGATCGCGTACGAGGTGCTGCCGTGAGGCGCGCGCTGACCGCGCTCACCGCCGCCTGCGGCGTGCTCCTGATGGCGCCCACCGTGGGCGACACGGGCGGCTGCGGGCGTACCGCGAGCGAGCTCGACCACGAGCGCTACGAGAACGCGCGGAAGATCGAGGACTGCCAGCGTTGTCAGGAATGCGCCGTCACCACGGAACGTTGCGGGCGCGCGTGCGATCCGAAGGCGTTACCCGAGATCGTCCTGCCCGACACGTGTCGGCCCCTCTACCACGACGGCGAGGTCTGCTTGCGCGCGCTCGCGGCGGCGAGCTGCGCGACGTACGCGACGTACGTCGACGACCTCGCGCCGAGCAGCCCGAGCGAGTGCAACTTCTGCCGTGTCGGCCCGCCCGAGATCCCGCCAGGGTTCGGCGAGGGCGGCATCGCCGTGGACGGCGGACGATGAGCGTCGGCCGGACCGCCTGCTCGCTCGCGCTCGTGCTCGTGGCCGGATGCACCGCGCTCCGTCCGATCACCGCGGGCTCCGGCGATCTCGCGGACTACCGCGCGTTTCGCGTGGCCTCGGCGCCGGGAACGCGGCTCGCGCGCGCCAAGCGCTACCTCGACGAGCACCCCCGCGGCGCCTTCGTCAACGAGGTGCGCTCGGCGTGGGACGAGGAGGAGCCGCGCTACTTCGAGAAGGCACAGGGATCGCAGGAGGGGGCGCGGCGCTACCTCGTCGACCTCCCCGACGGTCCGCATGCCGCCGCCGCGCTCGCCCTGCTCACCGCGCTCGGCTCCACGATGCAGGACGCCGAGCTCCGGGACATTGCGCGCAAGTCTCGCTACGACGACGCGAAGCTCGAGTCCGCCGCGGTGCAGCGGCGCGCGGTGGGTGAGTCCATCCTCGGCGCGGTGGGCGTGCTCCTCGACGAGGAGGCCTACGGGGTGCCGCGGGCCAACGGTCCGCCCGCGTTGAGGACGCTCATGATGGGCCGCACCACCTCCACATGGGGCGCGGTGCCGGCGCAGCGCGAGGAGGACCTTTACTTCCTCCTGCCGACGCGCCCGGAGCGCGAGTCGCGTCTCGTGTCGCTCGAGATCACGCTCGCGGAGACCGACGGCGTCGTCACCGGCGGCACGGTCACCGGCGCCGACATGTTCGTGATGTGGGCCGAGGCCGACCAGATCGTGAAGCTCGATCCGTCGTCTGCGGGGGACCGCACCGAGGCCCACGTGCATGCCATGGATCGCCTGGAAGGCGCGCTGGAGCGCCGGTTCCCGGCCGGCGAGTGCCCCGATGCCCGCGTCGACAACGAGCTCTATCACCGCGCCTGCGGGGGCTGGGAGGCGCGGATCACGCCCGGCGGCGGGGCGGGTCGGAAGGACTCGATCGTCATCCGCGGGTCTGCGGGACCTGCTAGAAAGCAGGGCGTCCGATGATCCCGTTCATTCACGTGCCCGACCTCAAGATCGGCCCGCTGACGCTGCACCCGTTCGGGCTGCTGGTCGCCACGGGCGTCATCCTCGGGGCGTCGCTCGCGACCCGCCGCGCGCGCGCGCGCGGGCTCGACCTCGACAAGCTGAACTCGTTCATCACGTGGATGCTCATCGCCGGCTTCCTCGGCGGCCACATGCTCGACCAGCTCTTCTATCACTGGCCCGAGTTCGTGAAGCGGCCCTACTCGATCTTCCTGCTCTACGAGGGCCTCAGCTCGTTCGGCGGCTTCGTGGGCGCGCTCATCGGCATCGTGCTCTGGAAGTACTTCGAGGCGGTCACCATCGCGCGCATTCCGTTCTTCGGCTTCAGCATCCCGAAGTTCCGCAAGCGTGACGTCTCGATGCCGATCCTGCCCTTCGCGGACCTCATCCTCAGCGTGTTCCCGGTGGCGTGGGTGTTCGGGCGTAGCGGCTGCTCGGTGGTGCACGATCACCCGGGCATGGCGGCGGCGCCGGGCACGCTGCTCGCGGTGGCATTCGGCCGTCCGGAGCGCGTGCGGAAGCTCCTCAGCCTGGGCAGCGGCGACCTCGAGCTGCGCTGGGGGACGGCCCCGCAGTTCGATCTCGGGCTGCTGGAGATGATGTTCACGGTGATTCTCGCTTCGCTGCTCGCGCTGACGTGGAAGCGCAAGCTGACCACCGGCAGCTACGTGGCGATGACCGCGCTCTGCTACGCGCCGGTCCGCTTCGCCATGGACTACCTTCGCGTGAAGGACGTCGACCAGGCGGACCCGCGCTTCGGCGGTCTCACGCCGGCGCAGTGGTCGTGCGCGGCGCTGTTCGTCTTCGGCCTGGTGATGGTCAAGGTGGTGGCGAACATCCGCAAGAGCGGGAAGGATCCGCAGGACCTCTTGCTCCCGCCGACCGCCGGGCCTCTCCCGGAAGACACCCCGTACCGCCAGAGCGCCTGAGCTCCTGCCGCGCGCGCGGTGCGCGCTAGCCGACGACGACGAGGTGCTCCGTGAGCGCGGCGCGGATGTCGTCGGGGAACGAGAGCTTCTTCATCGTCGCCAGCGTCGTGCACACGTGGATGTGGGTCGTCGTCGCGATGGCGACGCCGTCACTCGTGCGGGTCATCGCGAAGTGGGCGTGGAGCGACGTGGTGCCCAGCTTGCGGACCGTCGCGACGATGCGCGCGGTGTCGCCGTAGCGGATGGGGGCGAGGAAGTCGGTCGTCACGTGCACGGCGGGGAAGCCGATGCCGCGCTTCGTGATGATCGCGCGATAACCGCCGGGCGCGTCGTCGAAGAGGCGCTCCAGCGCGCCGTGCGCGAAGCCGATGAGACGCGCGAAGTAGACGATGCCAGCGGCGTCGACGTCCTCGAAGGCGACCTCGCGGTCGAACGTGATCACGTAACCACCTTCGAGAGGCGCACGCTCGTACGGTCGTATCCGAGGTGCTCGTAGAAGGCGTGCGCCGCGGTGCGATCGACTCCGTTGGTCAGCTCGAGCAGCCCGCAGTCCGCCTCGCGCAGCGCGTTCTCGGCCTCCGCCATCAGCGCGCGACCGACCCCCTCGCCACGGCGCGCCTCGTCGACGACGAGCGCGGTGACCCGGCCCATGCGCGCGGCGCGGTGGAGGACGAGCCGATGCGAGAGCGTCATCGCCCCCAGCAGCGCGCCGCCTTCCGCCGCCGCGACGAGCGCGACGTTCTCCGCGCTGAAGGCCGGCCACCGCGCGAGCTCCGGTCCGTCGTCGGCAGTGGCGCCGCGGATGGCGTACGTCATTGCGCGCTCAGGCAAGGTCCTCGGAGAGGCTCAGCACCAGCGCGGCGGGCAGGGTGGTGCGCGCGGCGTAGCGCGGGTGGTCGACCACGAGCTCGACGACGACGTCGGTGGGCCTTCGCTTCTTCGTCAGCACGTCGCGCAGGGCGCTCTCGGCGGCCGGGACGAGCGGGAACTTCAGGTAGTGCACCGCAGTGGTGCGGTCCGGCTGCTCGCGCGCCTCGTCGTGCTTGCCGGGGCAGGCCGCGCCGTCGATCACGAGCGAGAAGGCGCGGTCGAGCCCCTTCGCCTCGAAGAGGAAGGCCTCGCGTTGCGACTTGTCGTCGACCTCGATGAGGACCGTTGCCGAGAGCTCGTGATCGCCCGGGACGAGCTGGTTGTAGGTCTCGATCTCGTGCGTGATCGCCGCCTCGCGCGTGATGCGCTCGGTCCGCAGCATCTCCTGGATCTGCATGAGCGCGGTGTCGTGGCTCTCGAAGACGCACGACGCCTGCGGTCCCAGCGCGATTCGACGCGCCTTCTTCTCCGCGATGATGCGGCCACGGAACTGATCGCGAATGCTCTCGTACTCGGCGAGTCCGAGGATCTCGTTGCGCTGCACTGGCTTCATGGTGACTCGGGAACGTAGGGGCTAGTCGGTGCTCAGGCCATAGGCGTCGGCGAGCGCTTGCATCGGGTGGAGCGGCGTCACCGCGTTCTCCTTCTGGATGCGCAGCGCGGAGAGCGGGCAGTCGGTGACGACGAGCTGCGCCTCGACGTCGTCGATGCCGCGTACGAGCTTCTGCGCGTACTTGCGGCCCATCTCGTAGTACTGCGTCTTCATCCCCCACGTGCCGTCGACCGCGGAGCACTTCGCGACGATGTCGACCTCGGTGTCCGGGAGGAGGCCGAGGATGCGCGCGCCGGGCGTGCCGATCTTCTGCGCTCGGAGGTGACAGGCCGCGTGGTACGCGACCTTGCCGTAGCCCTTCGTGAAGTCCTTGACGAGGGTCTTGTCGCGGCGGAGCTTGTCGAGGAACTCCATCGACTCGAACGTGTTCGCGGCGACCTTCGCCGCGGCGGCAGTGCCGAGGAGCTCCGGCCACTCCTTCTTGATGGTGTACGTGCACGTCGGGCTGATGGAGATCACGGGGAAGCCCTGCTCCACGAGCGGAAGGAGCTGAGCGACGTTGTACTTCGCCTTCGCCTTCGCGGCGTCGAGGTCGCCGCCGTCGAGGTTGGGCATGCCGCAGCACTGCTGATCCGGCCGGACCACCGCGTAGCCGTTCTTCTCGAGGACGCGCACGGTGGCCGCGGCGACGTCCGGAAAATTGTAGTCGCCGGTGCACGTGGCGAAGATCGCGACGGTGCCCTTCTCGCCTGCGGTGGGGAGCGTCTCGTGCTTGCGCAGCCAGCTCTCGAACGGCTGCTTTGCGAACGTCGGGACCGGGAACTTGCTGGAGATGCCGAGCGCCTTCTCGTTGATCTTCTTCATCAGCGACGAGGCGTTCACGAGGTTCGTGATCGGCGCCAGCGGCCCGGAGATCAGCGCGCCGAGACGGCCGGGCTCGCCGAGCGCGCGGTCCTGCACGGTGACGCCGCTGCGCTTCGCGCGCTGGGCCTTCTCGCGCATGAGCAGGCGAGGGACGTCGATCATCCACTCGTGCCCCTGATCCGGCGTGTACGGGCACTCGATGTAACAGAGCTTGCACTGCCAGCAGAGGTCGGTGACCGACGTGAAGTCGGTGACGTCGAGCAGCTCCGCGCCGTGCGCCTCCTTGGTCTCGATGTCGCGGTCGACGCGACCGAACAGATCCGGGAAGCTCCCGCAGAAGTTCACGCACATGCGGCACGAGTGGCAGACCTCGAAGACGCGCTTCAGCTCCGTCTCGAGGTCACGCTCGTCCCAGTAGCGCGCATCGTTCGGATTGCGCGCGGGCGGGGTGGTCGGCTTGGGATTGATCTTCATTGCGTGGTCAGCCAATTCCCCGCCCGCCCGGCGACTTCACTTGAGCGAGTCGAGCATCTTCTGGAAGCGGCCCGCGTGGCTCTTCTCGGCCTTCGCGAGGGTCTCGAACCACTCGGCGATGTCGTCGAAGCCCTCCTCGCGGGCGCTCTTCGCCATCGAGGGGTACATCGTCTCGTACTCGTGGGTCTCACCGGCGATCGCCGCCTTGAGGTTCTTCTCCGAGTTGCCGATGGGCAGGCCCGTCGCCGGGTCGCCGACCGAGGCCAGGTACTTGAGGTGACCGTGCGCGTGGCCGGTCTCGCCGTCGGCGGTCTCCTTGAAGTTGCCGGCGATCTCGGGGAGGCCCTCGATGTCCGCGACCTGTGCAAAGTACAGGTAACGGCGGTTCGCCTGCGACTCGCCCGCGAAGGCATCCTTCAGATTCTGGTGGGTCTTCGACCCGTTCAGCGTCGTGCTCATGGTGCTCTCCTTGTGACAGTTACGAGACCGGTGATGCGATGCACTGCGCGCACAGGCCGCGGTAGGTGCGCTGCTCCCGCAGCACGCGAAAGCCGAGAAACGAGGTCGAGTCGGCCGACGGCGGCGCGCAGTCGACGCGCTCGACGCGCTCGAGAGGGATGTCGTGGATGACGCCGCAGGCATCGCACACGGCGTGGTGATGCGGCTCGGTGTTGGGGTCGAGGCGCACGCTGCCGCCGAGGTTCAGGCCCTGCACGAGGCTGCACTCGGTGAGCGCGGCGAGCGTGTTGTAGACGGTCGCGAAGCTCATCGTCGGGAAGGCGGGGCGGAGCCGATCGAAGAGCGACTGGGCGGTGGGGTGCGTGAGGTCGTCAGCGAGCTCGCGCACGATCGCGATGCGCTGCGGCGTCAGCTTGAAGCCGGCGCGCTCGAGGTCGGCGAGCATGGAATCCGCGCGACTCGTCATCAGGAGTCGCACCTTAGTGAGAACGATTCCAGCTTGCAACGCTGACTCGCCCGCGGTTGGACTCCGAGGCTCCGTGTCAATCGTCAATCGCGGGCGATCAGTCCTTCTTGCGGCCGCCGAGGACGGCGAGCTTGAAGTACGACAGCTGGCTCTTCGCCGTCTCCTTCAGGATACCCATGCGGTCTTGATCGCGTGTGCCCTTGCGGCCGAGGAGCTCGCCCGACTCGTAGAGCTCGCGCGTGCGCGCTCGCTGCAGCTTGCCGCTCGATGTCTTGGGGAGGACGCCGGGAGCGAGCGGCACGACGTCGTCGAGCGAGAGGTTCATTCCCGCCTGGACGGCCTTGCGAACCAGCGCGCCGAGCGGCTGGCGGGCGATGGCGAGCTCGTGGGGATCGAGACCCTTCGGCGCGTCCTGCACCTCGAACGCCACGACCACGCGTTCGCGGTCACGCTCGGTGTTGTCCCGCGCGCCGAACGCGACGACGTTGCCCTTGCGGACGCCCTCGACGTGGCTCGCCTCCCACTCGATGTCCTGCGGGTAGTAGTTGCGGCCATTCACGATGATGACCTCCTTCGACCGTCCGCAGATGTAGACGCGCCCCTCGTGGAGCAGGCCGAGATCGCCGGTCTTCAACCAGTCGCCGGCGAACGTGTCGCGCGTGCGCTCGGCGTCCTCCCAGTAGCCCTTCATCACGCTCGGGCCCTTGATGCGCAGCTCGCCGACGTGATCGGCCGCGAGCGGGGTCTCGCTCGTCGCGTCGTCGGATGCGAAGACCGCGATGTCGTGATCGGCGAACTTTGGACCGCACGAAACGAGGCGGATGGCCCGCGCGTCGTCCTCGGGGACCACCTTCGCCACGTTCTCGGCCCAGAGGGTCTCGCCGTCGACCGCGAGGGTCTTCACGCCCTCCGACAGCTCGGTGAAGGAGATCGCCAGGGACGACTCCGCCATCCCGTACGACGGAAGGAGCGCGTTCTTCGAGAAGCCGACCTTCGCGAAGCTCTCCGCGAACGTCTCGAGCGTCTCCGGGCGGATCGGCTCGGCGCCACAGCCCGCGACGCGCCAGCTCGAGAGGTCGATGCCCTCGAGCTCGCGCTCGCGGATGCGCTTCACGCAAAGCGCGTAGGCGAAGTTCGGCCCGAACGAGATCGTGCCCTTGTGGCGCGTCATCGCCTGGAGCCAGCTGATGGGGCGCTTCAGGAAGAGCAGCGGCGGCAGGAAGACGATCGGCGTGCGATGGAGGATCGGGGCCAGCACGAAGCCGATGAGCCCCATGTCGTGGTAGAGCGGGAGCCAGGACACGCCGACGTCGTTGTCGGTCATGTGCAGGCCGTCGTGCGTGATGCACTTCACGTTGGCCATCAGGTTCGCGTGCGTGAGCGTCACGCCCTTGGGGCGCGAGGTGGAGCCGCTCGTGAACTGGAGGAACGCGATGTCGTCCCCGGTGAGCTTCACGTGCTTCAGCGGCTCGAGCGACTCGCGGATGGCCTCGACCGCCACCACCTGCTCGAGCTCGCGTGACGACTCCTGGACCGTGCCGAGGAGGCGCTTGATCTGAGCGGTGGTCACGAGCGCCCGGGCCCCGGACTTCGCGACGATGTGCCGCGTGTTGTCGAGGTAGCCCTGGAGATGACCGAGGCCGAGCGGCGGGTAGATCGGCACGGGGACGATCCCGGCGCGCATGGCTCCGAAGAAGCACAGGACGAAGTCCTCGGCCGCGGGTAGGATCAGCGCGACGCGGTCGCCCTTCTTGAGCCCGAGGGCCTGGAGGGCGCCGCCGTAGCGGGCGCTGGCCCGCTCGAGCGCCGTGTACGAGAACGAGGCCTCGCTGGTCGCCTTGGGGGCGAATCCGGGGATGCCGTCCTCCGAGACGAAGCGGAAGCCGTACGTCGGATCGGCCTTCGCCGCGTCTTCGAGCGCCGCGCCGAACGTTTCAAAGGAGGGGAAGGGGCGATTGGTCACGCAACTGCCGTTCTAGCAGAACCCGTCGGGCGAAACCCAGGCGTGCTTCGCGGCGCGTAGCTCGGGGGCGAAGCGCCGCAAGCGGAACCTGATTCCTGCGGGTTTCACGAGGTACTCGGGAAGATGCGCGGCTCGCGGCGCCGTCCCTTTTGACATCCGCGTCGTCGGTTCGCGATACTGCATGAGAAGACCTCTCAGGAGACCTGCAGATGCCGCTCATCGAGACCGAGGAAGCCGCACGCCGCTTGGCGCGTGCGATCGCGAGCGATC
>Ga0123336_10005070_pt1 | contig 10545 bp, 9 predicted proteins | sample SSSSmetaG_FD_96466 | JGI IMG/M metagenome (GOLD analysis project Ga0123336, IMG submission 96466) | Glacier valley bacterial and archeal communities from Borup Fiord, Nunavut, Canada, to study Microbial Dark Matter (Phase II) - ​SSSS metaG | ecosystem: Environmental > Aquatic > Freshwater > Ice... | reverse complement strand
AGCACCCTTCCCGCTATCGCCACTACCCTCATCGGCTGCCTGACGGCCCTCTGGCTGCGCCGTCCTCCGCTGGCCAATTCGACCCTCAACTCGCCCGCCCCAACGCCCGCACGGCCAACCGCGGCGAGCTTCCCGATGCAGACCCTCTCCGGCCTCATTACCGGGGCGCTCCTCTGCCAGATGATCGGACGCGCCTGGAATCTCAGCTTCCCCATCAACAAGAACCTCTGGACCAGCTCCTACGTCCTCTTCTCCGCCTCCTGCTCCCTCATCCTGCTCGTCCTCTGCTACTGGCTCGTAGACATGCGCCGTGCCAACGAAAGCCCCATCGGCAAAGCCATCCTCTGGCCCTGGCTCGTCTTCGGCTCCAACGCCATTACCGCCTTCGTCATCTCTAATCTGCTCGTGAAGATCGCCCTCTGGATCAAGCTTCCCGACAGCTACGCCACACCCGGCCCCACCGGAATCGTCAAACCCATCACCGCCTGGCTCTGGACCTACAAACACCTCTTCGCCCGTTATGGCTCCACCAACGTCACGTCCCTTGCCTTCGCCCTGGCCTTCGTTGCCCTCTGCTTCCTCCCCAACTACCTCCTCTACCGCAAACAAATCTTTCTCAAGCTTTAGAAGAACTCTTCCACCAGTTTCTTGCGCAGTCGCATTGTCAGACATCTCTGAGAGCACTTCTCTGCGCCCTCTGCGGATCTCCGCGCCCTCTGCGTCCTTCGTTCTCGAACCAGCCACAAAACTTCCCTCACATTTGAACCCACCCACCCGCACCCATCCCGCAACCCGCTAAACTAAGGCCAGAAGAAAAAGTGACCCCCGGATTTAGAAGTACCCTCCTAACTTCCATCATTTGAAGACTTTGAGCAAAAAAGGGGGGAGGGGGGGTACCACAGGAGCAGGGAATTGGCCTATACCGATCTACGCGAATTTATCCAGAAACTCGACAAAGCCGGAGAGCTCAAGCGCATCAAGGTCGAGGTCGATCCCATCCTCGAAATGGCCGAAATAGCTGACCGTACCTCCAAACTCGGCAAAGGAACCCCCCAGGCCGGAGGCCCCGCCCTCCTCTTCGAAAACGTCAAAGGCCACCCCGGCACCCGCGTCCTCATGAACCAGTTCGGCTCCGAACGCCGCATGAAGCTTGCCCTTGAAACTGACTCCCTCGACGCCATCGCCGACCGTATCCGCGTTCTCATCAAGCCGGAAACCCCCACCAGCTTCATGGACAAGCTCAAGCTCCTGCCCAAGTTGGCTGAAGTCGGTAGCTACTTTCCCAAGGTCATCTCCGCCAAAGACGCCCCATGCAAAGAGGTCATCCACAAGGGGGCTAACGTGGACCTCAACCAGCTTCCCATCCTCAAAACCTGGCCCCAGGACGGAGGCCGCTTCATCACCCTCCCCTGCGTCATCACTAGGGATGCCCGCTCCGGCAAGCGCAACGTCGGCATGTACCGTATGCAGGTCTACGACGGCCAGACCACCGGCATGCATTGGCAGCGCCAGAAGGTCGCCGCGGAGCAGATGCGCGACCGCCTCCGCTCCGCCTCGCCCGATGCCGCCTCAGCCGTAGACCTGATGGCCCTCACCGCCGGGGGCACCGCCTCCGCAGCCTCCCTGAGCACCCTCTCCGCTACCACCCTCACCAAAATCCGGGGTGACCGGATGGAGGTCGCCGTAGCCATCGGCACGGACCCCGCCACCACCTTCAGCGCAATAGTCCCCGCCCCCCCCGAGGTAGAGGAGTACCTAATCTCCGGCTTCCTCCGCGGCAAATCGCTAGAGCTCGTCAAAGGCGAAACCGTCTCCCTCGAAGTCCCCGCCCACGCCGAATACATTCTTGAAGGCTATGTCGAACTCGGCGAACTCCGCACCGAGGGCCCCTTCGGCGACCACACCGGCTTCTACACCATGCAGGACGATTACCCCGTCTTCACCTCACCGCCATCACCCACCGCAAGAACCCCATCTACGCCGCCACGGTAGTAGGCAAGCCCCCCATGGAAGATGCCTGGATGGGCAAGGCCGTGGAGCGCATCTTCCTGCCCCTCATGCAGCTCACCTTGCCGGAAATCGTGGACGTCAACCTGCCCGCCGAGGGGGTCTTCCACAACCTCATGATCGTCAGCATCCGGAAGTCCTACGCCGGTCACGCTCGCAAAGTGATGAGTGGCATCTGGGCCATGGGGCAGGCCATGTTCACCAAGTGCATCATCATCGTCGACGAGGATTGCGATGTCCAGGACGTAGCTGAAGTCACCCTCCGCACGGCAAACAACATCGATCCCGAGCGCGATATCCAGTTCACGCTCGGCCCCGTCGATTCGCTCGATCACGCCTCCCGACTGCCCAACTACGGCAGCAAAATGGGCATCGATGCCACGCGCAAATGGTCCGCCGAGGGCTTCACTCGACCCTGGCCCCCCATGCTCACCATGGATAGCACCGTGAAGGCCAAAGTTGATTCCATTTGGAAAAAACTCGGTATCGAATGATTAACAACCCCTAACACTTTCGAGGAGTTCCCCTCGCCCAATGAAAGACCTACGATGAGATTGTTCCAGTCGTAGGTCTTTATTCGTGCCTGCGATCTACCCCACTTCGGTGCCACAGAGCAGGACGGCGAAATGAACCTCAATTCGAAAATCATGTCGCTGATTTCGTCGCTCGGCCCAGAAGTCCGCAAGAACAACGAGTCGATCTCGCTCTCTGAGGTCATCTCCGCCCTCTCCTTCGCTCTCGACCTTACCGAGAACGCAGTCCCTGGTCACGCCCTGCGCAGTTGCCTTATCGGGATGCGTCTTGCAGCCGAGGCCGAACTGCCGGAGGACCAGCGCGCCAACCTCTACTACGCCCTCCTCCTCAAGGACGCTGGCTGCAGCAGCAATGCTGCGCGTATGTGCCAGATCGTCGGCGGTGACGACCGTGCCATGAAGGCCGGCGCCAAGCTGGAAGATTGGACCAAGCCCCATAAGCCGCGCCTCGCCACGCTCCAGCTTCTCTGGAAGCAGGTGCTGCCCTGGGCCACCCCCCTTCACCGCATCTCCCGTATCCTCAGGATTGGATTCACCCAGCACAGCAACAACCGCGAGATGATCTCTTTGCGCTGCGAGCGCGGTGCCAATATTGTCAGCAAGCTCGGTATGGGGGACCTTGCCCGCGAAGCCGTCCGCCACTTGGACGAGCACTGGGATGGCGGGGGGTACCCTGACAGTCTCATCGGAGAAAAAATTCCGTTCCTCTCCCGTATCTGTGCAGTCGCTCAGCATCTTGACGTCTTCGCCACGGAGTACGGCACCCAGCGCGCGATCGAAGTTCTTAATCAGCGCAGCGGTACTTGGTTTGACCCGGAGTTGGTACGTGTCGCCATGGCGCTCCACCGCAGCAACACGCTTTGGATCTCCTGCCTCACCGGCGACAACCTGGAACAAACCCGTAAGGCTGTCCTCGCGCTCGACCCCGGCAAAGGCCAATACTTAGCCTCCAATCGAATCGACGAAATTTGCGAAGCCTTTGCTGATGTCGTCGACGCAAAGTCGCCCTTCACCTTCCGTCACTCCTTGGGCGTCGCCGATGTGGCCTATGAAATCGCCAAAGCGATGGATCTTCCGCAGGATCGCGTCCAGCTCATCCGCCGTGCCGCTCTGCTCCACGACATCGGCAAGCTCAGCGTTCCCAATTCCATCCTGGATAAACAGGGAAGTCTCACCGACGAGGAGCGCCTCTTGGTGGAAGAGCACCCCGATCTCACGCGCAGAATTCTCGAACGAGTGGACGCCTTTCGTGAGCTCGCCACGATCGCGAGTCAGCATCATGAAAAGCTCGACGGTAGCGGATATCCAAGGAACCTCGTTGCCGACCAGCTCTCGCTCGAAGCCCGCATCATCGCCGTTGCGGACGTCTATGCTGCGCTCCGCGAAGAGCGCCCCTATCGCGCGGGCCTCGAAACCGACCAGATCGTCGCCATCATGCAGGAACTCACACCGCATAAGCTCGATGCCTACTGCACCGCAGTTTTGTTTCTCGCCGTACTTCCCAAGCAGGGTCAAAACGGCGCCAATAGCGAGTACTCGCCATCTCGTATACGCAGCATCTTTGGCGGGCAGGGTAAACCGAGTGCCGCCACGGCGCAGACGACCACCCCCGCACGCACGGCCTTTACAGAGAGCCCTGCCGTGAAAGCAGAAGTAGTCGCGGATCTCGCCTAGCGCAGCCGAACCTACTCCGCCGCCTTCAATGTGATTGCGGTCAGGTTCCGCACCCAACGCTGCGGCTTTTTGTCCTCGCTGGAAATTAGCTTCAACATCCCATCCTCACCAAGCGAATTGCCATCCTTGGCCAGCGCAATCAATACATCACCCGAGTGCTCTAAAGCCTCCACCTCGGTCGCCGAGTAGAGCACCCAGTACTCATCCATCCCCGTCGCAATCAGGTAACTGCGCAGAATCTTCCGCTGCGTCGCCTTGTCCACCGCAAACCCATATTTGGCCAGCAAATCACCAAGGACAACACCGGAGTAGCTCTCCTCGGCCTTCGTATGCTCGTTGTGCACCGTCACGGTCTTCTGCGGCAGTGCGTGCAGTTCGGCCAAGGTCAGCACGGTCGCCTTGCCATCGATCGTCAGCGTAAGGCTACTCGAAACCGGGGTCTTGGCATGTTCATGCTCCGCCATCGCCGGGGTTTGCGCGAAGCAGGGCATCGCTGCCATAGCCGGAAGCAAAAGGCCAACACAGATTGCAGTCACACGGAAAAGGAAAGGGGACGCGGGTTTCATGCCTTTCAGCCTACCGCCACCTCGTCGTATACTCGAGTTATGTCGATCGTCAGCAACACTGCCGCCATTGTGAAGGGGATGAGCATCACCCTCAAGGAGATGTTCCAGCCAACTGAAGTCGAGAACTACCCCGACGGCAAAGGCCCCATGCGCGGCGCCAAATTCCAGGAGCGCTTCCGCGGCAAGCACCAGCTCCAGCGCGATGAAAACGGCCTCGAAAAGTGTGTCGCCTGCTTCCTCTGCGCCGCCGCATGCCCCTCCAATTGCATCTACATCGAGGCCGCCGAGAACACCGAATCCGTCCGCATCTCCTCCGCCGAACGCTACGCCAAGGTCTACAACATCGACTACAACCGCTGCATCTTCTGCGGCTACTGCGTCGAGGCCTGCCCTACAGACGCCATCACCCACGGCCACGGCTTCGAGCTGGCCTCCCTCAACGCAACCACCCTCGTCATGCGCAAGGAAGACCTGCTCGTCGGAATCCAGCCGGCCATGCCCCTGATTCCCGGTAACTCCACCGACCTCGCCGATTCATTGCGCTAGACGATCTTCGAACGGTGAAATGCGCAGCACATATCCAGCTATCTGGATTAAATAGTCAGATCAGCCCCCGCCTAGCAGCCTACCCTCAGTGAACTATGACGAAGAATATCCGACATCCTCTGGAAGCGATTCTTCAGAACCGCATCGCGATCATCGACGGCGCGATGGGCACCACCATCCGCACCTACGGCATGGCCGAAGCCGACATTCGCGGCGAACGTTTCAAGGAATCCACCAAAGACCTTCTCAACAACGGCGACCTCTTCTCCCTCACGCAGCCCGCGATGATCTGCGACATCCACCGCCGCTTCCTGGAAGCGGGTGCCGACATCATCGAGACCAATACCTTCGGTGCCACCAGCATCACCCAGTCCGAGTTCTTCGTCGACGACCCCCGCGAACACGGCGGCCGCAAAGACCCCGCCTTCTACCAGAAAATCATCGAAGACCCATTTCTCGCCGACCTTGCCCGCGACATCAACACTTCCTCCGCCCGGCAGTGCCGCGAGTTGGCTGACCGCATCGCCAACGACACCGGCCGCCAGCGCTTCGTAGCCGGAGCCATCGGTCCCCTCACCGTATCCCTCTCGAACTCCCCGGACGCCGACGATGCCGGCTTCCGCGTCGTCACCTTCGACCAGGTAAAGACCGCCTACGCCGAACAGATACGCGCCCTTATCGCCGGCGGCTCCGACCTACTTCTTGTCGAAACCATCTTCGACTCTCTCAACGCCAAAGCCGCGCTCGTTGCCATCCGCGAGGTCTTCGACGAAGACAAGACCAGTCTGCCCGTCATGATCTCCGCAGCCGTAGGCCGCGGCGGAGAAACCCTCATATCCGCGCAGACCACCGAGGCTTTCTGGAACGCCGTCAAGCACGTCAAGCCGCTCTCCGTCGGCCTCAACTGCTCCCTCGGCCCCGACCTTATGTACCCCTTCCTCAGCGAGCTCTCGGAGAAAGCTGACGTCGCCATCTCCTGTTACCCCAACGCAGGCCTGCCCAACCCCCTCTCCGAAACCGGCTTCGATCTCGGTCCGCCCGATATGGCTCGCTTTCTCGGCAACTTCGCTGCCAACGGCCTCATCAACATCGCAGGCGGCTGTTGCGGCAACACCCCAAAGCACATCGCAGCCATCGCCAAAGCCCTCGAAGGCAAGGCTCCTCGCCCGCTCTCCCGGATTCAGGCAGCAGCGTGAGCGGTATCGCGGATACAAAACCGCTTCGCCTCTCCGGTTCGCAACCCTTCACCCAACAACCCGGCGTTTACATCATGATCGGTGAACGCACCAACGTCGCCGGGTCACCGAAGTTTGCCAAACTCATCAAAGAAGGTAAGTTCGAGGAGGCAGTCAGCGTAGCTCGTCAGCAAGTCGAAAATGGCGCCAACGTCATCGACATCTGTATGGACGAAGGCATGATCGACGGTGTTGCCGCCATGAGCCGCTACCTCCAACTCCTCGCCAGCGAGCCCGAGGTCGCCAAGGTTCCTTTCATGGTCGACTCCTCCAAATGGGAGGTCATCGAAGCCGGCCTCAAATGCCTTCAGGGCAAGGGCATCGTCAACTCCATCTCCCTCAAGGAAGGCGAAGAGAGTTTTCGTCATAACGCCTCGACCATCCTCAAATACGGTGCCGCTGTCGTCGTCATGGCCTTCGACGAGCAGGGTCAGGCCGCCACTTATGAAGAGAAGATTCGGATCTGTGAGCGCGCCTACCGTATCCTCGTCGATGAGGTCGGCTTCCCGCCTGAAGACATCATCTTCGACCCCAACATCCTTACCGTCGCGACCGGCATGGACGAGCACAATAACTATGCCGTGGACTTCATCAACGCCACGCGCTGGATCAAGTTAAATTTGCCGCACGCCAAGGTCTCCGGCGGCGTCTCAAATATCTCCTTCAGCTTTCGAGGCAACAATAAGGTTCGCGAAGCAATGCACTCCGCCTTTCTCTACCATGCGATCGCTGCTGGCATGGACATGGGCATCGTCAACGCGGGCATGTTGGAGCTCTACGACGGGATAGACCCCGCCCTGAAAATCCTCGTCGAAGATGTACTTCTCAACCGCCGCCCTGACGCGACCGAACGCCTCGTCGACTTCGGCGAATCGCTCAAACATATCGGAACCGCAGTCACTGAAAAGAAAGCAGAAGAGTGGCGGCTCGGTACCGTCGAAGAACGCCTATCTCACGCACTGGTAAAGGGCATCGACAGCTACATCGAAATCGACGCCGAAGAGGCTCGCGTCAAACTTGGCCGCCCTCTCCTCGTCATCGAAGGCCCTCTCATGGCCGGCATGTCTGTCGTCGGCGATCTCTTTGGTGCAGGCAAGATGTTCCTGCCCCAGGTCGTCAAGTCGGCCCGTGTCATGAAGAAAGCCGTAGCTCACCTTACCCCTTTCATGGAAACGGAAAAGCTCGCTATGGAAGCCGCAGGCCAGGTGGTCAAGGCTCAGGGCAAGATCGTCCTCGCCACCGTCAAAGGCGACGTTCACGACATAGGCAAGAATATCGTTGGTGTCGTTCTCGCCTGCAACAACTACGAGGTCATAGACATGGGCGTTATGGTCTCTTGCGAAAAAATCCTCGACCGCGCCAAGCTTGAGAAAGCCGACCTCATCGGCCTCAGCGGCCTTATCACCCCGTCACTCGACGAGATGGTGCATGTCGCGAAGGAGATGGAGCGTCAGGGCTTCACGCTTCCTCTCCTCGTCGGCGGAGCAACCACTAGTCGCGCCCATACCGCAGTCAAGATTGCCCCTCACTACAGCGGTCCGGTCGTTCACATCCTCGACGCCAGCCGCGCGGTCCCCGTCACCACCAGCCTCCTCAGCGACGGCAAAGAGGCTTTCGTTACCGAGCATCGTGCCGAGTATGAACGACTCCGCAAGGCCCACGCTGCGCCGCGCCAAAGCGTCGTCTCTCTTGAAGTTGCGCGAGATCGCCGCACCCCTATACACTGGCGCTCAGACGATCTCGCGATTCCTGCTTTTACGGGTGTCCGCGTCCTCGATAACTTCCCGCTCGCCGCCCTCCGCGAGTACATCGATTGGTCACCCTTCTTCCACACCTGGGGTCTCAAAGGCATCTACCCCCGCATCCTCGACGACGATCGCCAGGGCGTCGAAGCGCGCAAGGTCTTTGAAGACGGTAACAAACTTCTCGACACCATCATCGTGAAAAACCTAATCACGGCCCGCGGCGTTTACGGTTTCTTCCCCGCCAACGCAATTGGTGACGATGTTGCACTCTACACGGATGAAACCCGCACCACCGTGCTCACCCGCCTCCACTTCCTGCGCCAGCAGGCCAATCGCGAAGGAGGCGAACCCTGCCGTTCACTCGCCGACTTCATCGCCCCCAGGGAGACAGGTCTTCCCGACTCCATCGGTGCCTTCGCCGTCACCACCGGAATTGGTCTCAAGGAACTCTGCAATCGCTTCCGCGCCGAGAACGACGATTACAACGCCATCATGTCCGAGGCCCTTGCCGATCGTCTCGCCGAGGCCTTTGCTGAGTGCCTCCACAAACAGGCCCGCGACGACTGGGGTTATGGGCGAGAAGAAGGTCTCTCTCCAGCTGAACTCGTCCAGGAAAAGTATCGCGGAATCCGCCCCGCGCCCGGCTATCCTGGCTGCCCGGATCACACCGAGAAGGGCATAATCTGGCAACTGCTCGACGTCGAAAAACACACTGCAATGCAGCTCACTGAATCCTTTGCGATGTGGCCTGGTTCCAGCGTCAGCGGTATCTATTTTGCCCATCCGGAGGCACGTTATTTCTCTCTGGGCAAAATCGACCGCGATCAGGTCAGTGACTACCATCAGCGTAAAGGCATGACTCTCGCAGAAGTCGAACGTTGGCTCGGGCCAAACCTCAACTATGATTCGACACAGTAACATTCGGGACCGTCTGTTGAGCACTAGACATAGCAGACGGACTAGAATGGCCAGTAAAGCAGGGTAAGCGCTTAAAATGGAATCTCAGCCAACTAACACGTCCGCGATCCTTCACGTCTGTCGGCGTGAAATGCTGCGTCCTCTCCGCGACCAGATTCTACGTATCTCTGGTTTCGAAGTAGACTCCACCTTCAGCCATGCGGAATGTCTCACCCTTTTCAGGAGCCGCTCCTACGACCTCGTCCTTATCGATGTCGAGGGAGAGTCTGGCATCCACGCTGCCGAGTCGCTCTGCGCTGAAGTTCGTACGGCACACCATGGTCAGCTTGTTGCCTTTGCATGCAATTGGCGCGTAGCAGCTCTCACTGATTGTCCGGACGAGATACTACGCACCGAGTTTGACCCCAAAGCATTTGTCGAAGGCGTCCGCTCCATCATTCCGATCGCCTGACGTCCGCCACACCTCATTTGCCGCTAGATTGCCCGGTCTTGATATCCTGCGGCTTCACTGCGGACTTCGCTGCTTCTTTCGATGCACCGTCCAGAGTGCTCACCTTGGACTTCGCCGCATCCTGGGAAGCACCATCCAGCGATGACTGGGCCGGCGCCTGCCGAGCGGACCACTTGATATTGGCAACATGCTTCTTCGCCTCTGCCGCATCGCCACCCGGTGCATTTGCAGGCGCAACGCCGGGCGCCTCCGGCAACAACTCTCGTCGACCTGTCGCCATATCGCTGTGCGCATCGCGCGCGGTAGGCACCGTCGCCGATGCAGAAGGAGCAACAATCTTCGTCTGTGTCGTATTCTGGCTTTGAGCCGCAGCCAGCGTAAGGGTGAGCAGGGAAGCGCCGAACATCCCTAACGACGAATACACCAGTGTCTTAAACGAAATATTTTTCACGGTAAAGACCTCTCTGAAGCTCATCCTTCTCTTGTGCCAGGGCGAAGCTTCCAAACAAAACGGGCCCAGGTGTTTCCTCTTGCCGTTCAGGCGTTCAAGTACACGCCGCAGACTCGATGCGGGTCGATACAACTTCCGTTCGCCTATCGCGCCAACTTGCAACGCTGCCGAAACTTGTGTTATTAATAACACATTCCAATTAGCTTCGGCTGATTTGAATTTCATGCAGAGTGGTTGAGGGACGAGCCCTTTGACGCCACGACAACCGGACAAAACAAAGGCGTACCGGTGTCAACTCTCTCCTGGAACAGGCTTAGGCCACGGGGAACATGAGATTCGGAGCAAGCACGCCGGTATTCCGGGGTGCACCCCGTCTTTCTCCTTCCTTGGCCGATACGGCACCTTCAGAAAAGAGCAGT
>Ga0123336_10005068_pt1 | contig 10546 bp, 10 predicted proteins | sample SSSSmetaG_FD_96466 | JGI IMG/M metagenome (GOLD analysis project Ga0123336, IMG submission 96466) | Glacier valley bacterial and archeal communities from Borup Fiord, Nunavut, Canada, to study Microbial Dark Matter (Phase II) - ​SSSS metaG | ecosystem: Environmental > Aquatic > Freshwater > Ice... | reverse complement strand
TTTAGTATATTAATAGTTCCTGTTACTAAATTTTTTCTAGTTATTTTAGTTATTTTTTCTTTATATTCTTTATTAAGTTTACTGCTAGATGTTTTGTATATTATATCTCCAACATTTACAGGTTTATTTATATCACCAATCCACACTATATTGCCACTAGTTATTTCTTTATTGAGTGTAATAAATTTTTCGTTTTTTACGCAAGTTACAATTGTAGATACAATATTGTCAGTTGAATATACTTCTATTCCATCATGTAAATCAATATCTTCTTCTAATTTTAATTTTATATACTCATCTTTTAGAGCTAATACTGTTCCGAGTTTTAGACCAGTATTTTTAGCACAATTTTCACTGATTGTCTCTATAGATCCTACTTTATCAAAGTATCCAGAGCTTTCACTACTACGTATAAACATTTGCTTTAAATTTTTTCTATCATTTTCATCAATACTACTATCAATACATTTTCTATATTTTTCAGTTACAATTCCTACATATTCTACAGACTTACTTCTACCTTCAATTTTTAAAGAAGTCACTCCTATATCAATTAATTTTTGTACATAATCTAAACCAAAAATATCTTTTTTACTAAGTAAATATTTATTACTGTATATAGACTTGTTATTTTCATACATAGTATATCGTAATCTACAAGGACCAGCACATTTTCCTCTATTACCACTTCTACCACCTATCATACTACTCATTAAACATTGTCCTGAGTAAGATACGCATAAAGCACCATGTACAAATACTTCTATTTCTATATTAGTATTATCACATATATATTTGATCTCCTCAATAGTTAATTCTCTTGCAACAACTACTCTAGAAAATCCTAATTTTTCAAGATATTTTACTTGTTTTAAATTATGAACACTCATCTGTGTACTAGCATGTATTTCAATTTCTGGTAATACATTTTTAATAACATTGAATAATCCTATATCTTGAATTATAACGCCATCTAAGCCATGTGAATATAACTCAACTAATAATTTTACTGCTGACTCCATTTCGTTGTCATATACTAGCGTATTAAGCGTTAAATACACTTTAACTGAACGTATGTGAGCATAGTGAATACACTCTATATATTCTTCTACGCTAAAATTGCTTGCCATTATTCTTGCATTATGGCTGCAAGTCCCCATATATATGGCATTTGCGCCATTTTCTATTGCTGATTTAAATGAATTAATTTCACCTGCTGGTGATAATAGTTCTACCATTTTTCTCTCCTTATATTTACATACATTATACTATACATTTGCCTATTATTCAATGATTATACACATATTTGAATTCAATAAAAAAGAATTTTCCAATAATGGGTTTAATTTGTCCGAAAAGGTTGACATAATTGTTCGAAATATGTTATACTTAATATATAGTAAATATGAAAGGAGAGATTAACTAATGTTATCTCAGAATACAGAAGTTACACATGGAAGAACCAAAAAAGAGACGGTTGTCATACAACGGAGAATTATATTAGTACTCTTAACACTTTTAACTATTACTACATTTATAGTCGTAGGTAAAATTGCATTTGACATTTCAAGAGAGAAACAAGCGGAGGATATAGTTATTTTAGCCAAGAATGAAGCAAACAAAATTTTAGCAGAAGCTGAAAATGATGCATCAATTGTAGTATATACCACTACTAAAAATGCAAATCAGCAAGCTGAAAGCATTACCGAATCTGCTGAAACCAAGGCTGATACCATAACTAAAACTGCTGAAACTAAAGCTGAAACTATTACGAAGACTGCAGAAGCAAAAGCTAATAAAATTGTTGACAATGCTATTGATACTCAAATTGATGAAATTGAAACATTATTAGCTATAACTGAAGCAGAAGCTAGTAATCAATCTGTAAAAGGTAAAGCTGCAGTTGCTGCAACAATCAAAAACCGTATTGATAGTGATCAGTTTAAAGCAGATTCAATTAAAGAAGTTGTTTATTCACCCGGACAATTTGATCCGGTATCATCTGGAAAAATCAACAATGTTGTTGCTACAGCTTCTACAGTTGAAGGAGTTAAACTTTGCCTTCAAGGTAAAGATTATTCCAATGGTGCATTGTATTTTTACAATCCAACTATAAGTAGAGGTAGTAATGGACGCTGGTTTAATACTTTGGAAACAACAGCTGTTATAGGCGATCATGTCTTTAAAAAGTAATTAAAATTAAAACAACTAAATGCAATAATTATTGTATTTAGTTGTTTTCTTTTATTCAAATTTATATTTGTTTATTTTCTTGCCATTTTCTTGCTATTTTCTTTTCATTTTTTTTATTAAATCTTTTGTTTCCTTACCTACTCTATTTGACTCTACAATTTTTTGCAGTGCTTTATTATATGTAAAGTTATCTAATTTACTTAAACTAAAATAATTCATAGTTTTATCTTCAAATTTAATAAAACTATCACATAAAGTCCAAGCTATAGCCATTTTAGCATAATATCCTTCGTGTGATATTTTATCTAATATTTTTAGTACAATATCTATATATTCTTTATCTATATACATAACTTTAAGCATTATAACACCAAAACGTACATAAAACTCATTTTCACTTTCTATGCATATTTCTAAAAACTTCAAGAATTCATTTCTGTTTTTTGCTACTGATTTAAATTTTGTGCAAAAACTATCACATATTGCCCAGTTAGTTAGATTAGGTAAAAAAGATTCTATAAGTTTTAATGTAGTAGCATAGTCTTCTTTAGCATAACCAATAACTAATCCTTGAATCATAGTTTCTTCGTAATATTCATTTCTAACTAAATCTAAATATTCAGTATAATTACCCATAGATATTGCCTTTGCTATAACACGTAATTTAGGTATCTGTATACCAATCATATTATCTAGTCCTGGAACTAAATTTTTATGGAATGTTTTATACTTTTCATCTCCACTATCTTTTAGGTGTTCTATTAATTTATCATATTTTTGGGTAGTCCAAACTTCATTATTTAATTCCAATATATTCTTCTCCTTTAAAATCATTATATATTACATATTATTTATATTATATCACATATTTTAAATGTTCACATATTATATTTATAATAGAGGTGAATTTATGTATAATTATTTTGATGATAACTTTTACTTTCCGAACACTCCATTTTTTGGAAATAGATTTATGCCAAAAAGGGATTCAGATTTTCCTTTTGACATGGCATATCCATACATAGGTGGTTATAATTCAATGCATATTCCACAAAATCCTAATTATTCTGTGCCCTACAATCCATTAAACAGTATAAACAAAAAAATATTAAACTTAAATAACGATTTACGTAAACTTTGGGAACAACATGTTTTTTGGACTAAACTTGTTATAATGAGTATAGCAAGTGGATCTCCAGATATACAGCTAGTTTCAGAAAGATTACTTAAAAACGCTACTGATTTTCAAAAATTATTTACTCCACTTTATGGGCCAACCGCTTCGGAAAAATTTAAAGAGTTATTAAAAGACCATTTGTTAATTGCAGCTGATTTAGTTAATGCAGCCAAAAAGAAAGATAATGCTTCTGTTAATTTAATTGAAGCTAAATGGTACAAAAATGCTGATGAAATAGCAGATTTTTTCAGTCGTATAAATCCATACTGGGATAGAAACGATATGAGAAAAATGCTGTATGAACATCTAGTTCTTGTTAAATCTGAAGCAGTTTCAGTGCTTACAAATAAGTATGAAGATAGTATATCGTTATTTGATAAAATTGAAGATCAAGCTCTTATTATGGCAGATATGTTTACTGAAGGAATACTTAAACAATTTCCTAATAAATTTTAATTTTTAAAGAAGGTAATTATTTTTACCTTCTTATTATTTGCATATATCTTACTTTCTATAATTTTATCGCATTAAAAAATTTTGTTCGCTAGTAAATTCCATTATTTCTTTGTTTAATTTATCTTTTTCTTCCCAAAATAGCCCGTGACCACTATTTTCAAATAAAACAAGTCTAGAATTTCTTATTTGTTTGTTTAATGTTTCACCAAATGGTAATGGACAAACTTTATCATGAACACCTTGACATATCAATGTTGGTACATCTATTCTTTCAACATCAAGAAATAAATTTTCTTTGCCAAGTGAATCCATAAGAGCCATAGTTGAATATCCAGCAGCTTCTAATCCTAAGTTTAACACCCAATGAGAAAATGAATCTGTTATATATCTATTAACTAGTATATCGGTAAATCCTTGTAACATTGTTGGTCTATCGTTGTATGTATCTAAAATAATTTTTTCAACTTCTTGCTTTGTTCTTCCATAAGGAAAATCAAACCTTTTTACAAAACTTGGAGCGGCTGCACCAAGAAGTACAAGTTTGTCTACTCCAAATCCATTATGACGAGATATATATCTTATTGATATAGCTCCTCCAACAGAATGGGCAACTAAAGTAATATTTTCAAGTTTTAGAAAATCAATTATAACTCTAATATCATCTGCTATTCTATCATAACTATAGTTTGTATATGGTTTATCTGATTTACCAAATCCCCTAATATCAATACCAATACATCTATATCCATATTTTACAAATTCGTTATATTGATATTCGAACATACGATTATTAAGTGGCCATCCATGTACAAAAAATATTGTTTTATTTCCTTGTGGATTTATATCATTAACAAATATATTTACATCTGGTTCAACTTTTACATAATATTGCATAAAAAACACCTCCGTACTTTAGTATATTCATATAATTTTGTACTTGTGCCAGCTTAAAATTACTTTTATGATTATGTGTTTAATAAAATTTTATTTAATTCATATTTTTAAAATAATCTTGTTCATAAATTATTAAATGCACATACTATTATTACATTAAAAAAATAAAAATATGGGAGGTATTCATGAATTACAAATATACTAATGAACTTATAAACGAAAAATCACCATACTTGCAACAACACGCGCATAATCCAGTAAATTGGTATCCATGGTCAAATGTTGCATTTAGTAAAGCTATAAATGAAAACAAACCTATATTTTTATCTATAGGTTACTCTACTTGTCATTGGTGCCATGTAATGGAAAAAGAATCTTTTGAAGATATAGAAGTTGCCAATATGCTTAATGAAAATTTTGTTTCAATTAAGGTAGACAGAGAAGAGAGACCTGATATAGATTCAGTATATATGGATGCCTGTCAATCATTAACAGGAAGTGGCGGGTGGCCTTTAACGGCATTTATAGATCACTATCAAAGACCATTTTTTGTAGGTACGTATTTTCCTAAAAATTCAACTTTCAATCAGACAGGTTTAATGAATATATTAAAAAAAGTTCAAGATGCATGGATAAGTAATAAAGAAAAACTTTTAAATGATAGTAAAACTATAACTGATGCTATGAAAAGCACACCATATAATTCTAGTTCACAAGATATTTTTCCTAATGTCAATGATTTAACGTTTAAAATATTTATGCAAATTTTTGATACAAATTTCGGTGGTTTTGGAAAATCCATTAAATTTCCAAGCCCTAATAATATGCTTTTTTTGCTGAGATATTATCATAACACTAATAATGAAAATGCTCTTCTAATGGTTACTTATACACTTGAATGTATGTACAGAGGTGGTATATATGATCATATTGGTTTTGGATTTTCTAGATATTCTACAGATAAGAAATGGTTAGTTCCTCACTTTGAAAAAATGTTATATGATAATGCTCTTCTAGCATTATTATATACAGAAGCTTATCAAGTTACTAAAAATAATCTATTTTCAAAAGTTGCAAATGATATATTTGCCTACATTTTAAGAGATATGATGTCTCCTGATGGTGGTTTTTACTCTGCTGAAGATGCTGATTCAGAAGGGATAGAAGGTAAATTTTATGTATGGTCATATGATGAAATAATTTATATATTAGGTAAAACTGATGGTATAAAATTTTGCAAACAATTTAATGTTACTAAAAAAGGTAATTTTGAAGGAAGTAATATTTTAAACTTAATTGGAAGTGAAAATATTACTATTGATGATAATATTTTACGTAAATTATTTAAATACCGTAAAAAAAGAATACATCCTCATAAAGATGATAAAATATTAACTTCATGGAACGGTCTCATGATTGCCTCACTATCTGTTGCAGGCAAGGTGCTCAAAAACGAAAAATATATTGAAGCTGCTAAAAAAACAGTGGATTTTATATATAACAATCTTATTGATTCAGATGGTAGATTACTTTCAAGATATAGGGATGGTCATGCGTCAATTTTAGCTTACTGCGAAGACTACTCGTTTTTGATATGGGGATTAATTGAATTATATGAATCAACTTTTGAAAGTATTTATTTAGAGAAAGCTATTAACTTAAACGAACAGTTAATAAAATACTTTTGGGATGAAGAATCAAACGGACTATTTCTATATGGAAATGATTCCGAAAATCTCATAATTAGGCCAAAAGAAGTATATGATGGAGTAACTCCTTCAGCAAATTCAGTTTCTACTTTAAATTGGCTTAGATTATCTAGACTCGCAAATAATATTGAATTAGAAGAACTAGCAAATAAGCAATTCAAAGCATTTAGCGATACAATTAATTCAAACCCTACTTCATGTACATATATGCTTAGTGCATATTTATTTGCAACATCTACTACAAAAGAATTAATTATTATAGGTGATAAAAATAGTCAAAGAACCAAAGAAATGCTTGATATACTAAATAGTAAATTCAATCCAAATATAACAACAGTATTTAAAGAAATAAATGATAATACAATATTAAAAATTATTCCATATTTATCTAATTACAGGGAAGTGGAAAATATAACTACTGCATATGTTTGTTGTAATAATAGTTGTTCACTTCCAATAATAGCTATAAATGAATTTAAGGATATATTTTAAAATATATCCTTAAATTTTTTGTTTTATTTTTAATGATTGTTATTTTATTTTTTATTTTTATTGTTATGAAGTCATGAAGCCTCCACCATTTACATGAATAATTTGGCCAGTAACATATGTTGAATCTTCTGATGCTAAATAAACATATACAGGTCCAAGTTCTACCGGTTGACCCGCTCTTTTCATAGGTGTATCTGCTCCAAATGTTGTAATATGTTCAGCAGAGAAACTTGATGGTATAAGAGGGGTCCAAATTGGTCCAGGAGCTACTCCATTTACACGTATTCCATCTAAAGCAAGTGAAAGTGCGAGTGAACGTGTAAAACTTACTATTGCCCCTTTAGTAGATGCATAATCAATAAGTTCTTTATGACCATTATATGCTGTTACTGAAGTTGTGTTTATAATACAACTTCCAAATTTAAAATGTGGCATAGCCGCTTTTGTAAGATAGAAATAGGCAAAAATATTGACACGAAACGTATCTTCAAACTGCTGTGATGTTATATCTTTAATACTGTTTTGTGGATATTGAACAGCAGCATTATTAACTAAAATATCTAAATGTCCAAATTCAGTTATAGTTTTATCAATTATACTTTTACAAAATTCTTCGTTTTTTAAATCTCCCGAAATAAGTAAACACTTTCTACCTAGAGCTTCAATATATTCTTTAGTCTCATTTGCATCTTCATGTTGATTAAGATATACTATTACAATATCTGCACCTTCTTTAGCATAAATGAGTGCAACCGCTCTTCCTATGCCACTATCTCCTCCAGTAATTATTGCAACTTTATCTTTTAATTTACCAGTTCCTTTATATTCTGGATTATCAAAGATTGGTCTAGGTGTCATTATTTTTTCAATACCCGGATGAATATCTTGATGCTGTGCTGGGAAAGTAACTGGAACGTCTTCACTTTTTTTAGTATATCCTAAATTTGGATATGATAACTGTGTACTCATAATCAATTCCTCCTATTTACATTAATCTAATACATTCATCTATAGCCTCTTTATCAAATCCAACTATAATTGTTCCATTTATATCAATTACTGGAACACTTCTTTGACCAGATTTTTCTCCCATTTCTGTAGCATTTTCATTATTAAATTCAACATCACTTTCTGTATACTCAACTTTCTTTTCTGTAAAGTAATCTTTCGTTATTTTACACCATTTACATTTAGATGTTGTATAAATTTTAACACTCATATCTTATTTCTCCTTACTTAACTTTAGATTAATCAAATATTTTATGCAAGAAAATCCAGCAAATGCTCCACTACCTACGGCAGTAGAAACTTGTTTAAAACTATTTATCATGTCACCACATGCAAAAACTCCATCTATATTAGTCATATTATTTTCATCAATAACTATATTTTTATCTTTCGTTATAATCCCTATACTATTTGATAAATCATCAATATTAGGTGTGTTATTAGCAATAAATATACCATCAACACCTACTCTTTCTTCTCCATCAAATATAATATGTGTAAGTTCATTATCTCCATATAATGATTTTATTTTTCTGTTATCAATGTTAAATAATTTTAGATTTGTAATATATTTTTCATTTATATCCATTTCTTCCCCATTTGTATATATCGTAATATTATCAGTATAGTTTTTTAAATTTAATGCTTCTTCTACTGCATTTTCACTATTTCCTATTACTCCTACATTTTTATTTCTATAAAAAAACCCATCACAACTAACGCAGTAACTAACGCCTTTTCCTATAAATTTATTTGTATTTTCAATTAGAATATTAGATTTTTTAATTCCTAACGCCATAACTACAGACATAGAAGTATATTCATTTGTATCAGTTACAACATTAAAAACATTATCATTTTTAGTTAAATTTAATACTTTTTCTTGCTTTATTTCAGCTCCAAAACTTATAACTTGTTTCTTTGATATATTTATGAAATCAGTTCCAGATATAGATTCTATTCCTAAATAATTTTTTAACTCCTTACACTTTTCTAAATTACCTTCATTACCTAAAACTAACACTTTATATCCTTCACGACATAAATATAATGTAGCGGATAAACCACCAGGACCATTGCCTATTACTATGGCATCATACATATTTCTACCTCAAAAATTTCAAAATATTTAACTCTTTTATATTTTAACCATAAATCATTTCAATATACTTTATTTATAATGTTTTATAAATAAATTGCACCCAACATATTATACACTTTTTTATTTAAGTGTCCAATATGTTGGGTGCAATTTATACGGATTATATACTTTTTTTTATTTTATATACTTTGAAATTACTTGTTGCTCATTTTGATTAGCAATTCTTTTTTGATAGCTAACACTTGCTACATATAACAACGCCAATGCACTTAAAATAAGTAAAGCTAACATTATAACAGTTATTATACTTACTTCACTTTTAGGTTTCTTTTCATTATTCATTTGTATCATCCTCTTTCTTTTAATATATAACTTATATCACATGCTAAAAAAATATTCAATAGTATTATGTAAAAAAAACGAATATTTTGTTATTATTTGGTAATTTTAACTATTTTTACATAAAAAAACACCTATTTTCATAAGTGTTTAAATTATTTATTTTTTAATGTTTTTTTGTCTTACAACTTCATACATACTTATTGCTGCTGATACAGAAGCATTTAATGATGCTATATTTCCAAACATTGGTATTTTAACTACTACATCACAATTATCACGAACTAGTTTAGAAATTCCGTCACCTTCATTACCTATTACAAGTCCTATTGCTCCATCTATTTTTGTAGAATACAAATCAGAAGCGCCTTCCATATCTAAACCGTATATCCATAATCCTTTTTCTTTTAAGTATTTTATACTTTCTGTTATATTAACTACTCTTGCTACTTTAACGTAACTAGTAGCTCCTGCTGATACCTTTTCAACTGTATCTGTTATTTGACATGCATTACGTTTTTGTATAATACAACCGTGTGCACCTAAACAATCAATGCTTCTAATTATTGCACCTAGATTATGAGGATCCTCAATTTTATCTAGTATTATTATAAAAGGTTTTTCGCCTTTTTTCTCTGCAACAGCAAGTAAATCATCTATTTCAGAATATTCAAAATCTGTAACAGATGCAACTATTCCTTGAGAATTCTTTAATTTTTCATCATCTGCAGTTATCATTTTATCTAATTTTGGTCTATCTGCAAGAACAGTTACTATTTTCTTCTCTTGAGCCATTTTAATTAAATCATAAACATCTTTATTTCCATTTTGAAAATATATCTTATTAATTGTTTTACCTGATACAATTGCTTCTGTAACAGGATTTATTCCGTATACTAAACCCATAATTTCTCCTTAATCATCTAATCTTAGTACGCTCATAAAAGCGTCTTGTGGAAGTTCAACACTTCCTACTTGTCTCATTCTCTTTTTACCTTCTTTTTGTTTCTCTAGTAATTTTTTCTTTCTTGTTATATCTCCACCATAACATTTAGCTAAAACATCTTTTCTCATAGCTTTAACTGTTTCTCTTGCTATAACTTTACCACCGATAGCTGCTTGTATTGGTACTTCAAACATCTGTCTTGGTATGATATCTTTTAATTTTTCTGCTAT
>Ga0123336_10005066_pt1 | contig 10549 bp, 10 predicted proteins | sample SSSSmetaG_FD_96466 | JGI IMG/M metagenome (GOLD analysis project Ga0123336, IMG submission 96466) | Glacier valley bacterial and archeal communities from Borup Fiord, Nunavut, Canada, to study Microbial Dark Matter (Phase II) - ​SSSS metaG | ecosystem: Environmental > Aquatic > Freshwater > Ice... | reverse complement strand
TGATTTATAAACCTCTTTATTTCGGTTTCTAAAAAATGTTGGGAAGGGATATCTATCTCCATTATGCTTAGAGAAGCTATTAACCTTTCTAAATGTTCTGTTAGCATGAAGGGTATAGTATTGTAAACTCTTAAGGTTTCAAATAGGCCATAACCAAATAAAAGGCCTTGATCTTTTGCTTGCACCGCAGCTTGGTCTTCATCAATAATTTTCCCATTTATATAAATATAATCTTTTTGCATTGAGAGTACTCCTTATCTTTAATATTTAGAGTTGTGTTTAGATTATTTCATGAGCATTAGCCAAATCAAGAAAGTTTTTTAAAAGCTCTTTTCCATACTCTGATAAAATAGATTCCGGATGAAATTGCACACCGACTGTTAGAAACTTTTTATGCCTTATACCCATTATAATACCGTCTTCGGTATAGGCCTGCACTTCAAGAGACGGGGGTAAACTTTCGGGATTTATACAAAGAGAATGATATCTAACCACGCTGAAGCTTTTGGGAATATTATTAAATATACCCCTTCCATCAGTTATAATCACTGATTGTTTACCATGAACAACATCTAGCGCGAGATCAACCGTACCTCCCATAGCAAGGCCGATAGCCTGGTGCCCAAGGCAAATGCCTAGTATAGGAATAATACCATTAAAATGTTTAATAATAGGCATAATAATGCCTGCTTGCTCCGGCCTGCCAGGTCCTGGCGAAAGGATGATGCATTTGGGTTTTAAATTTTCAATATCAGCAATAGTGAGCTGATCATTTCTATAAACAACTATATTTGGGGTTATTTCTCCAATATATTGATAGAGGTTATAGGTAAATGAATCATAATTATCAATTAACAAGACCATATTATTTCCTCCTATTAAGTAGAGCTCAGAGCTTTCCTAAGTGCGACGCCTTTATCTAAAGTTTCCTGATATTCTTTTTCAGGAGTTGAATCCCAGACGATACCTCCGCCTACTTGGTAATACGCCCTATCTCCTTTGACCAGAATAGTACGAATGACTATATTAAGGTCCATATCTCCATCAAAACCAATATAGCCAATGGAACCTGTATAGAGGTGTCTGCAAGTTGGCTCAAGTTCATCAATAATCTCCATTGCCCGGATCTTAGGGGCACCTGTTATAGACCCACCGGGAAAAGTAGCTTCAATACAATCAACAGCATCACAGTCCTCCCGCAGTTCACCGGTTACAGTAGATACCAGGTGAAAAACAGTTGCATATTTTTCAATACAAAACAACTCTGGGACCTTAACGCTGCCAAACTTGCAAACTTTGCCAATATCATTCCTCATTAAATCAACAATCATAAGGTTTTCGGCTCTATCTTTAATACTGCTTTTCAAAATGTCACTATTTGTTTTGTCTTCTTTGTTAGTCCGACCTCTTGGCATGGTTCCTTTTATCGGTCTTGTCTCAACCATCCCTTTTGTTATTTGTAAAAACCGTTCAGGGGAGCTGCTTACTATTTGAAAATCTTCAAATGCAAGAAATGAAGCAAAGGGAGCAGGATTTATTGTTCTAAGGGTTTCGTATATATTTAAAGGATGTCTATTAATAAGCGTGGTAAAGCGCTGGGTCATATTCATCTGATAGATGTCTCCACATCGAATATACTCACGGACCTTATCGATAGCCTTATAGTAATCTTGCTGGGTAAAATTTGATTCGAAATGAATACTATTACTTCTATAAGCGTCATTTAGATAGGAGGAGTCCAGAACTTCACCGTCTTCTATAAATTTCTTTAGCTGCTTTACTTTATCTTTGGCTTGTCCTTCTCTAAAATGAGGAAGGCCAGCGGATACAACATATTTCTTTTTTTCTAAATGATCAATGACTATAATACCGTCATAAAAACCCATTATCATTTCAGGTAATAGTGTATCATCATAGGCTTTTTGAGGAAGCTTTTCAATATGATGGCATAAATCATAGGCCATATAGCCTACTGCGCCTCCTATAAAGGGTAATGCAGTACTATTTTTAATGGCATACTTATGCAATAACTTTTTTAACATATGAAACGGATTACCCGTTATTTCTTTTTGCTGTCCGTCTTCCCAAATCTTTATTTTTTCACCTTTAGATTCTATTTTTAAAAAGGGATTAGCGCCAATAAAAGAATAACGTCCTAACCTGCTATGGTCCATGCCACTATCCAAAAAAAAGCTATATTTCTCTTTAAAAAACAACTTGTAGAGCCCAAAAGAATCTAAAACTGTAGTAATTTCTTCATAATATACTTTATTCATCTCAATCACCATCATTATGACTTTTTTATCTGCACTTACTGAAAGTATAATATCATAAACAAAGCCAAAACGTAACAAAAATAATGAATATGATCGAGTAAACTCATAGTCATCTATAGAAATATTAAAGTATGTCATTGTGCATAAATACTATAACATTTAATTAATAAATGGTATAATATAGAAAAGGTAAATATTTGAATTAAAGACTAATTTTTGAATGATAAAACAATGTACAGGTTAAGAATTTTTTTATAAGATAATTAAAAAAATTAAAAGGAGATGCAACGATGAAAAGGACTAGACAAAAAATCAAAACCGGTTTAGGGATAGGTCTTTTGATAGGTGGGTTAGTAATTGCTCAGGGCTTTTGGGGAGGACTCGTAAAAGCCAGTGATTTGCCAGCCGAAACTACTAAACTTCTAAAAATAAACTCCTATGAAGAACTGGTAAAAGTGCTAAAAGAAAAGCAGATTATCACAAAAGATAGACGTTATCTTGATAAACATAATACAGAGAACATAAATGACGCACTTGCAGAGGAGAGTAGTGCACCATCTAAGTCAGATGCCGGGGCATCAAGTACAGGGAGCTATTCTACAACGAATATACAGGTAGAGGGTGTAGATGAAGCCGATACGCTTAAAAATGATGAACGTTATATTTATCAAAAGATAGGAAATAGTAAAATAGCCATCGTAGATACAAAAGGGAAGCTTCAAACAGTAAGTACGATAGAAGCCAAGGCAGGAAGTAACTTAAGCTTTGATACGATGTTTTTAGATAACGATAAGCTCATTGTTGTAGGGAAAAGACAACAAATGGATAATAATATCCAAGTAGGAAAAACAATAGCGAGTGATATTAGGGATACATATTATAGAGAACCTTATAAGTCTTTTAGTCTGTTGCAAGTGTATGATTTAAGTAATAAAAGCGCACCTAAACTCACCCGTGAGGTAGAAGTAGAGGGCAATTTAAACGAGGTAAGGAAAATAGGACAGACTGTGTATATGCTCACCAATAAAAATAATCGCTATGTATTAGACGACACATTCACAGAAGAGGATATTTTACCTCTTTATAAAGATAGTTTAGTAAGTGATACCCTAAAAACCATTATCCCAGCAAATATATGGTATCAACCTTGGGCGCAGGCACAGAGCTATACGCTTATTACAGCGGTGCAGCTTGATGATAAGAAAAACATAGAAGTACAAGCAGTGCTAGGTGCAACAGATGAAATCTATATGAATAAAGAAGCACTTTATCTTACAAGTAACAACTATGCGTATGAAAGAGGGACAACAACCACCGCTATTAGTAAATATAATATAGATAAACAGAAAGTAGCTTATGCTGTTTCAGGAAATGTCGAAGGGACCCTACTCAATCAATTTTCTATGGATGAGTATAAGGGTAACTTTAGAATTGCAACAACAAATAACGATGCAAATGCTGTTTATGTTTTAGATAGTCAGCTAAAAAAAATAGGCCAACTAGAGAATCTAGCTCCTGGTGAAAGGATTTATAGTGTAAGGTTTACTGGGGCAAAGGGATATGTAGTAACCTTCAAGCAAGTAGATCCGCTTTTTGTTATCGATCTAAGCAGCCCCAAAGCGCCGAAAGTACTAGGGGAGTTAAAGGTACCTGGATTTAGTCAATATCTGCATCCAATAGGGGATGATTTGGTAGTAGGCATAGGCAGAAGTGTTTCTGATGTGATAAGAAGAGATGAAAATGGCAATGAAATAGTAACAGGGGCAGTAACCGCAGGTATAAAACTTTCACTTTTTGATGTGAAGGACCCTATGAATCCAAAAGAGATCAACCATATTATACTTGGAACAAGTGGCAGCTATAGCGGAGCTACAGAAAATCATAAAATGGTTACAGTTCATAATGAGAAACACTTATTAGCTATTCCTATTTTTATTCACTTTGACGAAACACGTCAACTAAAGGATTTTAAAGGGGCCTATGTATTTGGTGTAAAAAATGGTAAACTTGTAGGAGAAGCAAAGCTAGGCAAAGTGGGCGACGCGTATAGTTATTATGATAATACAGATCGTGTATGTTATATAGGTGATAAGCTTTACTTTTTATATGATAATAAAATCAATGAATATGGTTTAAATACGTTCAAAAGAATTCAAACGCTTAGTCTAGACTAGCTGCAACTTATCAATCATTTTCTATATACTATAAATCTTAGGAGGCTACTATATGAAAAAAGTTAAAATAGGTGTATTAGGTGTATCGGGTCATCTGTTAACACGGATAATGCTCCCGCTTACTGAGTCTAAAAGTGTAGAAGTCGTTGCTTTGGCTTCAAGAAATATTGAAAAAGCTGAAAAGGTATCTAAAGAGTGGCAGATTCCTAGGGCATATGGCAGTTATGAAGCGTTGCTTCGGGACCCAGAAATCGAGGCGGTTTATATTCCATTACCAAATCATATGCATTTGGACTGGCTAAAAAAGTCAATTGATGCAGGAAAACATGTGTTGTGTGAAAAACCATTAACACTAACAGCCAAAGAAACAAAAGATTTGATGGCCTATGCGGAGGGAAAAGACCTCAAGATTATGGAAGCTTTTATGTATCGCTTTCATCCTAAATGGCAAATGGTCCGTGAGCTTATGAAAGTGAGTGGTATTGGTGAGATACATGCAATACATACAATCTTCACCTACAATAATAATGATCCAAAGAATATTCGAAATATCAAAGAATATGGTGGAGGGTCTTTGATGGATATCGGCTGTTATGCCATATCTTCCACCAGATGGATAATGAATCAAGAACCTCAAAAAGTAATGGGTATGATTCATTATTCAGACAGTACAAATACAGATATTTTATCATCAGCTATACTTGATTTTGGAAAGGCTAGGGCGCTATTCACTGTAGGAACTGGATCTTATCCGGCGCAAGAAGTGAAGGTCTACGGCTCGGGTGGCACGCTAGAAGTCGTGATACCTTTTAATGATTTATATGATATCCCAGCTAAGGTTAAAGTGGTTAACGCACTTGGGGAAAGAGTGGTAGAATTCCCCCCAACCAATCAATATGGAGAACTTATTGAAAACTTTGCTAGGGCAGTGCGAGAAGATGCGGAAGTTCCTATCTCTCTGCAGGACAGTTATATGAATATGCATATCATAGATCAATTATTCGTATCAGGTCGAACAGGGCAGTGGGAAACGATCTAAAAAATATAATAAAAAACTCATCTCAGAAAATTATGCTGAGATGAGTTTTTTGTAGTTAAGTTATGGCGTCAAGTAAGGGAAGCAAATTATTTGTAATATCTCTTAGTATCGTATATAATAAAACTTAACAAATGTCGAAAAAACAGTTTTAATGAGGTTTTATATGATAATTATCATTTTTTGTTTGGGAGTCCTTATTGGTTTACTATTAAATTTAGCTGTGAATAGAATCTCTTATGATCTATGTGAAATTAAAAGTGATTATGTAAACTTTTTTATAGTTTTTATAAGTGGGATATTGTTTGGGATACTCTTTTTTAGATTTGGGCTTAGCCTAACATTTATAAAGGGAACAGTGCTAACAGCTCTCTTAATCATCGTTTCCTGTGTAGACTTAAAGCATGAAATCATTCCAGATAAGCTATGGATTATTTCTTTAATAAGTGGTTTAGTATTTGTTTTTGCAGGAGAAATATCTTTTATTAGCAGCTTGCTTGGAATGCTTACAGGTGGACTGATACTTTTCCTTTTAGCACTGCTGCCTGATGCACTAGGTGGGGGAGATATTAAAATAATGTTTGGTCTTGGCGCTTTGCTAGGACCTTACAAAACATTAGCAGCTATTTTTTTGGCCTTTGCCTTATCAGCTGTTGTAAGTATTTTTTTATTATTATTTAAAATAAAAGGACGTCAAGATCACATACCTTTTGGACCATTTTTAGCTCTTGGAAGTTTTATTTCCTTTCTAATGGTACTATACTAGATTTTTTAAATGAAGGTGGCATTATAATGAACAACATGGAATTAGATATTAGCGTCATTAGTGAAATAAGCAAAAAAATAATAGGGGCAATAGGTTCAAGTCGGGAACAAATACTTGAGATTATTGATAATATAAGAAATGAGCAGGAAAGTTTAAAGATGCAGCTCACTCAAATCAAACAAGAAGTTGCAAAGGTCATTAATGAAGTAGATGTGTTTGAAAAACAAGATAAGGTGATGAGAAAAAAGCTGGCAGAAGTCTCATCAGATTTTCATAAATATACAGAAAAAGATGTTAAGGAAGTTTACGAGAGGGCTTTTGAAGTTAGAGTGAAATTTCATGCAAAAAAAAGTGAAGAAAAGGGGTTAAGAGAGAGAAGAACGCAGCTAGAGTTAGCTTTAAAAAAGACAATGAAAAGTATAGAAAGTGGTGAAAAGGTAGCGAGTCAAGTAAGCATTGCATTAGGTTATTTAGAGGGAGATATGTTCTTAGCGCTAGAGAGAACAGATAAAAACTCAGAAATGTTTCTTGGCATAAAGGTTTTGGAAGCTCAAGAAGATGAGCGTAGGAGAATAGCAAGAGACATTCACGATGGACCAGCACAGCATATGGCTAATGCTGTGATGAAAGTTGACATTTGTGACATGATTATTAAAAAAGACTTAGAAGAAGGCCTTAAGGAACTTGCAAGCTTAAAAGAAAGCGTGAAGGTGGCACTGAAGGAAGTTCGAAATATTATTTTTGACTTAAGGCCAATGTCTCTTGATGACTTAGGGCTTAATCAAACCATACAAGAAATGATCAAATCAATTATCAAGGATTCTCATATGGATATAAAATTAAGATTAAAGCCTGTACAGGAAGAAATAGAATCTATTATCCAAGTAGCTGTATACCGAATCATTCAAGAGGTTTTTAACAATATTAAAAAACACTCCAAAGCAAAAAATGCAGAAGTTAAGTTAGACTTTGGTACTAAATATTTAATGCTTATTATATCTGATGATGGCGTTGGCTTTAATGTGGAAGAGACTTTAAAGCAAGTAAAAACTAAGGCGTCTTCCTATGGTCTTATTGGGATCTTTGATAGAGTGAATCAATTGCAAGGCACCATTGAAATAAAATCTACGCAAGGAACAGGAACTGCTTATACTGTTAAGCTGCCTATTAATCGAGAGGTGATTAGGGATGAAAAAAGAGGTCATTAAAGTATTCATTGCAGATGATCATGATATCATTAGGCAAGGGCTTAAGAGAATTCTTAGTTTTGAGGAAGACATAAGTGTTATTGAAGAAGCTGAAGATGGTGAGAAGGCACTCAAGTTATTAGAGTCTTGTAAACCAGATGTTATACTCTTAGATTGTAATATGCCGTTTAAAAATGGTATTGAGGTTCTTCAAAGTGTAAAAGAGCAAAATGAAGCGATTAAGGTTATTATGCTTACTGTTGAGATGGATAGAAAAATCATTCATGCGGCTATTGATATTGGAGCAGACGGCTATATGTTAAAAGACTCTGCTGGAACTGAGATTGTTAGTGCTATTAGAATGGTTTATAAGGGTGAAAAATATATTGATAAGTCTTTAATATCCCTGTTGTTTTCAGATATAAAAAACAAAAATAAAAAAATAGATAGTCTATTTGACGTGCTCTCAAAGAGAGAAGTTGAAGTGCTTGCAAAAATTGCTAAAGGTTTAAGTAATAAGGAAATTGGAGAACAGCTTTACTTGTCAGAAAAAACAGTTAAGAACTATGCTACTAATCTTTTTAGAAAGATTAATGTAGATGATCGTGTTCAAGCAACAATTATTGCCTTGCAAAATAATATTGAAGATTACTGTAAGGTGTTGAAAAAATAGGGACTTTAGTCCCTATTTTTTTATGACTTAATGCCTAGGATAATAGGACTTTTGCAATCTGTGATATTAAAGTGCGAAGGGCTATAATCATAACAAGAAGAAAAAATAATTTAAGGGGGAAAAAACATGATACAACTATTTAACATGTACATACTACCAAAACTAAGTAACAAAAAGGGGCAGGGCATGGTTGAGTATGCACTATTAATTGGACTTGTGGCAATAGTCGTTATTGGAGTTCTTGTATTTTTAGGACCAGCTATCGGCGCTAAGTTCCAGGAAATAATAGATGCACTTCCAGCACCAGCGGCACCAGTAACACCATAAAGATAGTTAAAGATAAAATCGCTTTTCTAAATGCTCTAATCAAGTACCTAGTTGATTAGAGCATTTAGAGCATGAGGATTTAATAAGGAGGTAGAGGGGGGATTAATGTGAAAAATATAAAAAATCAAAAAGGGCAAGCTTTAGTAGAATTTGCATTAATCCTTCCGATACTCCTGCTTTTAATCATGGGCATTATCCAATTTGGAATGGTTATAAATGCTTATCTTTCTATTCAAAATGCAGCAAGGGAAGGTGCTAGAGCCGGTATTGTAGGAAATACGGATTTAGAGGTTACAACTATAATGATAGCTACTTCTCCAAGCCTACGTGAAGAGTATTTAAGTATAACGATAACACCTACTGAAATAAATAGAAGCGCAGGGGAACCGCTTACTGTAAAGGTAAGTTACAGCTATCCCATCATAATCCCTATTATAGACAGCCTATTTAGTGACACGATACTTCTAAATGCTGAAACTTCTATGAGAATAGAATAAAGGGGGGGATTTAGATGAGGAAACTGGATAATAAGGGAAATGCAGCTATTTTATTATGTTTGGTAGTAACCGCTTTATTTGGTTTTACGGCTTTTGCAGTAGATATAGGACTAGTTTATGTAGAAAAAACAAAGCTCACGCAGGCTATGGATGCAGCAGCTTTGGCGGGTGTACTTGAACTTCCAAATGATGAAACGCTAGCAAAGACTGTAGCAGCTGAGTATCTCCAAAGAAATGCTGTGAGCCCCGAGGGAATCACAATCACTACTAGTCTAGATAAAAGAAGTATTCAAATAGAGGGAATAAAGAATATAAAACATCTTTTTGCTCCTATCATAGGAATTAAAAGTAGCAATATTAAAGGTTTGGCTCAAGCTGTTATCGGTCCGGCAAAATCAGTAACAGGTGGCATAAGGCCTTTTGCTGTTCAAATATTTGACTTTGCTTATGGAGACTTAGTAACACTTAAAGAAGATGCAGGGGATGGCTCAACGGGTAACTATGGTGCCATAGCATTAGGCGGAAGAGGCTCAAGTATCTTTAAGATAAACGCTCTTTATGGCTATGCTGGCACACTATCAGTAGGAGATTATATTGATACAGAACCCGGAAACATGGCAGGCGCGGCTAACGCTATTAAAAACTATATTAATGCAGAAGTGAGTACCTATGATAACTTTCCACGAGATTCTATTAGGGTTTGGACAATACCGCTTGTTGATACTTTTCAGGTAAATGGAAGAGGTGAAATAAAAGTAGTAGGTTTTGCTGCATTTTATTTGGAGCAGATACAAGGCCAGTCGGGACAGATAGAAATACAAGGAAGATTTGTGAGATTCGTAGCAAATGCTGAAGTCGATTTAAATCTAACAGATACGGGTTTATATGGGGCGAAATTATCCAAATAATAGGGGTAGAGGAGAGATCAATGAAAAATACAGGACAAAAGTTAATAGTAATATCCTTCGTGTTAGCACTACTAGCTACTATAGCTGTTTTTATCTATCTAGAGTCTTTTAAAAAGCCTAAAGAAGTTATTAATAATACTACTCTATTAGTAGCAGTTGAGACCATACCGGCAAGAACGCTTATAAATAAAAGTATGGTTACATCCATTGAAGTTGCAGATAACACATTTTTCGATGATTATATCAAAGATTCCTCTGAGATTATTGGGAAATACACAAAGGAAACGATCATAAAAAATGAGGGTTTTCGTAAGGACAGGCTTATTAATGAAGGGGAAGAGGAACTTAGCTTAAAAATAGAGAGTAATCATAGAGCCGTAACGATTAATACTACAGGAGATGCGGGGGTTGCTTATTTAATAAAGCCAGGCGACTCGGTAGATATTGTTGCCTATTTGTCAGAGAAAACGGATGGCATCAAGATCGTTAGGCCAGATAGTACAAAAGTAGTTTTACAAAACATTGAAGTGCTTGCTATAGATCAGAAGTTAAACCGAGAGGATAAGAAAACTGATGAGGTGATTGCAAAGGCACCAACCACTTTTTTAGTAACACTATCTGTAAAGTATCAGGATTTAGAAAAATTGGTGCTGGCAGAGAATATAGGAAATTTAAAACTAGCTTTAAGACCTTTAAAAGATACGG
>Ga0123336_10005065_pt1 | contig 10549 bp, 8 predicted proteins | sample SSSSmetaG_FD_96466 | JGI IMG/M metagenome (GOLD analysis project Ga0123336, IMG submission 96466) | Glacier valley bacterial and archeal communities from Borup Fiord, Nunavut, Canada, to study Microbial Dark Matter (Phase II) - ​SSSS metaG | ecosystem: Environmental > Aquatic > Freshwater > Ice... | reverse complement strand
ATCACAAAGCCGGGGGTGCAAAACCCGCACTGCGAGCCGTGACACTCCACCATGGCTTGTTGCACTGGGTGCAGGGTTTTCGACTGCGGCGTTTTCAGGTCTTCCACCGTGAACAGCGCCTTGCCGTGAAGCGTGGGCAAGAACTGGATGCAGGCGTTGACGCTGCGCAGGCTCAACCCGCCGACCGAAACCGTTGTGCCATCGCCGGCGTCATCAGCCAACTCGCCGACGACGACCGTGCAGGCGCCGCAATCGCCTTCGTTGCAGCCTTCTTTCGTGCCGCTGCAATGCGCGTCTTCACGCAGCCAGTCAAGCACTGAGCGGGTGGTGTGCACACCACTGACGCTGACGACTTCGCCGCGATGAAAAAACTGAATGGGTTGACTGCTCATGTTTTTTTCCATGCTTGAATGTGCCACGGTGCGCACGACCTTGCCGACACCGCAGACCCATCTCCCTTTGTTCAAATTTTCCTTTATTTAAATTCCCATTTACTCAAAGCTGATGTCTTCGACCATACCCAATCGCATGGCCATTCGCGGCGACTTGCTCGACTTCACCGGCGCACCCGAATGGGGAGCCACCGAGTCGAGCGCCGTGCGCTATCGGCCCGACCATTGGTTGCTGATTGAGAACGGCGTCATTGTGGGAGCCCAAGCAGCCTCCATGCCATGGGCGACGCCGCTCGATGAAAGCTGGGTGCAGCACGATCACCGAGGCTCCTGGGTCATGCCGGGCTTCATCGACACGCACGTTCACAGCCCACAGCTCGACGTGATTGCCAGTTACGGTACCGAGTTGCTCGACTGGCTGAATACCTACACCTTCCCAGCTGAACGCCGCTACGCCGACCCCGAGCAATCGCGCCTCGGCGCAGCACGCTTCTTGGATGCTTTGCTCGCACACGGCACCACCAGCGCGGTCGTTTTCCCCACGGTGCACAAAGTCAGCGCTGATGCCTTGTTTGCCGCGGCCGCCGAGCGCGGCATGCGCTTGATTGCGGGCAAGGTGCTGATGGACCGGAACGCGCCGGACGGACTTCGCGACGATGTGGAGCAGGCCGAGCGCGATTGCACCGACCTCATCGAAAAGTGGCACGGCAAACAGCGCTTGGCTTACGCAGTGACGGTGCGTTTTGCGCCCACCAGCACGCCCGCGCAATTGGCGATGGCTGGGGGTTTGTGTGCCGCCCACCCCGGCATTTACATGCAGACCCACGTGGCCGAAAACCGCGCTGAAGTCGAGTGGGTTCGGCAGTTGTTTCCCAAGGCGCGCAGCTACCTCGACGTTTACGCCCAAGCTAATTTGTTGAACGAGCGCAGCGTCCTGGCGCACGGCATTTGGCTGGACGACGTGGACCGCGCCGTGCTGAAAGCCAGTGGCGCGCAAATTGCCCACAGCCCGTCGTCCAACTTGTTTTTAGGCAGTGGCATATTTGATTGGCGCGCCGCTGAGGCGGCGGGCGTTGCGGTGAGCGTGGGCAGTGATGTGGGCGGCGGTACCAGCTTGTCCATGCAGCGCACGCTGGCCGACGCCTACAAGCTGCAAGCCATGGGCGGTCAGCGCTTGACGGCGTGGAAAGGCTTGCATGCCGCCACGCTGGGAGCCGCGCAGGCGCTGGGCCTGGCGCACGAGGTCGGTTCGTTGAACGTGGGTTGCGCGGGCGATGTGTGCGTTTGGGACAAGGCGATCGGGCCCGTGGCGCAGCGACGCCTTGAAACGGCCGTGGCCTCTAATTTGCATGAGCAGGTGTTCGCCTGGATAACACTGTCGGACGAGCGGAATTTGCGGGCTTGTTTTGTGGCCGGTGTTGCTCCTTCCCTTTGAGGGGTGAGGGGGCTTGAAGAAAGTCAGATTTGCTGCGCCTCGAACTCATCAACATCAGCAAGCAATACCCCGCCGTCAAAGCCAACGACAGCGTGAGCCTGCGCGTTCAGCCGGGTGAAATTCATGCGGTGCTGGGCGAGAACGGCGCGGGCAAATCGACGTTGATGAAAATCATTTACGGCACCGTCAAGCCCGACGCCGGCGAGGTGCTCTGGAACGGCCAGGCGGTAAACATCCGCAACCCGCTAGACGCCCGCGCGCTGGGCATCAGCATGGTGTTCCAGCACTTCAGTTTGTTTGACACGCTCACTGCCGCTGAGAACGTCTGGTTGGGTTTGGACAAGTCGTTGTCGCTGCATGAAGTGACGCAGCGCATCACACGGGTGGCGCGCACCTACGGCCTGGACGTTGATCCGCTGCGCCCGGTGCACACGCTGTCGGTGGGTGAAAGGCAACGCGTTGAAATCGTGCGCGCTTTGATGACGAACCCGAAGCTGCTGATCCTGGACGAGCCCACTTCGGTGCTCACACCGCAGGCAGTCGACACACTTTTCGTCACGCTGCGTCAGCTCGCGGCAGAGGGCTGCAGCATCCTGTACATCAGCCACAAGCTCGACGAGATCCGCGCGCTGTGCCACACCTGCACCGTGCTGCGCGGAGGCAAGGTCACCGGCCAAGTCGATCCGCGTCAGGAGTCGAATGCCAGCCTGTCGCGCATGATGATCGGTGCCGAGCCGCCGTCGTTGCAACACCAAGCTGCCACCGTGGGTAATGTGGTGCTGTCGGTGGCGCACCTGAATTTGCTTCAGCTCGACCCGTTCGGAATGAGCCTGCGCGACGTTCACTTCGACGTGCGCGCCGGTGAAATCGTGGGCGTGGCCGGTGTGTCGGGCAACGGCCAGCAAGAGTTGATGGCGGCGTTGTCGGGCGAAGACACCCGTGCGCAGCCTGAAGCCATCAGTTTGTTTGGGCAGCCGGCGGGCCACCAGCCGCCGCAGGAACGGCGCGCGGCCGGGCTGCACTTTGTGCCCGAAGAACGCTTGGGTCGCGGCGCCGTGCCGACGCTGTCGCTCGCGCAAAACACCTTGCTCACGCGGACTCAGGCGGTGGGTGCCAGCGGCTGGATCAACCAAGCCAGAGTCACCACGCTGGCGCGCGATCTGATTGCGCGATTCAACGTCAAGGCGGGTGGGCCCGACGCGCCGGCCAAGAGCTTGTCGGGTGGCAATCTGCAAAAATTTTTGGTCGGCCGCGAGATCGATGCGCAGCCCAAACTGCTCATCATTTCGCAGCCCACTTGGGGCGTTGACGTGGGCGCTGCGGCGCAAATTCGCGGCGAGTTGCTGAAGCTGCGTGACCAAGGCTGCGCGGTGTTAGTGGTGAGCGAAGAGTTGGACGAGCTGTTCGAGATTTCCGACCGTTTGTTGGTCATGGCGCAGGGCAGGCTGTCGCCGAGCGTGGCCACCAAAGCGGCCACGGTGGAGACCATCGGCGCATGGATGAGCGGGCTGTGGCCGAGCGCTTCGGCTGACGAATCGGCTGAGGAATCGACCGACGAAGCGGCAAGTCAGGAGAAGTCACATGTTCAAACTTGAGCCGCGTCCCGAGGCCTCGAAGGCCATGTCGTTTCTTTCGCCGTTGTTGGCACTGGCGATCACGGTGATTTTGGGCACCGCACTGTTCATGCTGTTGGGCAAAGACCCGGTGCGCGGTCTGCAAATGTTTTTTGTCGAGCCCTTGAAAAGCGCCTACAGCCTGTCTGAACTGGCGATGAAGGCCACCCCGTTGCTGTTGATTGGTTTGGGCTTGGCGGTGTGCTTTCGCTCCAACGTCTGGAATATCGGTGCGGAAGGTCAATTCATCTTGGGTGCCATCGCGGCCGGTGGCGTGGCCATGTTGGCGGACAAGGAAACCGGACGCTGGATCGTGCTGCTCGTTCTGGTGGCCGGGGTGATGGGCGGCATGTTGTGGGCAGCGTTGGTCGCGTGGCTGCGTGACCGCTTCAATGCCAGTGAAATTCTGGTGAGCCTGATGTTGGTTTACGTCGCCGAAATGGTGCTGAGTTATTTGGTCTACGGGCCCTGGAAAGACCCGGCGGGGTTCAACTTCCCGCAGTCCATCAGCTTTTTGGACGTCACCAAAATTCCCAAACTCATCATCGGGTCGCGCGTGAATGTCGGCGTGTTCATCGCGCTGGCGGCGGTGGCGGTGTTTTGGATATTCCTGTTTCGCAGCTACGCCGGTTTTCAGTTGCAGGTTGGTGGTCTGGCACCCGCGGCGGCCCGCTATGCCGGCTTTTCCTCGCGCAAAGCACTGTGGACGGCACTGCTCATCTCAGGCGGCATGGCCGGTTTGGCGGGCGCGCTGGAAGTCGCCGGGCCACTGGGTCAGCTCACACCGCACGTGCCTGCGGGCTACGGCTTCGCGGCCATCATCGTGGCGTTTGTGGGGCGGCTGCATCCGGTGGGCATCGTGTTTTCGGCGGTCCTAATGAGCATGTTTTATATCGGCGGTGAACTGGCGCAGTCGCGTCTGGGTCTGCCCAAGTCACTCACCGGCGTGTTCCAGGGCTTGCTGCTGTTTTCGCTGCTGGCATGTGACACGCTGGTGCATTACCGCGTGCGCTGGCAGTCGTCGAAGCTCAAAGCCACGCCCGCCGCCATCAGCGCATCCAACACATCCACCGCCGAAAGCACCGCCTGATGGAACCCTTTGCACTGTTGTTGGCCGCCACGCTGAACGCGGGCACGGTACTGGCATTTGCGTCGCTGGGCTTGCTGATCAATGAGCGCTCGGGCATCGTCAACCTGGGGGCCGAGGGCATGATGTTGGTGGCCGCCGTGGCGGGTTTCGCGGTGGCGGTTCACAGCGGCAACGACTGGCTGGGTTTTGCCGCAGGCGCGGTGGCCGGTGCGCTGCTGGCGGCGGTTTTTGGTTTGCTGGTGATATGGCTCAACACCAATCAGTACGCCACCGGTTTGGCGCTGAGTCTGTTCGGCGCGGGCTTCTCAGCCTTCGTGGGCATCGGCTACACGCAGCAAAAATTGTTGGAGCGTCCACGTTTTGCAGTGCCGTGGTTGTCGGACCTTCCTTTCGTGGGCACAGCGCTGTTCAAGCAGCACCCCATGGTCTACATCGCCATGCTGTTGACAGCAGGGTTGGCCTGGTTTTTGTACCGCTCCCGCGCCGGTTTGGTGCTGCGCGCGGTGGGCGAGTCGCCCGAGTCGGCGCACGCGCTGGGCTACCCGGTGCGGCGCATCCGCCTGGCCGCCGTGATGGTGGGCGGCGCGCTGTGCGGCGTGTCGGGCGCCTACATCTCGGTGGTCTACACGCCGCTGTGGGTCGAGGGCATGATCGCGGGCAAGGGCTGGATTGCGCTGGCGCTCACCACCTTCGCCACTTGGCGCCCGGCACGTGTCTTGCTCGGTGCTTACTTGTTCGGTGGCGTGACCATGTTGCAGTTTCATTTGCAGGGCGAAGGGGTAGATGTCCCCAGCCAGTTCCTGACCATGCTGCCGTATCTGGCCACCATCGTGGTGCTAGTGCTGATCTCGCGCAACGCCGCTTTCATCCGCGTGAACATGCCGGCATCCATAGGAAAACCCTTTTTCCCGGGCGGCTGAGTGGCTCGATTGCAGCGTGCTGCTGGCTGATAATTCGCTGGAGTCTTCAATGATTTTTACGTTAGTTTTTTTAAAAATGGAGAAGAAACACATGTTCCTGAATTCGAAAAGACAACTGCTCAAAACTGCCGCGCTGACCTCACTGGCTGCGGCTGCGGCGCTGCTGGCAGGTTGCGGCAAGAAGCCAGAGGCGCCCGCTGCTGCAGCGTCCGCTCCGGTGGCGGCGGCATCGGCCCCGGCCCCGGCCAAGCCCGCCCCGCTGAAGATCGCGTTCGCTTACGTCGGCCCGGTGGGCGACGGCGGCTGGACCTTCGCGCATGACAACGCCCGCAAGGCGGTTGAAAAAGAATTCGGCGACCGCGTGGTCACCAGCTTCGTGGAAAAAGTGCCTGAAGCGGCCGACGCCGAGCGCGTGTTCCGCGACATGGCTAGCCAAGGCAACACCCTGATTTTTGGCACCACCTTCGGCTACATGGAACCGATGTTGAAAGTTGCCGCCGACCTGAAGGACGTGAAGTTCGAGCAGGCCACCGGCTACAAACAAGCGCCCAACATGCGCACCTACGACTCGCGCACTTATGAAGGTGCCTACATGGCGGGCGTGATTGCCGGTGCCATGACCAAGAGCAACACCTTGGGTGTGGTCGGCTCGATTCCCATTCCGGAAGTGATCCGCAACATCAACAGCTTCACGATGGGCGCGCAGTCGGTCAACCCGAAGATCAAAACCAAAGTGGTCTGGATCAACGAGTGGTTCAACCCGCCGAAAGAGACCGAAGCCGCGCAGTCGTTGCTGAACGCCGGTGCCGACGTGCTGTTTCAAAACACCGACTCGTCGGCCGTGCTGCAAACCGCTGAAAAAGCCGGCAAATACGCGTTCGGTTGGGACTCCGACATGACCGCCTACGCGCCCAAAGCGCATCTGGGGTCGGCCATCATCAACTGGGCGCCGTACTACATCTCTGCCACGCGTGACGTGCTGGACGGCAAGTGGACGGGCGGCACCGGTTCATGGCTGGGTCACAAAGATGGCGCGATCGACATGGTGTCGATTGCCGACTTTGTGCCGGCTGAAACCAAGGCCAAAATCGACACCATCAAGGCTGGTTTGAAGGACGGCAGCTTCTCTATCTGGAAGGGCCCAATCCTGGGTCAGAACGGCAAAGAAGTTCTGAAGAAAGACGAAATCGCCGACGACAAATTTTTGGGCGGCGTGAAGTTCTACGTCAAAGGTGTTGAAGGCAAAGTACCTGGCGACGACAAGAAGTAAAACTCGCGGTAGTGAAGTAGTGAAGTAGTGAAGTAGTGAAGTAGTGAAGTAGTGAAGTAGTGAAGTAGTGAAGTAGTGAAGTAGTGAAGTAGTGAAGTAGGAAGGGCCGCGTTTTGCGGCCCTTTTCAATTTGGAGTGCGCATGAACCCGTCAGCCCCCATCACACCGATTGACCTGCCCGCTTTGCTCAGGCGCATGCCCAAAGCCGAGCTGCACATCCACATTGAAGGCTCGCTCGAACCTGAGTTGATCTTTGCCTTGGCGCAGCGCAACGGTGTGGTTTTGCCCTACGCCAGCGTGGAAAGCTTGCGCGCTGCGTACGCCTTCACCAGCCTGCAAAGCTTCCTTGACATTTACTACGCCGGAGCCAGTGTGCTGTTGAAGGAGCAAGATTTTTTCGACATGGCCATGGCCTACTTTCGCCGTGCGGCGACCGACAACGTCGTGCATGCCGAGCTGTTTTTCGACCCCCAAACGCACACCGACCGAGGCGTACCGTTTGAGGTGGTCATTCTGGGCTTGAGCCGCGCTTGTGAGGTGGCGCAGCGCGAACTCGGCGTCAGCGCTTTGCTCATCATGTGCTTTCTGCGTCACCTCAGCGAGGACGCGGCGTTCGACACGCTCGCACAGGCGCTGCCGCACCGGCAACACATTGCGGGCGTGGGTCTGGACAGCTCGGAGCAAGGCCATCCACCCGAAAAATTCAGCCGCGTGTTTGCGCGTTGCCGCGAGCTGGGTTGGCACTTGGTGGCACACGCCGGTGAAGAAGGGCCGCCGACCTACATCTGGAGCGCGCTGGACGACTTGAAGGTGCAGCGCATCGATCACGGCGTGCGCTGTCTGGAAGACCCCGCACTGGTGGCGCGTCTTGAAAAAGACCGCATGCCGCTGACCGTGTGCCCGCTGTCCAACCTGAAGCTGTGCGTCACGCCGAGCTTGGCTGCGCACCCCTTACCCGCGATGCTGGACGCGGGTTTGTGCGTCACCATCAACTCCGACGACCCGGCCTACTTTGGGGGTTACATCAACCAGAATTTCATCGCTACATTCGCCGCTTTGCCGCAGCTGACCGCCGCGCACGCGCACACGCTGGCGCGCAACAGCATCGATGCCAGCTTTATGGCGGTGTCAGAAAAACAGCGCCACCTGCAGGCGCTGGAGGCCGTCTTTGCAGCGGTCTAAAATGCTTACGAATTTCTTACTATTGCTCGATTTGGGATGGGTCACATGCTTGAACTTCTTTCTGATCCACAAGCGTGGATCGCCTTGGCTACACTCACCGCTTTGGAGTTGGTGCTCGGCATCGACAACATCGTTTTCATCTCCATCCTGGTCGACAAATTGCCCAAAGCGCAACAAGAGCGCGCGCGCCGCATCGGTCTTTTCATGGCCATGTTCATGCGCATTGGCTTGCTGATGGTGCTGGCCTGGATCGTCGGTTTGGTGGCGCCGATGTTCACTGTGTTGGGCCAGGAAATTTCGGGCCGTGACTTGATTTTGATTTTGGGTGGCCTGTTCCTTATCTACAAAAGCACCGGTGAGATTCACCAGTCGATGGAAGGCGTGGAAGGCCACGCGTCGACCGCCGTGAAGGCCACTTTCACCGCGGTGATTTTGCAGATCATGGTGATCGACATGGTGTTTTCGCTCGACTCCATCATCACCGCCGTGGGCATGGTCGATCGCCTTGAAATCATGGTGGCGGCCGTCGTTTTGTCGGTCGGCATGATGATGTTGTTTGCCAGTGCCATCGGCCGCTTTGTGTCTGACCACCCGACCATCAAAATGTTGGCGTTGGCCTTCCTGGTGGTGGTGGGCGTGGTGCTCATAGCCGAAGGTTTGGACTATCACGTGCCCAAAGGCTTTGTCTATTTTGCGATGGCGTTTTCGTTGGGGGTCGAGTTCCTGAACATCCGCATGCGCAGCCGCGCCAAAAAACCCGCCGAACTGCACTCGGCTTACGTCAGTGACGAAGGGGTCGACACCAAGTAGTTCACTGACATTTCGTATGCACAAAGCGGCAGTGCTCCCTGCCGCTTTGTTTTTTTAACCGGAGCCATGTAGAGGAACACCATGAAAAAAAACCTCGCCCGTGGCTTCAGCGCCACGATTTTTTCCATTGCGACCGCTGTACTTTGTCTGAACGATTCGACTCGCGCGCAACCCGCGCCGCGATCAACAGCGCCCATCACATCGCCTTTCACACCGCTCATCGCACCACCTCTCAAAGTCGCATTTGTCTACGTCAGCCCCATCGGCAACGCGGGCTGGTCGTATCAACATGACCTGGGTCGCATCGCCATGCAGCAAGCGCTCGGCGACAAAGTCAAAACCACCGTGGTCGAGAGCGTGAGCGAAGGGGCCGACAGCGAACGCGTGATGCGCGATTTGGCCCAGCAAGGCCATCAACTCATCTTCGCTACCAGCTTCGGCTACCTGGAGCCCGCACTTCGGGTTGCCGCCGAATTCCCTGACGTGAAATTCGAGCACGCCGGTGGCTTCAAGACCTCGGCCAACCTCAACACCTACAACGCCCGTTACTACGAAGCGCGTTACCTTGCGGGCATGTTGGCGGGTCAGACGAGCCGATCCGGCACGGCAGGCTATGTCGCGGGCTTTGCGGTGCCTGAAGTCGTGCAAGGCATCAACGCGTTCACCTTGGGCATGCGCGCCGTCAACCCGAAGGCGCAGGTCAAAGTGCTGTGGCTCAACACCTGGTTCGACCCCGCACGAGAACGCGAAGCTGCGCAGACCCTCATCAACCAGGGCGCCGACACGCTCACCAACCACAGCGGCTCGACCGCCGTGGCGCAGACCGCTGAAGACAATTTCAAAACCAAAGGCACCCGCGTGGTGCCATACCAAAGCGATATGCGCAGCGTCGCGCCCAACGCCCAGCTCACCGCCATCGTGCACCGCTGGGGCGGCTACTACACGGCGGTGGCACAAGCTGTGTTGAACGGCACCTGGAAAGCGCAGACGGTGTGGGGCAGCATGGCGCAGGGTTTCGTGGCGCTGGCCCCCTTGGCCAGCAATGTTCCCGGTGACGTGGCGACACAACTCAAAGCCAAACAGCGAGCCATCGAAGCCGGCAGCCTCCAGCCGTTCAGCGGCTTGCTGCTGGATAACGAAGGCAAAGTGCGTTGGAAGTCGGGTGCCATGCCGGACGCCGAAATCGCCGAGATGAATTGGTTTGTGCAGGGCGTGGTGGGGAGTTTGCCGAGGCCTTGAAATCAGCAAAGGCAGTTCGCCAATCTCGCTGCCGTCACTTGCTTGAATCAACGCGCTGCAGCGGCTTCAACAAAATGGCTGGCGCTGAGCAAGTCAGTTGCCGACGCCCCGAACGCATACGAGTCCATCCCCAAACAACCCATGCTCACGCTGCTGTGCAGGCGCACGGCGGGCTTGGCACGACCGCCTGCGCCTGCGGCCACAAACCAGGGCAGCAGATGCTCGTCGGTGGGGTGCATGTCCACCGCATGCGGCGCCTGCGTGCGGTAGTTGAACAGCGCCTCCCAATCGTGCGCCGCGCTGCGCTCGACCATCCACTGGCGGAACTCAGCGCTTTCGCGAATCTCAATGGCACCCTCCGCGGGCATGGCAGCGCCGCCAAACACACGGCCCAGGTTGTGCGTGATGCTGCCGCTGCCCAGCACCAACACGCCGTCGTCGCGCAGCGGTTGCAAGGCTTCGCCCAACCCAAATTGCTGGGCCGGGCTTTGGCTGGGCACAAAGGCCAGCGGCAACACCGGGATGTCGGCGTCGGGAAACAGATAGCGCAGTGCCGTCCACGCACCGTGGTCCAAACCGCCTTGCGGCAGCACATGGT
>Ga0123336_10005064_pt1 | contig 10551 bp, 9 predicted proteins | sample SSSSmetaG_FD_96466 | JGI IMG/M metagenome (GOLD analysis project Ga0123336, IMG submission 96466) | Glacier valley bacterial and archeal communities from Borup Fiord, Nunavut, Canada, to study Microbial Dark Matter (Phase II) - ​SSSS metaG | ecosystem: Environmental > Aquatic > Freshwater > Ice... | reverse complement strand
GCGTGTACCAGACCCTGAAGGACGACTGACCGCTACGATCTGAAGGCTAGGTCCACCGACCTGGCTCCAATTCGTGGCCTTGCCGGTGTAGATGTCCTTGATCTGGGCAGCGGTCAGGTTTGTGACGCCGGTTACTTTGCTGTTGATAACAACGGCGAAGTCAACGGTTGTCACCTGGTGATCGACCAGACCGGGGGTCTTTGTCGCATTGGCGAAAACGTCAGAGTTGCCAATTTGGGCGTTGCCACTCGAAACGGCGGTGAGGCCTGCGCCACTTCCGGTAAGGGCGGTTGAAATGTTCGCACCCGAACACTTGTTTTGATAGTCAGAGGCGACCTTCTTGACCAGAGGGCCGAGCGCGGTTGAGCCGTTGGTAGCGATAGTTCCTTGCACACAGTTGTATGAGCCAGGTGTGCCAGCAGTCTTGGCTGTTGTGCCAGGTGTGCTGCTAGAGGATGGGCTATCTGCGCTACCGCCACACGCGGAAATAAGCATCACGAGTGCCATTGCCATTGCAAGAATTGGTGCAATACGCCATTGCTTCGACATGAAATTCTCCTACTAAAGTGAAACGCGAAAGATGATACACAGCATGAGCAACAAAGGGGAACGTTCGTAGTATATGTACCGTCGAACGCTCAGTCATGCGTTGTCTTACATTCATACAGTAACACCGACGCATTAACTATGCTTTATGGATAAGTTAAGAGATTGTTAAATGTTCCTAAAGGATAGGCGAGGTAGAGTTTAATATACTCAACTCCATCCACATAAATGTAGGCAGGAAGCTATACGACGCAAAAAAGCCCTACCACTGAAAGACTCAGCGACAGGGCTTAAAAGACATAAAAAGAAGGTTTCATATACTTTAATAAGTGAAACCTTACAGGATGCTCACCCACCAAAAAATCATTCTGGCTGTGTTATGCTCTACGTCAACAGGTCCATGCTGACTTTGAGGGCGAGATCAACCCTGCTAAGTTCGTCAGCCGTGATTACGCCACGTCGTCGGAGGAGGCGAGACTTTTCGATGGTCATGATCTGCTCGCATTTTACGTCGGTGGCATCGGTCAGGCCGTTTTCTTCGTTAGGAATGATGCGGACATGTAGGGCCAGTTCGCGCTCGGTGCGACTCATAGAGGCGACAACGGTCAGAGGATACGCGGGGGAAGCGTTTCCTCGGTCATTCTGGATAATCAGAGCAGGCCGTGTGCCTTGTTGTTCCGCACCTCGACCTGGGGACCAGTTCACATCCCAAATCTCACCACGCCGGGGGCTTGGTGGGCTGTCATGATGTTGTTTATGGCTGGGCTGTGGCTGCCTGGCCTCACTACTCATACGTTACGCGACCATACCTTCATTGCCAGCATGAAAAAAGAATTGCGCTTCTTCGAGGGTGTCAGGGATCGTGCCGAGGTAGGCGTACGCTTCATCAAGGGTGGAGTTGAGAGAGGAAAGCGTTTGTTCACGCTTCTGCATGATTGCAACTTTAAGTTGCTGATAATTATCTTGTCGCATCAGTTCCATAATTGTTTCCACAACGTCTCCTAACGATGACTCTAGTTCAACAGCGAGAGCTTTTAGTTCTTTATGTTGGGTCGAAGGAATCTGGATTGATTTTCGGACGAGGTTCTCATGACCATAAAAATCAGTATGGACGACAGCCATGAAAGTGCCTCCTATTTACAAGACGACGCGTATCTGTTCCCATTGTACTTGCACGATTTCTAATTGTCAATAAAGTGTGAAAATTTGGGTCTTTATCCTCATGAAGGAGTTTGCGGTAACGCGAGCAAGAATGTTGCTCCTTCGCCTACGATGCCCGCACTTTCTACCCAGATTTGGCCGCTCATAACCTCGGCAAGCTGACGACATAGATAGAGACCAAGGCCAGCTCCACGTTGGGTACTGTTCATCGCGCTTTCGAGGCGCACAAACTTCGCGAAGAGGCGCGGAATGTCTTCTTTCGCAATTCCGGTTCCCCAGTCGCGTACAGCGATAACCACAAAGCATGAGGTCTGCGCGCTTGGCAGCGAGAGATTCGCGTGCGCTAATCGCTGCTCAAGCGTCAAACGCTCAACGCTGGTAGCCGTAATCACGATTTTTGAGGGCGGCAGCGCGTACTTGAGGGCGTTGCCCACAACATTGAGCAGTATTTGACGGAGCCGCAGATCGTCGGCCTCCACGTAGAGCTGCCCGTCTATCGCAACTTCAAGGGAGCGACGCTCCATCGTAAAGGTTGGTTCGAGGATTTCCGTAATGCGTTGGATAGCGTGCTGTATCTGTACACGTTCCAAACGTAGCGACACACGATCTTTATCGACGTTACCGGTGTCCATGACGTTGCCTACAAGTAACACAAGCTCTTCACAGGCGCGGCTCGCGAGGTCCACAAAGTGTTGCTTCCCCTCGTCACTCAGTACTTTTCGATGCGTGGTGAGTAGTTCAAGATAGCCTTGTACAGAGGTCAGGGGGGTACGCAGCTCATGCGAAGCGGTCATGAGAAAGTGGTTGGTGAGCCGCTCAGACTTTTGGGCGTCTTCAAGTGCTTGCCGCAGTTTGATGTATAGCAGGGCATTAGTCAAACCGATACCGGCCTGAACGCCGATCTCTTCAAGCAGTTCCAGGTGATGCTTTGTATAGGCATGACGTTGATAGCTCTGGGCGGAAAGAACACCAATCAGCTCATCACCATAAAAAATCGGCACAAAGAGGAGCGATTGCGAAGGCCGCTCATTCCCAAATAAGTCGTCATCTTCTATACTAGGCAGTCTGGTTACATCCTCAAAGTAGGAGTAATCTTCGGCAGTACCAAATGAAAAGGTACGCACCTCTCTAAACATCAGTTTTTCAACCCACATAGGAATAGAATTGTATTGGAAGGGCGGGTAGACAACGCCTTCGTCGAACAGATACTCCATCGTCATCGTTTTATGCTCGTGGTTGTAGCGCGAGACGAAAAGCGCATCGACAGGCATAATCTTGCTTGTCTGCTCATAAATGGTCTGGTATACGTCCTGAAGGTTTTGGAGCGCACTGGGTACGAAGAGGGCGCGACCAATCTCGATGAGGGCCGTTCGCTCTTCGTTGCTCCGCTGTGCCTCTTTGTGAAGTCGCTCCTCTTCAATCGCCATCGCCGCCTGCTCCGCGAAGACACTAAGGAAGAGATGCACTTCATCGGTAAGGGGTATTTCCACATTCTCCGCATAGAAGTGGCCCAAAACGAGTAGCCCCAACATGGTGTCCTGCTCACTTTTGAGGGGAATGAGCAACAGGTCTATCGCGCCAGTTTCGGGCATAAGATATTCTGCAGCACGTGGATTTTGCCAGAGTGATGCAGTGTGCGAAAGGATGTAGATATCACGTACTCGCTCGGCTTGGTTCATCATGCTCTCCACCTGTACCGGAGAAAGCGGGTGTTGATGCAGATAGTCCTCTTGCGATTGTGAAAGGCCGGAGGTGGCGCGAATGCAAAACTCTTGTACATTCTCATGAACATATAGCGCGCATTGCTGATAATGAAGAGAGGTACATAGGGCCGCGACAACCCTCTGCAAGCGTTTGTCAAACTGCTGCTGTGTTGTAACCATCACTGTTGGCCCCCTGTATATGTATTGTCAGCAGTATATCATGTTTCGCAAGGAAGGGAACGGCGTACATGACCAAAAATGCAAAACAGGGAGACCTCGTGGCCTCCCTACCTCCCTTTTACCTGCTCTGTCAGCGTGTGCTTACATTAAAAGCAGAACCACCAGAACGTACATGATGGTGTGCCTGTGGGCGCGGGCGTTGGGGTGTCTGTCGGGGATGGTATGGGCGTATCCGTTGCGACTACCGTTGGACTGGGCGGAACGGGTGTCGCGGTGGCGGGTATCGTTGTTGCCGTAGCAGTAACGGTGGTAGAAACCGTCGCGGTTGGCGTTGGTGTGCTGGTGCTGCCACTGGCAAGCCATTCTGTTCCGTTCGGGTACAGAATCCCATTCTGTGCTTTGGGGTCGCCCCAACCATTGAAACAGTTGTTGTTCGGTTGGCAGGTTCCGTCGTCAATCGCGGAGCTGTCGCCAGTCGCAATGACGCGACCAGAGCCATACGTGCTACGCGAAATGAACGCCCCGGTTGTACCCGTGTTGGAAGCACCTGTGATATAGACGACCCCGACAACATTGGGGTTATCGGCTCGGTTGATCGTCTCGGTTGTGCCTCGGTTAATTAAACTAGTTGTACCTGTGCCAAATGGCCCTTGCAATATTGGGTCGGGATTGGGCGTATCAACGCTCGGATAATCTTTGGCGATATTAGCAACGTCGAATGTAATCCCAAAGGGATCGTTGCCGACGCCGCCATTGTTCATCAGATCGTTAAAGATGTGTAGCGAGTCGCTACCATCGTTGTTACGGTCACTGCCATTGTGGTCGGCAACCATAAACAGACCCCCGCCGTTGCGAACAAAGGTCAGGATGGCGGTCTTCTCGCCTGTGGTGAACAGCGTGTTGGGTTCGGGCAAGACAAGTTCGTTGTACTTGCTCAAGTCGAGCGGGTTGCTGGCGTTACCATAGGTGATTGCGCTTGTGTTGGTCATCAGGCTATAGCGACCCGTCTTTTGGAGCGTGACGCCCCACGAACTGATGCCACCCGTCCAGTCGGTGACAGCTTGTGGGTTGGGATTTTCCTTGAGTGGGTCGGGCTGGCTGGAACTGATAATCCAATCGGCATTGCCCGCCGTCTCTGCATGGGCGTTGTCGAAGAGGACGTTGTAAGTAGAGGTTGCGGCATGATGGGTAGTGTTCGCGTGCGCCGAACGCATTGGGCGTTGGGCTACGGCAAACAGACTGCTTGCTATGAGCGCGACGAGAACAAGCAGCGCGAAGGGTTTCCACCGAGCATGTGGAAGCACTTTCATAAAAAAGGTCTCCTTTAGAAAAAAACTTTCCGTTAAAAGAGAACGCGATAGAGCAGGCATTTGGGTTGTGTCGCAAAGAATGGCACCGCGACAATTTGGGAGTTGTCGCGGTGCTATTATACCATATCTATACAAAAATTACTAGTCTCTTGAACGATAGATTTTTACGCGGCGTTGCGGCTCTTTGCCTCTGCTGCGCGAAATCAGGTTATAACGTGTCGCCATCTGATGCTGCAAACGGCGAATGTACGCGTTCGCGGGGGCGAGTTCCGCCGTTGTCAGGCCCTTATTCAGGACTTGATGAATGGCGTCTTCCGTCTCCAGCATGGCCTGTTTCGTGGGGTCGTCCATCTCCCCGATGATAATGCCGCTCTCCGGCTCGCCCTGCTCCGACTCTTCGCCCGCGTCGTCCACCTCTGGCGAGGGAGCCATTGGAATATCAAAGATGCGAGCCATCGCGTGTTGCATCTGCATGACGGTGTTATTTTTTAGGATGATAATCAGCTTGCGGTCCTGCTCCGCCTGCTGGAGACGCTCCGGTTGACGTTTGTAATAGTTCTTGATGGTGATGATGGCGTCGGCTTCACGTTCGTTGGCTGTAATGACAACGGGGACACGGAGCATACGGGCCGCATCCGCGAGTCTATCGCGGTTCACTCCAAACGGGTAGACGCGCATCGACTTTATCAAAGGCAACGGCAGTTCCGTGTCGGCTGGCTGATAGATGCCTTCCTCAAGGAAAGGACGCTCCTGGGTGACGAGCGCGGTATTGCCAACCTGTTGCGTTTCGGCGGGAGCCGTGCCAGTTGGGGCCAACGCGCGCATCTGCGGCTGTACTCCCTCTGTGCTGCGTCCGCGAAAGCGTTCGCCACGAATCATGCCGTTGTCACCAGAACGCGCCTCTTGCGCTCCACCTTGCCGCGCTTGATTCCAGTTGCTGCCCCGTCCGTTGCGATTAGAACGTTCGGGTCGCTCTGATCGCTCGAAGGTGCGGGGCGAAAATCCTTGCTCCATGCCGCCACCAAGTCCACCACTACCCCAGGTTGGAACATCCATGCCGCCTGTTGTAACGCGGCGCACACTGACCTGTCCGGTATCCTCGCTGCGCGAACGCTCCTCGGCGATGAAGGCTTGACCGCGCAACATGCTATCGACGGTATCGGCGACATCACGATGCACAACCGCCTCGTCCCAGCTCTGCTGCTCCACCACTACGTCAAAGGTGGGCGGAGACTTGCGCTCGTTGATGGTCTTCTGCGTGTGGCGACGACGTGCCTCTTCGTCACCAAGCGTCACGGTCTGAATACCACCGATGAGGTCGGAGAGCGTTGGATTGACCAACAGATTGCCCAATGAGTTACCGTGTGCCGTTGCGACAAGCTGGACGCCACGTTCCGCGATGGTACGGGCGGCGAGTGCCTCTAGCTCCGTGCCGATTTCGTCGATCACGATGACCTGCGGCATATGATTTTGAACAGCTTCAATCATGACACCATGTTGTTCCGCCGTGCTTGCCACCTGCATACGACGCGCACGACCAATACCAGGGTGTGGAATGTCGCCGTCGCCCGCGATCTCGTTTGAAGTATCAACCACCACAACGCGCTTACTAGATTCGTCCGCCAGGACGCGAGCTATTTCACGCAACAGGGTGGTTTTACCCACACCTGGGCGACCAAGTATCAGAATAGATTGACCCTGCTCGACGATATCACGAATCAAGGCAATGCTACCGAGAACCGCCCGCCCAATGCGACAGGTCAGCCCGACAACTTTCCCCTTGCGGTTGCGTAACGCACTGATGCGATGGAGCGTACGCTCGATGCCAGCGCGGTTATCGTCGCCAAATTCGCCGATATGCTCAACCACATAATCCAAATCGGCTGAGGTCACAGGCTCGGTGCTAAGGATCACCTCCCCGTCTGGGAACCGGCCCTCGGCAACGCGGCCCAGGTCCATTACGATCTCCAGCAGTTCACTTCGGTTTTCCAGCCGATAGACCGCGTCGCGGATGCTCGGCGGAAGGGCAGCCAGCAGAGCCTTCAGATCGTCAGTGATCACATGTTGCATAAGCAGTTTCTTTTCCTCTCTTATACAGACCGACAACACCACTTGCGTGGCTAGCTTCGCTCAGTCGGTCTGAGAAGTTGCCTCTCGTCTCTCTTATACAGACCGACAACGCCGCTTGCGTGGCTAGCTTCGCTCAGTCGGTCTGAACAGTAGACGCTCTCATACAAACCAATAATACAAGGTACTACCTTCTCCCTACTCTATTCTATCGGACAATGGTTGTTCCGGTAGCAAGAGGAGAAGTCAGCTTTGCTCAGTCGGCTTAGGCAAAAGTCGCATGTTTTTTTGGCGTGAACTGACCGTACCAAGACCCTTCAAGCCATAGACCGCACGTTGCTCCAACAGGGGAACTGTGCCAGGGCGCACGGCGAGCAGGGCCATGTGCCGCACGAGCAGGTCTTTGATGGAAGTCTGCTCAAATCCACTGGCGCGGAGCGCGGTGATAACAGCAACGTCATACTCCCTCACTATACAATAGATTGGGCGTACATCATGCTCCTGGAGCCGTCGAATACCGAAGCGCAGGAGCGGCTCGGCAAGCTCGATATGCTCAGGATGAACAGTAAGAAAGAGCCGATGCGGTGCCGTGCCTTGTCCGCGACAGAGCCGCAACCATGCTCCTAAACGAACGCCAACGTCACAGATGTAGTTCTCGTTCCCGTTAGAGAAGAGACGCTGTGGGCCGACGTGAAGCCTGGCATATTCCTCGCTGTTCTCCAGTAGTTCCGCCATCTGCACCCGTTGCGGGGTGACGGCGCGGTACAACTGGTGCAATCCCCACGCATAGTGACGATTCCAGCGACGCAGCGATGGGAGTGGAGGTTCGCTTTGCTCGTTGCTTTCCCCAGGTCGGTAGACATAGGTCAATTCGCGGGCGTAGCGTTGAAAATTAGAGCGTTGGAACAGGCCAAGCTCTGGTACTTCGTCCTCAACTTTCGCGAAGATACGGAGGATACCGTGTGTCGCGGCCATCTCAAGCGTGTATTCGAGCAGTGCCATAAGCACTTCTTCCTCACTGGAACCGAGAGGGCCGCGCTGAACCATGGAGGCGAGGTATGACATATCCCAGGCGGTACGCGATGGTCGCTCACGCATCTGCGCGAAGCCCAGAATACGCCAATGATCCTCACAAATCCACGTACGCGCAGTCGGATTGAGTGGAAGAATGTTTCTGAGAATAGGTGATGGGGTAAGGTAGTCCTCCACCGGCTCTAGCCAACAGACGAAGTTCGCAAACGCGTTTTGTCTACTGCGAGCGCGGCGGTCAATGGCGTAGATGATTCCCGGCAAATCAACGAACAGGACCGGACGTATCATCGTTGCTCCTGCGTCCCTACCGAGTGCGCCCTAGCGGTCCCAATGACCGCGAGAGAATACACCCGTTAGTGTGTGACGCTCTGTACTATGCGGAGAAAGTAATGATGGAAACGTGGGTCTCGCTGTCCGTCGGTTGCAGCAACCTCCGGGTGGAACGCGGTCCCTAGCAGGGTTCCTTCACGGACGGCGACGATGGTTCCGTCGTCGAGCTTTGCCAGCACTTCCACTGTTGGCCCAACTGTTTCTATGGCTGGACCGCGAATGAAGAAGGCATGGAATGGAGCTTCCCCCAACGCTGGGACCGAAAGATCGGTCTCAAAACTTTCCCGCTGACTACCAAAAGCATTGCGACGAACACGTATATCGAGAGAAGCCAGCAACGGCTGACCCGCGAGCGCGTTATCCGTCTCTTTTGCTAACAAGATCAATCCCGCACAGGTTCCCCAACAGGGAACACCGTCCTGAATCTTCTGGCGTAATGCCCCATCTAACCCATACTCGACCATCAGTTTACCAATGGTTGTACTTTCCCCACCTGGGATAATTATACCATCAATTTCGCTAAGATGCCTGGGAAGCCGAACAGGAATGCCAACGACTTCGACCCCCAATAGCGAGGCGGCCATTTTTAATGCCTTCAGGTGCGCCTCGAAATCACCCTGTAACGATAATACGCCAATGTGTAGCGTTTGGTTGGACATTTCGCACCGTGCCTTGTAAACCCACATTCGACGCATGGAGCAGCCCCCCCACATGCGTCGGACGCGGCGTCGTTATACGGACAAGAACCTACCAGCCACGCTTCGCCATGCGCTCTTCGTCAGGCAGTGTGCTGATGTTAATACCAACCATTGGCTCACCAATATTACGTGAGACCTCCGCGATAATTGCGGCGTCCTGGTAATGCGTGGTGGCGCGTACAATCGCTTTGGCGCGTTTGAGTGGGTCGCCGGACTTGAAGATGCCGGAGCCGACAAAGACGCCTTCCGCGCCGAGTCGCATCATGAGCGCGGCGTCAGCAGGGGTAGCGATACCACCAGCCGAGAAATTGACAACGGGCAACTTGCCTGTCCGCGCAACCTCTTTGACCATTTCGTAGGGTGCGCCCAGCACTTTAGCCTCGGCCATCAACTCTTCTTCAGGCAAGTATTGCAGGCGACGGATACCATCCATGATGGTTCGCATGTGACGTACCGCCTCGACCACATTGCCCGTGCCGGCCTCGCCCTTTGTTCGCATCATCGCCGCACCCTCGCCGATACGCCGCAGTGCCTCGCCGAGGTCACGCGCCCCACAGACGAATGGGATCGAGTACAGGTGCTTGTTGACATGGAACCGCTCGTCGGCGGGCGTCAATACCTCGGACTCGTCGATGCAGTCCACACCAATCGCTTGCAAGATTTCGGCTTCGACAAAGTGACCGATGCGGCACTTCGCCATGACCGGAATCGTCACGGCCTCTTTGATTTTGATAATCATGTCGGGATCGCTCATACGAGCAACGCCACCCTGGGCGCGAATATCTGCGGGTACGCGCTCAAGTGCCATCACCGCCGACGCCCCCGCGTCTTCCGCGATACGGGCCTCGTCCGCGTTAATCACATCGCAAATAACCCCACCCTTGAGCATCTCTGGGAAATTGCGCTTTACCTGTACTGTTCCGGTTTGCTTTAACATACTATAGTGTCTCCTGATTGACGTATCCGCCGCATAACAAGAATTGGCTAGAAAAACGAACGTGTTTGTTACTGTGAATCTTAGCACGAAGTGGCGCAGACTGCCAGAGCCAATCGCTCTAAAAGAGACCAACCATTGCAAATTGGCGGGGTAGGAAAGAAGAAGACAATTTTAACAAGGTTGACCGTAGGTGTAAAGGCTATATAAAACGATATATGTCATACAATAGCGTTGTATAATTTATACATGGCTAAAGAGAGAGTTGATATGCCCCCGAAAATCCGTGAACTGAAATCTCAATTGAGTAAAGCTGGTTTTTTTCTTGTACGGACACGAGGAAGCCATACAGTTTGGAACCATCCCGCTTTGCCTAAGCCAGTGGTTGTTGCTGGTAATGACGGGAAGGACGCAAAACCGTACCAAGTACGTGATGTTCAAGATGCTTTAGAAGCATTAAAGGATCAGGAGAAGAGCAAAAATGAAGGGACATCTCTATGACCGCTATTCTATGGTTATTCAATGGAGCGAAGAGGATCAGGCATACATCGTTGCTGTTCCTGAACTTCCAGGGTGTCGAACACATGGTG
>Ga0123336_10005062_pt1 | contig 10554 bp, 7 predicted proteins | sample SSSSmetaG_FD_96466 | JGI IMG/M metagenome (GOLD analysis project Ga0123336, IMG submission 96466) | Glacier valley bacterial and archeal communities from Borup Fiord, Nunavut, Canada, to study Microbial Dark Matter (Phase II) - ​SSSS metaG | ecosystem: Environmental > Aquatic > Freshwater > Ice... | reverse complement strand
TTCGCACTCCCGGAAGCCGTCGAATCCCTCCGCGCCTCCCGCTCTCGCGAGTGTACCGCCATCATCCACGTCGCCGCCGCCGACCCGCTCAACCTCGTCGGCATCATCCTTCCCGGCGAACGAGTCTCCGCCGTCCCCGGCAAACAAGTCACCTACTGCAACGGAATACTCCACGGCGAGCAACCCCCCGCCGCACCCACGCCAAAACGCCCACGCGTCATCCCGAACCTCATCCCGAACCTCATCCCCACTTCACCTAGCCCTTCAACTGATCTACGATTGTTCCAGTAATGCAAAACCCCACCAAACCCGATCAGCAGCAACTTGCGGAACCAGCCGCAGCTTCCGATATCCCCCTAACTCCGGAAGACTTTTACTACGAAGGCCCCTACCTCGTCTTCACCGCCGCCTACCACAGCAAACGCGGCTACTGCTGTAACTCAGACTGTCGTCATTGCCCCTACAAATAGCCCGTTAAGGCGTCTGCGAACTGGCTGGTGCCAGCGGAGCCGCGATCGTTCCTCGCGCCACCGTCTGCCCGGTCTTCAACGCAAGCCCATTCTGTATCAACGAAACCACCCGCGGATCGCCGCGGAACGGCGCCATCGTCTTATCCTTCATCATCTCCGTGGCCACGTCGAATCCGCCTTCACTCGCCATCGTCAAGGAGTGGATCATCGCCGCTTCATTCCCTCGCGCCGCATACATTTTCGCCATCTCAAAACAGAACTTCGCCCGGTCGCTCCCTGAAAGGATATGTGCCGAAACCCCCGTCGTCCCCTTGTTCTCGAAGACGTGCGGATCCAGCTCAACCGCTGTAGCCATCTCCACCCGCGCCCGCTTGAAGTCTTTCTTATCGAAGTAAGCCGTCCCCAGGTTCGAGTGATACACCGCCGAACCCTTGTTCAACTTCACGGCCTTCTTGTAGTCGTTGATCGCTTTGCGTTGATTCCCGTCAAGGTACTCAACCGCACCCAGGTTGTTCCACGCGCCTGAGTCATTCGGCTGCATCTTCACAGCTTGCTGCAGGTACACGCGCGCAATGGTCTTGTGCCCCAGCTCAAGATGCGTAATCGCGATGCGGTTCATCAACTCGGCCTGGTTGCCACCGCGCTTGATCGCGTATTGGTAGTAGTCCAGCGCATCTTCGGGGAAGCGCCGCACCCGCAGCAGATCGGCCTGCATCTCCAACACTTGCGGACTCGCCGTTGCCGGATCCGGCAGATGCTTTACCACCGAAAGCCAGTCCGGATTGCGGTGCAGACGGTCACGTTCACTCTCCCCAGCAACTGGTCCTTGAGCATAGAGCGATCCGGCCAACAGCAGGGAACTAAAGCCAACAACGGTAGACGATACAAACGGAATTCGTAGGCGCATGGTTAGGGCCCTCTTCAACTTCGGCCATATACTGCGCCTTCCGCGATTCTATGTCAATCACCCAATCGCTCTTCCGAAGTTATTTCCCAGTTTTTGGCGCCGTCACAACTGCCGGAATGGCCAGCGGGGCCGTAACCGGAGCCGCCGGGGCCTGCACCCGTAGCGCCATCCGCGGAAAGCTGTAGCTCCCTCCCGCATCATCAATCACGTTGACCTGGCACACATACGTCCCCGGCTTCAGCTGTGTCAGCGGCACATCAAACTGGAACGCCACCGCTCCGCGCTCCGGTATATTCACCGCCTTGGCCTCCACCAGCGGCGTCTCATATACCTTCACGCCACCACTTAGGAACTCGATACTCGTCAGCACGCGCACCGCACCCACTTCGCGCCGCGTCAAACCCTGCGGAGTAGCCGGGGTAGCAGCCGCCCTATCCGTCTTCTGCCGCGTCGGGTCATACACCTCGTACAGAAAGTAAAGATGCTGGTCCTGCCGGAACACGTGCGGCACATTCGGAATCCACTCCATCCCATCCCGCACCAGCGGATTGCCCGGTCCCGGTCCGGCCTTCTTCGCCGTATTCGGAACCCGCTGGCTCGCCATCACAATCGAGCTTAGCTTCAGTGGAATCTTTTTCAGGTCTGGCACCTGGATGTCCGTCTCAAAGCTTCCCATCCGTCCCGTCTGGTTCTCTCGCACCACAAACTTCAGGTGATACCGTCCCGGTGCCAGCGTAAATCCGGTCGAGTACTGGATGTTCTTCCGCTGTACTTCCTGCGAAGCATCCAGCGCCAGCTTCACCGTATCGCGGATATTCCCCACCGCAATCCCCTGCGCATTCTTCACCTGCCCCAGGATATCGATATTTGCCTTATCCCGATCCCCATTCTTCAGAAACGGAATCTGCGACCCCGGCACAATCAGCGACACCGGCACAAAGAACCGGTTGTCTTCCATCCGAAAGTACAGCGCCTGCAGATACACCGCCACATCCGTCGCCGGCAGGTCACTCCGCAACTGCTCACTCAACTGCAACTCGCGGTCTTCCGTCTTCGCATGTTGAAAGTCAGCCGGAGCATAGTAGCCCGGCCTGTAAACCATCTTCACGTCGGGCCGGTTCAGCTTCACCGTCAGGTGCCGGTAGCTGCCGTCATGCGCCGTATTCGTGGAGTGGAACCCGACAATGTAATACGCCTCAGTGTCATGCTGCACCTGCTGGAACGCTGGCGCAAAATCGTTCGAGTCCAGAAACGCCTTGCCCCCCGTATCGCTCGCCAGCGTGCCCAGCGTCTCCTGCGATCCAAAGTTGGAGTTCAACTGGCTCTGCATCGCCGCCCCGCTATATGCCGACGTCCCGCGCAGACTCCCCTTCGATGCATCACCCAGCGGAGGCAGCGCTTGCAGTCCCCGCGTATCTACCGCGTAGATCGCCATGTTCGCCTTCACCGCTTCGTTCGTCGCCGCCCGCATGCTCGCCTGGTTCTCGATCCCCTGCCGCGTCACGCCGCCAGAGAAATACAGCATGCTCTTCCGCTGGTCCACCCGCTGCAGCGAGCGTGCAATCGTCCGTATCGCAAATAGTTCGCGATCCGTATTCAAACTGTTGTATTCACTGTCGTCCGCCGTAAACGAGGACGAGTCATCCGAAGTCCCGTCCGTAGTCCCGTCACCGCCATTCGCAAATCCCGTGCTCTGCGTCCCGTCATACGTGCCCAGCGTCTTCAGCAGCGTCGCCTTATCTGAAGTAAAGTCCTGGTCCATCGTCAGCGAATTTGCCAAACTCACCATCGCCACCAGGTCAGCCGGCTGCATCTTCTTGTTGATGTAGTCCCGCGCACCCTCCACCGCCCGGTCGATATCCTCCGACTGCATGCTGCTCACGTCGAAAAACATCACGATCAAGCGATGGTCCCGCAACTGCTCCGGCGTAGCCGCCAGGTTCCGTTGAAGAAACTCCGCAATCGACGCCTTCCCGCTCACCGTCGTCTTCTCATTCAGCACCGCCGCCTCGTCGACGTTCTGGTAGTCAAAGCTGGCGATCTTCTGTGGCTTGCCGTTCTCCAGGATCGTAAAGTCGCTCGGCTTCAGCCCTTTCACCACCGCCCCCGTCTTCTTATCGCGGACCACCACGTTGGTCAGCACAATGTCCGTCTGCACCTTCAGCGTGAACGTCGGCGAAGCATCCTGCTGCTGCGCAATCCCGCGCACAGGCGCCAGCACCATCGCCCCCACCATCACGCTCGCCACCGTCCGCTTCACGTCAAACCAATCGCGCATATTGCCTCTCGAATCGCCAGCCTTTGCGAATCACTACCCACTGTCTCTAAAACCGGAACCGCGCAATGAACGTAAGCTGCCGCATCGCCGCGGCCGACAAGACCTGCCCAAACGTCGGCGAATTGATCGTCGTACTCACGCCCGAGTACTGCACGATGTTCAGCACATTCGACGCCGTCACGCGCCCCTCGAAGCTCCGCGTATCCCCCAGCGGAACCGTCCGCGAGAGTGACCCATCCACCACCACCGTCCCCGGCAGCCGTATCGAGTTCCGCGACGCATTCCCATACGTCCCCGCCGCCGGAGCCGAGAACGACGCCGTGTTAAACCAGTTCCTCAGCGTCTTCGTCCCGCCAATCGTCTGCCCTGCCACCCGGTTCGGCCGCAGCGAAGTACCCGCGCCCGAAGCAATCTCCGCCGTCGTGCCCGAGTACACCGGCGTCGCATAAGTCCCCGTGGCGAACGTAAAGTCACCCGAAACCGAGTACCCGTCAAGAATCTTCGCCCACACGCCGCCCTTGTTCAGCATGGCCCGGTTCGGCCCAAACGGTAGCTCAAAGATCCAGTTGCCGTTCACCTTATGCCGCACATCGAAGCTCGAGTTGCTCTCCTCCGCCCCCAGGTTCCGGTCATCCTGTGCAATCGAGTTCCCGCTCCCGCCAATCGAAGAAGCGTTATCAATCGAGTGTGCCCATGTATACGTAGCTTGCAGCGAGATGCCCTTCTGCAGCCGCTTCCGCGCATTCACTGCCAGCGCATTCACCCGCGAGAACCCCAGCGAGTCCTCGTACTTGAACTGCCCCGACGCCGGATTCAAAACACCGCTCGCCGTCCGGTTCGGTGCGCGCACAATATCCAGGTTGCCGCCCGTCCCGCCGTTGTAACCAATATTCAGCACAATGCCCTGCGGCAGCGTCCGTTGAATATCCAGGTTCCAGACCTGTACCAGCCCCAGCCGGTAGAACGGATTCACCGCATAGTTACTCTGCGTCACTTGCGTCGAGCACCCAAACCCATGCGCCAGCGTCAGGTTCGCCAGCGTACACGTCGTCGGACTCGCGGCCGTCGTCAGCGTATTCGTCTGCGTCACAGCAAACGGCTGCTGGAACGCCAGCGACTGCGCGAACGCCGCATACTGTCCCGTGTTGTAGTTGATGCCGTACCCTCCGCGCACCACCGTCTGCTTCGTGTACTTGCTCTTCGGCTGCCACGCAATCCCAATGCGCGGCGAATACATCGTCCGGTCAGGGTTCACCAGCGACCGTGGCGAACCCACCGTGCAACCCGTCGCCGCCGTCGCGCACACTTCGCTGATCGTCGCAAAGTCGCCGTTGTGATTCAGGTTCGTCAGACGGTTGTACTTCTCCACGTAAGGCGAAAAGTACTCCCACCGCAACCCAAGATTCAAAGTCACATTCGGCAGCACCCGGAAGTCGTCCTGCACATACCAGTCCAGCACATTCGCCCGCAGGTAGATCTTCTTCAGCCCCGCCTGCACGCTCGTCTGCTGTGGCTGCCCAATCAGCAGGTCGGCAATCGCCGATCCGCTTGGCGCAAAGTTGCACGTCTGCGTGCTTGAAGGCACACACGCCTGCGCCGCAGGATTCTGCGTCGCATACCCAGAGAACGTAAACGACCCCAGCACCGGCGTGTCGCCGATCGTGTCCGCATGGATGCGCCGCACATCAAACCCCACCCGCACATTGTGCTTCTTGAACCGGTAGCTCACAAAGTCGGAGAACGAGATCGTCTGGTTCACCCGGTCACTCGGCGTCCAGTTATTCAACCCGCTGTACTGCGTCAAGCCCACGGACGACACCCCGTAGTAAAACGAATTGCCATAAATCGTCGGGTCAGCCACAAAAATCCCCGCCGCCACCGCCGGATTTACCAGCGTATTCGTGAAGTAGTTCGACCCTGTGCTCCGCGAACGGTTCCACGACACCGCAGCCGTACTATTCAGCCGCCCATACCCAACCGTGTACGCGCTCGAAAGGCTGTACCCCTCCGTCTCGCCTTTACCCCCCAGCAGCGGAGAAAAATTCTGCGAGCTGTTCGCTGAGTGCTGATACGAAAAGCTCTCCGCAATACTCTGCCGTAACACTGGCGGAGTATGAGCATTCTGCTGAGCTGGCCGTGCGCCGCCGCCACCCGCCGCTCCTCGGCCACCACTCCGCACCGGTGCCGATCCAAAGCTTCGGTTGTACCGCATCGATGCCTGGGAGCTATGCGTCGCAGCCGTCGTAGTCGTCTGGTAGTTCTGCTGAGTCCCCGTCGCAGTCACGTTCGGCAGCGGATAGTACGCCAGCAGCGCCTGCGCCGCGGGCTTAATCTGCGCCTGCGGAATGCACGCCGTCGGTGCGGCATTGATCGCATACAACGCCGGCAGACAGTTCACCGCGCCATACGGCTGCCCCGTACTCGGGTCATACACCGTCCCCGCCTTCGATAGGTCCCCCAGCCGCTGTGCCGCCGTGGGTACCACCGCGTAAGTATTGTTGGGCAGCGTATTCCGCGCCCATTGAAAGTTGATAAACGCAAACTGCTTCGGATTTGGCTTCGTCAACCCTGGAATATAAGGGCTCCCCGTCAAGCTCCCCGTAAACGAATTGCGGCTTGAAGCCGGCTTCGGAATCGCAATCCCAGTCGGCGAGAACTGCGTCGCATTCAGCGCCCCATTCGCCCCCGTATACGCAAACGCGCCATGCGGCGTCGCCGGATTGAATCCACGAAATCCTCCGAAGCCACCGCCGCCACGTCCTCCGCCCGGCCCGCCGCCTCCAGCCATGATCATCACCCCGCCGAAGCCGCCGCCTCCAAATCCTCCACCGCCCATCAAAGCACCCAGCGCCCCTTGCAACGCGTTTGCGATATCTCCGTTTGCACCACCCTGCGACCTCGCCTGCGCCAGCGCGTCTTCCACCCTTTGCCGAACATCGTCTTCGCTAAGGTTGGCCAGCCCATTGGTCTGTCCCACCTGCCCGCTCACCGCCACTGAATCAGTTGCCGCCCCATCGCCGCCCAGTCCCGCCAGCGAAGGCAGTTGCGCTCCGCCGCCTCCCGTCCCACTACCTGTGCTTGCATCCGTCGCCTCGCCATCACCGCCCGCCAGGTTCAACGATTGCAACCCACGCGTCACCGCACTCGCGGCACTTGTCGTCGCAGCAGCCTGCTGCTGTGCCGCCGCCCGCGAAGCGAGCTGCATCACAATCTCCGCCACCTGCTCCGGCTTGCCGCCGTTCTCGCTCAGCGCATTGATCAGTACTTCCTTCGTCTCCGCCGCAAAAGCCGCCAGCTCCGCCTTCACCACGTATCGGCCATTCCGCGGAATCGCCATCGAAAAAATCCCGTTCTCATCCGTCGTCGTGATGTACTTCTTCCCGGTCAGCGTGTTCGTCGCCGTCACCGCCACACCCGGCAGTGGAACCGCGCCCGCCTTTACTGTTCCCTTAATCGTTCCACCCGCGGGTGTCGCTGCAACCTGCGCCGCCGGTGCTGCTGGAGCGGATACCGCAGCATCCGTTTGCGCCCCCGCAACCTGCCAGCCCGCCACCGACATGACTCCTACCGCCACGAATTGAATCAATCGCCGCACACAACCTCACTCTCGATAGCAAAAATACGCAAGCCAGAACTTCGGAGTTCCATCCCGCTCAAACGACTTACTTCGGGTCAGCCGCCGGTGTTGCACCCGGTGCTCCCGCAGGAGCTCCATCCGCGGGACGCCGTCGTCTCTGTCCACCGGCTGCCGCTGCTGCTGCATCCACCACGCCCAGCTCCGTCGGCACAAATACGCCATGCTTCACCGTTCCCGATCCTACGATCGTGTCCCCCACCTTCACATCCGCCAGCGTAATGCTCTCGCCGCCGCCTCCCGCACCAGCGGCAGCAGATCCACCGCCCGGCCGTCCGCCACCCCCGCTGCCCATCACGATCACACCCGATCCGCCGTTCATCAACTGGGCCATCCCGCGCATCCCGCGCTTGAACGACGTCCCCTCATCCACCTCAATCACCTGCGACACTTTATCTGTCCGCATCACCGTCAGCTTCACATCGTTGATCGCCGTCACCTTCCCGGTAATGTAGACCTTCCCCATGCCCTCCCGTGCCTTCTTCAACTGCTCCGCATCCACAATTGCCACAAACACCGCGTGGATGGTCTTTGTCGGAGCATCCAGCACGCCCATCGCCCCAATGCCGTCGCCTGCCTTCACATCGGCAATCTTCATCGCATCGCGACCTTTGCTCAGTCGCGTATTGGCGCTCACCGCAACCGTGTAGGTCTCACCCGCCTCGGTCTTCAAGGTAATCTTGTCAGCCGAAGCCGCCGTCACGGTCCCCCGTATCATCTGGCCACCGGCAAACGCGGGCCGCCCGCCACCCGTCTGTGCATCATCGCCACCCGGCATCTGCGCCAGCGTCATTGCAGGCGCAATCAAGGCCGCCACCATCAAACCTATCCTCACGCAATTTCGTCTGGTCGCGACTCGCCGTGCAGTTCTCATGCCCTAACAGACGTTTCCCCGCCGCGAAAGACTCGATTCATGGGGTAAAAACTTCCAACTAGCTCCGTCCACCGGCCCCTCTGCGTTGGACTAAACTACCATCATGCACGAAGTCGCCCGCAACCCCCACTACGAATACCACTTCGAGTCCACCGAAACAGTCCGCGACATCGTCATAGGCCTCTCCGACGGACTCACCGTCCCCTTCGCCCTCGCCGCCGGACTCTCCGGCGTAGCCGCCTCCCACATCGTCGTCGTCGCCGGCCTCGCCGAAATTGCCGCCGGCTCCATCGCCATGGGCCTCGGCGGATACCTCGCCGCCCGCGGTGACGTCGAGCACTACGCCTCCGAGCACACCCGCGAGAACGACGAAGTCATCCATCGCCCCCGCGACGAAGAAGAAGAGATTTACGAAATCTTCCAGCAATACTCCGTTGACCGCGCCGCCGCCACCCCCGTCCTTGAAGCCCTCAAACGCAACCCCAAAGCCTGGGTCGACTTCATGATGCGCTTCGAGCTCGGCCTCGAAAAACCCGCCGCCAACCGCGCCTACCGCTCCGCCCTCACCATCGCCTTTTCCTACGTCGCCGGCGGCTTCGTCCCTCTCCTGCCCTACATGTTCGTCTCCAGCTCTAAAGAAGCACTCCAACTCTCCGTCGTCATCACCCTCTTCGCCCTAGCCCTCTTTGGAGCAATCAAGGGCAAGCTTGTCGGCACCGGCTGGCTCCGCAGCGGACTCCAGACCACCCTCATCGGCGGAGCCGCCGCCTCAGCCGCATACGCCTTGGCCCGCCTCCTCAACGCCCACGCCTGAACCGAATTGCCCGAAACCTTCATCCCATCCAAAACATCTCATCATTCGTAACCACTGCACCACGAAGGCGTCCCATAATTAGGCCAACCGTCCCCGGCGGCCCAGCATCTTATGGGAGTTCGCAATCACGTTGGACAAGCATCAGCACAAGAAGGGAACTACGGCATGAGCACTCCCTCCACTCTCCAGGCCACAAGCTCCTCCGTAGCCTCCACCCTTCTTGCCCGCTACCGCGCCGTCCGCCACGCCACCGCGCACTTCTGTCGACCCCTCACCCCCGAAGACCTCATGGTCCAGTCCTGTCCGGAGGCAAGCCCGGTCAAATGGCACCTCGCCCACACCTCGTGGTTCTTTGAGACCTTCGTTCTCCGTAACTTCCTCGGCGGCTACCAGCCCTTCCACCCCGACTTCCACTGGCTCTTCAATAGCTACTACAATGCCCTCGGCGACATGCCGGAGAAGAAACTCCGCGCCTCCTTCTCCCGCCCTCCCCTCGATGCCATCTTTGCCTACCGCTCTCACGTTGACACCGCCATCGGCCGCCTCCTGCAAGGTACCGTCGAAAAGGAAGCCCTGCGACGCATCGCCCTCGGCATGGAGCATGAGCAGCAGCACCTCGAACTCATCGCTACCGACATCAAGCACGCCCTCTTCACCAACCCTCTCCACCCCGCTTACCTCGCCCCCCCCGGAGCCAGCACCGAGCCCGCCATCGCCCCGCCCCTTGACTGGGTAGACTTCCCCGGCGGCCTCACCGAAATCGGCATCACCCCCGACTCCAACGACATCACCGCCTTCGCCTTCGACAACGAAACCCCCCGCCATCAGGTCTTCCTCGCACCCTTCGCCCTCGCCACCCGTCCCGTCACCTGCGCCGAGTACCTCGCCTTCATCGACCAGAACGGCTACAACCGCCCCGAGCTCTGGTTGTCCGAAGGATGGACCACCGTCCACACTGAAGGTTGGCAGGCCCCGCTCTACTGGCACCGCAACCCCTCCACCAAATCCGGCTGGTCCATCTACACCCTTCAGGGCTTCCAACCACTCGAAGAACTCTCCGAAACTCCCGTCTGCCACCTCAGCTTCTTCGAGGCAGACGCGTACGCCCGCTTCGCCGGCCTCCGCCTCCCCACAGAATTCGAATGGGAGCACGCCGCATCGCCGCAACCCATCACCGGCAACTTCATCGAGTCCGCCGCCCTTCACCCCACCCCCGCCACCTCCAACCCCGGCCTCCAGCAACTCTTCGGCGACGTCTGGGAGTGGACCCAATCCGGCTACACCGGCTACCCGGGTTACAAGCCCCTTCCCGGAGCCCTCGGCGAGTACAACGGCAAATTCATGTCCTCGCAGGTCGTCCTCCGCGGAGGCTCCTGCGTCACCCCCGCAACCCACATCCGCGCCACTTATCGCAACTTCTTCTCCCCCGCCACTCGATGGCAGTTCTCCGGCCTCCGCCTCGCCCGGGACGCCGCCAAATGAACCGTCTCATTTCCTTCAAACCATCCCACAGAACTGTCATCCTGAGCGAAGAGGTTCGCGCAATTGCGAACCTCGGAGTCGAAGGACCTGCGGTT
>Ga0123336_10005061_pt1 | contig 10555 bp, 6 predicted proteins | sample SSSSmetaG_FD_96466 | JGI IMG/M metagenome (GOLD analysis project Ga0123336, IMG submission 96466) | Glacier valley bacterial and archeal communities from Borup Fiord, Nunavut, Canada, to study Microbial Dark Matter (Phase II) - ​SSSS metaG | ecosystem: Environmental > Aquatic > Freshwater > Ice... | reverse complement strand
CCTGCTCCGGGACCTGGTACACGGCGCTTAGTTGGTGCAGCACCTCTTGCTCTCTTATTTCTTTCATCACTGCTGTCTGCCTTTTGTTCAAAACGGGCGGCTTTTGCTTCTGCAGTTTCATCACTGTCGCTGCTGTTATCATCGTCGTCTTTTTCTGCTAAACGTTCTGCTAAACCTTCTGCAATTGCTGCAACTATGTAGTTAACAATAATAGCAATAGATTTGGTTGCATCATCATTTGCAGGGATTGCAAACTCCACTTTATTTGGATCACAGTTGGTATCAACCATACCAAAAGTTGTAATATTTAAACGCTTTGCTTCTGCTAATGCAATGTGTTCATGACCAATATCAACCAAAAATAATGCTGCAGGTACACGGCTGATTTGCGCAATACCACCCAACACTTTTTCCATTTTATCTTTATCACGGGTAAGTGTTAAACGTTCTTTTTTGGTAAGATTATCAATGCTACCGTCGTTCAACATTTTTTCGATGCTCTGCATTTTTTTAACGCTTTTACGAACGGTATTGAAATTGGTAAGCATACCACCTAACCAACGTTCTGTTACGTAAGGCATATTAATGCGTTTAGCGCAATCAGAAACAATTTCCTTGGCTTGCTTTTTAGTAGCAACAAACATTATTTTCTTACCGCTTTTTGCAATTGACTTTAATGCAGCAGCGGTTTCCTGTAAACCTTCTACGGTTTTATTGAGGTCAATAATGTGGATACCTTTTTTTTCAGCAAAAATATAAGGTAACATTTTAGGATTCCACTTCTTTTTTAAATGACCAAAGTGAACACCTGCTTCAAGAAGTTGCTGTTGTAAGGAAGTATTTTCCATTGTATATATTTAGTGTTTTGTGTTTGTTGTTTATTGTTTACCACCGGGTTTGAAGTTTGTTGATTGCGTTTTAACAACGAAAAACAATAAACACCAAACCAAAAACAGTTTAACGTTTGCTGAACTGGAAGCTTTTTCTTGCTTTTTTACGACCTGGTTTTTTACGCTCAACGGTACGTGGGTCACGTTTAAGCATACCTGCTGCTTTCAATACCGGGCGATAGTCCGCACTAACTTCCAGCAATGCACGGGCAATACCCAATTTAGCCGCTTCGGCCTGGCCCTTAATACCACCGCCTTTTGCGTTGATAACAATATCAAATTTGTCAGTAGATTCAACAACTTTAAGTGGAGATTCTACCTGATTCTGAAGGTAAACCAATGGAAAGTAATTTTTATAATCCTTACCATTGATTGTTATTTTACCATCTCCCTTGCTTAAGAAAACACGGGTTACAGCTTCTTTACGACGGCCAACTGCATTTTTTTGCTTTTCCATTTATTTTATCTTTTGGCTGATAGTTTCACTACCGGCTGTTGGTGATTTAGAATTTTAATTCGGCTGGTTTTTGAGCGCTGTGCTGATGCTCAGCACCTGCATATACAAATAATTTTTTGTACATTTTACGACCTAAGCGATTTTTTGGAAGCATCCCTTTGATAGCTCTTTCGATAATCACTTCTGGTCTGCGTTTCAATAAATCTTTAGCAACTTCTTCTTTACGGCCACCGGGGTAACCACTAAAGTTGTCATATACTTTTTCATCCATTTTATTGCCGGTCAGTTTAACCTTTTCGCAATTAATTACAATTACATAATCTCCGCAGTCTACGTGTGGAGTGTAATAAGCCTTGTTCTTGCCACGAAGAACTGCCGCAATTTTAGAACACATACGGCCAACGGTTTGATTAGTACCATCTATTACATACCAGTTGTGTGTAACGGTAGCCTCGTTCGCATGTTTGGTGGTGAAATGTAGTTTACTCATTATATTTATTTTTAAGTGATGCCTTCGCTATCCCGAAGGGCTTTTTTAATGGACGGCGAAGGTAGGCTGCTATAATTTAATTTCCTACAAAAGGAAGAAGTATTTTTATCGAGGCTCTGTAACAGGCTGATTTTCAACAAAAATTTTGACCATAAATATTTCTACTTCACAAAATTAAGCAGTTTTTAGGTTCAGAATTAATATGTTCAGGTATAAAGTATTTACAAATTGATTGGGTTAACCATATTTTCTAAAAGTCAATCCCCACCCACTTCTTCTGTTTTTTTTTGTATTTCTCGTAATTAAATGCATACAACTTACCAGGGCGGTGTGGGGCATCCTGTTCCATTTCATTGAGGTCGATCAATAAATCCATGGTGAAAAACTTTTTCCTGTAATTTCGCCTGTCCATTTTTATATCAAGAATGGCTTCATATAAATTCTGCAAATCTCTTAAAGAGAATTTTTTGGGCAGTAGGTTAAAACCCAATGGATGTTCCTGTACCCTCTTTTGCAATTGTTTTAAACAATTGTCGAATATTTGCTGGTGATCAAAGGCAAGATCATTAACCGTTTTAATATCATGCCAGTGTATCTCATTGTCTAAGATATTTATTTTGTGGTGCTGTACATTTATCAGGGAACAATACGTAACTGTAACTACCCTTCCTGCGGGATGGCGGTTAACGCTTCCAAAAGTGTGTACCTGCTCAAGGTATACATCACTTAAGCCAGTACGTTGTTTTAATATACGGTAGGCCGCAGCATCAAGATCTTCTTTTGGGAAAACAAGGTCGCCCAACAACGACCATTTGCCGGAGTATTTTTTAAAGTCGCTTCTTATCAGTAACACTTTTAATTTATTTTCATCAAACCCAAAAATCACGCAGTCAACAGAAAGAGCAATGCGGTTGGTATTTTCTACTTCAGACTGTATAGCATGTAATGTTTTTACATTTTTTGTATGCATTACTTTATCCTCAGGTGACATTATTTCTTAAAAAATTTAATGATGAAATAGTGATTATTTTTTTATGAATTGCAAATAGTGCCCCTTGCCGTTTTGCTCAAGTTTTATAAAGTAGTTACCGGAAATTATTGCCTTTACTTGATTTGACAAAATTAACTGGTACTGGCCCTGGCTTTTATTTCCATTAAAAAGCGTTTGCAGGCGCTGTCCTGATGAATTTACCAAGATAAGATTGACAGTTCCGTTACCAGGCACCAGGTAATCAATTACAGCCACACTATTTACAGGATCTGGGGAGATTTTGAGGCCAAACCCATTCTTAATATTGCTAATGCTATTGTTTCTTGAAGAAGTTGTAAACTGTGCAGTAGCGGAATTATCTATAGATAATGCTGAACAATTCGCACTCACCCTCCAGTCGTAGGTAGATGCAGCCGTTAAGTTCTGTAATAAAAAACTATTGCTGTTGATATTAGCCGAAGCATTGATCCATGTGGAAGCTGACACAGATTTGTAATCAACCGTATAAAAAATTCCCGACACCAACTTCCAATTTAGTGTAGCCGAAGTAAGTGTGATCGCTGAGACTGCTAAATCTGTAGGAACAGCCGGGGTAGGTGATACTATTACTGTGGTCGTCGCCCTTTGACTTTCGCCACAATTATTAGCCTGGCTTACATAGTAGGAGAAAGAACCGGGGGTTAGGGTTGAAGGAGTAATTGCCACACTACTGCCTGAACCACCTGTTACAGTATTGTACCATACTAAATTGGTGCCGGTTGCAGCTAAAGGTACAGCTGTTGAATTTTGACAATAATTAACGGAAGAAGCTGCAACTGTTGGAGCTGTGGGGATTGCAGTTACGGTAACGATTATTGTTGCCCGCTGGCTTTCACAAGCATTGTTAGTTTGACTAACATAATAATTTATACTCCCCCCTGCCACAGTAGACGGTACAGGCGAGATGGAATTTCCCAAACCACCAGTGGCTATGGTATACCAAAGCAAATTGATGCCGGTTGCACTCAATGCGGTTGCAGTGGTATTTTGACAATATTCAACAGGGCTGGTAACAACGGGTGCTGAAGGTTGTGCATTTATTGTTAGCGTTATCAATGCCCTAGAACTTTCGCAGCCATTGGAAGTTTGGCTTACATAAAAATATGTATTGCCTGTAGCAGATGTAACAGAAACAGGTGCATTGGAAGATCCTGCTCCACCAGTTAAAGTTGAATACCATAATAAATTGGTGCCAGTAGCAGTCAATGCAGTAGCTGTAGCATTCTGACAATATACTACCGGAGTAGTTACAACCGGAGCCATCGGTATAGCATTGATGGTTACAGTGATAGCAGCTCTCGGGCTCTCTCCACAACTTAACGTCTGGCTTACATAGTAATTGGTTGAACCAGCTGTACCAGTTCCAGGCACCGGCGCTGTAGTTGTTCCGGCTCCTCCGGTTGAAGTTGTGTACCACATCAAATTAATTCCGGTAGCTGTTAAAGCAACGGCTGTAACATTTTGACAATAACTTATTAGGGCAGTTACTGTTGGTGCTGGTGTAGATGCGGTAACTAAAACAACAATGGGTAAGCGGGCACTCTCACAACCTACGGTCTGACTTACATAATAAGTATTGTTGCCAATAGTTGTTGTTGAAGGAACAGGTGCTGTTGTGCTGCCTGTTCCACCGGTTGCAGTTGGGTACCACAACAAATTTGTGCCAGTAGCTGTCAATGCAGCAGCTGTTGCATTCTGGCAATAATTAACAGTGCTCGTTGCAGTTGGAAATGCGGTTGTACATGCAGGCTTACTAACATACACATGATATTCTCCCGGTTGTAAGGTAATACTTTGTGTAGCAGTAGTAATATTAAAAGCAGCATCGGTTGCGCCATTGATGCCAGCCCCTGTTCCATTTCCCAGGTAACTGTACCAATCGCCTGTTCCCTGAAAAGTGATGCTCCTTGTTTGCGGGGTTATATCCATATTGGCAACAACCGTAACTTTCATTCCGGTTGCTAGTGGGTCTGCAATTTGAAAACGCCTGAACAAACCACTGTTATCATTAAAATCATAGGTGAATGTGGTGTTGTTAAAAACAGCAGGATTATCCAATCGCAGCCTGATCAGTTTGGAATAAGCATTCCATAATTTCAACCGGTTAGCATCAGACATATATTCCCAGTGCGGAGGTTTATTGGCAACGTTCGATCCATTTAATCCAATAGAAACATCATAGCCCCTTTCACCAAACTGCCAGATAATTTTAGGACCGGGAACGGTAAAGAAAATCGCCGCAGCGGCAGCTTGTCTCTCCAGGGCGATAGCCAGGTTCTTTACATTGTAACTGCCTGCACTATTGCCATACTGCAGGTTTTTGTACATCAGCCTTTCTTCATCATGGCTTTCCATGTAGCCCATTTCAGAGGGAGTGGTTAAGGCTTCCTGGGTACTGTTATAAATTATTTTAGAGATGTCTGCATTGCTGCTATACCCCATCGTATTCTGATTGTAAGTGGCATTATTGTTTCCCCACAACATAAATCCTTTTGCAGCATACTCCTGTTCTTCCTGGCGTTGCTGGCCCAGAAATTCGAGTATCATGTAAGTGGTAGGAAACTTTGAAATGATATAGTCGTAGTAGCGATTAAGATTTGCCACCCTGCCTGCATCATAATTTTCTACAGTAGTAGTTGACGTTGTTGTTTGTGTAAATCCTTTGGCCAGGTCAAAACGAAATCCGTCTATTTTATATTCACCCAGCCAATATTCCATCGATCTTTCAACCAGGTATTGCGTGGCGCTAGACGTATGGTTTAAATCTTCAAATACACTGTACGGATGAGGGGCAGTTTGGTTAAACCAGGGGCTGCTGGCAGCAGGTTTACCAGCAGCAGCATCCCAGTATAATTTCCCCTGCGGATTGCTGAATGCATCCATGTGATTGTACACGACATCTAAAATAACAGCAATACCATTCTGATGGCACAAATCAATGAATTCCTTGAACTTATTTTTTGTACCATAAGCTTTATCCAGGGCACAGTAAAAAGTAGGATTGTATCCCCAACTTTCGTTACCGCTGAACTCATTTACCGGCATCAATTCAATAGCATTAACACCCAGTCGTTTGAAATATCCAATTGTATCAATCAACATTTGATAATTACGGGCATCGCCAAAATCACGTACCAACAATTCGTAAGTTATAAGATTCCGCTTGTCTGGTTTTGTAAAATTAGTTACCTGCCACGTATAAGCAGTCGCACAAGGTTGCAGTACACTTACAATTCCGTTCTGTGCTGCAGATACATTGGCGTTTACCGGGTAATGTTTTAAACCAGGGTAAGTAGCAACCGGAATATATTGGTCGTTGTTGGGGTCCAGTATTTTTTCACTGTAGGGGTCTGCTATATAAATTGAATTATCTACGATGTACTCAAATGCATATTCAGTATTTGCAGTAAGACCGTTGATTGTGATCCAGTAATAATTGCCATCCGGTGTTATATTCAATTGGTATTGCGATTGGGCTGCCCAGTTACTTCCCGGAAAATCCCCTATCACTACCACATTGTTTTTGTTGGGAGCAAATAATACCAGTGTTACAGCGCTGCAATTGCCTCCGTAATTGATCCCCTCTATTGATCCTGTTGGTAAGGGTGCAACAACATTTACGGGAGTAACATAAAATTTTATAGTGTCATAATAACTTATTCCTCCTGCAATCAGCTCAGATACCAGTTGTTGATTACCCGTGTTGGTTATTATAGGGTTAGCTGTAATGGTGGCTGGGCCGGTTAAGGGCCCGGCAATTTTTGTTCCGTTAAAATATAAATTTAAAGTACCTGCTGTGGTAGAAGCTACAGCACTGGCAGCGATTGATTGATTGACGGTGGCGGTGACTGCCTCATGCGATAAAATACTGGTTGGCACAATCGGTGGATTTATAAATTGGATATGACTTCCTCCCGCAGCATAGACCGGCACATACATATCAGTTCCATCGGCATTTTTTTGTACTTTATTACCTGAAGCATCCCTGAAAAGAATGGCAATTTTTAAAATGGTTTCACCGGCTGGTACACCGCCTGCACCTGCATTAAAGTAAGCACGTGGGTTGGTAATGGTATACGACCATTTATCACCACCTAGTGCTGTTGCCACGGGCACACTGGTGGTTGCCCAGGTAGTTGATACATACTTCCAGTCTGTTGGGCTTGTACTAAGGTTTGTAATAACGCCGAGGTGCATATAAACAGTCCCGGTATAACCCAATAGACCCTGGTTTCCCTTTGTTGCATCTACCGTAATTACTACTGTTGAATTATCAGTTGAAAACTGTGGTGCCCATGAAAGTAATTGAGCATGGGTAGAAATATATACGAACAGCATGGTAAGTCCAAGCAGGATTTTTCTCATATAGCAACATTTAATGTGTAAAATACACACATTATTGAAAGTGGCAAAAAAAGAAGTATGGCTGCTTATTGTATTTCCGGTTTAGCAAGAACAAAAACTTCTTAATGGTTCTTAAAGAAATTACACAGCTAGTTTTGTTATTTACATTACGCTATCGGCATTGAATGATTTAATTTTACCTCAGAAGTAATTTTATGTACGATAGAGAACAAACAAAAGCCTTACAGCAAAAAACAACTGATTGGTTGCTGACAATCAATAAAGAAAATGCTGCAACAGTTTCCCTACAGTCAATTGAAGATTTAAGAGCAATACTGCGTTTTCATGAATACCGGTACTATGTACAAAACGATCCACTCATTGGCGATACGGAATATGATGTATTATACAAATTGCTTGAAAAAATGGAGAAAGAAAATCCTTCTTTCACCACGGCAGATTCGCCTACGCAAAGAGTTGCTAAAGGATTGGTTCGCAGTTTCCCAAAAGTACAGCACCTGGTGCCGATGCTTTCCTTGGAAAACTCTTACAATGAAGCAGACCTGGTTGACTGGGACAGGAAGGCAAAAGAACTTTCAGGTCTGCCCGAGATTGAATATTGTGTAGAACCAAAATTTGATGGCGCCAGCATTTCACTCATTTATGACAATGACCAGTTAAACCGCTCTGCTACAAGGGGAGATGGTGTTGTTGGTGATGAGATTACCCAAAACACCAGGCAGATAAAATCTGTTCCGCTTACTGCGGGGTTCAGCAATTATGGCATTGAACAAATAGAAATCCGCGGTGAGGTACTCATCAATAAAAGCAATTTTAAAAAGTACAATGATAAATTAATAGAAGAAGGCATTCCGCCTTTTGCCAACCCACGCAACTCGGCTGCGGGCTCCCTGCGTATAAAAGATACAGCGGAAGTAAGCCGTAGAAATTTAGAAGCTTTTTTATACCATGTAAGCTACATAACAACTACGGATAATCGCCAGCCCACCACACATTCCGGTATGCTGGACATGCTCTGGAACCTTGGTTTCAAAAGTCCAAAAAAAGAAATGATTGTTGTAAAAGGTATTGATAAAGTAATACAACATGTAGCGGAGTTTGAAAGTAAAAGAGATACACTGCCCTATGAGATTGATGGCATGGTAGTAAAAGTAAACGACCTGCAGTTGCAGGAGCGGCTCGGCATGACATCCCACCATCCACGCTGGGCCATCGCTTTTAAATTTAAAGCAAGGCAGGCTACCAGTAAATTATTGAATGTAGAATTCCAAGTGGGCAGAACGGGTGCTGTTACGCCTGTTGCCAAAATAGCCGCCGTGGCTGTTGGTGGTGTTACGGTCACAAGCATCTCCATTCACAATGAAGAATACATAAAAGAAAAAGACCTGATGCTGGGTGATACCATCCTGATAGAAAGAAGCGGTGATGTGATTCCGCAGATCGTAAAATCATTTCCTGAATTGCGCAATGGTGACGAGACTACCATACAGTTTCCTACCAAATGCCCCGTATGCAATCATCCATTGTTCAAACCGGAAGGCGAAGCCGTGTGGCGCTGCATCAATATCAATTGCGAAGCTCAGGTGGTAGAGCGCATCATACATTTTGTAAGTAAAGATGCCATGGACATTAAAAGTTTTGGCGAAGCCAACGTGCGCAAGTTTTATGAGCTGGGTTTATTAAAAGATGTACCCGGTATTTACAAAATAGATTTTGAAGCCATTGGCAAATTAGAGGGCTTTGGAAAAAAATCAGTTGATAATTTGCAGGCAGCAATAGAAAATTCCAAAACACAACCTTTGCATCGCCTTATTTATGGGCTCGGTATCCGCTACGTAGGAGAAACCACCGCCAAAATACTGGCCAATGCTGTGGATCATTTACTGGAGTTTATGGGTTTTAGTGAAGAGCAATTGCAAAACATGGAGGATGTAGGCATTAAAGTGGCAGGAAGCATCTGCCGCTTTTTTCATGATGCAGAAAACCTGCAATTGTTACAACAGCTTGAAACCTTGGGCATCTCTTTAAAAAATCAAAAAAAACAGGCGGCGTTAAATGATGCCCTGGCAGGACAAACCTTTTTATTTACCGGCACACTTGCACAGTTAAAAAGGAGCGATGCAGAAACTATGGTAGAGGAAAATGGTGGTAAAATTGTAAGTGGCGTTAGCAGTAAATTAAATTACCTGGTTGTAGGCGATGATGCAGGTAGCAAGCTGGAAAAAGCTAAAAAAATACAAACCATTAAAATTATCAGTGAAGAAGATTTTATAAAAATGCTGCCGACTTAGTAAAAAAATATTTTATATTTATAGTACCGATTTATTCAACCAATGTGCTTAACGAAACCATTGGCGTTTGCAATTGCAAAACAATTTAAATCATGCTATATGATTAAGAAAATCCCCGGAGAAACCTGGCATACCCTTCACTTTACAGGCTACAAAATACTGCGGAGAAGATATGGTGTTTCATCCTTTGGCCGTGCAGCAAGTTTTAGAGAAGATGTAAATATGGATGGTAAATTGCTGAACGGATCTTTAACGTCTGGTTACCGCACTTTAAACCTGCACCTCGAAAAAGGAAACGGCACAATTTACCTACACCGGGAAATAGCAAAACTGTTTTGCCAGAAACCCTCGGGTAAATACAAATATGTAATACACATCAATCATAAAAAAGAAGACAACCATTTCAGCAATTTAAAATGGGCCACCCTTCAGGAAGTTGGTACCCACCAGCAAAGCAGTCCGCAAAAAATTGCTTACAAAAAAAGGCAGGCCAATAAAACAGAAGGGCTTAAACTGAATGTAACAAAAGTAAGAGCCATAAAGGAAGCTATAAAAAATCCAAAGCGCAAGCTTACGTACAAATTAATGGCAGCCAAATATGGGGTAAGTGAAATGACCTTGTATAGAATTAAAAGCGGGGAGAACTGGGGAAAGGTGTAAGATTTTTTTAAAAAACATAACAGGAACCATCACCGGGTTACTTTTTTATTGCGGTACATTTGCTGCTATAAATTATAATCTCAATATGCTACAAGGTACAACCATCAGGTTTTTAAAAGACCTTCAAAATAACAACAACAAACCCTGGTTTGATGAACACAGAAAAATATATGAAGCTGCAAAAGCAGACTTACAAACTATGGTCGGTCAGTTAATTCCTGCCATTGCTGCTTTTGATGAACCCATCGGCACACTGGAAATAAAAGACTGTACTTTTCGCATCAACCGTGATGTACGGTTTAGTAAAAATAAAAGTCCTTATAAAAATAACATGGCCGCTTATTTCAGCAGGGGTGGCAAAAAAGCAAGTGT
>Ga0123336_10005060_pt1 | contig 10557 bp, 8 predicted proteins | sample SSSSmetaG_FD_96466 | JGI IMG/M metagenome (GOLD analysis project Ga0123336, IMG submission 96466) | Glacier valley bacterial and archeal communities from Borup Fiord, Nunavut, Canada, to study Microbial Dark Matter (Phase II) - ​SSSS metaG | ecosystem: Environmental > Aquatic > Freshwater > Ice... | reverse complement strand
CCCAAAGTGTCCCAGCGGGGCCGGATCATCCCCTCGCGTCACCACGTACTCCCCAGCCCCCATCAGCTTGATCACCGCCAACGCAATATCCGGGTAGTGCACCGGATCATCCTTCTGCACCTTGCACAGGAACCCGTTCAGCGCCACCGAATCCGCCTCCGCCGGCAGCGTCGTCCCATGCTGCTGCGCCAGCTCCATAATCCTCTCCCACCGCTCCGGCGTGCGCACCACCCGCCGAATGCAGCTCCGCCCCGCCGACTTCAGAGTCTCCGCCATCGTTTCGTTCGCGCCAATCATAAAGTTCTCGATCAGCTCGGTAGCGCGGTTCTTCACGGCCTCGTGGATACCCACCACGTTACCGTCAATCACGACCGGATCGGCCTCCACCCTCCGAAACTCCAGCGCACCCTCCGCCACCCGGTGCCCCCTTAGCGCCTGCGCCGCCTCATCCTGCAGTTTAAGCTGCGCCTGAAGTTCAGCCGAAGCCGCCACCTTCGCATCCGGCCCCGCCGTCCCTTCCAGCCACGGCCCCACCCTGCTGTACGCCAATTGAGCATTATTCCGCACCACCGCCTGGTAGATCGTCTGCCCGCTCAGCACCCCATCCGGCCCCACCACATACTCCGTCACCACCGCCGTCCTGTCCTCGTTCTCATTCAGCGAAGTCAGGTCCGTCGAAAGCTCGTTCGGAATCATCGGAAAGTTCCGCACCGCCGTGTACACCGTCTTCGTCTGATCCTTCGCATGACGGTCGATCGGCGTGTTCTTCTTCACCGCTCCCGAAACATCCGCAATCCCCACCAGCACGCGTATTCCATCCGCCAACCGCTCCGCCCACTCCACCTGGTCCAGATCCCGCGACGTGTCGTTATCGATCGACGACCACAAAAGCTCCCGCAAGTCACGTACCACTCCACGCGGCACCGCATCACCCTGCGTACGAATCGCAGCCAACTGTTCGTCTGTCCCCTGGGGGAAATCAGGATGAAAGCCCTGCCGAATCATCTCTGCGTAGGCCGAAGAAGCGAGGTCAAAACCATGGGTAATCATGCACTCGAAAGCCTACCACGCAGCCGCGTCGGAAGACTTGCACCGTTCGCAGACGGCCTATCCCTTACGCCCGCTGATAAACCGTCCGCATCACGTAATCCTTCCGTGACCCCTTCACGCGGTGCCGCACCGCAAACCCATCGCCCCCAATCTCATATGTCGACGCATACAAGTCCGCCCCACAAAGATGCTCCGCCTCTCCCCGCAGCACATCCCCATCCTGCACCAGCAATACCCGATGGAACAGCTCCCCGCTCTCCACAAACCGCACTGCAAACCCACCCGCCACCGCCTCGTACAGATAGCTCTGCCGCGCAGGAAGCGACTCCCCCGAATCCAGCCGCAACACCCCCGCCTCGCGATATAGTGCAGCACCACTCTCTGTCAGCGTAAAACTGGCGTCGCCCGACATACTTCCATGGCCGTCAATCTGCCGCTCAAACCACCAATCCCCCATCAGCCCTTCAAGCATGCACTCACCCCATCGCGATAGCGAACAGCCCAGCCCATCGCGAAACCTGTTCCGCATACACACCGCTCACCGCATCGCGGCTACCTTCCAATGCCGCCATCTGCACCGCGAAGTTCCCCACGGTTGAACTCTCCGGCGAACCCCGGAACAACTCCAGCCCCGTAGCCTCACGCGTCAGCCGATTCAGAAACTCATTCTGGCTCGCCCCACCCACGATGAACAGCCGCTTCAGCTTCTTCCCGCTATGCAGCGCCACCCGATCGAGTACCTTCGCATAACGCGCCGCCAAGCTATGGAAGATCAAACTCGCAAACACCGGAGCCCCCTCCGGCGACTCATCCAAAGGCTCATAGCCTTTACGTAAGCGCTGTGCGTTAATCCGCTGTGGCATCCGCCCCGAAAGCAGCAGATCGGCCTCATCTACATCGAGCAACCCACGCGGCTTCGCCACCTTCTCCGCCTCAGCCACCAGCGCAACGACGTCCCACTCCCGCCCTGCCGCCGCCCAGCTCGCCATGCACTGCCGCAGCAGCCACATCCCGTTCACATTCTTGTGAAAACAGATCCTGTCCCCCACCGCGCCCAGGTTCGTAAAGTTCTCCTCGCGCGCCTCCACTCCATTGCGCGGCTGCTCCACCAGCGTCCCCACCAGCGACCACGTACCCGAGCTGATGTACGCCCAATCGCTCCCTGTCGCCGGAATCCCCGCAATCGCCGAAGCCGTATCGTGGCAGGCCGGCGCAATGAGCACCGTATCCGCAAACGATGGCAGCTCCGCCAGCGGCCCACTCAGCTTCCCCACTTCAGTCCCCGGAGGCACAATCTTCGGCGCACACGCCAGGTCCAGCCCGGCCGCCGCAAAAATCTCCTGGCACCACTGCATCTTGTACAGCTCCACCAACTCTGTATGAGTCGCCGTCGTCAGCTCAGCCACCGCCGCACCGCCCCAGCGCGAGAGCATATACTCCGGCACATTCATCCACTGCCGACCTTCCGGCAGCTTCATCATGCGGTCCGCATGAAGCTGGTACAGCGTGTTAATCCTCAGCAACTGAATCCCCGTCAGCTCCCGCAAACGGTCCGGCCCAATCTTCCGATGCACCGCACGCTCCGCACTCACCGTCCGCTCATCGCGGTAGCAGAACGGATCAGCCAGTGCCTTCCCCTCGGCGTCCACCCGAACATAGTCCACCGCCCACCCGTCAACCGCAATCGACCGAATCCCTTCGTTCGCCAGACCCGCGCACTTCCGCAGCCCCTCATCGAGGCCAGACTCAATCATCCCCAGGTCCCAACACAGCTGCCCGTCCACCTCCCGCGCCGAGTTCGCAAACCGATGCACCAGCGATACCACCGGCTTACCCTGCACCCACCGCAGCAGCGAAACCCGACAGCTCTCCGCACCCAGGTCCACCGCGACCAGCGCACGTGTATCCACGGGCACCAACACCATGTCGGTCGTCTTCTTCATCATGCGCTCCTGGTTATTTTCGGTTGACCTACCGCAGAAACGCCTCGACCAACCCGCCGTCAACCGGAATCAGATGACCCGTCGTGCACCGCGCCAACGGCCCCGCCAGGAACATGATCGCCTGCGCGCAGTCCTTCGGATCAATCGGCTGATGCGTCAACGTCCGCTTCGCATAGAACTTCGCCAGCTCATTGCGCAGCTCGTCATCCGTCATCGTCTCAGCGAACGGCAACCCGTACTTCTTAAGGCTTGCCATCACGCGGTCCCGTGGAAACATCGTCGAACCCTTCACTACCGTCGCCGGCGAAATCCCGTTCACCCGAATCGTCGGTGCGTACGTCACCGCCAGCTCACGCACCAGGTGGCTCAACGCCGCCTTCGACACGTCGTAAGCTTCGGTACCCTTCTTCGCCACCACCGCATTCGCAGAGCTCGTCAGCACGATGCTGCCGTCAATTCCCTGCGCCGCAAACACCACATGGGCCTCGTCCGTCAGCTTGTAGTTCGCCGTCACGTTCACTTCAAGCGTCACCGCCCAAAGCGGATCGTTGATAATTCCATCCGGAGTCGAAGGAAAGATCGCCGCCGTATTGATCAGGATGTCGACTCCACCAAACGTGCTCACCGTCGTATCCAGCGCCGCCTTGATCGTCTCGCGCTTCGTCACGTCGATCACCGCAAACGTCACGACTTCCTTGCCATACAGTGCCGCGACCTCGCCGGCCACAGCCTCAGCTCCCTTCACATCGCGGTCCGCGACTACCACGTGAGCGCCACGCTCCGCGGCCAGCAGTGCCACTTCACGCCCAATCCCGCTGCCGCCCCCAACCACCAGCGCAACACGGCGGCTAAGCTCCTTCTCCGGAGGCTGACGGCGAATCTTCGCCTCTTCCAGCTTCCAGTACTCAATCCGGAAAGCTTCGCTCGGCGGCAGAGCGACATAGTTCGCATGAACACTGAACCGGTCCGCCGATGCCGCAGGCCCAGCCTGCGGACTATCCGTGCAATTCACCCCGGCACCCAGCGAACCCGCACCCTGCATCACACCAATCGCGTTGATGTAGAACTCGCCCGTAATCCGCGACTCCGTCTTGTTCTTCCCAAAGCTGAACATCCCTACACCCGGCACCAGCACCACCGTGGGGCTCGCATCACGCATCGCCGGAGAATCTGTCAGCGCATGCCTCTTGTAGTACTCCGCATAATCAGCGCGATAGGTCTCGAGAGCCATCTCAATCAGCTCCTTCAACTCGCTCGGGTCGCCAGCCGGATTCCACTTAATGAACATCGGCCGAATCTTAGTCCGAATAAAGTGGTCCGGGCAGCTCGTTCCCAAGTGCGCTAGCTTCTCCGCATGGTCCGAGTTCACAAAGCCCAGCACCTGCGGCAACTGGCTATAGCTTCCGATCCAGCGCTGCTTCCGCGAAACCGCACCGCGGATAATCGGCAGCACCTTCAACGCAATCGCCGAGCGGTCTTCACGCGTCTTCACCGTCTCGCCGCCAAAGTGCTGATGCCCCGCCGCACCCGCATGTCGCTCGATGAACTGCCCAATCTGGTCAATGGTCGTAATCGTGTTCAGATAGCTCTCACGCTGCGTATCGCCCCACGTAAACAGACCATGCCCGCCCAGCACCACGCCATCGCAACCCGGCGTGTCGGCAACAATCTTCTTCAGCATCATGCCCAGCTCAAACCCCGGACGCTGCCAAGGCAGCCACGCCAGCTTGTGCCCAAACTCCTCGTTGAACTCCTCCATCTTGATCTTCCCGTTCGCCGAGGCCGCCAGCGCGATCCCCCAGTCCGGGTGCAGATGGTCCACATGTGCAAAGGGCAGAAAGCCATGCAGCGAAGTATCAATCGAAGCCGCCACCGGAGAATTCCCAAACGTACATAGCGGATACATATCCACCATCTCGTCTTCCAGCTCCACGCCCTTGTACGCCTTCTCCAGCGCCAGCAGCTTGTCCATGTACAGCGTCGCAAACCCCGCCCGCTTGATGCTCCCCAGGTCGCCGCCCGATCCCTTCACCCACAGTACCTTCTTCGTCTGCCCATCCACCGGGTCCACCAGGTCCAGCTTCGAGCTCGTATTCCCGCCCCCAAAGTTTGTGATCCGCAGATCGCTTCCCAGCAGGTTAGAGCGGTAGCGCAGCAACTCCGGTGCGTCCAGCTTCGCTGCTACGGCCTCATCCCACTTGTCTTCCAAAAACTTCAATCCGCTCTTATCTGCCATCACAAACCTCACATAAAATTTTCGCGCAGCACGGGACTGCTTCTCTCGTGCCAAATCATGATTCCACACTCAACACCAATACGGCAACTATTTCCAATACGGAAATGAGACGTCCCATTTCGTAACGCAACTACCCCCTCAAAACGTCTCCGCAGAACTCTACACCAACCAACTCATCGCCCGCATCAAGCCGTCTTCGTCCGAGCCCGTCCATGCCATCCGTGCTAAGCCTTCCCCGCCAACACGTCGCTCCGCAGCACCATCTTGTGTTCCACATAGTTATACGGAGCCACCGTCTGCCCCTTCAGCAGCGCCAGCCCAAGGTGGATCAGATTCGGCCCATAAGCACTCGTCTGGTGCGATACTGAACCAATCAGCGGAGTCCGCTCTTTCTTCATCTCTTCCATCGCCTCTGCAATGCAGTCCTGCCCGACGATCGCCACATACCGGTCGCGCTTCTGCTCCCGCACCGCATCCACCGCACCCAGCGCGCTCGTATCCGTCGCCGCCGCAATCAAAATGTGCTTGTCCTTCGGATGCCGCTGCAGAAAGTCCGACACCAGCTTCTTGCTCCGGTCCCGCATCCCACGCCCATCCATCCGCACAAAGCACTCCACCGGTATCTCCGGATACGCCGTCCGCACGCCTTCAAACGCCCCTGTCATCCGGCTCTGCACCAGTTGACCGGCCTCAGGCAGATCCAGCCCCAGCACCCACTCCACCTTGCCGCCCCACTCCGCCGCCGCGTGTGCCGCCAGCGTCCCGCCAGCCTCAATCCCCACCCGGTAATTGTCCACGCCAAAGTAGGTCGCATGAGGATGCGGAATATCAATCGCAATCAGCGGAATCCGTGCCCCCGCTATCTTGTCCCCAATCATCGGAGCCACTTCCTGCTCCACGTTGAACTCGATCACCAGGTCAACCTTCGCCTTCACGAACTCCTCGGCATTCCTCAACGCCGTCGCCGCGTCGTACTTGTTATCCAGGATCAGCAGGTCTACCCCAACCGCTGCCGCCGCATCCTTCAAACTCTCCGTCACCTCCACGGAGAAAGGCATATCGCTGCTCTGCCCGCCAAATCCGAACCGGATCTTCTTCGGCCGCGTCACCTGCCGATACAGCCCATCCGGCGACTGCGACAGATATCCACGATGCACAAACGTCTTCAGAATTCGGTAAACCGTCGTCTTCGAAATCCGCGTCTGTCGATGGATCGACTCCAGCGTCATCGGCTGATTTTCAATCTGTAGCAGCTCCAGAATGTCCAACGCCTTCGAAAGCACAGGAATCAAATACAGTCGCTTCGTCGTCTTGCGCAGTGCCATGTTCGCTCACCCGGATAAGGTTAAATCTTCCGCCAGGTTATTATCCAACAGAGAACCACGTTCCGCTAATGAAATAACGCACCGCTAGCTCCGGGTGCCCCATGTTCGACGTTCGACGCAAGCTTCATCGCGTCGAACATGGAATGACTCATTGCAAACCAGTAACGCGATCAGGCGTAGCTCGCCACATTACCGGCATTTCTCGCCCCACGCTCCCGCGAAATCTTCTCTACGTAGCCGCTCTCCTTCAGAGTAGCCAGAGGCTCCGCTGGAAGACCACGCGCCACGCGCCACGCCTTCACCAGCGGCCGCACATCCGTCCAGAACGCCTCGCGGAAGCACTCTTCCGCCTCCACCAGCTTCGTCGCATCCTGCAGTTCGGCAAGTTGTTCCTGTTCGATCAGTGCAGCCTTCGCATACAACTCCTGCGCCGTCACCACGGTCTGCACCATCGCCTCCATCTTCCCTTTCAGGTTGTGGCTCTGGTCGATCATGAACGCAATCTCCGCGCGCTCTCCATCCGTCGCACTCACAATCTCATGGAAGATCCGGAAGACCTGGTACGGATCAATCGACCCCAGCGTAAGGTCATCATCCGCATACTTGCGATCGTTGAAGTGAAAACCACCCAGCGCCCCCAGGTGCATCAGCCACGCCACAATCTGCTCAATATTGGTCCCCTGGTAGTGATGCCCTGTATCCACCAGCACCTTTGCCTTCGGCCCGGCATGACGAGCCAGCTCCAGCGCCATACCCCAGTCCGCAATATCCGTATGGTAAAAAGCCGGTTCAAACGGTTTGTACTCCACCAGCATTCTCTGGCCGTCACCCAGCGCCGCGTGCGTCGCATCCAGCACCTCCTGCATCCACTCAATGCGCCGCCGAACGCTCTGTGTCCCCGGATAGTTCGACCCATCCGCAATCCACAGCGAAACATCCTTCGATCCAAGCTCGCGGCCAATCTCCACCGAATTCAGCAGATGGTCCAACGCCACCTTGCGAATCTCCGCGCTCGGGTTCGCAATCGATCCATATTTGTAATCCGCATCCTGGAAGAGGTTCGGATTAATCGACCCGGTTTTCACCCCATACTTCGTCTCAAGCGCGCGAATCGCCGTGACATCCTTCACCCCGCCCGGCATATCCCACAGCACATGCAGCGCCACCGTAGGGCTCGCCCCGGTCAGCATATGCACCTGACCCGCATCGGCGAACTTCTCTTCAATCGAAGTCGCAGCCCCGGCCTGCACAAACTTCCCAAAACGAGTGCCCGTATTCGCAAACCCCCACGAAGGCACCTCAATCCGAAACCCATCAAGCGCCTTGAAGACCCGTTCCCTGCTCTGCTCCGTTACACCCGCACCATTCGTCGCCATCATCTAAAGTCCCTTCACATGTTGCAATTCAGTCAAGTAGAAACATCATTCCTATTGAAACCATCAAAAGACTCCGCCTTCCACCCACCATTTGTCAAACGCTATACCGGCAACCAAGTCCACTCCACTAAAGCCGCCCCCCGCCATCCTGTTCTTATCCCTCCCTCATCCCCGTTCTGTTTGGCCTTTACCCAACCAGAATCACATCCAGCGACCGCGGCCCATGCACGCCCTTAATCCGCGTCATCTCAATGTCCGCAGTCGCCGAAGGCCCCGAAACAAACGTAGTCGCCACCGCCGCCGTAGCGCCCAACCGATCCATCGCCTGAGGCACCGTCTCGACCACATCCTCCACCCGCACCACGCACAGGTGATAGTCCGGCACCAGCGTCGCCGCCCGCCTCCCCTGACCCGGCACATTCTGCAACACCACGGTCCCCGTCTCGGCAATCGCCACCGTCGAGCCCGTCATCACGCCTTCCAATTTATCCAGCTCCGCCGCCGTCAGCCCCGCATCCACCACAAACCCAAAGCCCTCCGGAACCCAGTTCTCCGGCAGGCCCACCGGAATCACAATCTTCGTCTTCCGCCGCGCCACCAGCCGCGACGCAACAGTCGCCGCCACCTCACTCTCCGCCACACGAAACACCCGCGCGTCATAGTCCTTCAGCCGTTCCTCCAGCAGCTCAATCACCGCCTCCTGCTCCAGCCGAGGCGCCCGCTGATACCCCCGCGCCAACCCAGCCCACTCGGCCCGCACCATCTCCGCAGCACTACCCGCCGCCGAAGCACCCGTCGCCTTCCGTATCCGCCGCAAAATCTCAACCTTCGCCGCTAAACCATTTGTAGCCATATCACTTCCCATCCGCCACCCCCCTGGGCCCTTTGCCCTGATCCCTGTGCCCTCGCCCTTCAAACCACTCCCGAAACGTCTCCTTCGGCATCGCCTGCAAATCCCTCACCTGCGTCCATCCTCCCAGCAGACCCGGCAGCCAGCCGATCCAGCCTTCGCCTTGCCCATCCTTACGCACCAACGGAGCCTCGGCCATTCTTCCCATCCGCTGCGCCGCCCGAAAGCGGCTCTCGCTCCGGAAGATCATCCCCATCGTCTTCATCGCCAGCGACTCCACCGTCATCCCAGCGTCCTTCACCACCTTGTTCCGCAGATGGATCAGCACCTCCGGAATGTTAATCTTCACCGGGCAAACCTCGTAGCAAGCCCCGCACAGGCTCGACGCATACGGCAGCGACTGCGCATGATGCATCTGCTGCAGTTGCGGCGTCAGGATCGCCCCAATCGGCCCGGCATACACGCTCCCATACGCATGACCACCCGTCTGCCGGTACACCGGGCAAGCGTTTTGACACGCCCCGCAGCGGATACAGTGCAGCGTCTGCCGGCCCTCCTCATCCGCCAGCACCTTCGTCCGCGCATTGTCCATCAGCACCACATGAAACTCCTTCGGCCCATCTCGCAGAGACCGGCCGTCTTTGAGTCCAGCCCCATCCGCTGCATCGACACCCGTCCAAACTGAGTTGTACGGATTCATTCTCTCGCCCGTGGCACTCCGCGGCAGCAACTGCAGCAGCACCTCCAGGTCCGCAAACCGCGGCAGCACCTTATCGATCCCCGCCACCGTAATCAGCGTCTCCGGCAGCGTCAGGCACATCCGCCCATTGCCTTCGCTCTCCACTACGCAGACGCCTCCCGTCTCCGCAATCAGAAAGTTCGCCCCGCTCACACCCGTCTTCACGCGCAAAAACTTCTCCCGCAAAAACTTCCGCGCTGCATCCGCCAGGTCCTGCGGCTTCTCCCCCAGCTCCGGCAAATTCATTGTTCGCATAAAGATCTCGCGAATCTGCTGCCGGTTCTTATGCAGCGCCGGAACCACGATATGCGAAGGCTGATCTTCCCCCAGCTGAATAATCAGCTCCGCCAGGTCCGTCTCATACGGATGAATTCCCGCCTCCTCCAGCGCGGTATTCAGCTGGATCTCTTCCGTCGTCATCGACTTGATTTTGATGACCTCGTCCGACCCCGAAGCCTTCACCAGCTCCACAATGATCCGCCGCGCCTCCGCCCCATCCCGCGCCCAGTGCACCACTCCACCGGCCTTGGTACAGTTCCGCTCAAACTCCTCCAGGTAGTAGTCCAGATGCTCCATCGTGTGCTGCCGAATCTGCTTCCCCGCCTCACGCAGCGCCTGCCAGTCCGGCATCTCCCCCACGACGCGAGCCCGCTTCGCCTGGATCACATCCGTCGCATGACGGACATTCTTCCGCAACTGAGTATCCCCCATCGCCGCCCGCGCCGCCATAGGAAACGTAGGTGCCGTCCTCGGATCTAAAGCCGTTCCACTCATAACCCCACCCCTAAAAATCTATCAGCCGCCAAAAAATAAACCGTCATCCTAAGCGATGCGCGCAGCGCGAGTCGAAGGACCTGCGATTGCAGTTGCTCTTGATTTTGCCGTTGCATTTGCCCAAGCTCACCAACCGTCATACTCACTCCCCATCCCACCGCTCAAACTGTTCTATGCTGCCTTGCACTCTCTTTTGCTGTTCTTAGCTGCCCTGTCCCCCCGCGAGAATCTCCGCTAAATGCAACGTCTTCACACCCGTCCGCT
>Ga0123336_10005059_pt1 | contig 10559 bp, 9 predicted proteins | sample SSSSmetaG_FD_96466 | JGI IMG/M metagenome (GOLD analysis project Ga0123336, IMG submission 96466) | Glacier valley bacterial and archeal communities from Borup Fiord, Nunavut, Canada, to study Microbial Dark Matter (Phase II) - ​SSSS metaG | ecosystem: Environmental > Aquatic > Freshwater > Ice... | reverse complement strand
CTTTGACAACTCGTCCTTTTGAAATTTAAGTTTCATAAGCTCATTAATTATGCCAGGTTCCGTACCTAGTTCTTTCTTTTCAGCCTCTATTTCTACTGCATCCTTTTGTGCGGCAAGCAAATCATAAATTGCCTTATCCAAAGAAGGTTTATAATCTTTTAATACTTTTTGCATGTCATCATACACTTGTTTAGCATCTTGATTAATTAGGACGATATCTCGGATTATATTATCAATCTCTGTTACTTCTTCATTTCCATCACTTAGTCTATTAAGATATGTTTGAGGAATATAAACAATCTTATGGGCACTATCGTTTGATGATAAGACAGAACTTTCTGCTCCGTCAGACCAAAATACTTTGACTTTATCTATTACTTTAACGTTAGATTTGGCTGTTTTAACTTTTTCAATGACTTGTTTTTGATCAATTGCTAGAGCCAAATTGTGGAGCAAGATTGATTTCCCAGTAGATTTACCACCAATAATGCAAGTTAGCTTATCGCTAAAGACAATAGGTTGAGATTGGAAATTTTCATCTTCAATCTCAATCCTATCAATTACATAATAACTTGGTTTTACTTCTGGTTTTAATTCTAAAATTCTCACACGTTCCTTGGGTTCATATAGGACTTGCCGCAATCCGTTAAAAGTTGGATCAGATTTTATCCAACAATAGCGTTTGTTACTTGGTTCAAATATAGTAGAGTTTGTATGTGCATCACATCCATGTAGGCATGGTTTTAGAGAACCACATTTTTCAATTACTATATCAGGCTTATCAGATTTTTTACCTATAAAATAATCAATATCATTATTGTTCGCAGAAAATATCGCATCAGAAAATTGATAAATGGCTTGTCGTGTTGCATCGAAATCAGACCCAATGGTGGAAGAATCAAAATAACAACAATGATTAGCAGCACCACTAACACCATCATTACTACTATTTGACACAACTACAATTGTTTTTTCGCGAAGAGGTATGTCCTTGTCAAAAATAGATTTAATATTATCGAAAGAAGGTAAAAATTGTCCCACTCCTTTTTTGTATGCTGCATCGTCATTGAGTTCTGACGAAATTGTTTTGCCCAATTGTAACAACTGACTCCTTGTTGCTGTATAATTTCGTCCTCCATGAGAAATGCTCAATTGTGAGAAAAAACGATCATCAAGCTCACTTGCAATTGATGGGTCAAATAAGAAATGAATATTAATACCGTTTTGCCGAGAAAGTGGATACATCCGCATTTCAACATTAGGCAAAATCAATTTGATGTGGCCTGTAAGCTTATTATCAGTAATTACTTTTTTATAATTATCAATTGAAAGATAGTCCGTAATTCCAATAGCTACGATATTTTTTGTTGGATTGCTACCATCACCTATATATGTAGCTATATCAGAATAAAACGTTTCCCATTTTTCTTCTATTTTGCGACCTAAGAATAGGTCGTTTTTTAATGTGCCTGGTGTATGAATATGTAAATCCCATCTTCTCCATTCAGATCCGCTTAAATATTCTGACATATTATTTTCCTCCTACACAACTTTCAATTATAAGCTTTGTTGTTATGCTAATTCGCTATTCTTTAATTAATTGTCTTTTATAAATATTTTTTTGTGACTTCATTAAGTAATAAATCTTTTGATTCCTCACTGACAGAGAACATTGTATTTCTAAAAGAAAATCCTTGATTAGCAATTTTTTTCATTTCTGATGCAGCTAAAGGTTTTTTTAATTTTTTAAATTTATTTAGTTTCATTGAATATTCATAATTAACATGGTTTTCAAAATTTTTCTTATCCAATTTACCAGATGCTATTCCATAGGCAATTATTCCAATTCCAGACTGATAAAGAAATACGGTATCATCCTTTTGTATTTTTTCTATTTTTTCACGCCATCCTGGCCAATAAGCAGCAACCTTTTCATCTGTAAGCATTTCTTGCTGACAAGTTTCATTTTTAGTATAGTTTGTATTAACGACATAACAATTACTTGAATATTCTAATTGACTTTCAATAGGGGAATACATGTTAAATTCAATAAAATATTTATTCTCAATTTCAAAAACCCAATACACTATTCCATCTATATTTAATCCATTGCTTTTCCAATATGAAATAGCCTCAACTGTTTTTTGATCTAAGCCGTTAACTACTACTAAAAAGTGTTGTTGTTTATTAAAATCAGTATTTTGTAATCTTGAATCATTTGAAAGGTCAAAATACTTACTATGCACTTCCATTAAACTTTCAAATTTATTTGTATGTTTTTCATACAATTCATTTAATTCATCATATAAACTTTTGCCATAAAGTTGGCCATATCGTAATACCTGAAGTAAGTTTTCTTGATTAGATGCCCAACGTTTTAATTCAATAATGTACAAATCACCTTTACTATCAATAGCTAATATATCTGGCTCTTCTTGTCTTGGTCGTTCTGTAAATATTGTCATAAGATCATTTGACGAAATTAAATCCAAAATATTATTAGATAGAAGTCTTTCTAGGTCTTTTTCTTTCCACCCGATTTGAGCCAGCGAAACTTTTTTAACTTTAGTATAAGATCTTGTTTCATTAAGTTGGTAAAGCATATTCATCATCCTTTTATACATATTTATATTTATTAATTACAATATAGTTTCGTTATATTCTCCTTGCACGGAGCTTATTTAAGTTCCCATTATATTCATAATATCTTATTTCACTTGTAAAATTTATTAAACATTACAATATCACATTTATTACCAAATCACTACATTAATCGCTTTGGTTCTACTTTATTTTCCTTAATACTACAAATTATATAGTTTTATAATTAAATGTTTAATCAAGGTTTATTGTTGTTTGGGCTGATGACGTATTATTTTAAATCTACACCAATCCAAACGTTGCAAATATAGCTTATAAGATGATATTTATAATATTACCTTGGTGCCCCCACAGAGTTCTTCATTCCAATCTTTTTTTGATGAAACATCAATTGTTACAGCATACCCTTTTTCAGATAGTACCTTAGACAGTTTTCTTATTGCCCCAATACCTATGGTATCGTTATCAAGGCAAAGAATTGCTATCTGAACGTTTTCGTTTTGAGATAGAAAATAAAGTAGCGATAAATCGGTTACTCCACAGAGTGCAAGGTAGCTATTTTGTTCCCAATCAGTTGGATTTAAAGTAATATATGAAAGCAAATCAATTGGTGCCTCGAAAATATACAACTTATTGCTTGTGCCTGTATAGTGAAAACTAAAACACGGATTTGAACCTTCTACGTTCCCACGAAAGCTTTTTGATGTACTACAAGTTCCTCGCTTTTGTGCATGCCTTGGAATACCGTTTTCATCAAATCCTACAAAGATTGCATTGTGATATTTTGCATTTTCATATAGCATTTTGCATTTTACAAAGTAAGTTATAATATCACTGTTAATTTTCCGTTTGTGTATAAGATAGTCATATACGCGGCGCATATTGATATTTGCTTTTGGCAAAGCAAATTCTTTTCGTGGTGGCAGTAGAGGTTTTTCGTATGAAGGCAGTAGCATATTGCTACCTCCTAAAAGTAGTTTAACTGAATCAGGAAAAGATAAATTAAAAAACTCTTTTACAAATTCAATTGCATAACCACCTCGGCATTCATATTGGTGATACCATTGGTTTGTACTTATGGTAATTTCTTTATGTCTTTCCCAGCGCCATTCTCGCCCTGAGCGCTTTAGCGACTCGCCCTGCTGGATCAAGAAATCTGCAAGATTGGTGTTGTTCGCTTGTTCTACTTGTTCATTTGTAAATTTTATATATGTTGCAAACATTTTACCCCTCCTATATTCTAATTCCATTCGCCTGTTTCTTTTCTTCTATCTGTCGAAGAAGCTTTCTATCAATTTGCTGGTCTGGTTTACTTTCGATATTAATTTGGTTTGTCAGTACACGCGTGCAATTTTGAAATAAACTTGCGACAGCACCAATTGTTTGTAAATTGTGAGTCACGGTTTTAGGCATTGAATTTGTTTTCTTGTTTTTGGTTTTTTCACTGTAGTGATATGCGCGGTCTTCATTAATATAAGGTTCCAGTTCTGTGCGCTGCAATTTTACCTCTTTAAAAGTAAAATAGTGATCACTAAGCTTTAAGGCTTCAGCAATAACCATGTTTTTTATACATTTAAATTCTTTTTGTTTTGATAAAGGTTGCTTAGAAGGTAGCGTGTCGGTGTAGGTTTTTAGGACTGCATACCGTTGTTCATTCCACAAATCATAAAGTTGTTTTAATCGTTCGTCATTTGACATTTCGTCTACTATGTTATCAACTATAATTTTTAAATCTGCTTTCAGGTAGCCATACACTTTTTTACCATCTGTGTTTTTAAGTCGTCGAGATAGCTCAGTTAAAAGCTGTTCTATTTTTTCATTTTTAATTATGCCGTTTTCGACTTGAAATACGATATCTTGCATGAAGTTTTTACTCTCTGAGGTAAGTGTGTCACGTTGTTTTGTCTGCTCGGTATAAATCTGCATAAGGTCTTGGCGAAATATATCCTTTGCAAGACTTGCGCGTATGTTTTCAATTCCGAGGTCGGTTAGGTAGGCTTCATTTGGATTTGTAGAATAGATAATAAGATGGACATGTGGATGATAAGTCTCATTATGAAATGCTCCATACCATTTCAAATTTTCAGGAGATATTTTCATGTTCTCTGCAATCTCCATTGCATGGGAGCGTAATAGTGCCATCCACATCTTGGCATTGTCATAACCAAGTCTCATGGCATCCTCTCGGCGTATTGAAATAATGTTTGTCCAAACATTACCCGTGTGATTAGAAACTTCATCTTCAACCTTTGAAATTATAATAGGATCATCTGTTGAAGAAAATAGTCCATGGTTGCCTATCTTTTGGACTCGTGGGCGGTTAGCAATATAATTAACATAGTTTTTACGCTTGCCAACAAGGTCAAGATGATTGTCAATGGCACAGCTTATAAATTCACTTGCACTTTCTTTATTTTGCTTAGTTAAATAGTCGGCATACTCAAACATATTTACCGTTTCATGGAGGTCATGTAAAATTTGTGAAATTAATTTCTGTTGCGCTAGTGTTGGTGGAAGGTTTTTTTCATGGCTCGGCATTTTCTCTACACCGTCACGAGTTGCAATGTATTTCACCATATTAGATATATGACTTTTTGAAGCATTTTTTAGATAATGGCATTTAAAAATTAATTTAGGCAACGCTTATCACTCCTTAGCTATTTTGATATTTCAAAACATCTGCAAATTGAATGGCTCCATTTGATGCTTTTACATCTTTTACACATTTTTCTCGAAGAGATTTTATAGTATCCTCGCTAACTCTGAAATGAGCAGCAGTGACATTCATCATCATTGCCATTTCGATTGACATTTTAAAAAGTAGACGTGAAATTCTGTTCTCGCTGTCATCTATCACACCTTTTACTGTGGAGGTTATAGTCTGTGGTAGATATCTTTTATTATCTTCTGCGGATAGATAACCGTTATAAAACAAGATGGCTTTTTCAATAAATTCACTTTGGCTTTTGCAGTTATTTCCTTTATAATTCTTACTCACCTGCTCTAAAACTTTAGGATGAACCCAAAGTGCAAATTTTCTTTTATTTTCTTCTTTCATTCAATTGCTCCTTCTCCTTAAATTACTCAGACCCCTATGCTAACCCACACAAAGAGCTCTGTAAAACGGGGCATTTTTGTGTTACGACCCGTATACAAAGCCCTAATGCTAAATTCAAACTCCTGATCTTTTTTCTTTTAATGTTTTAAAAGCCTTTCACTGTCCGCGTTGCGGGCAGTTGTGATTTGGCACGGAGGCGTGAGCGACCCCGTGCCTTTAACCTGCAACTATTCTCAACCCAAATATTAATCTCTTTTTAGGTAATGCATTATATTTCAGACTTATTTCAAATGGTTGCAAAAATGGCTCGATTATGCCGCTCAACTGGTATTTGCGTATCGCGTTCCCACCTTGCGGTCAAGCTTTGAACGCACGGGCAAGTAGGCGGCGACAAAAGGCAATCTACAGCTTTGGTTCCATTGTATTATTTGGGGAGCTATTTAAAACCACTACCCAGCGGTCATAATCTTGGTTGGTGCAGTTTCCTGCCAGCATATGCGAAAACTCTTCAAGTCTCTTTGGTTGAACATTGCACAGCTCAATTTGAAGGCCATATATTCCGTCAAAAACTTTTACCACATCTGCATTTAAAACATCCGACCAATCATGTTTTCCCTCCTGGGTTAGGGTATTTATCGAAAGCTCTACAATAGTTACAGGATTTGTTTCTACTTCTGTGTGGATTAGATGGACATCCTCCCAAGAGCAACTCAATATATCTTTTAATTTAGTGGTCAAGGACATATCTTGTTTCAGTTTCTCAGCTTGAATAATCTGTTTTGCATTGGGAATAAAGCTAGAATAACGGGGATAGTTATATCCCTGAGAATCTATTAGTACCCCATCGTTTTGCATTTCTCCAAGTACCAATAAGCAGTGTACTGTATTATTAGACTCCCTACCCATTAATCCAATGTTTTCAGAGATGAAGTTATAATCATTAAGCATATTATGTTGTAAACTCTCGAAGTCAGCATCTGACAAAGTGATTATTTTTTCAACAATGCACTTAGAAGGACTAAGTTCGCATTCTTTACTTTTAAAAATTGCGTTTAAATTAAACATATTTATTCTTCTCCTTTTAAAAAAATTGCATCGATTTCTCGATGCTGCTGGTTAATATATTTAGTTACCGATCTGTCTTAGTAACTTAATAGGATTTTAGGTCTTTGCTGTTTTTTTAAGCGTTGTATCCATATTTCTTGCTTCAATAAATTCTTTTACCGGTATTGGAACATGCTTTTCAAAAAGTTTTTGTATGGTCTCAAAGAGTTCATTAGCTAGTAAGAGATCCTTTTTACCTAAATATAAGACTAAGGCATTTAGTTTTTCTTCATCGAAAGACACTTGGATAAATACATTTTTCATGACGATTCCTCCTGTTTTTTAGTTACTATTTTGTTGTAATACTCAATAATTTGAGTGCGCTCATTATCTAAAATTTTAATTTTAAATTTGGATTGAATGTTGTCAAACAACACATTGTCATTCTTTGAATCTAGAAAGCAGGATACATATTCTTGGTAAAAGGATTGATTACCTTGCTCATAACCCATGAGAACGTAGGTATATATGATGTGTGCTTTAATAGGATTCACGTCAACTTGCTGCTTAGATATCTCTTTTGTTATGGCAACAAGTGCTACATCAACTTGAACTATTTGTGTTTGATATTCTGTTGGCAAGCCTGAAATAATTTGATTAGAATCAAGTGTAATAGCATTACCCACTCCTCCAAACAACGACATTAATATCATAACTGGCGCAAGTAAGATTAAAGATATTACTACTACACTTGAACCTATAACTTTCCAAGTTCGCTTGTCAGATAGGAGTGCTACTGCAACTTTTTTGGCTATTAAGCCAACGGTTATGGACATCCTTACACCTCCTTTGTGCAAAAAAATAGCACCACCTATTTTGGTAGCGCTATCAACTAATTTATTTATTTTACATTTTTATTTCCATACCACCGTCTTGAGTTAGAGTCGAGATATGCAATAGCCTCATCATTTCTTTTTCAGATTCAAGCACGCGCTCAGCAATAAATTCTTCAAAAAAGCAGTCTTCCTTATGTGCTTTTTCAAGTAAAGTTATATATTCGTGACGAAGCACTGGTGGAATAATTGCCAACAAATACCCGTCTTGTATCAACGCAGTATTCATCAAAAGTCTTGAAATCCTGCCATTACCATCCTTGAAAGGATGAATAAACACAAACCTTTTGTGTAACTGTGCAGCAAACACTACCGGGTGATAATTTTTTCTATCGTTATTTATCCACTCACAAAGTTCTTTCATCTTTTTATCTATATTCATATAATTGGTAACTGGATATTTAGATCCTGTGATAATAACATTCAAATCACGATATCTTCCAGCATAATTGCTCTCAATATTTTTATAGAACATATTATGCATAGTCAAAATATCGGTTTCCTTTATGCTACGATTTTTTAAAAGAGAAAACATAAATTCATAAGCTTCTGCATGACCTACTGCCTCGAAAGTATATTTTAATGGTTTTCCACCGATGGTCAATCCGTCTTCTAGTAACACCTTTGTTTCACTTTCAGTAAGTGTATTACCCTCAATTGCATTAGATGACCATGTCAGCCCAATTTTATAATAATCTTTTATCTGCAAAAGAGAGTTTCCTTCAAAGGGACGCAGTTCATCTATTGCTCTTTTATTAAGGTCTACTTTTTCATATATATCCATACTGCAAGCTCCTTATATAATGCATTTAGTTTGATAAACAACCTATAAACCTTATTAATTTATAAAGTAATTTGTTTTCGAATATCCATTTACATTATAATAAAAATAGAATAAATATTCAAGTAATGCAATTAGATTTTATAATAATTTTACCTACCACCTCCTTTACCAAATAATTCAGCCTTATAATCTGGAGCAATAACCTGCAAAAGATACCTCTCATTACCACATTTATAAAGGCAGTTACCACGCTCTGGATACTTTATAAGATCAAATTCGCTTTGCTCTAGTTGTAAAGTTTCGATATAGGTCTTTGGATCAATATTGCCTGCATTGAATAAAAACTGATGCGTTGGAATAGAAAACAGGGGCTTGGTGTACTCCCTGATTCCATCTAACATAAAGTCCTCAATGTTTTGTGAAGCAAGGACGACCGCACTATCTTTTTTACGAACACGCTTTGAAGCGTTACGGATATACTCAATGGCGGTAAGGTTTGTTAAAAATAAATATAATTCATCAATTATCACTACTGTATTACCTATGGTCAAAAGCTCATTACTCATATAAGACAATATATTAAATAGCATCGCATTCTTAAGTCGTTTGTTTGTATCCATTAAACCTTTAACGCCAAAGCAGAGAAATTTATCATCATTAATATTTGTGTACCCGTTAAAATATTTGCTTTCAGCACCTTTGCACATTGAGGTTAGTCCAAGGCACATATCTTGCAGCAGTTCCTCTTTGTACAGATGCTTTATCTCTTTATCATAGGACATATACTCCTTTTCAATTAGTTCGTAAAGGTCAGCCATTGTAGGATAATCCTTTGGACTTAGTTTGTCGTAGTTGGTGGTATCGGTGATACCAACCCTTGCATACAGCTTCATTAACATAATTTCAATCGCATCAATATGGCTATCTGAGAAGTCTTTATAGCTTCTGAAGAAATCTTTTAAATAACTAATATGCTGACTTAGTCTCGTTACTTTTCTAAAAGTTTCAGGTAATGGATCGTCCTCATTATTGTCAACTTCTTCAGACCATGCTTTTGGTTCTAGTGGATTAATAAGGTGTTTATCTTCCATTAAATCTATATAGCAGCCACCTAAGTTGTTTGTTAGTTCCTCATATTCGGCCTCAGCATCTAGGCAAATAATTCGTTTTCCACTTTCACGGAGGTTGGTCAATATTAACTTCATCAGATAGCTTTTGCCCTGACCGCTGTTTCCAAGTATGAGTGTATTAGCATTAGTTTTATCATCTGATCTGCGGTCAAAATCCACAAGGATATTCGTTCCAAACTTATCTCGCCCGATATAAAAGCCGTTAGGATCCGTTTTGCCCGAATAATTAAAGGGATATAAATTGGCAACACTTGAAGCTGGTAGCACTCGCTCAAACTGCTTTTCAAATGCATTGTACCCGGTTGGCATTACAGAAATAAAGCCCTCTTTTTGACGAAGAGTTAATCGATCAATGCTGATTTTAGAGCGGGTTAGTTCCATTAAAACTTCTGATTGGAGCTCTTTTAACTTATCTATATTTCGTGCGGTCAGTTCAATAAAAACAGCACAATGCAGAAGCGGTTCTTTGTTTCTCCTCATGTTAGCGAGAAGCTCTATCACATCTTCAAGGTTACCCTCAGCTGTTACAGTATCTTGAATATCTGTACCACCTGTCATCATACGATTCTTTCGAGTAGCATTTTGAATGATTTTACGTTGCTCACCATCGTCTACAAAGCGAGAGTATATGTGAAGTGTAACGGCTTCCTTATCTCCGAAGCGGCTCAATATAGCCTGGTCATTTGTCGTGGGTGGGTATTCACGAATGGCCCAAACGCAACGATAACTATCCCCACATATATAATTATCGGTATTGAATTTAATAGTGCTCGGCAGAATCATATCAAAGAAATCTTTGACCTGTGCTTCCTCCTTATTAATAGTAGAAAGCAATTTTTTCTTTTTTATTGGCATTTATTTTTCTCCTCTGCTTAATTAATCAGGAATTGTCCATCTTGAAATTTCACTACCGCCATCCACATCAGGAATTATCTTTTCAGTAACAGCGCCACTGAAATATACAGAGAGAAAACGTTTTATGTCCTCTTTTGTAGCCTTCCTAACCTCAAATCCTTGCTCACTTATGAATTTTTCAATTCGGTTAAGGT
>Ga0123336_10005058_pt1 | contig 10561 bp, 6 predicted proteins | sample SSSSmetaG_FD_96466 | JGI IMG/M metagenome (GOLD analysis project Ga0123336, IMG submission 96466) | Glacier valley bacterial and archeal communities from Borup Fiord, Nunavut, Canada, to study Microbial Dark Matter (Phase II) - ​SSSS metaG | ecosystem: Environmental > Aquatic > Freshwater > Ice... | reverse complement strand
TTCGGCATGCCGGCCGCCTCGTAGATGTCCAGCACATCGCCGGATGCGGTCGCGGATGCAATCAGCTGACCGAGAAGGCGCTGAATCTCCTCCGGCACAGGCTCCCCCCTGGCTTGCCGGTCGGCGGCGTCGAACTTGGCCATCCAGACGCGTATCTCCTCGTAGATCTGGATTTCCGGCCGGCGAGCCTCAAGTTCCTGCGACCCCGCACCGGCGCTGAGCGCCCACGCCCGTGACAGCTGACCCGAGTACCGGCGGTACGCCGCCGCGAGAGTTTCCTCGCCCTCCGGAACCTGGTTCCCGGGAGTGGCCGCATCCCGCAAGTAGTTGACCGAACCGGTCACCGCGTTGAGATACCGTTTCGGTCCACCCTTGGCGAGGTCCGCCTTCCAGTCGTAGCCGGCGAGCATCCCGCGCAGCGTATCGACCAACGTCACGGTCAGCGCGATCGCGTCATTGACGTCGCGTCCCATCGGCTTTCGGTCCTGGTCGGTCTTCGTATACTCACCCAACGCCTTGGCCAGATTGTCAGCCAGTGGCGCGTACGCAACGAGCAGCCCGTCTTCCTTGCCGCGGAACGTGCGGTTCACCCGCGCGAGCGTTTGCATCAGCAGTGCGCCTTTGAGCGGCCGATCGAGGTACAGCGTGTGAAGTGGCGGGGAGTCATAACCGGTGAGCATCATGTCTTTCACGATCACCAGCTGTAAGTCGTCATCGACGTTCTTCAGCCGCTCCTTGATCACGGCGTTAGCCGAGTCCCGGCGCACATGGTCGGCCACCGGCGGCACGTCCGAAGCCGATCCCGAATAAACGACCTTGATGACACCCTTATCCAGATCGTCGGAATGCCAGGCGGGGCGAAGCGCGATGATCGCCGTATACAGGTTCGCGCAGATCTCCCGCGTCCCGCCCACGATCATCGCCTTACCCGGCGCGTCGATGAACTTCGTCATCAACGTGCTTCGGTTCTCCCAGTGCGTCACCAAATCCTGGGCAAGCGCCGCGATTCGTTCTGGCGCACCGTACACGGCGTTGACGACGGCGACAGATGCTTCAATACGTGCCCGCTCCGTGTCATCCAGCCCCACGGTGGCTTCATCCGCCGCCTCGTCGAGAGTGTCCTCCGTCACATCCGATGCGAGCCCCACCTTGATGAGGCGCGGCTCGAAGTAGACCGGCACCGTCGCACCGTCATCCACTGCCCGAGACAGATCGTAGATGTCGATATAGGGCCCGAAGACGTCCTGCGTGTTGCGGTCGTCGAAGGAAATCGGCGTGCCGGTGAAGGCGATCAGGGTCGCGTGCGGCAGGGCGTCACGCAGGTGCCGGGCGTAGCCGTCCAAGTCGTCGTAGTGGCTGCGGTGCGCCTCGTCGACGACCACAATGATGTTCCGCCGGTCGGAGAGCAGCGGATGCTCCGTGCCCGCGTTCTTCTCGGCATCACTGCGCCCGAACTTCTGCAGAGTAGTGAAGTAGATGCCGCCAGTCGTGCGGTTGCTCAGCTCGTCGCGCAGCTCACTGCGCCGACGGACCTGCCGTGGTTTCTCCGGCAGCAGCAGGCTTTGCTTGAACGTCTCGTAGAGCTGCCCGTCGAGCTCGTTGCGGTCCGTGATCACCACCACGGTGGGATTCTTCAGCTTCGGATGCCGCGACACCAGGTTGGTGTACAGCTCCATTTCCATCGACTTGCCCGAGCCCTGCGTGTGCCAGACCACGCCGGCTTTCCCGTTGCTCTCCACCGCCTGCACGGTGCTGCCCACCGCTTTGTTGACGGCGAAGTACTGGTGCGGCTTGGCGATTCGTTTGGCCAGCCCGTCGGCCCCCTCATCGAAGGCGACGAAGGAGCGCAGCAGCTGCAGGAACCGTTCCTGGTTGTACAGGCCAAGCAGCGCGATCTCCATTCCGGTATTCGCATCCCAGTCGTTTGTGTCGCCCGGTTTCACCGGAACACCGTCGTCGTCGACGTTCCACGGCGAGAAGTGATTGAGCGGCGTGAACGGGGTGCCGTACTTGGCGAGGATCCCGTCGCTGGCGAGCGTGAATACGCAGAACCTAAACGCCATCGGGAACTCACGCAGGTAGGTCTGCAGCTGCGCGTGGGCCGCTGCGACATCCGCCACCGCACTGCCAGCCTTCTTCAACTCCACAATGCTCACGGGCATACCGTTGCAATAGAGCACCAGGTCGAAGCGCCGCTTAAAGTCGCCGCGGATGAGCGTGACCTGATTCACCGCAAGCCAGTCGTTCTCCGACGGTTCCGCACTGATCAGACGGATGCTCGGATTGACCTCGGTGCCATCGTCACTGATATAGCTCAGCCGAAACCCGTCGACCAGATAGTCGTGAATGCGGTGGTTCTCAGTGATCGCGTCCTGCGACTTCGGCGATGCGATCTCGGCCAGCGCCTGCTGCAGGTACTCCCCCGGCACCGTCGGATTCAGCCGCCGCAGCGCGTCCAGCAGCCGCGGGCGGATGAGCAGCTCATCCCAGGAATCCCGCTCACCACTGCCCGGGGCGATCTGCTCGCCCGTCTTCGGCTGCCAGCCGAGGGGTTCCGCGAGCAAGTCGAGGGCGAGGTCCTCCCATTGCGCTTCGGAGAATCCAAATTCATTGGTCGCGGTCATCGGTCATCCGTTCGGCTGCGGTGGACTCGTCGACGGATTCGGGTTCAACCCTTCCAATCGAGGGAAGCTGGCCTTTACGCCTAGATCGACTTTCGTTTCGTTGGAGATTCCGTAAGGCACGTGCACACTTGCCGCATATTCTGCGGCCGAGGTGAGATGGCCCGTTTGATCGTCAAAAAATAGGTGCGGTTTCATCACTTTGAGCACTTTCGCCTTTTCGATTCCGCCGAGGAAGAAAGCATCGTCCACGCTTACCCCCCACGACATCAGGGTAAAAACAGCTCTCTCGTGTGCGGGCGCATTTCGCGCAGTAACTAGAGAGATTTGCAGTCGAGGCTTGTAGCCCTTGTCGACCTGCATTCGCTCGCGTTCAAGATGTTGAATCATGTTCAAGTCGACGAGAAGTTGCTTCAAGGGACCGGGGCCAACAGGTTCGCCCTGATGCTCAACCTCATGGCCCTGAAAAGCGGCCAGTCCTCCGGTTCCCTGAAAGACTCTTTCTGATTCATCGTCACCGACCACCCCATCGAAGTCGAATGCGACGCGAAGTGCGCCGCCGTCTTCATCATCATCATTCATCGCGGATGGTAGGACTTGGCCAGCCGGAAATCCAGCATCGATCGCCGCGCGCACGTCGTTTTCGCTCGCCGACAGGAATAGCGACATGCTAAACGCCGGAATGTATTCGTGCGGTGACCTTCCCCGCGTGAAAACCGCGCGGGTCATCGGGAGGTGATGCGCAGCTATGGAACGCATGACGCGCAAGCCCGTGTTGGGATCGTTCTTGGAAAGAACGATCACCTCGACAGGGGGATCACTAGAACGAAGATCGTTGAGCGCGAGCAGACGTCGTACGAATGGGAATGCAACGCCGGGCTCAAGCCGGATATTTATGTTCGCGTCTTGGTAAATACGATAGGCATCCTCGCCATTTTCCTGAAAATACGCATCTGACTCGCTTAGGTCGAAGAGCGCACTTGATGCCACGCCGATCACGAGCTTGGTTTCCAGTTCGTAAGCCATTCGCTAGAACAACTCCTTAATATGAGCTTCAGCATCCCCTACGCGCAGTGTCCCTGACATGAGCTGCGGGAGGAGGCTGTCGCGGGTTGCGGCAAGAGTCTCGTTTTCACGTTCGGCAAGAAGAGTTCGATCCCATAACGAAGTCATGAGTTCATCAACACGATCTATCGAGGATCTGCTCGGCAGATAGACCAACTCATCAAGATGTCCTCGCTGAATGTGGCCCATAGTCGTTGCTTTATCTGCTGCGATTCCCTTGAAATAGGTCAGCCGATCACGAAGCAATTCGTAAACGAGCCATGAGGGATACCCATTCGGTACGACTTTGAAGATGTGCTGGTTCACTATGCCCTCAGATCGAAACCATCGATGCAGTGTGAGTGAACCAGACCAAGCGAACAGGATGTCACCTGGCCGTGCGAGGAAGTCGTCACCTACTTCGGCATCACTAAACACAGTCGACCCGCCAAGTCCGGAATTCAATTCAGCAATTCGAATGACAACTCGGCCCGTGCCGCTGGCCCCCTTTGTGAATGCCTTCCCGTTTACAAAGCGGGCCGTTGCGGAAAGAGGCGTCGAAAGTGCGTCACCGACGATCGATCTGAATACAGCTCGGGAAAGGGTTTCAGCCGTTTCGACCATTTTGGTGTTGGCGGCGATCTTGTCGTCGAGCGCGCCCAGCACCTCCGCGATCGCCCGCTGCTCTGCCAACGGTGGTAAGTGGAGAACGAGCTTCTTGGCTGCGCCCACATTGAAGTGCTGCTGAACTGCGCCAACCAACTGTGCCGAGATGTACCCTTCCGCCGCGGAGTTCATGTAGTAGCTCAGCCAATGAGCATCGAGATCCGGCCCCGTGCGCGTGATGACCAAGTCCGAACAATTCGCCACAGGAAGCTTGTCCGGCATGACGGCTGTAATTCCCGGCTTCCCCGTGCGAACAGTCACGACGTCGCCGGGTCGAAGCTCCGATTTCGCAAGGCGTTGGTGAAAATCTTCGCCAATGTACTTCACGTCGGTGAGGTCAATCGCATGGGGCGTCACGTTCTGGGACCGTAGGAAGGGAATCCCCGTAAGTTGATAGAGCGAAGCCATTGAACCGACATGACCGACTGTTACCTCATCGGCTACTTGTCTTAGCTCAACACGGCGCCACCCACTCATGCCACTCGCCGCAACTGATTGCGCACAACAGCGGCGAGCCGGGCCGACTCCTCAAACTGCGCGGACAGCTCAGCGCTCAACCGCGCGATCTTCTCCTCGATCGGCTCGGCGTCATCCTCGACATCCGAGGCACCGACGTAGCGACCCGGGGTCAGTGCGTAGTCCGCTGCCTTGATCTCGGCGAGGGTTGCGGAGTAGGCGAAGCCTGGAACATCCGCGTAGTCGAGAGAGGCCGTTGGTGTTTCGGCAGAGCCTGAGGCAGAGGCTGCGGCCATCGGCATTCCGCGCCACGCGTGATACGTGTCGGCGATCGTGGCGATGTCATCGTCGGACAGGGCGCGCTCGGCCCGGTCGATCATGTGGCCGAGGTTGCGGGCATCGATGAAGAGCACCTGGCCGGTGCGGTCGATGCTGCCGTTGTCACCTGCGGTCTTGTCTTTGGCGAAGAACCAGGTGCAGACCGGAATGCCGGTGCTGCGAAACAGTTGGGTCGGCAGCGCGATCATGCAGGAGACGAGGTCTGCCTCCACGAGCTGGGCGCGAATCTCGCCCTCACCGGCCGAGTTCGATGACATCGAGCCGTTCGCCATCACAACTCCGGCGCTGCCTCCAGGGGCGAGCTTCGAGATGACGTGCTGCATCCACGCATAGTTTGCGTTGCCGGCCGGGGGCACTCCGTACTTCCAGCGGGGGTCGCCCTCGCTGCGCGCCCAGTCCTTGATGTTGAACGGTGGGTTCGCGAGGATGTAATCCGCTTGCAGGTCTGGATGCTGGTCCCTGGCGAACGTGTCGCCCCACCGACTGGCGAGGTTGCCGTTTAACCCGTGGATGGCGAGGTTCATCTTCGCCATCCGCCAGGTGCGCTCGTTCAGCTCCTGTCCGTAGACGGAGATGTTCGAGCCTTCCTTCTGGTGCGCTTCGAGAAATTTTTCGGTCTGCACGAACATGCCGCCCGATCCGCAACACGGGTCGTACACCCGCCCGTGGCTTGGCTCGAGCACCTCCACGAGCACCCGCACGACGCTTGCCGGGGTGTAGAACTCTCCCCCGCGCTTGCCCTCGGCCTGCGCGAACTTCTCCAGAAAGTATTCGTATACCTCGCCCAGGATGTCGCGGGCCTTCGATGCGCCGTGCCCAGTGAAGCGCGCCGAGTTCAGCAGGTCGAGCAGCTCACCGAGGCGCCGCTGGTCGATGTTGTCCCGGTTGTAGATGCGCGGCAGAGTCGCGGCAAGGCCGGAGTTATCGGCCATGATCTGATCCATCGCCTCGTCGATGAGAAGCCCGATCGACTTCGGGGCCTCCCCCGCCGCCTGGATGCCCTTGGCGTTGTCGGCGAGGTAATGCCAGCGGGCATGAGCGCCTACCCAGAAGACTCCGCGGCCGGTGTACTCGTCGACGTCGTCGATGAGCTGGCTGATCTGGTCCTCGTTGAGGCCGTCGGCTTCGAGCTCAGTGCGGATCTGCTCGCGCCGCTCATCGAAGGCATCGGAGACGTACTTAAGGAACACCAGCCCGAGGATCACGTCTTTGTACTGCGAGGCGTCCATTGAACCGCGGAGCTTGTCGGCGGCTTTCCAGAGCGTGTCTTTGAGCTCTTTCATGGTCGAGGGGGCTGCGGCGACCTTCGTCTTGGGTGGCACTAGTGGGTTCCTTCCGGTGGGGCGGATAGAGCTTGAGCGGTGGTGAGGGTCATGGTGCCGGCGGTGATGCCACGCATCAGCAGTGCGGAGAGTTCATCGAGCCGAGTAAGGCGAGCATGGGCCTGTTCCTGCTGCACCCGAATCGAGGCGAGGGCGTTGGCAAGGGGGCCGCGTTGACGGTGATCGCTTTGGCGAACCGGCCAGCTTTTCCACTGCTTGTCAATGGCGGGCACAGCCGCGATGTCGGCGGCGAGAACTTCGCTGAGCAGCCCATTCGGGTCGCTCCGGTCGATACGCAGGATCCGCGCGGGGAAGGCCACCACCGACGTTCCTTCCGTGTCGACGATGGCGGCGGGGCGAGGGCTCGTGCAGAACACCACGTCGCCGGCCTCTGTCACCCGGCCCGCGGGATACTGTCCCGCGAAACGGAGCCGGTCGATGTGCCGATGCCCGAGCGGCCGCTCGCCGAACACTTCGGCCGGACCGATGATGCGGATGCCGGCGGCATCCGTAATGCCCTCGGTAATGTCGCCCGGATTGAGCCGATTGCCCCGGATGTAGCGGAGGTGGCCAGCCGCAATCTGCTGCTCCACGCTTGATACGGACGCGGCGCCAGTGTGGGCCTTCGGCTCGACGGTCAGGGCCATGAGGCGGAATTCACTGGATTCGCTGTTCAGTACGCCCAGCAGTCCCTCGACCCGCACGGCGAGTGCTGCGCCCGGTTTCGTCGGCTGGCGCGCTGCTCGGTGAGCGCCGACAACGAGCGAATCCCGGCTGGCGAGAAGGGTGCGGGTGAGCACGAGGCGAGCGAAACGGAAGGCGTGTGCGCGCACCGTGGCGAGGTCGCCGAGCGATGCCACCAGGTCGTTCACCAGGTCGGTGATTGCGCCGGGGTCGAGGTGAACGGCGCTGAGGTCGGCGACCATCGTCCATCGTTCGGCGAGCACTACTGAGCGTGTTTCTCCCACGATCCATAACGTTTGCGCTTGCCGGGGTTTGCGCGGGCGAAGGCCTACTGGTAGCCGCACAATTGCTCGCACGCGTCCCGAGCGCAGAAGGTCGGAGCGCACCTGGTCGGCATCCCGGTGCAGGCTCCCATCGCTTAAAACTGCTGACGGTGCCAGCACGACCGCGAGCTCGGCGGTGTTCATCTGCAGCATGATGCGGTCGAGTGCCAACAGCATCCGCAGCGGGCTTGCTGCTGGATCGTCGACGGCAGGAAGCCCGATGATGTGTACCGAGTTGCCGTGTACCGCGCTGCCGTGCAGAGCTAGCGGTCCTTCGGCGTGCGAGATCGTCGTGTGCGGGATGCGGTGAACCGTCAGTCGGCGACGCTGCAGACGTCCCGACTCATCGTTCGTGTTCGTGGTAACAACGGTCAGGTCATCGACGAGGTTGGCGATCGCGATCAGAGTGTCTGTGCTGCTTCCGAGCAGATCGACGATGACGGGATCACCGCCCTGAGCGGGCCGGGTGTTCGCAAGCGCGAGCGTTGTGTGGGACATCAGGTCGAGTCCGGTTGTGCTGAGGGTGGTCTCGGTGAGGTGTCGTCGGGCGCCGGTGAGGTGTTCAGCCACCAGACGGTCGAATACGGCAGCTTCGCCGTAGCCCGCCTCTACGGCGTCGTCGACGTATTGCACGAGCTGGGCTCGATCATCGCCCATGCCTTCGATTTCTCGGTAGAGCAGGTCGTCGTCGGGGTCGTGCTCGTCGGCCGCGTCGAGAAGGTCGTCTGGGGTCAGTGCGCTGAGAGCCCCGCCGGTCTGGCTGCGCAACGTGAGCAGCGCTGTGATCGCAGGGAAATCCACATCGGTGGTCTGCGCATCGCGCGATGGCGTGGCGTGAGCGGCAGCATCCGCGGCAGCATCGGGATTGTTTCCGCGGCCCGTGTCGGCGAGCCACGATCCGACCAAGGCGGCGTCGAAGAGGTCTTGCCCGTGCGCGTGGGCTGCCGGGACAGGAAACGGCATCCCGGTCGCGGCCGTCCGAGAGCGCCAGACCGAGACGACTGGGCGCTGCACGCGAGCCAGGGCAGCGATGTCCGACATCGTCATCAGCAGTGGTGGGGCTGAGGTGGTCACGTCGCGCTCCTTTCGTTGGCATCGGGTGAGTTCAGGTTAGGGCAAACGGCAAGATTAGAGATCATACTTTGTGATAACCCCTGTTATCAGCATGCAATTCAAAGAGCGACTGCTGCTCTTCTATCTTGGCAGCGTGCCCGACCACCCGGAGGTCGACGCGTAAACAGGTGGCGAATTCATCGTTCGCCACCTGTCCCACTGTCGACAAATCGCAGGAGACCGCATGTCTGATCCCGAGCCGCCCCGTCCAGTCAATGAAATGACCACGGAACGCCCCGCAAATTCTGCCCTTTCGCGTGCATTCAGCCGTCGCGAGATGTGGATCGGCGGAAGCGGACTCGCCATCGGCCTGACCGCCAGTGCCGTTGGGGCACTACTGGTTGGACTTCTCGACAGCGACACGCTCGTGCTGATGAAGTCGCAACCGATGACGGATGTCGCGAAGGCATGCGATGTCACCGCCAATAACTGGATCACCGTCGGCGACGGCGGCCAGAGTCTCTCGACGAAAAGCTCGGGCGAAAAGGGCGACGGTGCGGACTTTTCCGACATCAACTGTGTTCTCGTCGAGCTTCAGATCACAGACAGCGCCCGCAGCCGAATCGATGCCACCCGAGCACTCGACGGACGTCAGAGCGCGAGCTGGTCAGGCCAATCCGCCTCCTGGGGTTATCACCCCGACCACGGCCTCAACATCGTGATCGAAGTCGCGCAGAAGTAACAGCCGGTATCCACCACAAACCATTCACAACACCGCAGCAACGAATAGGAGCACGACATGACCGACAACAGCACGCTTCCGGGTACTCCCGAAGGCCGACAGGAACAAACAGCCGCCGCCGCGCCGCCAGCACCGGCACCAGCACCTCAGGGTTACTCACCGACGGGCGACGTGGCCTCGTCCGACAAGTCGTTCCTAGTGACCTGGATATTCGCTCTCTTTCTCGGATTCTTCGGCGTCGACCGCTTCTATCTTGGGAAAGTCGGCACCGGCATCCTGAAACTGATCACGTTCGGCGGCTTCGGAATATGGGTACTCGTTGACCTGATCCTCGTGCTGACCGGCACCCAGCGCGATAAGCAGGGTCACAGACTGGCCGGATTCGACCAGCACAAGAAGATCGCCTGGATCATGACCGCCGTGCTCGTGGCCCTCTCCATCATCATCTCGAGCCTGACAGGAGGCCAGCCTGCGACAACACCCGCAGCCGTTGCACCCGCGACCAGCGAATCGGATGCGCCAGCATCGGTCGAGGATGCACCCCAAGCTGCGAGCGTCCAATCATGGGCAGATATGACCTACGGAAGTTTTGCGCCAGTCACCCAGACCGGTCAGGGCGACAACATCATCACGATTCCTACCGGTGCAACGGCAGGAATCGTCACCGCCACTCACGATGGCAGTAGCAACTTCTCGCTTTCCGTTCTCGATGCGTCCAATTCATCGACCGGCGAGCTGCTGGTCAACACGATAGGACCATACTCGGGTGCGACTGCGTATGGCTTCAATGCGCTGAGTAAAGGCACGACCATCCAGGTATCAGCCGACGGCAACTGGTCGATCACCATAGTTCCGATCTCGGCCGCCCCTGCGCTCGTTGCCTCCGGTGCCGGCGACGGCATATTCCTGTACTCGGGCGCCGCCGGCAAGCTCGCAGCCAGCCACGACGGCTCGAGCAACTTCACCGTCATCGAACACACCAGCAAAGCTTTCCATTTCGGATTGCTCATCAACGAGATCGGCCCATACTCCGGCACCGTGCCAGTCAGCGCCGGACCGTCGGTGATCATCGTCGGCGCTGACGGCAACTGGACCTTGAACGCTGGCTAACCCTCGCTCCGACTCGCGGCGACACCCATTGGTGTCGCTGCGGCGCCGGTTGCCCGCCGTATTTGGTTGCTGATGGCCCCCCGAGGGGGCGGACCAATGTGCTTAGCGGCTCAATTCAGCGACGCGTGAGCCGAGCCGTACGACGCGGTCACCAAGATCGGGATGTGGTCTGAGGACCCGCGCGGGAGGGTTTCGACATCC
>Ga0123336_10005056_pt1 | contig 10562 bp, 9 predicted proteins | sample SSSSmetaG_FD_96466 | JGI IMG/M metagenome (GOLD analysis project Ga0123336, IMG submission 96466) | Glacier valley bacterial and archeal communities from Borup Fiord, Nunavut, Canada, to study Microbial Dark Matter (Phase II) - ​SSSS metaG | ecosystem: Environmental > Aquatic > Freshwater > Ice... | reverse complement strand
TTTGGGTCGGAGAAGACGGGGTTGAGCAATGAGGAGTTGAGCTATTGCCATTGGCTGTTGACGATTCCGATGGCTGAGCATGAGGGGGTGCGGCACCCTTCGATGAACCTGGGGCAGGCGGTGGCGGTGTGTCTGTATGAACTGGTGCGGGAGACGGGGATGTTTGCGGGGGTGGGGGTTCGCGAGGGGGCGACGGGGGCGGAGGTGGAGCGGCTGGTGGGGAAGATGCTGGAGATGCTGGAGGTAAGCGGGTATGTACGGCGGCATCCGGCGAACAGCGATGCGGAGCAGGTTAGGCGGTTGGTGATGCGGATGGGGGTCTCGGGGACGGATGCGGAGGTTTGGATGGGGATCTTGCGGCAGGCATTGTGGGCAGTTAGGAACAGCTAGGAATAGCTCGGAACAGCTCGGAACAGCGAAAGACAGCGAAGGCAGCTCAAGGTAGATAGAGATCTTCAGGAGATCGGCTTGGTCTCGGTGTCGAGACTCGTTGGGGTGGTGGTGCATCTATGGATGTAGACTTTTACCATTCGTCTTTATTTGATTTGGCAGTGGCTGGAGGCAGCGGCATGTTTGCAAGTAAGAGATTCTCGACGGCGTGTGGTTTGGTGTTGCTGGGTGGCGTTGTTTCGAGCGCGGCGTTTGGGCAGCAGGGGCGGCAGTTTACGGCTGCGGATTATGCGGCGGCTGAGAAGTTTATGAACTACAACGTGGGTGGGTTGGTGGAGCATGGGGTAGAACGTCCGACGTGGCTGGCGGATGGGCGGTTCTGGTTTCGCGACCGCAGTGCGGCTGGGACGACGTTTGTGCTGGTGGACCCGGTGAAGGGGACGAAGGGCGCGGCGTTTGACCAGGTGAAGCTTGCGGCTGCAATTTCCGCTGTAGCAGGTCAGGGCAATGCGATGGATGCGCAGAAGCTGACCCTGACGGACTTTACGCTGGCGGATGGCGACAAGACGGTGGTGGCCAGCATTGGGGATGCGAAGTTCAATTGCGATTTGAGCGGCGCGGGCAAGTGTACTTCGGTGGGCCGGCCGATGCGGCAGCGTGGGGCGGATGCCGCGGGTGGGCGTCCGGCGGGGGGACGTGGGCGTGGGTCGCAGGAGACTTCGCCGGATAAGAGGAAGGCTGCGTTTATTCGCGATAACAATTTGTGGGTGCGCGAGGTGGCGACGGGGACCGAGACGCAACTGACGACGGATGGCGTGAAGGACTATGGGTACGCGACGGACAATGCGGGATGGACGCATAGCGACAACGCGATCCTGGTGTGGTCGCCGGACTCGAAGAAGATTGCGACGTTCCAGCAGGACCAGCGGAAGACGGGCGAGATGTACCTGGTTCCGGTGACGAATTCGCACCCGGCGATGAAGGCGTGGAAGTATCCGCTGGTGGGGATGCGGATGTGACGATGATTGAGCGCGTCATACTCGATGTGCCGACCAAGACGGTGGTGCGGGTGAAGATGCCGCCGGACCAGCACCGGTCTACACTTTGCGACGACATCAGCTGCCGCGGTGGGAGCGGCTGGGATGATGTGCAGTGGAGTGCGGATGGCAAGACGCTGATGTTCGTTTCGACGTCGCGGGACCACAAGCAGGAGTGGGTTCGGGTAGCGGATGCGGAGACGGGTGCGGTGCGCGAGGTGATGGGCGAGACGACCGCGAAGTTCTTTGAGAGCGGCAATAACGCGGTGAACTGGAGGTATCTCTCGGCAACGAACGAGGTGCTGTGGTTCAGCGAGCACGAGGGCTGGGGCCAGATGTATCTGTACGACGCGGCCACCGGCAAGCTGAAGAATGCGATTACGCATGGTGAAGGCAATGTGACGCAGGTGGTCCGCGTGGATGAGAAGGCGCGGATGATTTACTTCCTGGGCGTGGGGAAAGAGAAGGGGCGGGATCCTTACTTTATCCACCTGTACAGCGTGAAGTTTGACGGCAAGGAGCAGAAGCTGCTGACGCCGGAGGATGCGGACCATGCGGTGACGTGGTCGCCGGATGGGAAGTATTTTGTGGATACGTACTCGACCGTGACGCAGCCGCATATAGCGGTGCTGCGTGATGCCCGCGGGAAGATGGTGATGGAGGTTGGGAAGGAAGACATCAGCAAGCTGCTGGCGGAGGGCTGGGTTGCGCCGACTCCGATTACGGTGAAGGGGCGGGACGGGAAGACGGATGTCTACGGCTTCATGTTCAAGCCGACGAAGTTCGATGCGAGCAAGAAGTATCCGATTGTGAATCACGTGTATCCGGGGCCGCAGACGGGGTCTTGCGGAGGACGCGGGTTTGCGGCGGCGCATGGCGATCTGCAGTCGCTGGCGGAGCTGGGCTTTGTGGTGGTGTGCATTGATGGAATGGGGACGCCTTGGCGGTCGAAGGCGTTTCACGAGTTTTACTTTGGCGACCTGGGGGATGACACGATTCCGGACCAGGTTTCGGGGATGAAGGACCTGGCGGCGAAGTATCCGTTTATTGATCTGGATAAGGCGGGGATCTATGGGCACTCGGGCGGCGGGAACGCGACGGCGTCGGCGATGTTCCACTTTCCGGACTTCTTCAAGGTTGGAATTGCGGAGAGCGGCAATCATGACAATCGCGACTATGAAGATGACTGGGCGGAGAAGTGGGCCGGCGTAGAGGTGAAGAACGCCGATGGGTCGAGCAACTACGACAAGCAGGCAAATCAGAACTATGTGAAGAACCTAAAGGGGCATCTGCTGCTGGCGCACGGGACGATGGATGACAACGTTCCGATGAACAATACGCTGCTGGTGGTGGAGGCTCTGATTAAGGCGAACAAGGATTTTGACCTGCTGATTATCCCGAATGTGGCGCATGGGTATGGTGCGGCGACGCAGTATATGACGAGGCGGCGCTGGGACTATTTCGTGAAGAACCTGGCGGGGGGCGTGCCTCCGGTGGAGTACGAGATGAAGCCGTTCGCGGCGACTCTTGCTGCGCTGGGCGGGCCGGAGGAAGACACGGAGTAACGTTTGGATGAAGGAATGGCCGGTAGCGAGGAGACTCGCTGCCGGCCATTTTTATTTGTAACGGATGCTGGTGCTATTTCGTGGGGATGGCGTGGTGGAGTGCGGCGCGGGCGAGGAGGCGGGTGGAGTCCAGGGTGGGGAGGGGTGAGTTGGCGTCGGAGAGGAGGAGGGGAATTTCGGTGCAGCCGAGGATGACTGCGTCGCAGCCTTCGAGCTTCATGCGGCCGATGATGTGCTGGAAGACGGCGATGGATTCGGGGAGGAAGACTCCGTAGACGAGCTCGTCGAAGATGATGCGGTTGATGGCTTCGCGTTCGACGGGGGTGGGGCGGAGGTAGTCGAGGCCGAGAGCGGTGAGCTTTTCGGGGTAGACTTCGCTTTCGACCAAGTAGCGTGTGCCGGTGAGGGCGATGCGGCGATAGCCCTTGGCGGCGGCTTCGGCGGCGACGACCTCGGCGATGTGCAGCCAGGGGAGCGGGGAGTGCGGGGTGACGTAGGGCATCGCCTTGTGGATAGTGTTGTCGGGGCAGATGAGGAAGTCGGCGCCGGCGCTGGCGAGCTTGTTGGCAGAGGAGAGCATGAGGTCGGCCACGGATTGCCAGTCGCTGGCGGAGCCGTCACGCTCGATGCACTCCATGTAGCGGGCGAGGGGGTGGGTGTGGAGGGAGATTTCGGGGTGGTCGTGGGGGCCGAGGAGGGGTGCGGCCTCAGAGCAGAGTGTGCGGTAACAGAGAGCGGCACCTTCGGCAGAGCAGGCGACGATTCCGATGTGTTTGACGGCGTCATTGACGCGTTTCAAGGGGTTCATGGGCTAATTCTTACAAAGGTGCCGCCGGTGTGCGCTTTATTCGACGATTTTACCGTCTGCGTTAGTGATGGCCCGGGTACTGCCGGGTAGCCCTGGAACGCAGCAGTTTGTGCGAAGGCGATGACGGACGCAGAGGGCGCTGAGAAAGCTAAATGCAGGAGCAAAGGCAACTGCGACCGCAGGTCCTTCGACTCCGTTGTTCGCAAAGTGCGCGAGCAACTTCGCTCAGGATGACAACGTTACAGGAGCGTGATCGATTTTCGAGTGGACTAGAGCCAGCCTTTGGTGCGAGCTATGCGGGCGGCGTCGGTACGGTTGGAGGCTCCTAGTTTGGCGATGGCTTCGGAGAGGTAGTTGCGGACGGTGCCTTCGGAGAGGCGGAGTTCGGCGGCGATTTCGGCGGAGGTGCGGCCGTCACCGGCGCGCTGGAGAATCTGGCGTTCGCGGTCGGTGAGGGGGTCGGGTTCGGCGGCCCAGGCTTCGGAGGCGAGGGCGGGGTCGACGACGCGGAGTCCCTGGTGGACACGGCGGATGGCGTTGGCGAGCTCAGAGGCGGGGCGGTCCTTGAGGAGGTAGCCGCGGGCACCGGCATCGAGGGCGCGGCGGAGAAAGCCGGGACGGGCGAAGGTGGTGAGGATGATGATGCGGACGGCGGACTGGGTATCGCGGAGGCGTGCGGCGAGCTCGAGGCCGGTGAGGAGGGGCATCTCGATGTCGGTGACGAGGACGTTGGGGGCGTGTTTAGTGACGGCGTCGAGGGCTTCGCGGCCGTTGGCGGCGCGGGCGACGACGGTGATGTCGGGCTCGAGCTCGAGGAGGGCGCTGAGGGCTCCGAGGAGCATGCCCTGGTCTTCGGCGAGGACGACGCGGATGGATTTGGGGGGTGTCGTCATTGGGTGATGCAAGCTCGGTCGGAAGGCAAAGCAGAAGCAGGTTGTCCGCCTTTGGCAAAGGATGACAAGTTATTTGTGTTGGGGGTTGGGGGGAGTTCGATGAGGAGGGCGGTGCCGTTGTGGTTGGAGATGGAGAGGCGGCCGCCAACGGAGAGGACGCGCTCGCGCATGCCGCGGAGACCGTTGCCTTCGCGCTGGATGGGGTTGGGCCCGTTGTCTTCCACGAGGAGGGAGTGGTACCCATCCTGGGTGACGGCGAAGCGGAGTGTGCAGGCGGTGGCGTGGGCGTGGCGGACGATGTTGGTGACGGCTTCGCGGAGGGCGAGGGCGAGGACGGTCTCTTCGGCGGCGCTGAGCCGGGGAATGGGCGAGTCGCAGGCGAGGGCGACGCCGGCGGCGCTGAGGGTGTTGCGGGCGAGTTCGAGCTCTGCGGGGAGGCCCTGGGAGCGGTAGCCGCCGATGGCTTCGCGGACTTCGGCGAGGGCGGTGCGTGCGGTCTTTTCGACGTCGGCCATCTCGAGGCGGGCACGGTCGGGGTCGATGGCGATGAGGCGTCCGGCGAGCTCGGATTTGAGGACGATGAGGGAGAGGGTGTGGCCGAGGACGTCGTGGAGATCGCGGGCGATGCGTTCGCGTTCGGCGAGGGCTGCTAGGGTTACGTTCTCTTCCTGGGCTCGGCGGAGGCGGGCGTCGGCGCGCTTCTGCTGGGCGATGAAGAAGTTGGCGGAGCCGACGACGAGGATGAAGAAGAAGGTGGCGGTAACGCTGTATGGATTGAGGTGGAGGTAGAAGCCTTCGGCGAGGAGGCCGATGCACTCCGCAATGACGATGAGGATGAAGCGCGAAGTGCTGGTGATGACGAATGGGAGGAAGGCGGCGGCGTAGACGAAGAAGCTGGAGGCGCCTGAGTTATGTGGGTAGGTGAGGAGGCCTAAGAGATAGAAGAAGCCGAGAAGAAACTGGCGTAGACGGATGCTGCTGGTCTGAATGTAGGTGACGTAGGCTGCGAGAAAGACGAGGTAGCCGGCGATGCACTGCAGCCAGAAGGTGGTGTTGTGGCGGACGACGGGATCGATGAAGAAGAAGAGGGAGTAGGCGAGCCAGATGTAGCCTGTGCCTCGTCGGCCGGCGATGTCGATGCTGCCGGGGGCGTTGCGGCGGGATTGGAGGGCGCTGGGCATGGCGTGATCGTGTGCCTCTCGAAGTGTATCGCTCGGCGTGGAATGTGTGGGAGGGGACAGGAGGGCATACCCCAGGGGCTAAAGCCGCCACTCGATACGAGGCGGGAGACCCAAGGCTGAAGCCCTGGGCTAACTAGAAGCCAAGACTCCAGACCTTTCGTAAGCAAATTGTCAGGCGTTTTGCTGGGCGCGGTTGAAGAGGAGCCAGGCGGAGCCGAGCATGAGGGCGGTGAAGCCGGCGAGGCCGATCCAGTGGCTGGAGAGGGGTGTGGCGTTCTGGTAGCCAAAGATGGACTCCATGAGCTGGGCGAGGTGGTAAGTGGGGAAGATGGGCGCGAGGCGCTGGAGGAACTTCGGCAAGAACTCGATGGGAATCCACAGGCCGCTGGCGAAGGACATGGGTAGGTAGATGAGGTTGACTATGCCGGGGGCGGCGTTGGCGGGGACGACAAGGGCAAGCAGCAGACCCATGCTGGCAAAGCAAGTGGAGCCGACGATGGTCATGCCGAGCATTTTTGCGAACTCGAGCGCGGTGAGGTGGACCCCGCCGAACGCGATGCCAAGGGCTGTGAGGATGGAGACGATGATGAGACCGAAGGCGATGGCGGTGGTGCATTTGGCGAGCAGGTAGGCGAGCGGCGGCATTGGACTGGCCTGCTTGACCTCAAGCCATCCGGAGGCGCGTTCCATGGCGAGGCCGACGCCTATACCGAAGAGGGCTGCACCGACCAAGCCGAAGCAGGCGTAGCCGCCGAGAAGATATTTAGCGAAGTGGACGTTGCCGCTCTCGGCGTGGCGGTTGGCGAGGCCGAAGATGGAGTAAAACATGACCGGGAAGCCGATGACGGAGAGCGAGAAGGAACGGGTGCGGAGGAGCTTGAGGAACTCGTATTTGATCTCTTTGAGGTAGATGATTGCGGTGTTGGCGCGTTGGGTGGGATAGGGGATTGCGGTGGTGGACATGGTGTGCTCCTTGGAGGGCAGTTTTTAGTTACTAGTTGCTAGTTAGGCCTCTATATGCTGGTGAGTTCGAGGAAGGCGTCTTCGAGGGCTGGGCTGGTGATTTCGAGGCTGCTGAGATTGGGGTCGGCGGTGAGCATGGCGCGGACTACGTTTTCGGCGTGGGTGGCGGTGACGGTGATGTGTTCGCCGGAGGCTTCGACCGCGGTGACGGTGGGGAGGGTGCGGAGGTAGTCGGCGGTGAGGGTGGTGTGGCAGCGGATTTTGCGGCCGGTGGTGCTGGATTTGATCTCGGAGGGGGTGCCTTCGGAGACGATGCGTCCCTTATTGATGACGACGATACGATGGGCGAGGGCGTCGGCCTCTTCGAGGTAGTGGGTGGTGAGGAGGACGGTCTTGCCGCGAGCGGCGAGGGAGCGGATCTGGGCCCAGAGCCCGCGGCGGGCTTCGATGTCGAGGCCGACGGTGGGCTCGTCGAGGAAGATGAGGTCGGGGTCGCCGCAGAGGGCGAGGGCGAAGAGGACGCGCTGCTTCTGGCCGCCGGAGAGCTGGCCGAAGAGACGGTCTTCGATGCCCTGGAGCTGGGCGATCTTGACGATCTCGGCGTAGGGGAGCGGGTGGGGGTAGTAGGAGCGGAAGAGGTCGATGTGCTCGCGGACCTTGAGGGTTTCGGGGATGCGTGCGACCTGGAGCATGGCTCCGACGCGAGTGCGGGTGGCGGGGTCGCGGGGGTCTGCGCCGAAGATGCGGGCCTGGCCCGATGTAGGCGAGGTGAGGCCGAGCATGAGGCGGACGGCGGTGGATTTGCCGGCACCGTTGGGGCCGAGGAGGGCGACGACTTCGCCGGGGCGGAGGGCGAGGGAGAGGCCGTCGAGAGCAGTGGTGGCTTTGTAGCGCCTGATGACGGAGGTAAGCTGGGCTACCGGCTGGGCGGCGGCGAGGGGGGGGGTGAAGTTCTGCGGTGCGGCACTTCTAACTACGGGGATGGTTGCGGTGGTGGCCATGATTTCGTCTCCTGAAGTTCGGCTGACAGGATCGATGATGGCGGTTGGCGGGTGGGGTTGTTAGTGCGGTGTGTCAGGAAAGTGAGATGACAGATGTCATGCTGGGCGCTTTGGGAATTGTTCGTAGAATTTTAAGCTAAATGAAGGTTCTAGCTTGACATTCCGGACGGAGGGGGGTTATACACGGAACAAATACCAAACTTAGTTATCTAAAATCAAATTGTCTTAGTGGAGAACGAAATGGACAAAGTTGAAGGAAAAGATTCAAACAGTCGGAGGGATTTTCTTGGCTCTGCGGGAGCTCTAGGAGTCGCCGCGATAGCCGGAATTCTCAATATAGACCCAACTCAAGCCGGTGCATCCGCCCTAGGAAGCAGACCGGTAAAACTTGCATCCATTGCCAACCTTACCGTGAAGCGTGAAGAAATCTTCGACGTACCGGGTGGCAAGGAATACTTCTACGAGTGGGATGCCGGAGATAAATCCGGTTCTATAAAATCGTTTACGGTACATGGATCTCGTATCGAAACAGACACGACCTATACGGTCACAACAGACGTCACTGTTCGTGCGAAGGGTTCCGTAAAGGCGAAAAATTTAAGTACTTCAGTTGCTCAGCAACGAACCATTACGTTTGGAACCAAAGGTGCAGTCAGCGGCGACTTCCGGACGGATCAGGTAATCGTCACAACGATTAGATCCGACGGAACAAGCACTCGAGAGGAGAGCACAGTACAGGTTCGTCTAAATTTCGAACGAGTCATCCATCAAAGCCTACACGATCATGTGCTTAAAGCGGGCAGACGTCGACTTGCTTCGAACGGCTAGCAGGCACCTCTCAATTTTTTGACCTAACTGCCAATTCTTGCGTCTTGGGGTAAGGTTCGGTTTTCAACTTCCAACAGAGCTCCAAGAAAGGAATAAAATATTCCTAGCGGCGGTGGTGGTTCTGTTCCAGCGAATAGTGCTTGCGCGTTAGCCTGCGCATTGGGTTGTGTCGAGAGTGTTGAACTATTTCCAATTTTTGTCGCTTGCGTTGCCTGGTGCGTTGCTGACTTATGTTAATAGGTTCAAATGATGTATAAGACACCATCTTTGCCGAGGCTAATTGTGGTTACTGCTCTCTACGTCTCTTCCTTGTGGGCAGAGCAGCAACCACGCCCCACCCCGGTCGGATCTGTTACGGGGCACGTCGTCTGCAGTGATAATTACAAGCCAGCAAAGTTCGCACCTGTGCTGTTGTTCGGTATTCCCACATATGACCCAAGTATTCCGCCAAAAATAGCTCAAACCCAGACAGACGGCGAGGGGAATTTTACAGCTATCAGTATCGTGCCAGGTGATTACTACATTTTTGCGTCGGTCCCCGGATATATTCAGCCCAAGAATCTTGTGCAGGCTATTTACAAACCGGGAGAGACTCTAGATACACCTTTATCTGGTATTCCGCTTGTTCATGTAGCGGCAGATCGCGTCGCTCGCGTTAATGTGACAGTAGAGCGCGGTGCCGCGGTAAGTGGAACCATCCTATGGGACGACGGATCTCCGGTCACGCGTGCCACCATTACCGTCGTAGGTTCGAAGGGCAAGTCACAGAGTCTACCTCCGCAGTTTGCGGTGTTGGGAGTCAGCAGTGGTCTTGGCGGAGGTGGGTCAATATCTTCCAGTGATGACCTGGGACATTTTAGAATTTCTGGCTTGGTTGCGGGGGAGTATCTTCTTCGAGCAAGTTTGCAAACACACTCCCAAGTCGCAGTGCAGGGAGGCGCTCTTAACCTGAAAGCCAGCGGAGCCGATTCACCTGTTATTGTATTTGGACCCTCTACATTTCACAGCTTCGAAGCTAAACCATTGGTCCTACATACGGGTGAAGATCGCGATCATGAGCAACTTACGCTCAATTTGAGCGCCACGCATTCAGTTAGCGGCCAAGTTGTTTCGTCGGAGGACCGTCATGGGATTAATTCTGCAACAGTGACATTGCAAGATACGCAGGATAAGTTGTTTTCCAGAAGTGCAACCGTGGATGCTGGGGGCAATTTTTGTGTCGCTTTTGTGCCATCTGGAACCTATGAAATGACGGTGACAAGCGCAGGTGATACGGAACCTTCCAAGTCGAAAACACCTGGGTTGTTGACATTTGTTTCAGAGCATAACCTACGCAGTTACGAGGATGCGAGGCAGTCCGTTGTGGTGGTCGGTGCTGATGTTGCAGGAAAGACGTTTACTTTGGCGCCACTTAAGGCGACGCGCAAAGATTTTGATATGAATGAGCTGATAAAGCGTTAGAGCTCATTGGCAACCTTCGACGGCTTTACCTCATTCTGACTTGGCAAGATATACGGGAATCATGGTATTGTGCCCCGGCGTGTTCATCACATCCAACAGGAAGTTTTGCTTAACCTGCTATGTTCCGGTTGGTGCGACGATTGAGCCATGCGGGGATTGTGGCGGACAGGCTGGGTGGTGGCGGTGGCGTGGGGGATTGTTGGGGCGTTGTCCGCGCAGAAGCCGTTCAAGCAGTATCCGTCGGTGGAGGGGTACGAGGTGATGCCGCTGCCCGCGGATTACAGCGAGCGGCGGGAGTGGACGTTTGCGCGGCTGATGTATCCGCCGGGGCCGCTGGATGGATATCGCGGGCGGTTTGATGGGGATTGGCGGGAGGGGCTTTCGCTGTGGACGCAGGATTATCCTTCGGCAGACCGGAAGATGGCTGCGGCGGTT